>Ga0299913_10003933_pt1 | contig 12347 bp, 8 predicted proteins | sample RVTome_9_FD_201360 | JGI IMG/M metagenome (GOLD analysis project Ga0299913, IMG submission 201360) | Soil microbial communities from uranium-contaminated site in the Upper Colorado River Basin, Wyoming, United States - RVT155D38 (version 2) ... | reverse complement strand
AAAAAATGCAAGATCAAATCATAGCTCTCGGGCGCCAAGAAGAGCCAGCGGACAATGCTGGTGAGGCCGAGATGGTCGCAGCGAATGAGGAGACCGATGAGGATGATGACAAACCACTCGAAAGCGGTTTGACGTGAGAAACATGGGCGCAAATCCTGTAAAATCGATTCGAGGTGGGGAAACATGATGATGGACTCCTTTTGGTTGAGTGAAGTCCATCATGGATGAAATAGGCGTGGGAAGCGAATCGTGGATTACCCAGGTGAGGGGACAGAATGGGTGAACCGAACTGAGAACTTTCCACTGTCAAGATCTATAGCCTTTACCCAGCGCGAAACGACAACCACTTGGCAAACATCTCCCGCAAATAGCCCGAACGTTTCCAGCGCTGCAACACCCCGTTCAGGTCGCGATGCAGATCCTCGTCCGTTTGGCGCACCGCCCAGGCGAGATGTTCTTCCGTCAGCGGCGAAAAGGAGGCGGTCAAGATATCGCTCGACTCATGTTCCCCAACCCGCCACGCCGTCACCGCATCGTGAATGAACGCATCAATCGTACCCGTGCGCAGGGCCTGCAGGCCCTCATCCGTAGACGACAGGGGGACGGGCTCCGCCTGCGGCAGACGCTCCTGCACATAGGCCGCGCCCGTGGTGCCGGCGACAAATCCCACCCGGCGGTGCGTCAGAGCTAACAGCGAGGGCGATCCCAACTGCAGACGGTCCGCCTTGCGAATGATCGACATCTGACCCACTTGCAGATACGACTCCACAAACCGCACCCGGCGCGCGCGCTCCTCGGTGATCGACATCCCCGACATGATCACGTCAATCTGCCCGGCCTCCAGCGCCGGGATTAACCCTTCCCAGTCGAGTTCCACCAACTCGATGCGCCGCCCCAGTTCCCCCTCCAGGCCGCGGGCTAACTCCGCTTCAAGCCCGCTGAGACGACCCTCCTCCTTAAACACGATTGGGGGATAATTCGGCGCCATCCCCACCCGCAACGCCGGTTGGGACGGCGCCGGGCGCGCCTCCGGTTGCGGGGTCACATTGGGACGAGCGGCGACGGTCTTGGTGTCTTGTGACCCGCAGCCGCTCAATACGAGGATGAGTCCTAAACCGATCAGCCCAGCCCCTGCGTATATACGATGCCGTTTCATGGCGTACACTCCTTTTCTCTATGTCGCTCGACTCATATAGGCACCTCTGCCAGATTTCAGCGAGCCGCCGGTTGCAGTGGGAGCGCTCTGAGCGCCGCCGCAATGTCCTGACTAAGGGCCCCCAAGCCCTGGCTCAGGGCCGCCGCCAGGGAGCCGTAATCCGCCGCCTCGACCGCGGGCTGGAACGGCGACGTCTGGCGCATCAGTTCCTGCTGCTCCTCGACATCGATGATGTGCCACTGCGCGCTGAGCCGACTCTGCTCACCCAACGTCCCTTCAAAATGGGTCATCCGGACTCTGACTTGATACGCCACCGGGGTCGACCGCGGCCAGGGGTAAATCGCCATGCGATCCGTGGCCAGGAGGTGCGACAGATTCTCGGACAGCACCCGGGTCACATTGTTCGCTAAGGGTTCCGCCCACTGATTGAACTCCGCAAACTCAATCTCGTACGGACCGGCACGGGTCGCCATCTGGGGGCGATCCAGATAGCTCGGCAACTCCACCGGCCCCACTCCAATGGCCACCTCGCGCAGAGCACCGACCAGCGGCTGTTGCGGCTCCGAAGTCGAGACCGAGGTCAACATATAGAACCGCGACGGTGCAGAACTGGCACACCCGCCGAGCGCCACCGTCGTCATATAAAACAGTAGAATCGTAAATCTGGCAAAGCGATTGTCCATTATTGGCCTCCGGCTCGACCTTTGCCCCGCAGCAAGGCCTCGGGATTGCGTTGGAGATAATCGGCGAGAAGGCGAATAGATCGGGCTGCCTCTTCCAGCGCCGTCAGGCTGTGCGATAAATCATTGATGACCGCCGAATCCGATCCGGCCACACTAGCCGCGGCGGCAAACGCTTTCTCCGCCTGCCCGAGAGCGGGGGCAGCCTGGGTTTCTAACGTCTTCAAGGTCTGCTGGGCTTGCTGGAGCGCCCCGCGAGCCGAGATCACCGTTTTCTGGGTATTGCCGAGTAGCGGACTCATCTGACCTTCCACCTGCTGGACCACCTGCTGCACCTCACTCAAGGTGGTCTGGACGGCCTCCAGGGCGGCTCTCGCCGCCGTCGCCGCTCCCCCGAATTGCTCGAGGAGGTGAGGCACCTGCTGACGCAAGTCCGCCACGCCTTGATCGGCTCCCTGAAGCATCGAGCCTAAGGCGGCGAGGGCTTGATGTAGCTCCTCGCCGTTCAACAGCGTATTGACGCGCTGAAGCATCGCCACTACTTCATTGAGTAACGGTTTCAAGGGCAGGTCGCGGAGCTGTTGCATCCCTTGACGCACGGTTTCCTCTACTTCTTCCATCGCGGTGGGTATCGTGGGCAATTCCGGGTATTTACTCTGAATGCCAGACAGACGCATCGGGGTGCCGGGATGGAAATCGAGTTCCACGTAGAGCAATCCGGTAACGAAGCTCTGCATTTGCAACTGGGCTCGGAGCCCCCGTTCGATCATGGTTTTCTGTTCCTCTGCCCCGCGCGGTTGAGAGGATGTGGAAATGATGACCCCATCGACAACTTCACTAAACCGACTCGGTTCGATCTCGGCCACCACCTTGACCTGCCCCGTGTAGGCCCAGTGAGAACGAACGTGTCACCAGCGGCAAAGTGATGCGTAAACGCCTTGTAAAGCAAGGCCTTCGCTCTCATGTCGCCGTATTCGGCACGTGGAACAGACAATTCGTTCTAATTGCTTGAAATCATGAGTTTAGCACACCATTGGCGCGGCGGGTACCATTCTGAAAACAGCCATGGGTGCCACACAGAACAAATCATTGTTATTGTAGAGGTTGTACCTATACTTTGCCGCCTATGACAGCTATGTTCTCACTGGGCCTATTTGGCCTGAGATCAGATCGTGCAGACCCTGAGGGGCGTGCTCTCGGTGGCTAGCCGACCGGGTCGCTGTCGCCATGACACGTGAGAGGGTGATACTCTGCGACTGGTCTCGGCCGAGGCCGAACTCCTCGACGTCTTGCCTCACATCCCACCCGAGGAGCTAGCTCAGGAACGGCAGCGTTTTGCCGAGCATCGTCGGCGCTTTACCATGCAGAGCCGATCGCGTCGACGGACCCAGGCTCAATTTGCGCAACTACGTCAGAGGTGGTTAGCGTTACCGGCTACAGGTACAGGGTGACCTTAGAAGTACTGCCGACGAGCATTATCTCTTTAACACTACCCTCGCTCCCACCCCCCTCCGAGGGCCTTGTACACGGCAATAAGGGCAGTAGCGGTACGTGTTTCACTCTCAGCGAGGCGGTCTTGAGCCTCCAAGAGGGTACGCTCGGCGTCGAGAACCGTGAGAAAGTCTGCCACGCCAGCCTGATACCGTAGCCGCGCCAGCTCTGATGCTTTCTCGCTTGCTTGTGCTGCGGCGCTGAGCAAGTGGCGACGCACCTGCTGGCGATTGAAAGTCATCAGTGAGTTTTCTGTTTCCTCAAGCGCCCGCAGCACGCGCTGCTCGTACTGTGCCAGGGCTGCCTCGGTGCGCGCATCTGCGGCCCGGATCCGCGCCCGCACCCGTCCCAGATCGAACGCCGCCCAAAAAATGCTCGGACCGACAGCAAACGTGTCACTTCCGCCCTTCCAAAGACCCAAAAAAGAGCTAGCTTCCAGGCCGACACTGCCGAACAAGGCGACGCGTGGGAAGAGGTCAGCGGTCGCCACGCCGATGCGCGCGGTCGCGGCGGCCAGATTGCGCTCGGCCACACGGATATCCGGACGGCGTCGTAACAAGTCAGCCGGATGTCCAACCGCCACCAGCCCAGGTAAATCGGGAAGGGGCAGCGGCTGTGATAACGCTTCCGTCAGTGCAGTGGGTTGCTGACCGATGATCACGCCCAAGCGATGTAACGCCTGATGGATGATGGTTTCCAAGAGCGGGATCGTTGAAAGGGTCAAATTGAGCTGGGCTTCAGCTCGCGAGACGTCCAACTCAGTACCCCGTCCCGCGTCGAGCAGAGCCCGGGTGAGTTCCAGGGTTTGACGCTGATTCTCTGCATTTTGGCGCGCTACTGCGAGTTGATTCTGAGTGCCGCGGAGTTCAAAGTAGTTTCTGGCTACCTCAGCCAGAAGACTCACGATGACATCGCGACGCACGGCTTCGACAGCCTTGGCATCGGCGTAGCTGGCCTCGATCGAACGGCGTACACGTCCGAAGAAATCCAGCTCCCAGCTAGCATCGAATCCGATATTGTATAACTCAATGTCGCGATCACTACTCGCAGGGGCAACGACTTCACTCAGCCGCTGCCGCACGTAATTCCCCTGGGCGGTGGCGGTGGGGAGACGATCGAACCGGGTCTCTCCCAACAGGGCCCGGGCTTCCTGCAGCCGGGCTGTGGCGATCCGTATGTCGTGATTCTCGGCCAGAGCCTGCTCGACGAGCGCATTCAGTCGAGCGTCTTGAAAGCCATGCCACCAGTCTACCTCGACCGCTTCCGCAGATATGCCAGGCTGGTCTTGGTTGGCAAACTCGGCAGGGGCCTGCACAACAGGTTCGCGGTAGTTCGGTCCAACCGTCATACAACCGCTCAATGTACCCAGGAGGCCGGGCAATAGCGCCAGAATCAGCAGCACATGCGTGGCTTTCAAGGCCGGCTTCTTCTGTCGACGCTCGGTAAACCAGCGGATGACCACATAGAAGACCGGGGTCAGAAACAGTCCGAAGAAGGTCACCCCTAACATGCCGCTAAAGACCGAGGTCCCCAGCGCCCGGTGCATCTCTGACCCGGGTCCCTCGGACACGACCAGCGGCACGACGCCGAGGATGAAGGCAAAGGACGTCATCAAGATCGGCCGCAGCCGTAAGCGGCAAGCTTCGACGGCGGCAGCAAAACGATCCTTACCGGTTTCCTGCGCGTCGCGGGCAAACTCGACAATGAGGATGGCATTCTTGCAGGCCAGACCAACCAGAACAACAAAACTGATTTGCGTCAGAATGTTGTTGTCCATGCCGCGCCAAGCGACCCCGGCGATGGCGCAGAGCAAGCACATGGGCACGATCAGGATGACGGCGAGCGGCAGGGACCAGTTTTCGTAGAGCGCCGACAGCAGCAGAAAGACCAGCAATACGCAGAGCGGAAACACGAACAGCGCGACGTTCCCAGCGTTAATTTGCTGATACGCCAGATCCGTCCACTCAAACCCCATGCCGCTCGGCAACACCTGCTCGGCTAACTGTGTCATGGTTGCAAGCGCCTGGCCGGAACTGAAGCCGGGCGCGGTGTCGCCGTTGATCTCCGCCGCCGGAAACATATTGTACCGCACCACCCGATCCGGGCCGGTAATCTGGCGGACATGGACCAGCGAGCCAAGTGGTACCATTTCCCCAGACGTATTGCGGGTCTTGAGGAGCCTGATATCGCTGGGCTCATTGCGGAAATCCCCTTCGGCCTGGACGGTCACCTGATAGGTGCGTCCAAACATGTTGAAATCGTTGACGTATGCTGAGCCCAGATAGGCTTGCAAGGTCTCGAATACATTGTCGAGTGGCACATCCAACATTTTCGCCTTAGTGCGGTCGACATCAGCATAGAGTTGCGGCGTGTTGGCGCGGAATGGTGTGAAGACCCCCGCCAGGCCCTGTTGCCCTCTAGCTGACGCCACAAGCTGATCGGTCGCGTTCTGCAGCGCCGCCAGACCAGCGCCAGAGCGGTCCTGGACCTGTAATTTGAAACCGCCGGCGGTCCCCAGGCCACGCACGGGCGGCGGGGGAAACACCGCCATGTTCGCCTCCTGGATATCCGCCAGCCGGCGTCGTAAGTCCTGGGTGATCAGCGCCGCGCTGAGGCCATGGGTGGTGCGTTCTTCAAAGGGCTCCAGGATGGCAAAGACGGCCCCGGCATTGGAGCTGTTGGCGCGGGTCGCAGCCGAAAAGCCGGCAATGCTGACCGTATGGCCAACGCCTGGCGTCTGGAGGACGCGGTCGGTTGCCCGCCGGATGACCTCGTCTGTACGCGTTAAGGACGCACCGTCTGGCAGTTGCACGTTGACAATCAAATAGCCTTTATCCTGGGCAGGAATGAAGCCGGTTGGCACGGTAGAGAAGCCCCAGTAGGTGAGGCCCAGCAGACCGGCATAGACTACTAACGCCACCACGCTGAAGCGGATCACGGTGCCAACCGCGCGCCCGTACGCATTAATGGTACGGTCGAACAGCCAGTTAAACCCCTTGAAAAATCCTCCGAGGAGAGAGTTGAGCAGCGGACTGAGCCACCATCCTACGGCACTGCCCAGCAGGAAGACCGCCCCGCGCAGCCCCCAGAGCACCAGGGGACTGGCGCTCTGGGCCGCGGCCTGCCCGTGAACGCTCTCCTCCAGCCCGGGCAACCCGAAGAATGGCGCCACCAGCGGCGTGAGGAATTTGTAGGCGAGAAATCCACCCAGCAAGGCGATCCCCAGACGGGGCAGGGCCTCCGTGCGGTGTCCCGCCGTGTGCGGGCGGATCAACTGGACGGCCCGCGCCGGCGCCATGGTCAGCGCATTCAGCGCTGAGATGATGGTCGAGACCGCGATGGTGAGGGCGAACTGGCGATAAAACTGGCCACTGATGCCAGGAAGAAACGCCGTGGGAATGAAGACGGCGCTGAGCACAAGGGTAATCGCAATGACGGGACCGGTGATTTCCGCCATGGCCTTGATGGTCGCCTCACGGGGCGGAAGGCCCCGTCCCATCCAGCGCGAGATATTCTCGACCACTACGATGGCGTCGTCCACGACGATGCCAATAGCCAGCACCAGACCAAACAGGGAGAGATTATTCAAGGAGAAGCCGAGAGCCGCCATCACCCCAAAGGTGCCAATCAATGATACGGGCACATCGATCATGGGCAGAAGGGTGGCTCGCCAGTCCTGCAGAAAGATGAGCACCACGATAAAGACCAGGATGAAGGCTTCGATCAGGGTATGCACAACTGCGTTGACCGATTCCTGGATAAAGACGGTCGGATCATAGATAATGCGATATTCCAGCCCCTGCGGAAAGTTCTGACTCAGCTCGGCCATCGTCTGACGGATCGCTTTTGCCGTGGCCAGGGCGTTCGAGCCGGGGCGCTGGGACACCGCAACACCCATAGATGGGATGCCGTCCAGGTAACTATTGGAGGCGTAATCCCGGGCGCCCAATTCAATCCGGGCAATGTCACGCAAGCGCGTCACCCGCCCATTGTCGCCGGTTTTGATGATGATGTTCCCGAACTGTTCGGGTTCTTCCAGACGGCCCAGGGTATTGACAGAGAATTGGAACACGTTGCCTGACGGGACGGGCGGTTGGCCGATGATGCCCGCCGCTACCTGTACGTTTTGCTCACTCAGCGCCCGGATCGCATCACCAGCAGTCAGGTTGAGGGCAGCCATCTTGCCGGGATCGAGCCACACGCGCATGCTGAATTCGCGCAAGCCAAACAGGTTGATGCTGCCAACGCCATCGAGACGGGTGAGCACATCACGGATCTGAATCAGGGCATAGTTGCCGATGTAGGCCTGATCATAGCGGCCATCTGGCGACAGTAGGTTCACGACCAGGAGCAGATCCGGGGAGCTTTTCTGGGTGGTAATCCCCAGACGGCGGACGGCCTCAGGCAGCCGCGGTTCGGCGACGGCGACGCGATTTTGCACCAGCACCTGCGCTTCGTCCAGATCCGTGCCGAGTCGAAAGGTGATGGTCATCGCCATTTGTCCGTCGCTGGTGCTTTGTGACGACATATAGAGCATATTGTCGACACCGTTGATCTCCTGTTCGAGTGGCGTCGCCACCGTTTCGGCAATGACTTGCGGGTTGGCACCGGGATACCTGGCGGTGACGACAATAGTTGGCGGGGTAATCTCCGGATATTCCGCCACGGGCAGGAAGTAGCAGGCAATGAGACCGATAATCACAATGACCATGGACAGGACGGTGGCAAAGATCGGGCGATCGACAAAGAACCGCGAGAATTGCATGCCTTACCTCCCGCCATTCTGCTGGCGGGCCGCACGTTCGAGCTGTGGTGCCGGCAGCTGTTGCTGGGCGGGTATGGCCTGCCTTTCGGGAGCGACCTGTGCCCCGGTAGTCACCCGCTGAATACCGTTTACCACCACCCAATCCTCTGGCTGCACGCCGTCGCGAATGACGCGCAAGCCATCGATGATCGGTCCCACAGTCACCCGGCGATATTCCACCTGGTTCTGCGCGTTGACCACAAAGACGAATTGCTGCGATAAATCGTGGCCAACCGCCGCAGGCGGCAGCATCAATGCCTCGTATGTGTCGCTCGCCGGCACGCGCACGCGCGCGAATAGGCCAGGCGTGAGGAGCAGGGTAGGATTGGGGAGCACCGCCCGACCGGTGATCGTGCCAGTGTTGGGATCGAGTCGATTGTCGACAAAGTCGAGAGAGCCCTGGTGAGTAAACCCGACCTCATCAGTCAACGCCAGCGCGACGGGTGTTCTGCTGTTGTGGGCATTGGCGCTTCCCCCGGTACGCGACCGGCGCGCCTCTTCGAGGTAAGCGCGCTCATCCGTCTCGAAATAGCAATAGATGGGATCGAGCGACACAATCGTCGTCAATAAGGTAGCTTGCGCCGTCCCGCCGTTAACGAGGTTCCCGACACTGACGAAGTTACGACTGATACGGCCGCTGATCGGGGCCCGCACTTGCGTGAATTCGACATTGAGCTGCACTGCTTCGACCATCGCCCGTGCTGCTTGGACGGACGCTTGCGCTTGGCGCCGGTCGGAGAGCCTCGTGTCCACCTCTTCCTCCGACGTCGCACGGGAACGGAGCAGTTGCTGCACACGGGCCAAAACTTTTTCGGCGCGATCGAGCCGCGCATTGGCCAGCACCACTTCGGCCTTGGCGCGTTCGAGTTCCGCCTGATATGGCCTGGGATCGATGACAAAGAGCAAATCCCCTTTCTTGACAACGCCGCCATCTTTGAAATGGACGGATTGCAAATAGCCACTGACACGCGCTCTGACTTCGACCGACTGCACGGCTTCGAGCCTGCCGGTATACTCCTCCCACTCCACCACGTCGCGGGCGGCCGGCTGACTTACAGTCACTTTCGGGGGCGGGGGTGAGGAGGTCGGCGCTGCTGGTTGCGGACAGGCCGTCAGCAGGAGGAGCAGCCCGATCAGGGCATACCGTGATGCATGGTGGAACAACCCCTTCATTTTTGTCGCCTCTATCTCTCTCGGTTACGCTGGTTTGAGTACTGGTTCAGCCCTGCCATATTAGTGCCTGCCAAGGCTCACTCGAAGGCTACGACACCACACTTGTGTGAGTTAATGTGTTGGAGGATATGTGCGCACTCTTCTTACCTGAACTACCTACGTGTTGAGAGGCTCGTGGCGATCGTCAATCGGCAGGGGCGCCTTTTGATCCATGCCACGGGAGAGTCGCATCAGCTCGAGGAATACCTGTTCGCGTAGCATACCACTGGGCGACCAGATCCCAAGCAAATCGGCTAACCATAGACCATCCACTGCCAGGCGAATGATGGTCGCACGTGCGGCATCGATTCCGTCGCCCTCGATCGCCTCCTGCCAAGCCCGAAAGCGCTCGCGTAGCGGCTCGAGCAGCTTGGGATTGGTTGCCGCGGCAACAATCAAACCAGCGCCGACGGCTTTGGATTTTGGGAAGTCAGCTTCTCCCGGATAGGTCAACCCGGGCGTGATCTGCGTCCGCACATAAGCCCGTGTCCATCGTCCTGGTGCTGTATCGTCCCGCTGCTGCTGTGCAATGGCCCGTTCGTAGTACTGGATCAGGCGATCAAGCATTGCCTGGATGAGCGCCTCCTTGGTGGCGAAATGATAGAGAACCCCCCCCTTGCTCAGATGGGCTTCACGCGCTACAGCCTCTAGCGTCAGGCTCATGACGCTGTCTCGCAGCACCACACGCTCAGCCGCAGTGAGAATGAGATCGATCGTCTGTGAAGTAGGTTTGCGTTGTTTCATGAGAGACACTCTACCGTCCAGACGGTATAGTGTCAACCTGTAGACCGCAAAAACAAGATCTGCATACGTTTCCTTGAGTTGATCCGACGTTCGAAGCATTACACTATCTCCTCATGTCGAGCCAATTTCAGCTGGACACAGGCACCAGAAGCCCTGACAATGGGCACAGATTAGACCCCGTTCAGGAGCGCTCGCCATGTCACCTGTCTCACGTTGGTTTCATCTTCTCATTGAGCCGATCCTCAGCATTATCACCTCGATCAAATACGCCTCGGTCAACCGATCATGCTGATTGGCTAAAGCCGTCTGCGCTTGACGCAACGTCTCTTGGCGCGCTTGTCATTCCTGGGGCAATCAGTGTCCACCATGGGCCCGCTCCAACGCATACGCGATGTTTTCGGGATGGCTTATCAGATCGCAGGGATCTCGCCAGACCAGGTGATCGAGTTGGGTCGCAGGGCTATAACGCGCTTTACAACGCTGGTCAGATGGAGCACCAAGGAGGTGAACCGAACGCTAGCACCGGTAGTAGCTATGCCCGTGATCCGTCGTCTGGGCGGTACAGGCCGATTGACACCGGCCGCAGCTCACCAACGCCCGTAACAAATATGAATGAACTGTGTTGTTGCGAGAGGCGCGCTGTTTGTTCAGCACGAGTTTGGTTTGAACCTGATCGAAGTCCCTTGCGGGGTTGTTTGTGTACCCAGTAATGCGACGCCCGGGGGCTTCAAAGATCCATCCCCGTTGACGTATTCATAGAGCGTTGTGGTGGTGATGCCAAGCCGTTTTGCCACCTCGCGGGCATTGGACGAAGGATCCGCCATCGCCGCGGCTGCCATCCCCAGCACTTCTTTTGTCATCTTCCGGGGTCGCCCGCCTAACCGACCTCGAGCGCGAGCCGAGGCTAACCCCGCGCGCGTCCGCTCCCTAATCAGTTCCGCTTCAAACTCGGAGAGGGCGGCAAAAATACCAAAGACCAACCGGCCGTTGGCAGTTGTCGTGTCAATTTGTGCGCCGGCGCCGGTCAACACTTTGAAGCCAACCTCTCGCCGGCGTAGATCGTCCATAAGGCCGACAAGGTGTTTGAGATCCCTTCCTAGCCGATCCAGCTTCCAGACGACCAGGGTATTGCCCGGTTGCAAGGCTTTGAGACAATTCGTAAGCCCCGGGCGGTCATCCCGTTTACCGGATGCCATATCTTCATACAGCCGATCAGGAAGCACCCCGGCCGCAAGAAGCGCGTCACGCTGGAGATTGAGAACCTGAGAGCCATCACTCTTGGATACTCGCATATACCCGATGAGCATACCCATCCTCCCCGCAAGAAAAGCTGGTGAGGCATGGTACAACCGTGCGTAGTTTTCCGCAAGAGTAATCTTGCACCGTTTCAGGCCGAAATTACTGAGAATCCCGGGTGTTAGAAAAACGGACGTTTTCTTTGCACCTAGAAGGCACCAGAAGCTGTAATGTGCATTACATAGTTCCTGTGGAGGAAAAGCTATATGGATTGACTTTTCAATTAGTTATTGGTATTGTGCGGGTGCAGGTTTCCCCGGCGGATCGGGGAACTCTAACAGACTATGGTTGAAGGAACGCCTAATCGGCCTATACCAGAAGGAGAGCAGAAGCAAAATTTCCCTGAACCTGAACCAGGGGCCGGGCCGGTTGGATTACCACCCCCAAACTCGGAGCAGATACCGCAAGGTGGAGACAGCACGAGCCCGGAGCACCAGCCACCTGAGGGCAGTGATAATGCTTCGAAAGCCGAGGAAGCGGACATACCAGATGGACACAGAAAGGAGCAAGTGCCCAGTGAGGTGGAAAATGAGGACTTCATTTTTGGCCCACACCTCCCAATGCGCGTACGAGGTTACCTTCACAAAGGCTCCAATTCCACCACACGTGAGAAGACGTAGACCAGCATTGAGGGCGGGTATTAAACGCACTTGCGACACGCTTTGGCGAAATCATCAATAAAGTATTGATTTTCGAGACTTAAAAATGGACATTCGGCCGTAAATAGCCGGTTTTTGGACCATGAAACTCCGGCAAGCCGGTCCTGCTCGATATAATCATCGACGGGTCGATGTAGAACTCGGCACACGAAGGCTCCTCCGTTTGAGCCTTCGTCTACTGTGCGGCGGGTTCACCCGAGGCCGATCTTCGACGCCGGACGCGATTGGTGATCGGGAGGAGCAAGGGTAAGCCCAGCAAAAAGAGCATGCCCATTAGCCAGAACACATCATTATACGCCATCATC
>Ga0299913_10003932_pt1 | contig 12347 bp, 12 predicted proteins | sample RVTome_9_FD_201360 | JGI IMG/M metagenome (GOLD analysis project Ga0299913, IMG submission 201360) | Soil microbial communities from uranium-contaminated site in the Upper Colorado River Basin, Wyoming, United States - RVT155D38 (version 2) ... | reverse complement strand
GGCGAGATGACGCTGAGCAGGTGCAGCACGTCGCTCGGGCCGCGGTAGTACGGCATGTCGACGACCTCGACGTGACCGCCGACTATCGAGGCCAGTTGAGCCGCGCCGGCGGTATTGGTGCGCAGCGAGCGACCGACGACGAGCAGGTCGGGCCGCAGCCAGAGGGTGTCGCCGCCCTCGACCGTGCCCGGCCACTCGACCCGGCCAAGTGTCGGCACGCCGGCGGCGCGGAGCCAGCCCTCGAGCGCCTGCTCCTCGCCCAGCCGCGACGGTTTGCCGGGCCGGAGTCGCACTGAGCCGCGGCGCGTGACCAGAACCGGGTCGAAAACGTAGACCGAGTCGGGTCCGAGGTGGTTGCCGCCGGTCAGGTGGACGCGTGCTCCGAGCCGGCGCAGGAGGTCGGCCAGGGAATCGTGCTCGCGCTGTGCCTGCTCGATGTCGACCGGGTAGCGAAAGCCGTGGGCCGGATCGTCGAAGGCGCGCGCAAAGGCAGGTCCGGGCCGGCGCAGGAGCACGTCGCGCAGTGGCGCGGTCATGCTCTGCGCGCCATAGCGGGAGAGCCTTACCTGAGTCGGCTCGAGGGTCATGGCGGACATCGCTGCGCGCAGCCTAACGCTGTGCGTTGAGGCACCAAGCCGGACGTTCGGCCCTCTGTCGCGGTACTAGGCGTGGTGCGCCGCCGCACCACCGCCCGGCGGGCTGAAGGCTACGGGTAAAGGCCGCGCATGGCCGTCGCCGAAGCCACGCGGTCGACCGCCAGCAGGTATGCCGCCAGGCGCATGTTGACGCCCTCCTTCTGGGCCATCGCCATGACCTCGGCGAAGGAACGGACCATGATCTCGTGCAGCTTCTCGTTGACGATCCCCTCGCTCCAGTGGTCGCGATTGAGGTCCTGCACCCACTCGAAATAGCTGACCGTCACGCCGCCGGCGTTGCACAGGATGTCGGGGATCATGAAGATGCCGCGGCGGTGGAGGATGTCGTCGGCCTCGGGAGTCGTCGGCCCGTTGGCCGCCTCGGCCACGATCCTGGCGTGCACGCTCTCGGCGTTGACGGCGCTGATCTGGTTCTCGAGCGCGGCCGGGATGAGCACGTCGCACTCGAGGCCCAGCAGCTCGGCGTTGCTGATCTCGCGGGAGCCGGGGAAGCCGCTGACGGTGCCGTGCTCGGCCTTCCAGGCGAGGACGCGGGCGACGTCGAGGCCGGCCGGGTTGTGGACTGCGCCGCTCGAGTCGGAGACGGCGATGACCTTGGAGCCCTCCTTGGCCATCAGCGTGGCGGCGATCGAGCCGGCGTTGCCGAAGCCCTGCACCACGACGGTCGCCCGGCCGAGGTCGATGCCCAGGTGGCGGGCGGCCTCGACGACGGTGAAGACGGTGCCGCGGGCGGTCGCCTCAGTGCGGCCCTCCGACCCGCCCAGGCTGATCGGCTTGCCGGTCACGACGCCGGGGACGGTGAAGCCCTGGTGCATCGAGTAGGTGTCCATCATCCAAGCCATCACCTGCGCGTTGGTGTTGACGTCGGGGGCCGGGATGTCGCGCTCGGGCCCGATCAGGACCTCGATCTCGGTGGTGAAGCGGCGGGTGAGCGCCTCCACCTCCTTGCGCGAGAGCTTCTTGGGGTCGACGACCACGCCACCCTTGCCGCCGCCGAAAGGGATGCCGACGACGGCGCACTTCCAGGTCATCCACATCGCGAGGGCCTTGACTTCGTCGAGGGTCACGTCCTGGTGGTAGCGGATACCGCCCTTGGCCGGACCGCGACCGACGTTGTGCTGGACGCGGTAGCCGGTGTAGACCTGGACGCTGCCGTCATCCATCTTGACCGGGAAGTGGACGGTCAGCTCGCGCCGCGGCTCGCGCAGCACGCGGCGCAGGCCGGGGTCGAGGTCGAGCTTGTCGGCGGCGAGATCGAACTGCTGCTGGGCGACGTGCCAGGGATTGATCGCCGGCGCCGCGCGCTCCGTAGTCATCGAAATCCTCCTGTTCGCCCCGCGCGGGGGTCGTGAAGCGGGCGCAGTCTACACCGCGGCCTGCCGCCGCCAGACGGTCCGAATGTCACCACTCCGTGACGCGGACGTCATGCCGACGGGAGCACGACGGCCCCGTACGCGCCGGGCCCGACGTGCGGCCCGACCGACGAGCCGATCAGGTTGATCGTCATCCTCGAGCGTGGGAAGGGCATCGTCTGGGCCAGCTCCTCGGCGAAGGCCTCGACGTCGTCGGCGCGGCCATGGAGGACGGCCACCCGGTCGCCGTTCAGTGCGCCGAGCAGCTCGAGCAGGCGTGCCCGCGCCTTGCCCCGCGTGCGCGGCTTGTCGGCCGTCTCGACGACGCCGTCCTCGATGGTGATGATCGGCTTGACCGACAGCACCGAGCCGATTGCCGCCTGGGCACCGCTGATCCGGCCGCCGCGCTTCAGGTACTCGAGCGTCTCAAGCACGACGTAGAGGCGCACGCCGTGGCACCGCTTATCGAGCTCGGCGGCGATGTCGGCCGCCGACGCGCCCTGCGCGGCCCGCTCGGCGGCTTCGAGGGCGAGCAGGCCGACGCCCATGCTGGCCGACGTGCTGTCGACGATGTGGATCGAACGATCGGGCAGCATGTCGCGCGCGACCTGTGCGCTCTGCAGGGTGGCCGACAGCTTCGAGCCGACGCCGACGTAGACGACCTCCTCGGCGCCGGCGGCGAAGGCCGCCTCGAACGCGTCACGGAAGCTGCCCGGTGCGGCGGCGGCGGTCTTGGGGAACGGCGCGCCGGGCTTGGTCAGCTCGGTCCAGAACTGGTCGGTCGAGATGTCGACGCCGGCGCGATACTCGCGATCGCCGAACGAGACGAGCAACGGCACGACGGTGATGCCGGCCGCCTGGGCATCAGCCTGATTGAGGTCGCTGGCCGAGTCGGTGACGATCGCCACGCGAGTCATCGGAGACTCTCCGGCCGGGCCGCGCCGGTGCGGGCCCGCGGCCCGTCGCTATCAGGTCCGCTCGAAGGCCATCGCCACCGAGCCGCCACCACCCAGGCAAAGCGTCGCCAGGCCATACGTGCCCTCCCTCCGCCGCAGCTCGTGCAGCAGCGTGGCCACGATCCGCGCGCCACTCGCGCCGATGGGGTGGCCCAATGCGATTGCTCCCCCATTGACATTGACGCGCGACCAGTCGAAGCCGAGCTCCTCGCCGTCGGCCAGGACCTGCGCGGCAAAGGCCTCGTTGATCTCGATCAGGTCGAAGGCCTCGAGTGGCATCTCGATGCGGGCGAGCAGCTTCTGAACGCCCTTCACCGGCGCCAGGAACAGCCACTTCGGCTCGACCTCGGCCTGGCTGTAGCCGACGATGCGCGCCAGCGGCTGCAGGCCGAGGCGCTCGACCGCGCGCTCGCCGGCGACGACGGTCGCCGCGGCGCCGTCGGTGATGCCCGGCGCGTTGCCGGCGGTGACGGTGCCCTCGGGCATGTCGTTCGGCGCCCCGGGCTCTGGATCGGGCAGCGCGAAGACCGGCTTGAGCCTGGCCAGCACCTCGAGGCTGGTGTCGCGACGCGGGCCTTCGTCGGTGTCGAAAGGCACCTCCTCGCGGCCGCGCCGGACGGGCACGGGCACAACTTCGTCGGCGAAGCGGCCGGCGTCGATAGCCGCGATCGCCTTCTGGTGGCTCTCGAGCGCGAACTGGTCCTGGGCGCGGCGGTCGACGCGGTTCTTGATCGCCACCCGCTCGGCGTGCGTGCCCATGTGGCAGGCCTCGACCGAGCACCACAGCCCATCGTGGACAGTGGCGTCGACCAGCTCGGCGTTGCCCAACCGATAGCCGAAGCGCGCCCTGGGCAGCAGGTATGGGCCCTGGTTCATGCTCTCCATGCCGCCGGCGACGACGACCTCGGCATCGCCGGCGCGAATCTCGGCCGCGGCGAGCATGATCGCCTTCAGCCCCGAGCCACAGACGCGGTTGATGGTCGTGGCACTGATCGTGTCGGGCAGCCCGGCACGCAGCGCGGCCTGGCGCGCCGGCGCCTGGCCGACGCCGGCCTGCAGCACCTGGCCCATCAGCACCTCGTCGATCTGGTCGGCCGGGACGCCGGAGCGCTCGACGGCGGCGCGGATGGCGATCCCACCGAGGGTCGTGGCCGGGACCTCGGCGAGGCTGCCGCCGAACTTGCCGATGGGCGTGCGGGCGGCGGACACGACGAAGACCTCGCCGTTACGACCGTTCGAGATCGGCTGCATCTATCAGATCTTACTTTGCCGTCTGCCCGGCGCCAGGACGCGGTCTGTGGGCCCAATCGACGGCGCGGCTACGATGTGGAGGCCGCAACTCATCCGGAGCAGTCGTTGAAGGCTCGAGGAGGGTCGTAATGGCTGGCACAGGCAGGGCGCGCCAGATCAACGGCGTGGACGTCGACGCGCTGCTCGAATACATCGATGCGGTCCAAGTCGACCCCGCCCGCGCCGACCGTCATCCGGCGGTGACCGCGCGCTGGATCGGCGGTACACGGGCCGAGGTCGTTTCGACGCTTGGCGGCCCGCCGGTCTACATCGGCGGCGACGACGATCCAAGCGCCATGGGCATGCTGCTGCGCGCGATGGCAGCCTGCGACGTCGAAGTAGTGGTCAACAAAGCGTCACTGCTCGGGATCGAAATCGAGCAGTTGAGCGTCGAAACGCGCGGCTACTTCAACGTTCGGCGGTACCTGGGGCTGGAAGCGGAGACCGACTCCGGTTACCAGAACGTCGCCTACACGATTCGGCTACGGACGCGCGGCGCGACAGCGGAGCAGATCGAGCAGATCAAGCACGCCTGCGAGTACGGCTCGCCCATAGCCGACACGCTGCGTCGGATCGTCCCCGTCGACGCCGGCTTCGAAGTCTCGTAGCGAGGGCGAGCGGGCGGTGGCGAGGCTTCAGCGGCGGCGCTTCAGCGACCCGGATGAGGTTCGCCGGCTGGCGCACGGCAGCATCGAGGTCGTCTCGCTCGACGATCGCGTCATCGGCCGCATGACCTACGAGCCCGGCTGGCGCTGGTCGGTCGATGTCAAGCCCATCGCTGGAACCGAGTCATGCCAGTTCCACCACGTGGGCGTCACGCTGGCCGGACGGCTGCGTGTCCAGACGCAGGATGGCGTCGAGCTGGAACTCGCGCCGGGCGATGTCTTCGAGATCCCGCCCGGGCACGACGCATGGGTGGTCGGCGATGAACCGTGGGTGTCGGTCGACTTCGAGGCCATGCGCGCGTATGCACTGCCGCGGGCGGATGGCGGCCGGCGCGTGCTGATGTCGATCTTGTTCAGCGACATCGTCGAGTCGACAGCTCGGGCGGTCCTGCTCGGGTCCGACCGCTGGCGCCAGCTGGTCGGCACGCACAACGAGCTGGCCGAGCGCGTGATCGACGAGTTCGGCGGTCGGCTGGTGAAGACGACCGGCGACGGCGCCATCGGCGTCTTCGACAGTGCCGAGAGAGCGGTACACGCCGCGTCCGCCCTGGTCGACCGGATGGCCGGGATCGATCTGCGCATACGGGTGGCCGTCAATACAGGTGAAGTCGAGCTGATCGGCGGCGACGCGCGTGGCCTGGCAGTGCATACCGCAGCGCGCCTCCTGGACACGGCCCGGCCCGACGAGGTCGTCGTTTCGTCGACCGTTCGCGACCTCGTCGACGGCAGCGAGCTCGAATTCGAAGACCATGGCGTGCACGAGCTCAAGGGTCTGCCCGGCGAACGGCGCCTCTACCACCTGGTGAGGAACAGCCAGAGGCGCTCCCGCCCGCCGGCCGGCGCGCACTGACGCCGCTGTTCAAGCGGCGCGAGCACCTGCTCGTGCCATCCGTCCACGCGGCCGGCCTGATCGCACTGGGCGGCGGGCTCGTCGCTTTGCACGGCACGGCGATCGGCGGCGACCCGCTGGCGGCCTTGGCCGGTGCCGCGGGCCAGCTGCCGCTGACCCTGACGGCGGCGGTGCTGGTCGGTGCCGCGACCGCGCTCAACCTGGCCGCCGGCGCGGTGGCGGTCAGGCTTCTGCTCGGCACCCCGTTCGACGGGCTGCGCCAGGCAGTCCTGGCTGGCCTGGCCGGGGCGGTGATCGTCGACTTCGCGCTGATGGCCGTGCTCGGCTCTGGCGGGGCGTTCGTCTGGCCGGCCCTGATCGCTGTCCAGCTGGCCCTGGTCGCGCTGGGGTTGCGGGCGCGGCCGCTGCTGCGCCGGCCGATCGGACCGCTGCTCGGCGCGGGCGAGCTGGGGGCGGCCGCCAGGCGCTGGCCGCTGGCAGTATTGCTGATCCTGCTCGTCTGGTCCGGGCCGGCGACGCTGACGCTGGCATCGCCGGTCGTGCCCTTCCTCGACGTGCTGCCCAACCAGGTCGCGCCGGTCGAGCACCTGCGCGCCTTCGGCACGCTGGCCAGCCTCGACATGACGCCATCGCCGATCTACGGCCCGTCACGCATCTTCCTGGGCTACCAGGCATTGCTGGGCGCGATCGCGACGAGCGCCGGCGTGAGTGCCCCGCTGGCTGTGGCCGCCTTCGCGCTGCCGCTGCTCTTGCTGGTGGCGGTCGCCGGCCATGGCCTCGCCGGCGCGATCGGCGGGCGCGCGGCGGCGAACTGGGCGCTGCTCCTGGTGCCGCTCAGCGTGACGTTCCTGCGCCTGGCCGACGCGCGAGCCGGCGTGCTCGCCTTTGCGCTGCTCGCCACTGTGCTGTGGCTGACCATCGAGCCACCGACGGCCGGACCGCCGCGCCGTGCGCTGCTGCTGGTCATCACGCTGGCGGCGGCGCTGCTGGTCCACCCGCTGATCGGGCTGCTCGGCGTCGGCTCGCTGGGCCTGCTAGCGGTGGTCCGTCCCGAGCGCTACGGCGAGGCGATGACGATCGCGGTCGTCGCGGTCGTCGCGTCAGTGCCGCAGTGGGCGGTGATGGCCGGGTTGAGCGTCCCGCCGCTGGCCGCGCCGGCCGCCTTCGCCCTCGCCGCGATCGTCCTGGCAGCGATGGTGGCCGCGGGAGCGATCGTGGTCGCCGTGGCCCGCACGCTGCGCCGGGTGGCCTTCGGCGCAGTGCTGCTGGCGGGTGGGCTGGTGCTGGTCGGGGCCGCTCTGGACGGTGCGATCGGGTCGGCTTTGCTCGGCCGGGACTGGCTGGGCGAGTACCCCGTCCTGCTGGCCGGGGCGACGCTCGGTGCGCTGCTGGGCTGGCGGCGAGACGGCATGGACGTGCTTGCCTGCGCGCTGCTGGCGACGATGCTGGCCGGCCTCGCGGCGGCGCTGCTGCCGGGCGACGAACTGCTCGTTGCCGCCGTGCGCTTCGAGGTACCCAAGTCGCTCGCCTACTTCGCTCCGACGCTGCTCGCGCTGGCGGCCGCGGTGGGACTGGCCGAGCTGTGGCGGCGGCGCTGGCCGCTGGCGCTGCGTGCGCTCCTCGCCGGGGCGATCGTCGTCGTCGCCGCGGCGCCGCTGCGCCCGGGTGTCGTCGATGCCCTGTCGCTGGGCGAGCATCGGTTGGCCGAGAGCCTGGCGATTTCGTGGCGCAATGCCGCGCAGGGCTACTGGCAGGGCTTCCCCGATCCACGCATGCTGATCGACGCCGAGCAGGCCGAGCTTGTCGACGCGCTGCGCGGCGAAATTCGCGCCGGCCGGCTGCGGGCGAGTGACGAGGTACTCCACGTCGCCGGCTCGTTCCAGCCGTGGGCGTCCACTCCGCTCGCGCCATTCACCGGGGTGATCGAGACGACGGCCACGACCGACCCCGAAGACTCGATCCACACCCATGGCGGCCGGCTGCGCGACGTCACCGACCTGGTCGCGCTACTTGGCGGACGGCCGGCGTACGTCGTGCTCGAGCCCGACGGCCTGCCGGCGACGGTGCGCACGGACATCCTCGCCGCGGGCTACGAGCCACTGTTCGCCAACCCGCGCGGCGAGGTCTTTGCGCCGGCCGACTAGTGGTCAGGGCCGCTGATCAGTCGCGCGGGTAAGAGTAGAAGCCGCGGCCGCTCTTCTGGCCGAGGTGGCCGGCGTCGACGAGCTGGCGCAACACCGGCGGCGGGGCCAGGTGCGGTGCCCCAAAGCCCTCGTGGAGGACCTCCATGATGTGCAGGCAGACGTCGAGGCCGATGAAGTCGGCCAGCGCCAGCGGCCCCAACGGGTGGTTGAGGCCGAGCCGCGCGCCGGCATCGATGTCCTCGGCCGTGCCCAGACCTTCTTCGTAGGCACGCATCGCCTCGGCGAGCAAGGGCATCAGGATGCGGTTGACGATGAAGCCCGGCCGATCGCGGCTGACGATGACCTCCTTGCCCAGCTCGTCGGCCAACTGGCGCACGTATTCCTCTGTGGCGTCGGTCGTTTCGGCACCACGGATCAGCTCGACGAGCGGCATCACCGGCACCGGGCTGAAGAAGTGCATGCCCACGAAGCTGGCCCGGCGCTCAGGCCGCACCGTGCTGGCCAGGCGCGTGATGCTGATCGAGGAGGTGTTGCTGGCCATGACCGCATCGGCCGGTGCGAGCGGGTCGAGCTGGCGGAAGAGCTCGGCCTTGACGCGCTCGTCTTCGAAGACGGCCTCGACGATCAGCTCGGCACGAGCGGCGGCCTTGGCCAGCGACGACGCCACGGCGATGCGCGACAACTGCTCCGCGCGCGCACCCTCCGACAGCTTGCCCTTGGCCACCGCGCGCTCCAGGTTGGCCCCGATCCGCGCTCGACCGGCCTCGGCGCGGGCGACTTCCGGCTCGTACAGTGCGACGCGGTGGCCGGCGGCGGCCATAACTTGCGCGATCCCGTGGCCCATCAGCCCGGCGCCACACACCAGGACGACCCGATCGCTCATGCCGACAGCCTACTCCGCGGGCTCCGACGCGGCGCCCTGTGCCGGCGGCGCGGCACCCGACCCTGGCGCAGCGCCAGCAGTCGGCGGCGTGGTCAGCAACGCGATCAGCCGGTCTGCGGCGGCAAACGGGTCGAGCTCGTGGCCGGCCAGAGCGCGCAGCACGCGCTCGCGCTCGGCGGCGCGGGCCGGCTCGCGCAGGGCTTCAGCCAGCCGCTGGGCGAGGATGCCGGCCAGCTGGGCGTCGGCGCGGCGGATGGCCGCGGCAGAGGCCGCCGCGTCGGGGCCGTCACGGGCGGCGGTCGCCGGGGCGCGCCGATCGAGGGCGGTCAGCAGCTCGGCGACCCCGGCACCGGTCAGCGCCGAGGCAAGCATGACCTGCGGCCGTTTCGGTCGCGGCCGGTCACCCATCGCCCTGTCGTGCTGCGCGCCGACGGTGAGCATGCCGCGCAGCTGGGCGGCGGCGCGGTCGGCGCCCGGCCGGTCGGACTTGTTGACCACGACGATGTCGGCCACCTCGAGCAGGCCGGCCTTGATCGCCTGTACCTCGTCGCCCATCTCGGGCGCCTGGACGACGAGCGTCGTATCGGCGACCGCCGCCACCTCGACCTCGCTCTGGCCCGTGCCGACGGTCTCGATGAAGACCAGCGGAAAGCCCGCGGCGTCGAGCACGGCGGCGGCGGCGATGGTGCTGCCGGCAAGGCCGCCGGCGTGGCCGCGCGCGGCCATCGAGCGGATGAACACGTCGTCGTCGCCGGCGTGCGCCTGCATCCGCACCCGGTCACCGAGGATCGCGCCGCCGGTGATCGGGCTCGATGGATCGACGGCCAGCACGGCCACCGGCCGGCCGCCGGCGCGCGCCTCGGCCACCAGCGCAGCGACCAGCGTGCTCTTGCCCGACCCAGGCGCACCGGTGACGCCGACGAGGTGGGCGCGACCGGCGAGCGGATAGAGGGTGCGCAGTGCCGCCTCGGCCGCTGGACTGCGATTCTCGACCTCCGACAGCAGGCGCGCCAGCGCGCGCCGATCCCCATCCCGTGCGCGCTCGGCAAGCTCGCGGCCGCGGTCGCCGGCGGTCGGCGCGCTCACACCTCGCGTGGTCGGACGTTGGCGCGGATGAAGTCGGCCACCTCGCGGATGGTCGTGCCCGGCCCGAAGACGCGGCTGACGCCGGCCTGCTGCAGTGCCGGGATGTCGTCGTCGGGGATGATCCCGCCGGCGGTCACCAGCACGTCGTCGAGGCCTTTTGCGCGCAGCCCCTCGCAGATGCGCGGCAGCAGGGTCATGTGGGCGCCCGACAGGATCGACAGGCCGACGACGTCGACGTCCTCCTGCAGTGCCGCCGAGACGACCATGTCAGGCGTCTGGCGCAGGCCGGTGTAGATGACCTCGAAACCTTCGTCACGCAGGCCGCGGGCGAGCACCTTGGCGCCGCGATCGTGGCCGTCGAGGCCGGGCTTGGCGATGAGCACCTTGATCGGGCGGGCGGGCGCGTCGGTCATCGGGGCGATGATAAGCGGCGCGTTCCGGCGGCGCGGTGTCCGGCGCGGTCAGCCGGCGATGTCGCGGCGGTGCGCGGCGTAGTGCTCGTAGGTGTTGCTGGCGATGACGGCCAGCGGCCAGCCCTCGTGGGCGGCGAGCTGCTCGTCGGCCAGGTAGCCGATCTGGCGGCGCAGCCGGCGGAAGGAAGTCTCCAGCGCGTCGAGGATCTCGCCCGTGGTTCGGCCTTCAGCGGCGCGCGCAACGCGCGCGTTGACCGTGTCGTCGTCCTCGGCGAGGCGGTGCACCTCGCCGTCGACGAGGAAGGCGGCCAGGCGCTCGGCGGCGTGGTCATGCCAGGTGGTCAGGTGAGCCAGCATCTGTTTACGCGTCCAGCCCTGGCCGATGTGCTCGTTGAGCCGCTCGGCGGGGACAGCGGCGAGGGCGGCACCGAAGCCGTGCCAGCCGGCATCGACGCGCTGAAGGGTCTCGGCGACGGTGGCCGGCCTGGCGCTCTCGTCCATTTCCCACCTCGCACGGCGTCATACGATCGCTGGCCATGGTAAGACGGCAACGCGGACTTTGGCTTCACCGGCGCCTACAGCGCGGGTGCGCTGCGCGCGATGTGGGCCAGGAATTCGGCGCGCGTCCGGTCGGCCGAGCGGAACAGGCCGAGCACGTGGCTGGTGGTCATGATCGTGCCCGGCTTGCGCACTCCGCGCATGACCGCGCACAGGTGCGAAGCCTCGACCACCACGCCCACGCCGCGCGGCACCAGGCGCTCCATCAGGAAGTCGGCGATCTGCTTGGTCATGCGCTCCTGCACCTGCAGCCGGCGCGCGTACATCTCGACGATGCGCGGGATCTTTGACAGCCCGATCACCCGCCCCTCGGGGATGTAAGCGACGTGGGCCTGGCCGAAGAAGGGCAGCAGGTGGTGCTCGCACAGGCTGTAGAAGGGAATGTCCTTGACCACCACCATCTCGCTGTAGTCGACCTCGAAGATGGCGCTGTTGAGCAGCCGATCGGGGTCGACCTGGTAGCCGGCGGTGAGCTCGCCGTACATGCGCCGGACGCGGTGGGGCGTGCCGGCCAGGCCCTCGCGCGCCGGATCCTCGCCGATCTCGAGCAGGATCTGGCGGACCGCATCCTCGACCGCGTCGTGGTCGCCGGCCGTCGCCGTGCCGTCGCCTTCGCCGATCTCGCGCTCGATCTCGGCGATCAGCCAGCGGCGGTCGTCGTCGCGGAGATGACTCATCGTCGGGCGATTGTGCCACGCGCTGGTCGGCCCGCCGTCTGCTGGCGCGGATAGACTCCGGCCGCGATGACCGACGGCAAGTCACTCCAGGAGCGTTACGCGCCGCGCTCGATCTGCTTCGGCTGCGGGCCGGCCAACGACGGCGGACTGCACGTCAGATCATTTGCCGCCGCCGACGGCACGGTGGTCGCCGAGTGGACGCCCGAGCCAAACCACCAGGCCTTTCCGGGCGTGCTCAACGGCGGGATCATCGGCACGCTGATGGACTGCCACTCCAACTGGACCGCCGCGCACCACCTGATGGCGCGTCGCGGGACGAGCAAGCCGCCGACGACGGTGACGGCCGACTTCCACGTCCGGCTGCTCCGGCCGACCCCGACCGACGGCGCGGTCCGGATGAGCGCGAAGGTGGTCGACGCGACTGACGACCGGGCGACCGTCGAGGCGACGCTGGAGGCGGGCGGTCAGCCGACGGCGACCTGCCGGGCGACCTTCGTCGCGGTCAAGCCGGGCCACCCGGCGCACGAGCGCTGGTAGCCGCCCGATCGAGCAGTTGCGCCAGGGCGGTGGCCAGCCCGGCCGGGCGGTAGCGCATCAGGTTGTGGCCGGCGCCGTCGAACCGCTCGACTATCGGCTCGTCGAGGCCGGCGGCGCGGCGAAGGCGCAGCAGGTCGTCGAGGGCCAGGGCGCGGAGTCGGCCCTCCTCGTCGTCGGGTGTGCCGGCACCGGCGACTGCGATCAGCAGCGGCTGCTCGATACGGGCGGCGACCTCGTCGGGGTCGTAGTCGAACATCGCCCCGACGGAGCCGTGGATGAC
>Ga0299913_10003931_pt1 | contig 12347 bp, 10 predicted proteins | sample RVTome_9_FD_201360 | JGI IMG/M metagenome (GOLD analysis project Ga0299913, IMG submission 201360) | Soil microbial communities from uranium-contaminated site in the Upper Colorado River Basin, Wyoming, United States - RVT155D38 (version 2) ... | reverse complement strand
GACCGACCTCGATGCCGGGCACCGCGGTGATGGTCTCATTCATCCGACATACCTCCTGGGGACGCGAGGTCCAAAGCTGCAGACGACCTCATGGGTGATCGTGCCCAGGATCTCGGCCAGCTCGTCGACGGTGATCGTTTCCACTCCCTGATCGCCGACCAAGACGACCTCGTCACCGACCTCGACCTTGTCGTCCACGGCCACCACGACCTGGTCCATGGTGACCATCCCGGCAAAGGGATGCCGCCGGCCGCCGATCAGCACCGACCCTCTCTCGGTGAGCCGCCGGGCGTAGCCGTCGGCATACCCGATCGGGATGGTTGCCACCGGGCCGGTGGAGCTCAGGCTTCTGATCCTCCCGTAGCTGGGTCGGGAGCCGGCAGGCAGCGGGCGAAGATAGGCCACCCGGCTGACGACTCTCATCGCAGGTCGGAGATCGATCAGGCCCCGGGTCATCTCCGCCGGATGGAGCCCGTACAGGCTAAGACCCACCCGGCAGAAATCACCACGGGAGTCGGGGAAGAGGATGGCGCCCGCCGAGTTGGCCATGTGGACGAAGGGGACGTCGAGAGACGCCACCGCCTCCCGGAAACTCTCTATCTGGCCGTTGGTGAAGTCGGCATCCTCGTCGGCAACTGGAAAATGGGTGAAGACCCCCTCGAGGGTGAGGTTCTTCGCACCGGCTACCGCTTGGAACACACGCGGGGCCGCCGACTGGTCCACCCCCACCCGATGCATGCCCGTGTCCACCTTCACGTGAACCCTGAGTCGCCTGCCACTGTCGGCCAGAGCAGCCACGAAATCGCTGCTGTAGACGGTCGGGGTCAGATCCCAGGCTGCCAGCGAGTCGATCGACTCCAGGTCAGGTTCGGACAGGATCAGGATCGGCGCGTCGATTCCTCCTTCCCGGAGGCGGATCCCCTCCTCGACCAGGGCAACGGCGAGACGGGTCGCTCCCGCCTCGAGTGCCGCCGACGCCACCGGCACGTCCCCATGTCCGTAGCCGTCGGCTTTGACGACTGCACACAACGCTGCAGGCGCGATCAACTGGATGAGCTGATGGGCGTTGTGCCTGATCGCCTCGAGGTCTATCTCCGCGTAGGTCTCCCTCACCAGGCGTGCCTTCCGATGCGGTCGAGCAGGCGAGAGGCGGTGACTGTCCCGTCACCGGCCGCATCCGCTCCCGCGATCCCGTGCCAATAGGCGCCCGAGACCGCGGCATCCACGGGCGACAGACCTCGCGCCCACAGAGCGCCGACCATCCCAGCCAGCACGTCGCCGGTTCCGATCGACGCGAGCTCGGGCCCTCCACTACGGACGAGGATTGGCCTGTCTCCTTCGGTGATCACAGTCGGGTTCCCTTTGAGAAGCACCGCTATGCCCAACTTGGTGGCAAGCGCCCGCGCCGCGAAAGCCCCGCTCTCAGTCTCCGCGATTCTCTCGAACTCACCGGAGTGGGGTGTGATCAAGACCTCTGCATCGTTCTCCAACGCGGCTTCCAGGGCCCCGGCATGCAGCGCGCCGGCATCGAGGATTAGGCGAGTGGCGGCGCGGAGAATCGGTATCACCGGGTCAAGATCCTCAGCAGCGAGACCCGGGCCAGCGAGCACCACGTCGAACTTTGCCAGAGCCAAGAGTGCATCGTCGAGATCCATCGTCGGGAGCTCAGGGGAGATCTGGGCCGGATCCTCCCCCGGTACGGCGACGCCGACCGACCCGGCGCCGAATTCCAGGGCCGCCTTCCCGGCGTAGATCGCTGCTCCCCGCAGAGCCGGGGACCCCCCGACGACCAGCACCGAGCCCACCGACCACTTGTGGCCTTCGCGAGGTCGTCCCGGCAAAGCCGCGTCCGAGGCCTCGGCGACGAACATGCTCGGCTCGCCACCCTGCATGCCGATGTCGGCAACGGTGACCGTGCCACAGAGGTCGGGCCCGCGACCTCGAACATGCCCGGTCTTGAGGCACTGGAAGGTCACGGTCTCCACGGCGTGGAAGGCCCGGTCGGAGACCTTGCCGGTGTTGGGATCGAGCCCGGTCGGGTAGTCGACCGCGACCACCGGTCCGCCCACCTCCATCCATGCCCGGACCAGGTCGGGTGTTCCCGAGCGCCCCCCGCCACCGAACACCGCATCGACAACGAGGTCGCAGGGCGCCGGATCGGCCATCGGCACTATCGGCACCCCGGCCGCCTGCGCCCTTGCCGCGGCTTCGATGGACTGGGCCGTGGCCGGCTCCTTGAGCATCTGGACCTCGACACTGCATCCCCGGTCTCGGAGGTAGCGGGCGGCCACGTAGCCGTCGCCCCCGTTGTTGCCGGGCCCGGCGAGAACCACGACCTTGGCCCCGTACCCCGCTCCCCGTCGAGCGGCGGCGAGGGCAACGGCAAACCCGGCACGGTCCATGGCCTGGTCGAGGTCCCCGGTGAACGCCTCGTCCACCCGCTTGTACTCGTCTGCGGTAAGTACCGGCTTCACCAGCGGCAGGGTACCCCGGCGCTACTCGTGGTCCCCGACCGCAACCGCCATCACCAAGGCGGAGGTGTCGGTGTGAGTGATGGTGACGAGGACCTGGGTGATGCCGAGTTGTGCGGCTCTGTCCTGGGCGCGACCCGACATGCGGACGGTGGGTTTCCCGCCGCCGGTGATCTCGATGTCCCGCCAACGGATCCTGCGCCAACCGGTTCCCATCGATTTCATGACCGCTTCCTTGCCGGCAAAACGGGCCGCGAATCGCCCTGCCGGTTTGGAGAACCGGAACGCGTACTCCCTCTCATGCTCGGTGAAGCAACGTTCGGCGAACTTCGGATACTTGTCGAGCAATGCCTCGACGCGCTCGACATCGGCGAGGTCGACTCCGAGCCCGATGATCTTCACTGCTGACGGCCCCGGTCGGATGCAGGAAGGACACGGGTCGGGACGGTGACAGGGACCATCGTCCGAACTCCACCAGACGGAGGGGCGATATGCAAGCCGTCTCGACCGGCCGGGTGCCGAACCGTGTCGTCGACACCTCTCCGCCCCTTCACCGAGAGTGGTGTATGTCCCATTCCGATCGAATCTGTGGATAACTGGAGCCAAATCGCTCGTCGGAGGTCGATCGACCCATTTCGCTAAAAAAATGTTGGAGAATTCGAAAATGGGCCTTGACTGATCATTACTCGCGAGACTAGGTTAGCCCGAGGTCACTCTGAGTGGCGTGGGAGCTGTGGGAGGCATACCTGTGGGGCTTGACAGTAGTGGGGGGAACCCATACCCGAACGGGCGGGACCAAGTGGCGCGGGCGACCGATGTCGTCACGACACACCCGCCAAACCCGACCCTTGGCAGCGAGGCCGTCGCTCATGAGCTAGAGCAGGCACCGACGCCCACTTCGACCGACGAGGCGGAAGCCGTCGTCATCGATCTGAGGTCGAGCGAACCCGTCGTCGAGATCGACCAGCGTCTCTGGCTGTCGCCCAATGAAGGGCTGCTCCAAGTCCCTCGCTGGAAGCTGAGGATGAAGCGGATCATCGACATCGTCGGCGCCTCGGTGGCGATCGTGGTCCTCGCGCCGGTTGCACTATTGGCGGCAATGGCGATAAAGCTGACGTCCAACGGGCCTGTGCTGTACTTGTCCAAGAGGGTTGGCCAGAACGGCATACCGTTCGAGTTCTACAAGTTTCGCTCCATGAAGACAGACGCACACGAGACGCGAACAGAGTTCCTCCACCTCAACGAGGCGCAGGAAGGTCCGATCTTCAAAATCCGCCGCGACCCTCGCTCGACGCCGATAGGACGCGTTCTTCGTAAGAGCTCAATCGACGAGATACCCCAGTTCATCAACGTCCTCCGCGGCGATATGTCACTCGTAGGGACCCGGCCGCCGATTCCCGAAGAGGTAGATCAGTACTCAGATTGGGAGATGCAGCGTCTGTCGATCAAGCCGGGCATCACGGGCATTTGGCAGGTCAGCGGTCGGTCCGAAATCCCATTCGACCGCTGGGTCGAAATGGACTTGACCTATATCTGTGATTGGAGTTTGTGGCTCGATTTCAGAATCATGCTGAAGACGATCCCTGCCGTGATGTCTGGCAAGGGCGCGTACTAGAAGTCAACTCCATACTCCGACCGTGAAGTTAGCCTTTGGTCCCTTGAATGAGTGAAGCAAACGCGCCAACGCTGATGGGGTCGATCAGCAGGTACCGGGTGCTAGTGATTGGATCCGCCCTCGCCGGGTTACTGCTCGGTGTCGCCCTGCCACTTCTGAGTCCGCCCACACCTTCATACTCTGCTGAGTCGTCGATGATCGTCCAAGCTCCATCGACTTCGTTCGAGGGGTCGGACCAGAACACAGATCGTTTCGTGGCCAATCAGGTCCAAATCTTGAGATCGGGTGCCGTCAACCAACGGGCCGCGGAGATTCTGACCGACTTGGGTGTACATGGCGAAGTGCCAGCTGCGGTCGTGGAGGCATCGACCCTGTCAATCGCAACACCCGACACCAATCTCATCACCGTGACATATGTGGCTCCCAGGCCAGAGCTCGCAGTGGCGGGTGCAAACGCTTTGCTTCAAGCGTTTGACGAAGTGAGTACGAAGGAAACTTCCGACGCTGCCAGCAGTGCCCAGGACCGAATTGACGCAGAACTGACAACCGTTCGGACGAGACGGCGCGAGATTGAGGTCGAAATCGCCGAACTGCGCGACACCAACAGTGAGCTCTCCACATTGGAAAGGCAGATTGATGATTTGGTCCTGGAGCTAACCGAGCTACAAGCCGCATCGATCGACGCCGACGACGACGAGGAGCTGTCAACCATCGAGGAGCGTAGGGACCAAATCAGAGAATGGCTGGAAACGCTCGAATTTGCCAGGGAAGCGGCATCACAGCAGCCGGCCGTGGTCGCTCTTCTGCAAGAGGACGGCGAGCTTATTGGACGGGAGGCCGACCTAGTAGCGCGACAGGACCAAATCGCAATCGACTCCGATCTTGCCCCGAGCACTGTGCTCATCTCGTCCGAAGCCGACTTTGCCAGCGCCAGCTCCGGACCAAGTCGACGCCGGGTCGCTGCCGTCGGGTTGCTCTTAGGAGCAGCCGTCGGTGTGGGCCTGGCCTATCTCCTCGCGTCTCGAAGAAGGATCTACGTCGACCGCTCCGAGCCGGAGCGGTCGACCGGTTCGGTTCTGCTTGCTGATATCCCGGACTTCCGCGAAGAAGGAATCGAGACCCAATTGCCAATAAAGGACCGGCCGATCACTGCGGCAGCCGAGGCCTTCCGATTCGCCTCTGATTCGCTGGCGCAGGCTCTGCGAACCAACCAGAGCAAAGTTGCCATGGCCGTGTCACCTGTCCTCGGAAGTGGCAAGACGACGATCGTGGCCAACATCGGAATTGTGCTTGCCAGGGAAGGCAAAAAGGTGGCTGTTATCGACGCCGACTTCGGACACCAAAGCCTGACCGGTCTGTTGGCTGATTCAAAACAGCCCGACAGTCCCGGAATCACGGATGTGACATCAGGAAAAGTGAGACCGGATGAAGCCCTCCAACGAATCGACGTGGGGTCTGGCCTGCCGCTCAACCTCATATCAAGGGGAGGTCAACCTGGGACCGCATCAGATGCCCTTAGCACCGAGGTAGCCGAGCATCTTTTCGGTTGGCTGAGCAAGCAATTCGACATAGTGCTAGTTGACGGACCTCCGATGGCACAAGTGGCGTATGCCTCCACTCTGGCTCGATTGTCACAAAATGCCTTCATGGTAATTCCCCATGGATCGTCGGCGCTCGACGCCGAACAAGTGTCAAAACGTCTGGAATTCCTCAAGGTTGGGCTTTTGGGATATGTGTACAACCGGTCTCCTCTTCGGTCGGATATGCGCGCCACAGAAGGATCTATGCGGGACATCTTGGGCAATCTGCCAGAGCACCCTCAATCCCCTCGCGCTCCGATCGCCGGGCCCTGACGCACGGCCATCTTCTTGCATATTCTCCAGGTTCACTGCGAGTATCAGCGATCTGGCGGCGAGGAAGCCGTTGTCGAGGCTGAGGCCCGAGTTCTCCAAGACGCGGGACATGTTGTCTCTCGATACTCCGTATCCAATGAGGAGAGATTTGCATCAGTCAGGTTCCTAGCGTCTCCGTGGAATCCAATCGCGGCACGGAAGCTGCGCGCTGAGATCTTGCGTATATCGCCTGACATTGTCCACATCCACAACACGTGGTTCAGCCTTGGCCCCTCTAGCATCGGGGTGCCTCGGGCCCTAGGCGTTCCCAGTGTCCTGACGCTCCACAACTATCGAATGGAGTGTGCCAACGCCTTGCTTCTTCGAGACGGCAAGCCATGTGAACTATGTGTGGGCTCTAGCCCGCTATCGGGGATTCGCTACCGCTGTTTTCGGAAATCCTATGCGGCTTCGACAGTTGCGGCCGCCACGGTAGCTGTGCACAAGGGCTCATCCTCTCTATCGAAGCCAGATCGAATCGTCCTTCTAACTCAGTTTGCAAAGGACAGGCTTGCGAGATCCCTGCCTGATTCGCGAGTAGTCATCAAACCAAACTTCACCACCGATCCAGGGCCTCGACCGACGCCGCCTTCGGATTCGGAGAATGTTCTGTTTGTTGGCCGTCTGTCGGCGGAAAAGGGAATCAGTGACTTGGTTGATTCATGGCGAAGCGTTGGGTCAAGCCTCCAGTTACGAATCGCCGGCGATGGCCCACTCGACGCCGAGATGAGGGCAAGGCTGCCGAAGAGCTCTGACTTCCTCGGGCGTCTCGACCGTGAGAAGCTCCAGCACGAAATGTTCAATGCACGAGCACTGATCTTTCCGAGTCGATGGTATGAGGGCATGCCGATGGTCCTGCTCGAAGCAATGGCGTCAGGCCTGGCGATCGCCTGGCGCGACATCGGCGGCATCACTGACGTTGTGGGCTCCGACCCATCGGATCTGACCTTCGGTGTCCATGGATCAATGGAGATGGCCATAAGAAGACTCGATAGCGACGACTTAGTCGACCGCGCAGGGGAGCAAAACCGGAGGACCTATGAGGCTCGCTACAGCCCCATCGAAGGCTTGCGCAATCTTGAGGCCCTGTACGGCTCTGTTGCAGGTTCTGAAAGTAGCTGAATCAGCCGGGTCGAATGGATGGGGGATGAGCCGGCAAAACGGGATCATCACGATCGACGCCCATTTTCTGACTTAAGATCCGATAGAGAAAGAGTGGATTTAACAACAGGTATCTCTTCCAAAGCCGTCTCGGTTCTTGGCCAAGACGAAACAGCCATTCCAGGCCAGATTCTCTCATCCAGACCGGTGCGCGATCGAGGTTGCCGGCGAGGAAGTCGAATGCAGCGCCCACTGCGAGCATGGGCATATCCAACTCATGCCGGTTCTCGTAAACCCAGATCTCTTGACGCGGAGCACCCAGGCCCACCATGAGGATTCGGGCTCCTGAATGCTCTATGAGGTGGAGGTCCTGACGCCGTTCTTCTTCGGTGGCAACTCGGAATCGCGAAGAAAGGGTCCCTGCGACATGGATGCCTTCGAATTTGCCCTTGAGCTCTTGTGACAATCTTGCCAGGGTCTCCTTCGTGGAGCCGAGAAGGAATATGGGCAGACTGTGCTTTGCCGCAGCGGCGCAAACAGCTGACATCAGGTCAGGACCCGCCACACGGTCCTTCAGATCAAGATCATGGAGCCAATTCAGAGCCCACCGTACCGGTTGGCCGTCGGGCAGGACGAGGTCGAGTCCGTTGAGACGGCTCCGCTGATCCGCATCGGCGTCTGCCGTCATGAGACCGTGTACCGCAAGCGCAGTCGCCGAAAGGGACTCGCCGTCATAGGCGGCGTCGATGATCAACTGAACAGCGTCCGGGAGCTCAATGGCTGCGACATCGACGCCGAGCACCGAAGCCGTGGTGACTTGTCTCACGCAACCGACTCCCACCGATCGATATTGGCTTCGAAAATGTCTTTGAGGATGGCCTCCACGTCATAGGTAATCGACCATTGAGGAAAGTCCCGACGAAACCTGGTCATGTCGCTGATCCACCAGACATGGTCACCATTCCGGGCGTCATCTGCGTAACTCCATTCCAACTCCCTACCGACGACTCGTTCGCATAGACCAATTGCTTCGAGCATGGAGCAGTTGGAGTCTCGCCCGCCTCCGATGTTGTATACCGAGGCCACCCGCGGATCAGTGATAAAGCACTCGAAAGCATTGACCAGATCAACGCTGTGAATGTTGTCACGCACCTGCTTGCCCTTATACCCATAGACCACGTACGGCTTTCGGGACACCGTGCATTTCATCAGATAGGAGAGGAAACCGTGGAGCTCGGTTCCGGAATGACCTGGACCGGTCAGGCATCCTCCGCGAAAGACAGCCGTTTGCATCCCAAAGTATCGCCCGTACTCCTGCACAAGCAGATCGGCTGCTGACTTAGAAACTCCGAACAGTGAATGCTTGGTCTGATCAATCGACATCGACTCGTCAATACCCTCGGAGAATGGGTGATCTGACGCCAGCTCGTAGCGAGTCTCAAGTTCATCGAGAGGCAACCGGTTGGGGCTGTCTCCGTATACCTTATTGGTCGAGGTAAAGACAAACGGGGCGTCGAAGGCGTGGTGTCGCGCCGCCTCGAGTAGATTGAGCGTCCCGTTGGCATTGACATCGAAGTCGACGAACGGGTGATTGGCTGCCCAATCGTGCGACGGCTGCGCGGCGCAATGAACGATGGCCTTGATGTTCCCCGATCCATGCTTGAACAAGGATTCGATTTCGTCGGATCTGACGTCGAGGTCGTGGTGTCGATAACCAGTGAGATTGAGCAACTGGTCGCGCACCCATGCTGTCGATGAGTCGCGCCCGAAAAAAGAGGCCCTCATGTCGTTGTCGACACCCCACACCTCGTAGCCCAAGCTGACTAATCGGCGGACGGTCTCGGAGCCGACAAGGCCGGTCGAGCCGGTAACAACGGCAATACTCATCGTGGCTCAACCTCCCTTGACTCGATCCCCATCGATGCCCTCTCCTCGCTCGGTGACCGGGATCGCGCCCGCTCCGACCAAGTCCGGTGCCACTCAGCAGACTAGCCCGTATGTAGAGGATTGAAACCGGGACCTGATCCGGACGAGTCAGGATCTGCTGAATGAGCCACCGTTGTCATGGCCGTACGCTTGCCATTCGTTCCATGTCAGACGACGGTCATTCCACTTGAAGGGTTTCTCAATGTCGGACGTGACCACATAGGTGTTTCTAACAAAGCGGTTGTTCTTCGAGGTGAAGATGCTTGTGTCACCTGTGCTCTGTTGGACGCCACTCCACCCCCAGGAATCACTGTCGGGCCCGGAGGTCTGTTTAATCACGTTGTCGTGGACATAGAGGTTCTTCACCTCGTGGACACCATGAGCGCCCGACCCACGCGGATCTTGGCTTCCGCCAATGCCCGCCAGACGGTTTCCCACGACAACATTGCCCACAACCTCGGTGTTGGATGAGGCCGCGATCCATATCCCGGCCCTGACATTGTTCATAACCGTGTTGCCTTTGATGAGGCAGTCGTAACCGGTCTCGTGGAAAATCCCGTTACGGCCATTGTCATTGACGGTGTTGTTCTCAATCCGGCAATTGATATTGTCAGTGTCCAGCCAGATCCCGTGTCCGACGTTGTCGTGGACATAGTTGTTGCGAAGGATCAGACCATTGGTTTTCAGGAACTTGCCTCCACCGGCCTCCCATTTGATGTCGTGGCCGTCGGTGTTGTTATACGCAATCTCGTTGCCTTCGAACACGACATTGCTTCCTTGTGCTTTGACCCCCAACTGACCGTTGTGGTGCACATAATTGTTCCGAACCACATACCCGGAAGCTTGGCCGGTATGGATCCCAACCCCGGAGTTGTAGCGAACCTCGTTGCCTTCGATCAGCCAGCCGTCACCTGCCTGGCCGATGACCCCTTGCTGAGGGTCCGGCGAGTACTTCTCGATGATGAGCCCGCGAATGGTGACGTTCCTGGCACTTCCATTGAAGGCGCGCTCCGTCACTCCCTCGCCAGAGAGTATCGCACCGGGCTCCCCGACGAATGTGTCTCCGTCTTTGGCTTTCACCCATTGCCGTTTGTAGACGCCCTGTTTCAGGTAGAACGTGGTCCCCGCGGGATTGCTATCCACAGCCCGCTGAATATCGTCTCCAGGTCGTAACACCACCGCCCCTGGTGGTGGGGTACCTCCGCCCGGGGCCGTTGAACTCGTCGTCGAAGGTGAAGTCGTGGTCGTCGCCGGCTCGACCGTGGTCGTCGGCGACTCGACCGTGGTCGATGTGGTCGCTTTGGTAGTGGTGGTGGTTTCACCAGTGCCGGATGGCGCAGTCACGACAAAGGTGGCTGTGGCACTCTCGGTCCCCTTGTCGTTCATCGTGAATTCGACAGTCACTGAGTTTGTGCCATTTACCAACAGTGCTGTATTGAGAGCCTTGGCAGCGTGCGGACTGCCTCCAGCGACGTCGTATGGCGCCTTGTTCTCGATCTGGTCCGGCTTGCCGCTCATCTCCGGAGAATTGACCCAGAATTTGGCACGTTTCGCGACGCCAGTAGGTATCGCGAAGACGTAGATTTTGCCCGTAATGGTCGCACCGTCGAGAGGAACTGCATTCTTACGGTCTGGCGACACTGAGGCATACAGTCCCACGTGGTCGCCGATTGAGAGTGGCGACATCGAAAGGTCCAGGACCTCATCGCGAGGCACAACAGCGCCCGCCTGGCCTCCCAGATTGTCATCCGAAGAGTAAGACATATAGAGGATCGTCCCGGCGATGGCCCCAAGGGCGACGAGAGTCAGTCCAGCGATCCAACGGAAAAACATCGCGATACCTTTCTTCGGCTGGCCATCACCGCCGAATATCGGCAGGCTGTTGAGTCGCTTAAACACTTCTTGAAAACTAAATAGGTCTCTGGTCCCAATTCATGAGATCATCGACCGAGAGAAGGGCGGGTGAACCAGTGGTCCTTTCAACGAAAAAACCTGCAGATTCTCGGGACTCTCGTTGCTCCTGCCCATTGGCTCCCACCACAACCGTGACGTTTCGCAGACACTCTATGCCATGACGTGGTCGTTACCACCCTCGGAATGACCTGAGTCACATTTCCTGCGTCGGCTTCCAGCCGCCCGACTCAATCACGTCTTCGCCGATACGCGCAAAGAGCTCTCTCTCCTCAACACCAAAGACCTCCTCCCACTCACCGGGTTGGCCCTTTCGAGCAAAGGCGGAAACGTCCTCGTCACCCGGGAGCCGGCCCGTCGTGTTGCGGAACGAATGTCGCTCCACGATCTCGCCAACAGATGACGCAGCGACGGAGAATCCAAGGTGTCGAAATATTGATTGGAGCCCTTCAGCTGGAGAATCGACGAGATCTTCATACCGAGCTATTAGCGCCAGCTCGGATCGGTTGTGTGCCCAGAGTCGTATCCACGCCAGGATCTGGTCGTCGAAAGAGCCATCCACCAACCGGGTCTTGATGTATTCATCAAGGGTACGTCCAGCAACCAGGTGATGTCGTCGGTGCTTTGGCCGGTTCCTCAAATACCAGTAAGACGATATGAGTTGGTCGCGTGGGTCTCTAAGAAGAACAAGATAAGGGGCGCCGAGCCGGTCGAGCACTGCCACATTGTCCTCCGTTCCCCGGGTGTGGCCCTTGACAACGACCAGCTGACGACGGAACTCCGCGAAAATGTCGTCGGACAAGTCCTGAGAAAAGTCGGTCAGCATCGAGGCTGCCCACACCGAGGGCGTTCTGTCTACGAATCCCGGAAGCGAGGCAAGCATCGACGCCAGCCAGGTCGATCCGCTCTTGGGAAGACCCGCTACGAAGATGAGATGATTCGCGTACCACTCAGAGTAACGCCTAAAGTCCCGGCGAGCTGAAGCTTGGGCGATGGGCGCACCGGCCGCTTTCGCAATGACCCCACGCAGCCCGTCAATCCGATAGACCACTCTCACCTTGTCGACAACCGTCTTCATTCGCATAGGTCGGCGAGTCTATTCGTGGGTCAAATCGTGGTTGTCGGCCACAATTCATCGGAGTAAGCTCAACCGTCGGGGCAATCCAGTGGGCACCAAGGGGGGATCCATGAGACCGCGAGTTCATTCCATGCGATGGCTCTATGTGCCTACGCGAAGGTCAATCAGCGCCATAGCGGCATTAGCCCTCGTACTGTCGATCATCGTCCTACCCAGCCCGCCAGGTCGCGCTGACAACTTCTCGCTTGATGTTTCGACGTCGTCGGATCGGTCCAACCCGACCGGGTTGGAGGGCGCCAGTCTCTCCGGCAACGCATACGTGTTCGTATCTCCCGAAGCGGGTGCCAACCGGG
>Ga0299913_10003930_pt1 | contig 12349 bp, 15 predicted proteins | sample RVTome_9_FD_201360 | JGI IMG/M metagenome (GOLD analysis project Ga0299913, IMG submission 201360) | Soil microbial communities from uranium-contaminated site in the Upper Colorado River Basin, Wyoming, United States - RVT155D38 (version 2) ... | reverse complement strand
CTGACCACGACCTCAATCAAGACGGCTCTGCCGGTGATGCCGGTGAGCAGGCGCAGCGTCCGTCGGAGGGCGGTCTGGTAGCCGCCGATCACTGCGGACATGGCGATGACGCCAACGATTTGGTCCCGCTCGAGCACCGGTATCCAGTTCGTGCCGGCTGACACCATGGCATCGAGCGCCGAATCGAGGTTCGCCTCCGAGGAGACGGTGGGATAGGAGGTATCCACGGCCGCAGCCGCGGTCGGGCCCTCGACTCCTCCGGATTCGCCTGACACGACGCCGACGAACCGGCCGTCGGCGGCGGTGACGGGTGCCCGAGCGAGGCGGGCGGCGCGAATCGTCTCCCGCGCGTCGTCGAGAGGGGTGGCTGCCGGGATGACCAGTCGCGGTCGCCGCATTACCTCCCTGACCGGCGTGGTGCCGAGCAGGGGCAGCCCGAACCGGGCGCGGTGGGAGGGGGCATCGGCGCGGCTTCGCAACTGGCTCTGATAGATTGTTTCGTCACCCACGACCACGGCCGCGAGACCGATGGCGATCATCGCCGGTGGCAGCAGCGCCAGGCTTCCGGTCATCTCGGCCACCATCAGCATGAGGCCGAGGGGGGCATGGGCCACGCTGCCGAAGCAGGCGATCATGCCGACGACCATGAACGGTGCGGGGAGGTCGGGCATGCCTGGTGCGACGCCGTGGAGTATTCGCCACATACCGAGGCCGACGAATCCGCCGATCACCATGCCTGGGCCGAAGATGCCGCCTGAGCCTCCGGAGCCGATCGACAGCGAGGTTGTCGCTATCTTGACCAGTGGAAGCAGGAGGATGGTCCACAGGGCGACGTCGGGCAGTCCATCGCCCATCCCCCGCTGCAGCCACCCGTAGCCCGTGCCAAGGGACTCGGGGAAGGCCAAACCGAGCAAGCCTACGAGCACTCCCGCGAGGGCGGGCTTGAAGACCGGCGATACCGGTAACCGCTTGGCGAGCCCAACCGTGGCGTAGAAGCCACGAGCGTAAATTCGTGCCACCAGGCCTGCGACGATCCCGAGCAGACCGTAGTAGGCGAGTTGGATCGGGTGGTTGAACTGAGGCGTGTCCAGCCTGCCGAAGATGGGGGTGAAGCCCTCCACGGCGCCGAACACCGAGAAGCCGACGATGGACGCCACCAGTGAGGGGAACAGGGCCTCGGGCTCCAGGTCGTCCCGGTAGAGGATCTCGGTGCCGAGCACTGCGCCACCAAGCGGCGCGCGAAAGATCGCCCCGATGCCTGCGCCCACCCCCACCGTAACTGCGATGCGTGCGTCCTGGGGGCTGAGGTCCAGGCGCCGCGCGAGCAATGAGCCGAAGCCGGCGCTCATCTGGGCCGTGGGGCCCTCACGCCCGGCCGAGCCACCGGCGCCGATCGTGGCCGCCGATGCGATGAGCTTGACCAGCGTGACCCGGCCACGCACCGCCCGAGGGTTGTGGTGGATGGCAGCGATGGCGGCGTCGGTGCCGTGGCCTTCGGCTTCGGGGGCAAAACGGAAGACGAGGATGCCTGAGATGAGTCCGCCAAGCCCGACGACGAGGGGTATGGCCCAGGGGCGGGTGAACTCGCCGGCCGTCAGGCGGTTCCCTTCGCCGATCGGCAACGGCGGCTGGTAGCCCCCAAGACCCTCCAACAGCAGCTTCGAGGAGTACTCGAGGGCAAAGATGAAAGCGATGGCGACCAACCCAGCCGCCAGTCCGATGAGGGCGCCGAGCACCAGCCACTTGCGCAGGTAGTCCCAGTCGCGCACACAGGTGAGCAGCCTTTGTGCCCGGCCGTTCCGCGGGGTCACGCTGAGGCTTGACCGGCGGTGGCTGATTGCGCGCCCGAAGATCGTGTTGGGTCGGGCCAGCCGAACAGGGTCGCTTCCGGGACCTCGCCCGCTGCCTGGGCGAAAGCGCGAAGGCCCGCGATGGCGTCGTGCAGTTGGTCCTCGGACATCCGCCGGGTGATGGCGACGAGGTCACTTCGACGCCGCAACGTCACTCGCTCGACCAGACGGCGGCCCTTGCCGGCGAGAACGATGTCGGTTTCCCGACGGTCGGCGCTGCGTTCGACCCGGCGAATGAGGCCCTTGCGCACCAGGCGGTCGCACAGCCGGGTCGCAGTGGAGGGGTGGATGTCGAGCCGCTCTGCCAGCTCGCCCACGGTCAGGGCGCCACTGGTCGCGAGTACGACGAGGCCTCGGAACTGCGGAAGAGTGACGTCGTCGACATCGGCTAGTGAGCGGGCCGACACCCCAACCAGCGCACGGGACGCAGCGAGTAGCGCATCGACAGCATCGTCGGACGATCGCATGATAGTTGCATAATAGCAAGTACTGCTGTAGTACAGGTAACGCCCCGGCGCCAAATCCACCGCCCCGCAATCAGTTGGCTGAGCGGATGGAATCTATCTATCTACTGGTCAGCCGGGTGAGGTTCCGGCACCTCCGGCCGTCGGTGGCTGCGACAGCTCCACGATGTTGCCCCCGCTGTCCTTGAACCAGCCCGCCTTGTATCCACCGACGTCGAGCAGACCGTTTGTCTTGCCCATCTCGCCCATGTCGTACTCCAAGAACTCGACGCCGCGGGAGCGCAGCTCGTCCATGAGCTTCTCGATGTTGGTAACCGTCAAACCTGCTGCCGTGTTCTGGGCGGTCCCGGCATGGCCGCTTGTGGTGAGGGTGAACCAGGTCCCGCCGGTGGCGAACTCAATCGCAATTGCCTGGCCTATTCCGGAAGCAGAACCGGTTACCAAAGCCACCTTCCCGTCAAGACGTCCAGTCATTGCGATACTCCCTTTAGACGTGAGCGCCATCCCTCAATTCCTACGGGCTCTGGTCAAACTCAACTCCCACGGGCTCTGGTCAAACTCAAGATCGCAGCAGTAGCCGGTCCTCTCAGAGACGCCTTTTCGCGACCAGATACGTCTGAGGAGAACGCACCTGGATGCAGCCAAAACTCGACCGCTGTCGCGGGAAGCTATTCCGCTGCCGGTTCGGTTGCAAGTTCCCTCATCACGTTCTCGAGATCTTCTCTCAGCACGATTCCCATGACCTTGCCTTCCGAGGTGGTCACCGGAGCGGTCTCGAGATCTTTGTCGTTCATGAGTTCCGCCATGGAAATCACATCGACGTCGGGACGGAACGTGCTCGGCCCATGCTGCATAACGGCCTCCGCCGTAACGTTCGACTCGCCCTCGAGCTCCGTTTTGTAAAGGCGACCCAAAAGAATCCCCTCATCGTTGACCACAAGGGCGGTGTCCCAACCCTCGGCCTCGGCACGTTGCGCCACGTCCCCTACCAGGTCGCTCAAACCGGCACGGGTGACGTCTTTTCGTGCCAGTCGGCCGAGCCGCGGCAGCACGGTGAGGTTTCCTTCCATGGGAAGTCCGGCTGCACTCCAGTCGGCCTTCCCCGGCCGATACTCATAGATGTTCTTGAAGCCAAGGCTCTCGAGCCGCCACGCGGCTCGCGGACTCATGTCTCACTGGTAGTCGGAGCAGTAGACGATCACCGGCGCCTCGCGATCGAGTCTGCCGGCACCGGAGCCGTCCAGCTCTTTCAAGGGGATGCTGACCGCACCGGAAATGTGCTCATCCTCATATTCCTCCTGCGGAAGGACCTCTACGAGCTGTGCTCCTTCCTCCAACAACCTCTGCACGTCGGTCCTGTTGACCTCTACCGGCATGTCCTTCCTCCTAGAGCTCGTGGTCGCCTTAACGAATCTGGGCAGGATGCAAGTACTATTCCGAGCCGAAAGCTGGTCCTTTTCCGGGAGGCCGGCCGCCGCAGAGCGGACTTTTCTCGGCGACGGCCGGCACCAGGTTCCCCGTCGTTTGCTTGAACGCAGCGCTCCCTTGTCTATGAACTAAGCCGCGGCTTGACCAGCGCGTAGGTGATCCCCAGAACCGCTCCGTAAATCAGGTGGCCAACCAGACTCTTTGTGGTCATATCGTTGAACATGAACGTCGGCATGCCGAGCCTGGCGGGCATGATGAGGAGCGGCCCCAGGACCCACCAAACCGCACCGTATCCGAGCCCCAGCACCGCAGCCACGCCGGGCTTGTTTGCCCGACGACCTAGAATCAATGCGAAGGTCACTCCGATGAAGGCGGCGATTCCGAGATGGACGATCCAACCGACAACCACTGATTCGCTGCCCACGAGCATCGCAATCATCGGGATCATGCCCATCATCTGCATCATAATCCCGAAGACAAGCCCGCCCGCCAGACCTCCGACGATCCCCGCAGGCACCGCAGTTCCAACACCGGTAGAGAAGCTACTCCGGGCGCTACTTGGCACGGCCATAAGTCCCTCCTTTGCAGCCGGACCTTCCGGCAGTCTCAAATACGTGGGACTCCGCCGGCCCGGTGTTGATTGCAATCAAAACGGTGAGAATGGGGTTCTAGATAGCGATGACCACTTCGGACTTTGACTTTCTCCAAGAGACCCTCCCGTGCATGGATCTCGTCTACAACCTCGCCCGACGCTGCACCACTCACCACCAAGACGCCGAGGATCTGGTTCAGGAGACCTATCTGCGCGCGTTCAAGTCCTGGCGCTCCCACCGCCGTCCCGACAAAGTGGAGGCCTGGCTGGCGACCATCTGCCTGAACATCGTTCGGTCCGACTACCGCCGGCGCTCCCGTCGCCCGGCGGAGCAGCTGCAGGCGGAGGCGGGATTCGACTTCAGAAGCCGCGATCACACCGAAGACGCGGCGCTCGAGTCGATCGAGAAATCTGCAGTGCATCGGGCACTCTGGGATCTGCCGGAGGAGCAGCGGATTTCAGTAGTGCTGGTTGATATCTGTGGATTCACCGCAAGTGAGACCGCTCGGATTACCCGATCCCCCAGGGGCACGGTGCTGTCACGGGTTCACCGGGGACGCAAGGCTTTGGCAGCGACGACCTCATTAAGGCAGGTTTACAAACATGAGACATGATCCTTCCCGGGACGCCGCCGCCTATCTGGGCGGGGCGATGTCCGGCCGGCAGACCGAACAGTTCGAGGCTCATTTGCTAGCTTGTGCCGACTGCTGGCAGGAGGTCACCCAAGCCCGCAACGGAAGAGCCATCGGGGAATCGTTGCGCGAGCTTGCTCCCCAGTCGTTGCGAGAAGACATCCGGGCTGCGACACAAGCCGAGAGTCCTTCTCCCCAGCGGTTTCAATTCGGGTGGCTGACTGCCGGAGCCTTGGCTGTGGCGTTGGTGGTGATTGCCGGAGCAGCCCTTATCCGCCCCGGGCTCAATGGTCGCTCCAGAGAGCAGCAACCGGAGTCGATTGCCCAGGCGATCATCGATTTTCAGAACGGGCGCATCCCGGCAGAGCGGCCGGTCGAGCGAGCTGCACCCGATCTGGCCGAGCTGGGCTTTACGGTCTCGGGAGCCGGTTCGGGGGAGGTGGGCGACGTAGAAGTTGACGGGTTCTCGTACCAGGACAAGGCGGGGCGCAGGCTACAGCTTTACGTGAGCAGCAGGCCGTTCCCCGAAGCGGCCGGCGCAAAGATGATTCTCGACGGGCCGGACAGTCCCTGGATGGCCTCCAGCCAGGGCATCGGCCTGCTGTGCGGTCAAAAGCCGTTCCCTCTGCTCGCTCTTTCCGAGGATCCGAGCGTCCTGCGAGAGCTGTCAACATACCTGGGGGTGTCATAAAGGTTCCGCCGGCGGGCGCTGCGGTACGGGGCGCCTGCTGCGACCCCGGCGCATCAGGCAACCGTTAGGGGGACCCGGCATCTCCATGGATCCGTTTGCGCTTATCGAAAGCACCTGGTGGCTCGGCATTCCGATTGCCTTTCTTGCCGGCATTTTTCTCGGCCTGAGTCCGCTTGCGCTACCGATAACCGGGACGGCCGCCGGGCTGGGAATCTCCGGAGCGGTCGGCGGCCGGAGCAGCGGGGTGAAGCTGGTGGCCGCTTTCGGCGCGGGCATGATCCTCGTCTACACGGCGGTGGGTTTGGCGGCGGGACGGATCGACGCGGTAATCGAGGGCTTCCTGCTCCCGTATGCGGGGATCGGCTACCTTTTGATTGCGGCATTACTGCTGGGGCTGTCGGGATGGCTCCTTTTCCGACCGGCCGCATTCTGTACCGCCTGCGCCAAGCCGCTGAAGGCGAATCCGACTGTGCTCGGCGCTTTCCTGGCGGGCATACCGGGCGGCTTCGTCAACTGCCCTGCGTGTGCGGCGATCGTAACCGGGGTTGCAGCATCGGCCGCGCAGCTGGGAAAACCGTTCTACAGCGGGGCTGTGATGTTCTCGCTGGGAGTCGGCCACATCGCCGTACTCGTATTCGGCACCTGGCTGGTTACCCGCCGATGGACACCCTCGGCGCGGTGGCGACAACTGGCTCAAAGATTGGCGGCAGTCCTGCTGGTCTTGGTTGCCGCATATTTCCTATACCTGAGTTCACTGAGTGGTTTTCGTCCCGGGCCACGACTTCTGTAGCAAGCACTACGATTCGCCGGTGGTCCTGCGCCGGCGAGCTGCCGCCCGCTGCTCGGCGCCCTTCTTGATGTCGTCCAGCGACGCGGCAACCGTCCGTTCCCACGCCGGCCGAACGATTGAACCGCCGTAAATTCTTCCAAGGAGCCACAGGTCGGCTCCTAACTCTCCCTGATAACTGAGCGCCGTCCCGGAACCGACTTCTTCGAGCAGAAATTCCTCTGAAACGTGGGGCACCGGGCCCTGCAACAGGCGGAAGCTGATGCGGCCGGGTGGCTCAAAGTGCACTGCTTCCACCGTCACTGCATCCATCAAGGGCAGCTTCGTACGGTGCTCGGCCACGGCAAGATCAGATGCTCTCTCCAATACCCTTAGCTTGCTTCGCAGGCCTGCCGGCGTTTGGCCCAGGTAGGGGCTGGAGATTTGCTCGAAAACCAGATTCCGCGGAGCGTTGATCTCTACTGTTATCGGTCCCAGAGCATGCAGGGATCTCCCCCACCCGAGGTCGAGATAGATTCGACCCCGCGAAACAAGAAACATCCCCGCCAGCGCGCTTGCGCCGGTCGCCAGTGCGCCGCCTAATCCAAGGGTCAAGCCCAGCGTCATCCGATGCTCCTCACACCTAAGAGGAATGAGGTAACCATACGGGCCTATTCTCCAGTCTGTGCGAAAAATTGAGCAGCCCCATCCTTTATGGCGCTGCGCATAGCCAGATACGCCAAAATGACGAAGTACGCGTCCTGCACGAGAACCACCCAACTCAAGCGTTGAGCGAAATAACGCCCGAAGCAACCGCAGTTCGCCACCTCCAGTCCGCGCACGAATGCCTGCACCGCCAGAGCGGCCCAGCCGACTGCCACCCCCAAGCCCACCCATCCCGCAAGTTTGCGAAGATTGGGCAGGCCGGTCAGCAGCCCGATACCGGCGGATAGCTCACCTCCGACGAGCGCGAACGCCATAGTGCGGCCGACGGTTTCGCCGGCTACCTGATAGCTGTCCATGGCGTCCAGAAATGAGGAAAAGCTCAACAACTGGCCGACGGCCATCCCCAAGACAAGGAATCCGAAGAGCAGCCTGGCGATCGGCATCAGACCGCTGTTTCAATATTGGGATTACTGGTTACGAAAGCGAAGCCGCGCGGCCCAACCATTTCCTGAAGGGAGCCTTAAAAGGTAAGAATCTGGTAACCCCTGGACATGAGCTTGCGCACACTGGGGTGACCGGAAAATTCATCGAGGAGTTCGATTTCCGTTTCCTCAATTGCCTCCTTTGCTCCGTAGACTGCGGCGCAGTAGCTGCACGCTCCGGCGATTAACCCCTTCGTCTCCTGGAACAAGCCGTGGTACTTGTGCTCCTCGTCAGAAAGGGTCGGGATCCACGGCGTTCCTGCCCCGTCGAAAACGATGATCACCTTGTCGCCTGCTCCATCCAGCTCACGAGCGATCTGGAGAGCGTTTACCACCCGTCCCAAATCTGCTCTGGCTTCGATGCCGGCCAAGATCAATAGGGCTGCCGCAATCACGATTGTGCACCGGCAAGCCGACACCGACCCGGCGGTCCCGCTGATGGTGTCGGCAACATCACTCCAAGGCTTTTAACTTTTAGACCTCATCTGAGAAACCCCGTCATCCGTACCTAAATTCCCTTGCTCGTAGCATGCGCTCCCGTACGACGATCTCGTTCGAAACTTCTGGATCATCGCATTCCGCTGATAACCTGATTTTCAACCCTCGCCTCCAACAGGTTCAGCAAGACATACGACTCGAGAGCCAGCAAAAAGTACTGTGCGTTCGCCTTCCACAGCGCCAACCCTACGAAGGCAAGCAAGTAAGAGTCATACATCGGATTCTGCAGGAGCCGAAAGGGACCTTTGTCCACCGGCTCGGCCGGGCCGCGGCCAAAGATGTTTCCATTGGCAGTCCGCACAGGACCGAGTTGAGTGAACGCCCACAGCCACAAACCACAGGCCATCACAAGGATCAAGATGCCTGCGGGACGGAGTTGTTCGGGCAAAGCCCAGCCGCGGTAACGGCCGATATTCGACAGCAGATACAGAAAAAGGAGCCACGCAGGAGTAACGGTCGCCAGATGCACATACCAAGCCTTGTTTCCGTAGCGCCGCGTGAGAAGGCCGGTTCGGAGTTGCAGGGCCACGCTGGCCGTATTGATTCCCGCGGCCAAGGCGAATGCCGCCATGGTAAGAAGCAGGTGAGTCATCTCTCAGTGTGATTCCATTGGCGTTGGTTGACCAGTTGGCCTCGGTTTGCGGCGACTGTTGAAGCCGGTGCGTCACCGGATATGCGCTCGTGATCAAGATACCGGCCGGGCGGTTGGGAGAGTTGGCGATTCACCGTCGCGGGTAATGCATCGACCGCCGCTTTCGTCGCCCCTTTGGGGTCGTGGAATTTTGCGCACGGTCACCGGGTTCATAGTAACGACCTACACTAGAACGCCGTGATCAAGAAACCGCAGATGCCGGAGTAGCCACATGCGTTCCCAAGAACTTGACGAGCCCGCACCGGAGTCCCCCCTGGTAGACAACGAGCCGGCGGAATCCATTTTCGGTAGCTGCGGGGTTTCCGGACGCCGGACGACCGCGCACCCCTCAAGACTGAGGGCCCTGTGGGGTGGATTGTGACTGTCGACCAAGCTCTACATCGCGGTCGCGGTGGGCTGGCTGCTGATGCAGCTGATCAGTCTGGTGACCTGAGCCGCCCTAAACGGTGACAGCTTGTAAGTCCGTAAAGTCTGAAACCGGTGGTCCTTCCACGACAGTTTTAGGGTCGGAATAGGGTTGAAGGAACATCGCGACTTCCGTCGTGGGCACCCGTTCGAGGAGGGAACCAGTTGACGCAACTCCAGACGCATCCTGCGACGAAGCGCGATCGTGACGAAGTGTTCGTTGAGTTCACCAAGAGCATCTGCCCGGTCTGCAAAGTGGTGGTCGACGCCGAGGTTAACGTCCGCAACAACCGGGTCTACCTGCGCAAGCGATGCAAAGAGCACGGCCCCTTCGAGGCTCTGGTGTACTCGGATGCGCAGATGTGGTTCGAGTCGCAGCGCTTCAATAAGCCGGGTACTATCCCGCTCAAGACGCACAACGAGGTCGATCGAGGATGCCCGCTGGACTGCGGCTTCTGCCCCGACCACAAGCAGCATGCTTGCTTGGGAATCATCGAGGTCAACACGTCGTGCAATCTCGATTGCCCCCTGTGCTTCGCAGATTCCGGACACCAGCCGGATGGGTTCTCGCTGTCCCGGGAGCAGGTCGCCGCCGGACTCGATGCATTCGTCGAGGCCGAGGGCAATCCGGAGGTGGTCATGTTCTCCGGTGGAGAGCCGACCATCCATCCGCTAATTCTGGACTTCATCGCCATGGCGATAGACCGAAACATCGAGCTGGTAACCCTCAACACCAATGGGATTCGGCTGGCTCGCGACCAGCGGTTCGTAGACGCGCTGGCGGCGTTCACCCCCCGGCCCCGGATCTACCTGCAGTTCGACGGGCTCGAGGCGCAGACCAGCCTCGCCCTGCGCGGTCGGGATCTGCAGGCGCTCAAGCAGCAAGCTCTGGACCGCTGCGCCCAAGCCGGCATCGTCGTAGTGCTGGCGGCCGCCGTGGAGCGCGGGGTTAATGAACACGAGGTGGGAGGCATCGTCCGCTTCGGCATAGAGCATCCCGCGGTAAAGGGCGTCGCATTTCAGCCGGTAACCCACTCGGGACGCCATCCCGAATTCGATCCCTGTGACCGGGTGACCAATTCCGACGTAATACACGCTCTGGCCGACCAGCTCCCGGAATGGTTCCGCGCCTCGGACTTCGTGCCCGTCCCCTGCTGTTTTCCGGCGTGCCGGTCGATCACCTACGCCATCACCGACGGCGAGACGGTAATCCCGGTGACCCGGTTGCTGGACGTCGAGGACCACATCGACTATGTGGCAAACCGGGTAATGCCCGACCCCTCGATCAGGGCGGCACTGGAGAAGCTCTGGAGCGCCTCGGCATTCACCGGGAGCCCGACGACCGATGCCAACCTGGATGCGCTTGGGTGCTCGGCCTGCGGGATCGAGCCCGGCAGTTTGGTGGAGTCCCTTTCCGACAGGGCGTTCATGATCGTCATCCAGGACTTCCAGGACCCCTACACACTCAACGTCCGGCAGCTGATGAAATGCTGCGTCGCCGAGATCATCCCCGACGGCCGGCTCATTCCGTTCTGTGCATACAACTCGGTCGGCTATCGAGAACAGGTCAGAGAACAGCTATCCGGCGTCAAGGTGCCGACGATCGTTCCCAACGCAAACACACTTCAGCCCGGGCTGATCCCGACTCGATATGGGTCCAGGACTGTGGCGGAAACGGGCAGTGGCACAGGATTCAACTCCACCAACGTGGGGCAGAGACTTCGTTGAGCACCCTGCCGGCACGCTCTGCCGTTTCCTTAGCCGACGCTTCGGAGATCAAAACGTGCTGCGCGGCGTTGTACGAGCAGGACTGGGTCCGAATGCTGCTTCCCGACAGCTACCATCCCGGCGGCCCGGCCATGACACGACGCCTGGCGGACATGGTCGATTTAAGGCCCGGCATGAGGGTACTTGATTTGGCGAGCGGGGCCGGCGACACGGCCCTGCTGCTGGCGGCAGAGTACGAGGTCGATGTGACGGGCATCGACCGATCGGCCGCTCTGATCAAACGGGCCAACCGCCGCGCCTTCGATGCTCATCCAGCAAACGCTGCGCGCTTTGTGGCGGGCGACGCAGAATCCTTGCCGTTTGCCTCTGAATCCTTTGACATCGTCATCTGCGAGTGCGCATTTTGTACTTTTCCCGACAAGACAACAGCCGCATCGGAGATGGGGCGCGTCCTCCGGACCGGTGGACGGATAGGGATCAGCGACATGACCGTCGACGCGGCGGATTTCGGCTACGAATTCACCGGCCTGGCGGGATGGGCCTGCTGCATTGCAGGAGCGCGCACGATGACCGGCTACTCCGATCTCTTAGCGGCCGCGGGCCTTCAAGTTCAGACTGCCGAAGCACATGCAGAGACTCTTCTTGAACTACTCGATCGGGTTGAGCCCCGCCTTTTGGCCGCTGCGATTCTGCGACCTCCTACATTTCCCGTCCTGGATAAGGCAGAGGTCCAAAAATGGATGGCTGTTGCCCGTCAGGCGATAGCATCGGGCTCGGCCGGCTACTGCTTGCTGACCGCTCAAAAACCCGAACGTTCGGGCATCTCACGCGCTTCAAAGCGTTCGCTCACTTGATGTAGCGGCCGCACTCATAGCACCAGGTGAAATGTGAGCCTAATGGCAGCGACCTGATGACAGGGTGCCCGGTGGCCCGGAAATGGGCCTTGTTGTGACCTCGTTGTGACTCGCAGCAGCCCACATGACCGCACTCGGTGCAGACCCGCAGGTTGGAGGTGCTTCCGCATTCCTCGCACTTGTCTGAACGGGGCGAGGCAGTGTCCGCCCTCACATGGGAACAACCGGTTGGAGTCTGAGTCCCCCCTCTTGAACCCTTTAACCAACCCAAAGTCGCATCCTTATTTCCGTCGCAATATTCTGGTGAAGATTTCTGGCACAGCCCGTCTGAGGCTCGGTGGGGATGGCGTGAAGGTGAGCCCGATCCTCGGCCAGCATCTCGGCCGGTACCCGGGCGGGTTTCCCGGTGCACCCGATGTTGACGATCGAGGGTTTCGACATTACGTCCTTCACCTCGGTTCGGACGATCCGTTCTCAGTTTGTCATTTCCACGCCATGCACCAGGGGTAACGCGAAAACGCGTTTTATGAAGTGCAGCCTTCGCTTCGATTATTTGGGCGAACATCCCGACAGCCACACCCCGTCCAGCCAAGAATTTCCTTGCTGTTACGTCAGTCCGGTTCCGGCATCCATCGGTAGCC
>Ga0299913_10003929_pt1 | contig 12350 bp, 12 predicted proteins | sample RVTome_9_FD_201360 | JGI IMG/M metagenome (GOLD analysis project Ga0299913, IMG submission 201360) | Soil microbial communities from uranium-contaminated site in the Upper Colorado River Basin, Wyoming, United States - RVT155D38 (version 2) ... | reverse complement strand
GATCGTCGAGGTCTCGACCCCGCACCTCGACGACGTCGTGCGCGTCGAAGATCGCTACGGCCGCGAGGGCACGTCGGCGCCCTGAACGCCTTGTAACAGTCTGTTACTAGGCGTCTTCCGGCTCGCGGTGGAGGGCGACCGCGGAGACGACGAGCGTCACGCCGCCGACCTCGAGGAGTGTCGGCACCTGGCCGAGCACTGCGACTCCGACGACTGTCGCCGTCGCGGGCAGAATCGAGACCATGAGCGAATAGGTCGCGCGCGGCAGCCGCGCCATCGCCAGCTGGTCGAGCACGTACGGGACGACCGACGACGCGAGGCCGACACCGACTCCGGCGGCCAGCGCCACGGGGTCGACGAGAGCCGGCACCGCGCTCCAACCCGCGATGGGCGTCACGAAGACGAGCGCGACGAGCATCGAGGCCGCGAGCCCGTCGAGACGCGAGGTTCCCGGAACGCGCGAGAGCCGGTGCGCGAGCACGATGTACGCGGCGAAGAGGGCTGCATTCGCGAACGCGAACACGACACCGACCGGCTCGCCCGCGAGCTCGACGTCGGTCAGCACGTAGACGCCGATCGCGGCGAGCACGAGCGCGACGACGTTCCGCTGCGTCCGCGCACCGAGCGCCGCGAGCGCGATGACCGGCAGGAACTCGATGGCGGCGACCGTTCCCAGCGGGAGCCGGTCGATGGCGACGTAGAAGCACGCGTTCATGAGCGCGAAGACGGCGCCGAGTGAGACGAGCAACCGCCGGCCCGCGCGGTCGAGGCCGACGAGACCTCGCCAGGGCGTCCGCCAGAGGGCGAAAAACGCCGCCGCGCCCGCGATCCGGAGCCACGCAACGCCGAGCGGGTCGACGCGCGCGAAGAGGAGGACCGCGAACGCGGGGCCCAGGTAGTGGAAGACCGCGCTCCCGACGAAGAACGCCTCCGGACGGGTTCGTTGGGCGAGACGCGGGAACGTGGCGTGTCGAGCGCCGCGCGCGTGCGAGCTGGCCATATCGACATGGTCGCCGCGCTGCTGGCATCATGGAATGGTCGATCAACGGACTTTGAGGCGGTTATGGCTCGAAAAGCAAGGACTCGCGACGCGAACGCCTACGAAGCAAATCTCTTCGACGAGATCAACCTTCGTCTCCTCGCTGAGCTTCAGTCCGATGGACGCGTGCGCATGGCGGAGCTCGGCCGGCGCGTCGGGATGTCCCCGCCGGCGGTGGCGGAGCGGGTCCAACGCCTCGAGCGCGCCGGCGTCATCACCGGCTACCGCGCCGAGCTGAATCCTGCCGCACTCGGCTTTCCCGTCGCTGCGGTCGTCCGGATCAGGCCGTCTCCGGGACAGCTCCAGCGCGTCCGGGAGATCGCGGCCGAGACGCCCGAGGTGGGCGAGTGCAACAGGATCACCGGCGAGGACTGCTACCTCATGCGGCTCCACCTGCGCTCGATCGACGAGCTCGAGGACGTGCTCGACCGCTTCACGCCACACGGCCAGACGACGACGTCGATCGTGCATTCGACGCCCGTACCGCGCCGCGGGCCGCCGCTCAGGCACGAGACCTAACCTTCACACGGTTCTGGTAGGGTTGAGCCGGTGCCGCAGACGTTCACCATCGGCGAGGCGAGTCGACGCTCGGGCTGGTCGCCGCGCATGCTCCGCTACCTCGAGGACGCGGGGCTCGTCGTCCCGGAGCGTGGCAACGCCGGCTACCGGCGCTACGGCATCCGGGAGCTGAACCAGCTCCGTGCGCTCGGCGATCTCCGGCACGAGTTCGACGTCGATCTGACCGAGCTCGCGTTCGCGGTTAGGCTTCGCAGCGACTCCGAGCTGCGCGCCGCAGTCGAGACCTGGCTCGCCGGCACGCAGGTTCCCGTCTCCGATCACGACCCGGCCTGGGTCGAGTGGGAGCAGCGAAAGCACGAGCGCCTGCTCTCTGCTCGTGAGGCCGCCTGAGCTCGCACACCGAAACGAAGAGAGGATCGATGGCAACGACAAGGCGATACGACGTGAAGGACCTGGCTCTCGCCTCCGAAGGCGTGCGCCGGATCGAGTGGGCCGACCGGCAGATGCCGGTGGTCGCGGCGATCCGGGAGCGCTTCGAACGCGAGCAACCGCTGTCGGGGCTTCGCGTGTCCGCGTGCCTGCACGTGACGACGGAGACGGCGAACCTCGCCCGCACCCTGAAGGCCGGCGGCGCGGACGTCGTGCTCTGCGCCTCGAACCCGCTCTCGACGCAGGACGACGTGGCTGCGGCGCTCGTGGAGGAGTACGACATCGCGGTGTTCGCGATCAAGGGCGAGGACAACGACACGTACTACCGCCACATCGAGGCCGCGGTCGACCACCGACCGCACCTGACCATGGACGACGGCGCCGACGTCATCGGCGTCCTCCACTCGGCGCGGCGCGAGCAGCTCGGTGACGTGATCGCGGGCACGGAGGAGACGACCACCGGCGTCATCCGCCTCAAGGCGCTCGAGCGCGAGGGCAAGCTCGGCTTTCCGGTCATCGCGGTCAACGAGGCCCAGACCAAGCACATGTTCGACAACCGCTACGGCACGGGCCAGTCGACGATCGACGGCATCATCCGCGCGACGAACGTCCTGCTCGCAGGCGGGCGCTTCGTCGTTGCGGGCTACGGCTGGGTCGGGCGTGGGGTCGCACAACGCGCCCGCGGCATGGGCGCGCACGTCATCGTCACCGAGGTCGACCCCGTGCGCGCGCTCGAGGCGGCGATGGACGGCTTCGAGGTGATGCCGATGGAGCGGGCGGCCGAGATCGGCAACGTCTTCTGCACCGCGACCGGCGACAAGAACGTCATCGGGCGGGCGCACTTCGAGCGCATGAAGGACGGCGCGATCCTGGCCAACACCGGCCACTTCAACGTCGAGATCGAGATCCCGGCGCTCAAGGACCTCGCGACCGAGACGCGCGAAGCGCGCGCGCTCGTGGACGAGTACACGCTCGACGACGGCCGGCGGATCTACCTCATCGGGGACGGCCGGCTCGTCAACCTGGCCGCCGCCGAGGGCCATCCGGCGATCGTCATGGACATGTCCTTCGCGAACCAGGCGCTCTCGGCCGAGTGGGTCGTCGCGAACGGCGCGACCCTCGAGCGGCGCGTCTACGACGTGCCGAAGGAGATCGACGGCGAGATCGCGCGGCTCAAGCTCGCCACGATGGGCATCGAGATCGACCGGCTGACCGAGGAGCAGGCCAAGTACCTCGCGAGCTGGGATGAAGGCACGTAGTGCACGGGCGAGGCGAGCGCTTGTGGCTCTGAGCCACAAGCGCTCTTCGTCGCCGGGATGAGCTCGCTCGAGCCGGAGCGGATCGTCCGCCTGGAGGACGATGCGGTGGTGCTCCTCGACCAGCGTCGCCTGCCCGACGAAGAAGTCGAGCTCCGCTGCGAGACCGCGGCCGCGGTCGCCGACGCGATCCGGGTGCTGGCGATCCGCGGCGCGCCGGCGATCGGCGTCGCGGCGGCCTACGGGTATGCGCTCGCGGCGGCGCGCGGGGAAGACCTTGAGCCGGCCTATGAGGCGCTCGCGTCGGCGCGCCCGACGGCGGTGAACCTCGCGTGGGCGCTCGAGGAGATGCGCTCCGATCCCACGCCCGAGCGCGCACGCGCGCTCCACCACGCGGAGGTCGAGCGCTGCCGCCTCATGGGCGCCCACGCGGTGGAGCTCTTCTCGTCCGGGTCGCGCGTCCTGACGCACTGCAACACGGGCGGGCTCGCGACGGGCGGGTACGGCACCGCTCTCGGCGCGATCCGCGCGGCCTGGGAGAAGCGACTCGTCGAGCAGGTCTGGGTCGATGAGACCCGTCCGCTGCTCCAGGGCTCACGTCTCACGGCGTGGGAGCTGGATGCTCTCGGCATTCCGTTCTCGGTCGTCGCCGACGGCGCCGCTGCGTCGCTCATGGCAGCCGGCAACGTCGACTGCGTGGTCACGGGAGCGGATCGGATCGCCGCCAACGGCGACACTGCGAACAAGATCGGGACGTACGGGCTCGCCGTCTCCGCACGGCATCACGGCATACCGTTCTATGTGGTGGCGCCCACGTCCACGCTAGACGCCGAGGCCGCGGCCGGCGCCGACATCCCGATCGAGCAGCGCGACGCCACCGAGATCTCGTCCCGGTTCCCGGCCCTGAACCCTGCGTTCGACGTCACCCCGGCTGAGCTCGTGTCCGCGATCGTGACCGAGCACGGCGTGCACATGCCGCCGTACGCCGCGTCGCTCCCGTTGGAACTCGCCGCCGGACGATGATCCTCGACGAGGTCGACGCCGGCACGAGGGAGACGCTCGAGCGTTTCGGCTTCGACGCCGCTCTCTTCGAGGAGCTCCGGGCCCGCGTCGCCGCCGGCGACCTCTCGCCGGAGTCGAACGTCGTCCGCGGCGAGGTCGAGGCTCCGCGCGACGACGACCTGACGCTGCTGCCGGAGCCGGGCGACGAGGGCTACGAGCGGGCGCACGCCGCAGGCCTCGAGGCACTGCGGGCGGGCGCAGTCGGCCAGGTCGTTCTCGCGGGCGGCATGGCGACGCGGTTCGGCGGCGTCGTCAAGGCGGTCGTGGACGCGGTCGACGGGCGTAGCTTCCTCGAGATCAAGCTTGCCGAGACCCTGGAGCTCGAGGAAGCCGTCGGCGCGGAGGTTCCGGTCGCGCTGATGACCAGCTTCGCGACGGACGACGTCATCCGCGCGTACGTCGTAGAGCGCGGCCTCGGAGACCCGATCGTCTTCAACCAGTACGTCTCGCTCAGGCTCGAGCCGGACGGCGACCTCTTTCGGGAACCCGCCGGGCAACCGTCGCTCTACGCACCGGGGCATGGCGACCTGCTGCGGGCGATCCGGGAGTCGGGAGCGCTCGCGTCCCTCCGCGAGCGCGGAGTCCGAGTGATGACGGTCTCGAACGTCGACAACCTCGGCGCGCGGGTCGACGCGGCCGTGCTCGGGATGCACCTCCTCGCGGGCCGGCCGTATACGGCCGAGGTGGCCCGCAAGTCCGGCGACCTCGGCGGTGCGCCCGTCCGGGTTGACGGACGGATCCAGCTGCTCGAGGGGCCGCGCTTTCCGCCGATCTTCGACCAGGAGCTCGTCCCCGTCTTCAACACGAACACGGCCGTCTTCGACGTCGACGCGCTCGACCGTGACTACGACCTCACCTGGCTGTACGTCGAGAAGCGCGCGGAGGGTCGGACCGCCGTCCAGCTCGAGCGGGTCTACCACGAGGCTTCCGCGTTCCTGCCCACGACCTATCTCGAGGTCCCGCGGCGCGGCCCGCGCGGGCGCTTCTTCCCGATCAAGACTCCGGAGGACCTCGCGGACGCGCAGGACGACCTGCGCGAGCTGCTCGCAGCGTCGCCGATCTGACGCGAAGTCGGCACGAAGTCGTTGCATTTCGCCACGTAGCGTCGAGGCGTGGCGGTTCTCCAGCTTCTGCTGCCGGAACGCTGCGCCGTGTGCGACCAGCCCGGCCCGGCGCTGTGCGAGTCGTGCCGGGATGCTCTCGTCCGACTGAGCCCACCCGTCTGCGAGCGGTGCGGCGCGCCGGGCGCGTGGCCCGTGCATCGCTGCGCGGAGTGTTCCGGACGGCGGCTTGCTTTCGCGCGCGCACGCTCCGCGATCGTCTATGACGAGCGGGCGCGAGCTCTCGTGCGGTCATGGAAGGAGCACGGGCGCCGCGGGCTGGCGACGCAGGCCGCAGAGCTCGTGGCGGAGGTGGTGGCGGCGCCTGGCGTCGATGCCCTGGTGCATGTCCCGGGCGATCCCGAGCGGGCTCTCGAGCGCGGAGACGTCCCGCCGCGTGCGCTCGCGGCGGCACTCGCCGGGCTCTGGGGGCTCCAGAGAGCGGATCCCCTCCGGCGCACGCGCTCACGCGAGCGACAGCGCGGCCTGGGCCTCGCCGCCCGCCGGCGCAACGTCCGCGGATCCGTCGCCGCGACCGCCGACGCGCCCCGCCACGTCTGCCTGATCGACGATGTCTACACCTCGGGCGCGACCGCGGACGCCTGCGCTTCGGTGCTCCGGAAGGCGGGAGCGCGTCACGTGGAGGTGATCACGCTCGCGAGGGCGGTTCGTTAGATTGAGACGGACGTCTTCGTCCACGCCAGTCGGAAGGGGCGCCGATGCGACTTCAGGTCAAGGCCCAGCACGATCACGTCAGCGACTCCGTCAGGGAGTACGTCGAAAAGCGGATCGGAAAGCTCGACCGCCGCCTCTGGGACGGCACGCAGGTCGAGGTGACGCTCGGCAAGGAGGGGAATCCCTCCATCGCCGACGACCACTGGGCCGAGGGGATCGTCTACATGAAGGGCGCGAACCTGATCGCGAAGGAATGGGCGCCGACGTGGGAGGCAGCGGCCGACCGCCTTGTCGACAAGCTCGAGCGCCAGGTCGGCAAATACCGCGACAAGCGCATCGAGAAGCCGCGCCGCGAAGCGCGGCAACGACCCGAGTCACCTCCCGTCCCGGTCGAGCAGATCGAGCAGGAGCTCACGGCCAACGACGACGAGGCCGCCGCGTAGAGGCATCGGCTAGTCCGCGTTGCGACCGACGTCGAGCACGCGTTCGGACCCTGCGAGCCCGATCGTCTCGAGCACCCACTCTTCGAACGGCTGGCGCGCGATCCCGCAACGCTGCATGACTGCATGCTTCGAGGTTGCGAGGCGACCTGTAGACGTCGCGAAAGCGCTCGGGCTCGGGGAATCCTTCGTAGTAGTCACGCGCCCGCGCGCGGCCCATGGACGCATGATTGCATGCGCTCCGACGCGCGGTCGTGGCCGACTCGAGCCGGTACCCTAGTCCCGTGCCGACCCAGTCGTTCGGGAAGTTCGAGCGCGTCCTTCGCGTGGGCGAGGGGCGCCGGATCAAGCGCCTTCAGAGCCAGGCCGCATACATCGCCGAGCTCGAGCCCGAGTTCGAGACGCTGACCGACGACGAGCTCGCCGGGAAGACCGCCGAGTTCAAGCAGCGGCTCGAGAACGGCGAGACGCTCGAGGATCTGATCTTCGAGGCGTACGCAGCGGTGCGCGAGGCGTTCAAGCGCACGATCGGCGTCCGACTCTTCGACGTCCAGCTGATGGGCGGCATCGTGCTGCATGAGGGCGACATCGCCGAGATGAAGACCGGCGAAGGCAAGACCTTCGTCGCCGTGCAGCCGCTCTACCTGAACAGCCTGACCGAGCGCGGGGTCCACCTCGTCACCGTCAACGACTACCTCGCCAAGCGCGACGCGGAGTGGACGCGGCCGGTCTACGAGAAGCTCGGTGCGACCGTCGGCTTCATCCAGAACGGGATGCCGTTCGTGCAGCGTCGCGAGGCGTACGGCGCCGACGTCACGTACGGGACGAACTCCGAGTTCGGTTTCGACTACCTGCGCGACAACATGGCCGTGTCGCTCGAGCAAACCGTGCAGCGCAGCCACGCGTACGCGATCGTGGACGAGGTCGACTCGATCCTCATCGACGAGGCGCGGACGCCGCTCATCATCTCGGGAGAGCCCGAGACCGCGGCGCAGACCTACTACGAGTTCGCGAAGGTCGTCAAGACGCTCGAGGGCAAGGCCGCGACGCGCAAGTCGGCGAAGGGCGAGGACGAGACGGAGACGTCGGGCGCCGACTACCTGTTCGACGAGAAGTTCAAGACCGTGTCGCCGGCGCAGACAGCGATCACGGCGGTCGAGCACGCGCTCGGGCTCGACAACCTCTACGACCCGTCGCACGTCCTCCTCGTCAACCACCTGACGCAGGCCCTCAAGGCGCAGTCGCTGTACAAGCGCGACGTCGACTACGTGGTGCAGGAAGGCGAAGTCAAGATCGTCGACGAGTTCACCGGCCGCATCATGGAGGGCCGGCGCTGGAGCGAGGGACTCCACCAGGCGATCGAGGCGAAGGAAGGCGTGCGGATCCGCGAGGAGAACGTCACGCTCGCGACGATCACGCTCCAGAACTACTTCCGCCTGTACGAGAAGCTCGCCGGCATGACCGGCACGGCGAAGACGGAGGAGAAGGAGTTCGTCGAGATCTACAACCTGCACGTCGTGGAGATCCCGACGAACGAGCCCGTCGCGCGCCTGGACGAGAACGACCTCATCTTCAAGTCGGTCGACGCCAAGTTCGCGGCCGTGCTCGAGGACATCGTCGAGCGACACGAGGCAGGGCAGCCCGTCCTCGTCGGCACGATCGCGGTCGAGACCTCCGAGTTCCTCTCTCAGCTGCTCACGCGCAGGGGCGTCCCGCACAACGTCCTGAACGCGAAGGAGCACGAGCGCGAGGGCCAGATCATCACGGACGCGGGACAGCCGGGCACGGTCACGATCGCGACGAACATGGCCGGCCGCGGCGTCGACATCAAGCTCGGCGAGGGCGTGGTCGAGCGTGGCGGGCTGTACGTGCTCGGCACCGAGCGCCACGAGGCGCGCCGCATCGACAACCAGCTCCGCGGCCGCTCGGGGCGCCAGGGTGACCCGGGCGAGTCGAGGTTCTACCTCTCCGCGCACGACGATCTCGTGCGACTCTTCGCCGGCGACCGGATCCACGGGATCATGACCCGCTTCAAGATCCCGGACGACCAGCCGATGGAGGCGGGGATCCTCTCGAAGCAGATCGAGAACGCGCAGAAGAAGGTCGAGGAGCAGAACTTCGTCGCGCGCAAGAACGTCCTCAAGTACGACGACGTCATGAACGCGCAGCGGCTCGTGATCTACGAGCAGCGCCGCCGTGTGCTCGAGGGCGAGGATTTCTCGGACGACGTGCGCCAGTGGATCCGCGAGACCGTGGAGCAGGGCGTCGCCCAGTCCACGGACTCCGAGTTCACTGAGGACTGGGACCTCGACGGGCTGGTGACGCACATGCTGTCGCTCTCGGGGACGGACATCACGGTGGATGAGCTCCGCGAAGAGGTCGACATCACGAACCGCGACGCGCTCAGCGAGGAGTTCGTCGAGGACGCGCTCGAGACGTACGCCGAGCGCGAGGAGACTCTCGGCTCGGACCTCGCCCGCGAGGTCGAGCGCTACGTGATCCTCCAGGTCGTCGACCAGCGCTGGCGCGAGCACCTCGAGGCGATGGACTACCTGCGCGAGGGCGTCCATCTGCGCGCCTTCGCGCAGAAGGACCCGCTCGTCGAGTACCGCGGCGAGGGTCACATCCTCTTCGAGCAGCTCGGCGACACGATCCGCCAGGAGGTCGTGTTCACCCTCTTCCACGTCGCGGTCACCGTCGAGGACCCGGCGCTCCAGCCCGCGCAGTCGCACGACGGCGACCTTCAGTACGAGCACGAGATCTCGTCCGGTGCGGATGCGATCGCCGCTGCCGGCGCGGGCGCGGCGACCGCGCTCGCCGATCCTCCTGCTCGCGCGGCGCAGCTGCAGCAGGGCCCGGCGGTGAACGAGCACAAGGACCTCGGCCGCAACGACCCCTGCTGGTGCGGCTCGGGCAAGAAGTTCAAGCGCTGCCACGGCGCCTGAGAAGCGACCGGCCGTACGCGCCCCGGAATGGCGCCACGGACTTGGGTCCACGCGCGCGCGCCCTGCTCCTCCTCGTCGCGGCCCTCGCGGCGTTCCTCCTCCTCGGGCTCGGATACGACCACGAGCCGCTCGCGACCATCGACGCCGAGGTGTCCCAATGGGTCGCCGCGAACATGCCGATCGCGTTCGAGTGGTTCGCGCGCCCGTTCTCCTGGATCGGAGGCTGGATCGGCCTGACGGTCGTCAGCGTCGCTCTCGTGGCGGTTCTCGCGGGGGCGCGTCGCCCATGGGACGCGCTCTGGTCGGCCGCGACCATCGTCCTGGCCCAGGTCGCGGTCACCCCGTTCCTGAAGGAGGCATACGACCGGCCGCGCCCGGCCGCCGGCAGCGCAGTCCCGCTGCCGTCGTCGGACGCCTATCCCAGTGGGCATGCCGCGAGCGCGGCTGCCACGTGTGGCGTGCTCGCCGTGCTCGCCGCCGAGCGCTGGCCGGATCGGAGGCGCGCGATCTGGGCCGCCGCCGCCGTGCTCGCGTTCGCGATCGGCGTGAGCCGGGTCCTGCTCAACGTCCACTTCCTGACCGACGTCCTCGCGGGCTGGTGCTTCGGCATCGCCTGCGTCGCGGCGGCGGTGCTCGTCCGGTCGGGCTTCGTCGCGGGCCCGATTCCGGTGCGCCCCGAACGGGTATCCCGTGGGTCGTGAGCAACGCGACACGCGTTCCGGAGACGCTCGAGCTCGACGGCGGTGACGCGCGCGAGACGCTCGCCGAGACCGGCCGGATAGCGCTCCTGCGCGACTCCGCGATCCGCCTGAAGGCAGCGGACGGGTACAGCCACGCCCGCGCCCTCGCGTTCACGACGTCGCTGATCCTCGTCGAGAGCCTCATCGTGCTGGTCGGGCTCGCATCCGCATTCGGCGAGATTCGCCTCGTGCGGACCGCTGTCACCGCGGTCGAGACCGCAGTTCCTGGCCCGGCCGCGGACGTGCTGAAGAACGCCGTCCGGCGTGCCGGCGAGGCCGGCGCCGACGGCCGGTTCGTGCCATTCGTTCTCGGCCTTCTGGCCCTGGTTGTCACGACGACGTCGGCGATGGGCCAGTTCGAGCGCTCGCTGAACCGGCTCTACGGCCTGGAGAGCGATCGACCGTTCGTCGAGAAGTACGTTCGCGCCTTCCTGCTCGCGGTGACGGCCGGCACGTTCATCTGGTCCGCGTTCGTCGTCGCGGCGTTCGGCCGCGGCTGGCTGACGAGCGAGGTGGAGACCGTCCTTCGCTGGCCGCTCGTGGTCCTGCTCGCGACCGTCGGGCTCGGCGCGCTCTTCAGCTACGCGCCCCGGCGACGCCAGCCGACATGGCCCTGGCTCGCCTTCGGCGCAACGGTGGCCGTCGCCCTGTGGACGCTCGCCACGATCGCGCTGGCGCTCGGGTTCCGGCTCAGCTCCGGCTTCGGCGACATCTACGGGCCGCTCGCCGGGATCGTCGCGCTGCAGCTCTGGACGCTTCTCGCGGCGGTCGCGATCCTCTACGGCGGTGCCGTCATCGCCCAGCTCGAGGCTGTCCGAGCAGGCGTCGCCGAGCCGAGCGAGCGCGAGGAGCGGCAGCCGTCGCCGCGCGAGCTGCTCGGGCGCCTGGCGCCGAACCGCTGACGACGGTTCGGTCAGGCGCCGCCGCTACCCTCTCGCGCATGGCCGAGAACGAGCGCAGCCTCGATCAGCGCCTCGAGGAGATCGGGGCCCAGCTCGCCTGGGTCCGTGATTACCTTTGACCCCGACGCGCTGACGCGCCGCCGGGCCGAGCTCGAGGAGGCCATGGGCTCTCCCGGTTTCTGGGACGACCAGTCGAAGGCCGCGCTGATCTCGACCGAGCATTCGCGCGTGACCCGAAAACTCGAGCGGTACGAGCGGCTCCAACGGGAGTACGACGACACGCGCGAACTGCACGCGCTGAGTGACGACACGCTCGGCGGGGAGATCGCGGAGGCCGTCACGTCGCTCGAGCGTGAGCTCGCACGGCTCCAGGAGGACGCGCTCTTCAACGGCGAGTACGACGCGGGGGACGCCATTCTCGAGATCCATGCGGGGACGGGGGGGACCGATGCCCAGGACTGGGCGGAGATGCTCCTGCGGATGTACCAGCGCTGGCTCTCGGACCGAGGGTTCCAGACCGAGACGCTCGAGGCGAGCCCGGGGGAGGAGGCGGGGATCAAGTCCGCAACGCTGACCGTGCGTGGGGAGAACGCCTACGGCGTCGTGAAGGCCGAGCGCGGTGTGCACCGACTCGTCCGGCTCTCGCCGTTCGACGCCTCGCACCGCCGGCACACGGCGTTCGCGCAAGTCGTCGTCGCTCCGCTCCTCGAGGACGAGGGCGCGGTCGAGCTCGACGAGTCGGACCTCCGCATCGACACCTACCGCTCGAGCGGCGCCGGAGGGCAGCACGTGAACAAGACGGACAGCGCGGTCCGCATCACCCACGTCCCCACGGGGATCGTCGTCCAGTGCCAGAACGAGCGCTCGCAGACGTCGAACAAGCAGACCGCGCTCAAGATCCTCCGCTCGCGCCTCGCGGAGCTGGAGGAGGAGAAGCGCGAGGCCGAGATCGCGCGGGAGCGGGGCGCAGCGCAGGACATCGGCTTCGGGAGTCAAATCCGCTCGTACGTGCTCCACCCCTACCAGCTCGTGAAGGATCACCGCACCGACCACGAGGTCGGGAACGCGCAGTCCGTCCTCGACGGCGCCCTCGACGGCTTCGTTCACTCGTACCTGCTCGCCAAGGCGGCAGGGAAAGTCCTGTGACGCAGGGATCTCCAGAAGGAGCTGGGGGAACCTCCCGGTTCCCCCCAGACCCCTCCACTGGTCCGCTCCGCGGACAAGGCGCTTCCGCGCCTTCGGG
>Ga0299913_10003926_pt1 | contig 12357 bp, 7 predicted proteins | sample RVTome_9_FD_201360 | JGI IMG/M metagenome (GOLD analysis project Ga0299913, IMG submission 201360) | Soil microbial communities from uranium-contaminated site in the Upper Colorado River Basin, Wyoming, United States - RVT155D38 (version 2) ... | reverse complement strand
AGTGAGGGCTCGCGCCGGGAGCACCGCCGTTCAATTCCAGGGCCTGTGCGAACGCACGATGCAACGTTCTCCGTTCGCCGGGAAGGATCCGACCGTAGATGGTCTCGCGCACAAGGGCGTGGCGGAACGAGTAACCGTCGTCCTCGGTCCTAACCAGCAGGTGACGGTCGATGGCGCCCTGAAGCAGCGGCGTGATTTCCTTGTCGGCCACTCCGGTCGCCCCGACCAAGAGCTCGTGGGAGACGACGGGACCGTCCACCGAGATCGCCTTCACGATCTCGATCGCCTCCGGCGAGAGCGCTCTGATCCGACTCACGAGCAGCTCCCGGAGCGACGGAGGGAGTTCCTCTGCGCCGCGTAGCGCGGCTTGCAACAACTCCTCCACGAAGAAGGGATTGCCCTCCGATCGCGCGAAGAGCTCCTCGATCACGGCGTCTCGGACGCCGGGCCCGGCGATCTCCCTGATCTGTCTGCGCGTTTCGTCGCGCGACAGAGGCTGCAACTCCACGATGTCGGCCATCCGGCTGGCGGCGAGGCCCTGTATCCAGGTCGGTACGGGATGACTCGGATCTAGCTCTCCCGTGCGCAGACTGCATAGGAACAGGACCCTCTCATCCTCGACCATGTTGAGGAGATAGGTAACCAGATCACGAGTGGATGCGTCCGACCAGTGCACGTCTTCGATGACGAAGATCAGCGGGGTAGCTCTCGAGTGCGCGCGCAGCAGCGCGAGAATCGCATCGAACAGCCCCGTCTGGTCGGTGTCGGTGGCCCGGCCGTGTTCCGGCGCCCTCAGTTCGGGCAGCAGTCGGCCCAGCTCGTGCACCGTCGTCGGGGGCAGTGAGGCCACGCGTTGCTGGTCCGTCCGGGCCAGCACTTGACGCAGCGCCGCCACGACCGGCGCGTAGGGGAGGGTGCCCCCCGACATCGGGATGCATCCTCCGACGACGGTCTCCGCCCCGTGATCTTGCCCCCAGTTCGCTAGCTCGCGCAGAAGCCGCGTCTTGCCGATGCCCGGTTCCCCCGATATGACGAGGGCCGACGGCCCGCCTTGGGCTGCCGCGCCGGCCGCTTCGATCAAGACGTCCAGTTCGGTTTCCCGCCCGATCAGCACGCCACTGCTGACTCTCCCCATCGTTAGCATGATGGCCCCAAAGAGCTGCACTTACCAGGGGGAAGCGGTGCCGGTCCTGGGGGCCGGCCGGCTCCGGGCGGGCCCGGCTCTTACGCCGCTCGATCGGGGAGTGAGCTCATCTCTCGGTAGGGTCGAGGAGTCCGGACTCGTATGCGCGCCGCGCCGCTTCGACCCGGGTCGAGACGCCGAGCTTGGTCAGGATCCTCGAGACGTGGATGCTCGCGGTCTTCGGGCTGATGTAGAGAGCCTCGGCGATCTGTTTGTTGGTCAGGCCGTCGCCGAGTGCACGCAGCACCTCGAGTTCTCGGCTTGTGAGGCCCAAGTGGTCGGCCGGGCGCGTGGCGGCCGTCGGCGGATGCTCTTCGGGCTCGACCGCCGAGGAGAGTTTCAGCCGGGCCCGTCGAGCGAGACCTCCGATCTCCAGCCCCAAGGGTGCCGCTCCCAGCTCCAGAGCAGCCCGAGCGGCCTCCCTCAACACGGGCTCCGCCTTCTTCCGCCCGCCGGCCGTCAGCAGCGATTCGCCGTATCGATAGCGGGCATAGGTCGAGTGGTAGCCGTATCTCAACGCGTCGAAAGCTTCGACGGTTCCTTTCCATAGGACGGGTTCGACGTGACCTCTCAACCTGCTTGCCTCAGCAGCGGTCAGATTCTGCAGCCCTTCTACCTCCGGCATCTTTGATCCGGCTGCTGCAGCGGCGCAGCGGTCCTCCATGTCGGTTCCTCTTTCGATGGCATCTCGTTCGATCGCATCTGAGTGGTGCGCGCGAGCGTGGATCGCTCGATCTGCTTCGACCCGCACGCCCAAAGCGCAAAGGCGGGCTACGGATCGCTGGTCTTCGTTTCCGATCGTCCACGCCGTCTGGACGAGAGTGCTGGCGTCCTCGTAGCGATGCTCCCAAAGAGCGAGGGAGATCTTCGACATCGCCACCGGGTCTTGATGCCGAAGCTCCTTGGTATGCGCCATGTACCGGTCCGCCGCGTTGATCCTGGTCCGGGCTTGTTCGAAGCGACCTCGTTCTACGTCGATCTGGGCAAGCAGCCATTGCGAGAAGAAGCGATCGACGGGGCTCGGGGCATCCTGAAGCGGGATGGCCAACTCCTCCGCCTGGTCCCAGTGACCGAGAGCGGTCAAGAACTCTGCCGCGTTGCCCCTCAGGAATCCACCGAAGCTCTCATCTCCGAGGCGGCCCGATTCGACGGTCGCTGCGAGCGCGAGAGTGATGGCGTCCTCGAGCCGGTTAAGCCGGAACAGGGTCTCCGACAGGTGCGCCGATACGCGGCCGAGCAGCGGGCCGTCCTGAGTTTCTCTAGCGATGTCTAGTGCCGTCGTCAGGTGCTCCAATGCGGGTTCCGGGTCGCCCCTTCCCCGCAGAGCGAGAGCCAGCGCGACGTGCGCGCCCGCTGTCGTTGCGAGGTCGCCGAGACGCTCGGCGATCTCCATCGCCTTCACGGCGGCAGCGAATCCCTCGTCGATGTTCCCCGCGAGGCTGAGGTTGCAGGCCGTGAGACTGAGGACCTGTGCCTTCTCGATCGATTCCGGCAGATCTTTGACCAACCCCTGTGCTTCCTGCAACAGAGGAAGCGCCGCATCGTCATCTAAATAGCGCCCTGAGAAGACATTGACCAGCGAGCTCCTAAGTGTGGCCGCTTGCCGGGGATCGGAGGCCGGATCGACCAGCCCGATCGCCTCTTGATAGAAACCGACCGCACGCTCGAATTCACCGGTTCTCTCCGCGGAGCCGCCCGCCCGGTGCAGCATTACCGACTTCGGCACGCCGGCAACCTCTTCAGGGTCACCGATCTCGTTCCACAACTGCAGCGCGTGCTGATAGTGGGACAGTGCTTCGGATGAGGCGTAGCTCTTGTCCGCATCTGCAGCTGCAGCAAGTGCATGCGGAAGTGCCCGTTCCGCATCGCCGGCCTCATGCCAGTGGCGGGCCAGACGTCCCGGCTCTGGGGGACGCGGGCTGTGTCTGTCATGGTGGCGTTCCAGCGCCTGTGCGAACGAACGATGCAACTCCCTCCGCTCGCCCGGCAGTAGGCGTGCGTATACGGTCTCGCGAAGCAGCGCGTGGCGGAGCGAATAACCATCGTCCTCGGTTCTGACCAGGAGGTGGTGATCGATGGCATTTTCGAGGGGAGAGCCGACGGCGCTCTCATCGAGTCCCGTCGCCGCCAGCAAGAGCTCATGAGATACGACGGGTCCACCGACCGCGACCGCCTTCACGACCTCGATGGCTTCAGCCGAGAGAGCCCTGATCCGGCTTAGCAGCAGTTCGCGAAGTGAAGGCGGAAGCTCCTCCGTGCCGCGGATAGCTGTTTGCACGAGTTCCTCGAGGAAGAAGGGATTCCCCTCCGAGCGCTCGTAGAGCTCTCCAACGATCGAGTCGGACACCTCTCCACCCGTTATCTCACTGATCTGTCGCCGCGTTTCCTCCCTCGACAGAGGCCTCAACTCCAACACTTCCGCGATCCTGCTAGCCGCGAGGTTCTGGATCCAGGCCGGAACGGGATGAGTGGGATCCAGCTCACCCGTTCGAAATGTGCATAGGAACAACAGGCGGTCGTCTTCGGTCGCGTGAAGCAGATAGGTGATCAGGTCGCGCGTCGAGGCGTCCGACCAGTGCACGTCTTCGAGGACGAAGATCAGCGGCGTCGGAGTCGCGAGTAAGCGGAGCAGATCAAGGACCCCGTCGAAGAGTCCTATCTGGTCACTTTCGAAACCCGGTCTCTCGTCGGGGACACGGAGCTCGGGCAGGAGGCGGCCGAGCTCGAGTCTGGTTGTCGGACGCAGATCTCCCAACTGTTTCGGTGACAGCCGGCCGAGGCCTTGACGCAGGGCCGCGATGACGGGCGCATAGGGCAAGACGCCTTGAGATAAGGGGATGCAGCCGCCGCCGACCGTTTCGGTGCCGTCCCGGATCGCCCGCGCCCTCACTTCTCTGAGCAGGCGCGTCTTACCGATGCCGGCCTCCCCGGAAACCACCACTGCCGACGAGTTCCCTGCAGCAGCAGCCCTCACCGCCTCGGTGAGGGTGTCCAGCTCCGCCTGCCGTCCGATCAGCACCCCACTGCTGACTCTCCCCACGGTGCTGATGATGGCCGGGTTCGGCTTCGCTGGCTAGTGGGTCCACGGATCCCACAGGGCTCGGTAGGTTGGGCGGTCGATGACCCACAACGGCGATCCGAGCGCCCGGCCGTACTTCCATCCGTCGATCTCGATCCCAGCATCGCCGTGACGGGAGAGCTGTCGCCGCAGACGATCGGATCCTCGCTCCGCGGGCGATTCGGGCGGCCGCTTCGTTTCTTGGACGAGATTGGATCCACGAACACGGAGGCTCTTCGGTGGGCGAGCGAGGAGGCGCCCGAGGGAGCGCTCGTGGTGACGAACCACCAGACTCGGGGGCGCGGTCGCTGGGGTCGGCCGTGGTCCTCGGCCCCCGGCAAGCTGCTGCAGTTCTCGCTCGTGTTGCGCCCCCGGATGCGACCGGAGGAGCTGGGCCTCCTCACAACGGCCTTGGGAGTTGCGTGCGCGGACGCGATCCGAGCGATGACCGATCTAGACCCCACGATCAAATGGCCCAACGACGTGCGTATCAACGGACGCAAGCTGGCCGGCATCCTCGTCGAGTCCGAGCTCTCCGGTGCAGCCGTCGACGTGGTGGTGGCGGGGGTGGGCGTCAACGTCGCCTGGACTGCCGACGAGGTGCCGGCCGAGATCCGTGAAACCGCCACCAGCCTCGCGATCGAGCTGGGGAGCGAAGGTGTGAGCCGCGCCGACCTTCTCGGGGAGATCCTCAACGCGTTCGAGGTGCGCTATCTCTCGCTACCCGGCGGTGCTTCCCCGCTCATCGAAGAGGCCAGCGCGCGCTCGGACGTGCTCGGTCGCCAGGTCACCGTCGCGCTGTCGACCGAGGCCACGATCTCCGGTCGGGCGCTACGTCTCTCACCGGCGGGCGAGCTCGAGTTGGAGACCGCCGACGGCGTGCGGACCCTCTCCGTGGGAGAGATATCTCGCCTCCGCTAGACGGCGTCTCCAAGGAGCCAGACGGGGTGGCCTCTATAGGATGCATGCATGAGCTCTGAGGCCGACCGCATCCGGGACCTGGACGCGCTCGCCGAGCGCGTTCGGGGCGGGGGAGCGCCCAAGTACCACGAGAAGCTCGCCCAGCAGGGAAAGCTCTTCGTGCGCGACCGTCTCTCTCTTCTTCTGGATTCCGCCGAGGGTTTCGTCGAGGACGGGCTTCTGGTCAACGCCCTGGCGGGGGACCTGCCCGCCGACGGCGTGGTCACCGGGGTAGGTGAGGTCGGGGGCCGGCCGGTAGCGGTTATGGCGAACGACCCCACGGTCAAGGCCGGCTCCTGGGGGGCCCGGACGGTCGAGAAGATCATCCGCATCATCGAGCTCGCCCGTCAAAACGAGCATCCGATCGTCTACCTCGTCGACTCGGCCGGGGCCCGCATCACCGATCAGGTCGACCTCTTCCCCGGGCGAAGGGGGGCCGGGAACATCTTCTACAACCAGGTGAAGGCATCCGGCCGGGTGCCTCAGATCTGCTGTTTGTTCGGGCCTTCCGCCGCGGGCGGCGCGTACATCCCGGCCTTCTGCGACGTGGTCTTCATGGTCGAGGGCAACGCCTCGATGTACCTCGGCTCGCCTCGTATGGCCGAGGAGGTCATTGGCGAGACCGTGACGCTCGAGGAGATGGGCGGCGCACGCATGCACTGCGAGATCTCCGGGGTGGGCGACATGGTGGTCGCCGACGACAAGGCCGCGATCGACGCGGCCCAGGGCTATCTCTCCTACTTCGGGCAGAGCTTCCGCGACCTGCCGCCCCGGGTCGAAGGCATGGCCCCCGCGTACAGAGGCTCCTTGAACGAGATGGTGCCCTGGGACGAGAGCCAGGCGTTCGATATGTACGGCTTCATCGCCGGGATCATCGACGACTCCTCATTCTTCGAGATCAAGCCGGACTTCGCGAAGGAGCTGATCACCGGTCTCGCTCGCATGGACGGGCGCGCGGTCGGGATCGTTGCCAACCAGCCCGCTCAGAAAGGCGGGGTGCTCTTCGTCGACTCTGCCGACAAAGCGGCGCGCTTCATCTGGCTGTGCGACGCCTTCAACATCCCGCTGGTGTTCCTGTCCGACGTTCCCGGTTTCATGATCGGCACGGCGGTCGAGCGGCAGGGGATCATCCGGCACGGAGCCAAGATGATCACCGCGGTGTCCGAAGCGACCGTTCCGAAGTTCTGCGTCGTCGTGCGCAAGGCCTACGGCGCGGGGCTGTACGCGATGGCTGGGCCGGGCTTCGAACCCGATGCAACGATCGCTCTTCCGACGGCTCGCATCGCGGTCATGGGTCCGGAGCCGGCCGTGAACGCGGTCTTCTTCAACAAGATCCAGGCGATCGAGGATCCCGACGAGAGAGCGCGCTATATCGCCGAGCGGCGCGAGGAGTACGAGAAAGACATCGACATCGTGCATCTCGCCTCGGAGAACATCGTGGATGCTGTCACCGATCCCGACGATCTCCGTGCCGAACTGATCGGCCGGCTGGACGCTGCGACTCGTAAGGACCGTCACTTCTCCGAACGCCGCCACGGCGTGCCTCCGGTCTAGGGAAGGCGGGCGCGTGGAGACCTCGTCGGGGATCGTGTCCCTTCGGACCGAGGACCGGATAGCGGTCGTCACTCTCGACCGTCCGGAGGCGCACAACGCGATCTCGGGCGACATGGCCGACGAGCTGTCTGAGGTCTTTTGGAGGCTCCGTCACGATCGGGACATCTGGGTCGTCGTCGTGGCGGCCGCGGGCGAGAAGGCCTTCTGTGTCGGTGCCGATCTGAAAGAACGAGCGTCGTTCACCCTTTACGACTTCTATAAGAACCGGGATCAGATACGCGGGCTGTTCTCTTCGTTGCGCAAGATCCCGCAGCCGACGATCGCGTCGGTGTTCGGGTTCGCGTTGGGCGGGGGATTCGAGCTGGCGCTCTCATGCGACCTGATCGTCGCGTCTGAGGATGCGGTCTTCGGGTTGCCCGAGACACGGGTCGGCCTGATCCCCGCGGGGGGTGGAACCCAGCTCCTGACGCGAAAGGTCGGCGTTTCTCGAGCCAAGGAGCTGATTTTCCGGGGCCGGCGGTTCGACGCCCGCGAGGCGAAGGAGCTCGGCCTCGTGGCCGAGGTCACGTCCCGGCAGGACCTGGAGACCTGGACGATGCAGGTCGCGGCCGACATCTGCAAGTCCTCGCCGGTGGCGGTAAGGCACGCGAAGGAGGCGATCGACGCGGCCCTCGGCGTGCCGCTCGAGGATGGTCTGGAGCGCGAGCACGACGCATGGAGGCGCACGATAACCAGCGCGGATCGCGAGGAGGGGATCGCCGCCTTCACGGAGAAACGCGACCCGGACTGGACGAACGAGTGAGTCTGCCGGCGAGCGTACGCATCCGCGAGGTGGGGCCGCGCGACGGTATCCAGAGCGAGAAGGCGCACGTCGCCACCGCCTCCAAGGTGGCGTTGATCGATGCCCTCAGCGAGACGGGTCTTCGAGCCATCGAAGCGGTGTCGTTCGTGTCTCCGAAAGCGATCCCACAGATGGCCGACGCCCGCGAGGTCTGGGACGGCATCGCTCGGAAGGAAGACGTCTTCTACTCGGCCCTGGTGCCGAACCGCAAGGGGGCCGAGATCGCGGCCGAGGTCGGCGTCGACGGCATGCAGGTCTTCATCGCGGCCAGCGACTCCTACAACCTGAAGAACGTCAAGCGAACGGTCGAGGAGTCGTTGGCGAACGTGACCGACGTGGTTGCCGTAGGACGCGAGGCGAACATCCCCGTCGAGGGCACGATCTCCACCGCGTTCGGCTGTCCTTATGAAGGAGACGTCCCGCCGACACGCGTGGCCGAGGTGTCGCGGTGGATGGCAGATGAGGGGATCGGCGCGATCTCTTACGGCGATACGACGGGGATGGGAACGCCTCGCCGGGTACGCGAAGTGATCGAGGCGGTCCGCGAGGACCTTCCGGATCTCGTTCTGAACATGCATTTCCACGACACGCGTGGAACGGGACTCGCCAACGTGCTGACCGCGCTCGAGCTCGGTATCGACTACTTCGACGCCTCGATCGGAGGCATGGGCGGAAGTCCCTACGCCGAGGGCGCGACGGGAAACATCGCGACCGAGGATCTCGTCCACATGCTCGAAGACATGGCGATCGAGACCGGGGTCGACCTCGAGAGGTTGCTGGACGCGGCCCGCCTTGCTCAGGGATTCATAGAGGGCCGGCTTCCCTCGAAGGTGCTCGCCGCCGGGCCTCGATGGAAGGTGGCCGGGCCGGTGGCCAGGGCGGGCTGATGTTCTCGAAGGTCCTGATCGCCAACCGCGGCGAGATCTCGGTCCGAGTCGCTCGCACGTGCCGGGAGCTCGGTGTCGCCAGCGTCGCCGTGCATTCGGATGTGGATGCGAAGGCACGTCACGTACGCGTTGCGGACGAGTCGGTGCACCTTCCCGGTGTCGCCGCCGCGGAGACCTATCTCAGCGTGGAGGGCGTGTTGGAGGCCGCGCAGCGCACGGGGGCCGAGGCGATCCATCCCGGCTACGGGTTCCTGGCCGAGAACGCCGCGTTCGCCCAGGCCGTCGAGGATGCCGAGCTGATCTGGATCGGGCCGCCCGCGGATGCGATCAGAGCGGTTGGAGACAAGGTATCGGCTCGCCAGATCGCAACGTCGGCGAACGTTCCTCTGGTGCCCGGAACGCTCGAACCGATCGAGGACCCCGAGTTGATAAAGGATTTCGCCCGTTCCCACGGTTACCCGGTCGCGATCAAGGCCGCGGGCGGAGGAGGGGGACGGGGGTTGCGCGTGGCGCACTCCGAGGACGAGGTCGTGGAGGCTTTCGAGACGGCGCGTCGTGAGTCCGAGGCCTACTTTTCGAGCCGGGATGTCTACGTCGAGCGCTACCTCGAGGCGCCGAAGCACCTCGAGGTCCAGCTGCTGGCTCCCAATCCGGACGAGGCGCTGTGGCTCGGTGTGCGCGATTGTTCTCTGCAGCGACGTCATCAGAAACTGGTCGAGGAGACACCCCCTCCACTGTTCGCCGAGGCTGCCCCCGAGATGGGAGCGGCAGCCGTCGCCTTGTCGAAGGCCTGTGGCTACGTCAACGCAGGAACCGTCGAGATGCTCGTCGATTCGGACGGGGCGTTCTACTTCCTCGAAGTGAACTCTCGCCTCCAGGTGGAGCACACCGTCACCGAGGAGGTGCTAGGTCTCGATCTCGTCGCCTGTCAGCTGCGGATCGCAGCCGGCGATCCTCTCGGTTTCGATCAAACGGACATCACGGAACGTATGCGTGGGCACAGCATCGAGTGCCGGATCAATGCAGAGGACCCGCGTCGCGGTTTCTTGCCGACTCCCGGCACCATCGTCGGGTACTCCGAGCCCAACGGCCTTGGTGTCCGTCTGGACTCTGGGTACGAGGCGGGCGACACCGTGCCGGAGACTTACGACTCGCTCATCGCGAAACTGATCACGTGGGGAAACGATCGAGAAGAGGCTAGAGCGCGGATGCTCCGGGCCCTGGACGAGATGGTCATCGAGGGCGTCGAGACGTCGATCCCCGCCCATCAGGTGCTGTTGCGGGAGGACTCGTTCGTTCGGGGCCGCCACACGACTCGAACTATCGAGGGCGACCGTGTGCTCGAGGACCTCGGCCGGACGGGGGCTCCCGAGGATGAGTCGACCAACGTCCTCATGGTGGAGGGCCGCTCCGTTCGGCTGTGGAACCCGGCGATGGCGGCCTCCGCGGCCGCCGCCGTCCAGGGTGCGGGTGGCGATCTCGTCGCCCCCATGCAGGGAACGATCCTCAAGGTCCTTGCCAAGCAAGGGGACCGCGTCGATGCCGGCGACGCCGTAATCGTGCTCGAGGCGATGAAGATGGAGACGACAATCTCGTCCCCGATGGCCGGCACGATCGCCGACCTATCCGTGGAGGTAGGCGACTCGGTAGGGGCCGGCCAGGTCGTAGCGACGATCGAGTGAGCGCGGGAACGCTCGCCGGCGCCTTCCTGCAGCTGGTCCTGCTGGGCAGCGTCGGGTGGGTGATCGGCACCCTCATCCTCGAGCGCGTTCATCCGGACGAGCCTCGCCCTGCTCCCGGGCTTCCCGAGCGCGGCCTCGCCGCCTTCGGAGGGGCCATCGTCTTCTCGGTCGCCCTGATGACCATGCACATCGTCACCGGCGGAGCGGTGTTCGGTATCGCCGGGGTCGTGCCGGCGATCGGTGCTGCGGTTCTGGTTCTGGGTCGCCGGCGCATGCGGGTCGGTTCCGTCCCCGTGCTGAAGCTGACGCTCGCGGCCGCGGTCCTTCTGGTCGTCTATATGACCCCGGCGCTCGCGGCCGGATCGAGCATCCGCACCGGGGATCCACCGTGGCATCTGGGTTGGTCGCAACAGTTGCTGGCCGGCGAGCCCGTCCCTACCGGGCCGGCACCTGAATTCGGTCGCAACGCATACCCGTGGGGACTCCACGCGGTGATGGCCACGGCCGTTCGGTTCGTCCCGATGTCCACGCCGATGGTGGCGCTCGAGATGCTCCACCTGGCTCTGCTCGCCGCGATCCCGTTGGCCGCGGCGGTGCTCGCTCGACGGATCCGTCCCGATACGGGCTGGGCTGCGGCCGGCGCGGTCTCTCTCATCGGCGGGTTCGGATGGGTCTCAGCGAGGCGAGCCGCCTTCATCACCAGCCCGAGCGAGGCACGTTACGGCGCCGACCTCGTCGTGGCCTCACCGAACTCCGTGTACGAACTGTTCCCGCCGGGTCTGCCGCGCGAGCTGGGTCTGGTGATGCTTGCGGTTGCCGCCTGGTTGCTCGTCGCTACGGTGCGGCTGGACCGGCCGAATCAATGGGCGATCGCCGGCGCGGCGGTGGGACTGGTGGGGCTGTTGAGCGTTCCGCTGTTCGTCACCGCGCTGCTGTGGTTGTTCGTCGCAGGCGGTTTCGCATTAAAGGGAGCGCGCGCCCGCTGGTATCTCACCGTTCTGGCTTCGGCCGCCGCGGTATTCGGTCTCTGGGCGGGCCCGGTCCTGTCTCAGTTCGTGCGCTTCGGTGGCTTCGTCAACATCACTCCGCAGCTCGGTAAGGAATGGCCCTTGCCCGTGGCCTTGGCGTCGTGGGGTCTTCTCCTTCCGCTGGCGATCGGAGGCCTGGCCCTCGTGTGGCGCGACCGGCAGCGGATGATGCTGCCGGCGTTCTCAGTCGCCACGGCAGTTCTCCTGATGGTTGCGGTCGCGCGCGGACGCTTCGACTGGGATCTCGGAGGCAACGCGACCCTCTTGCATCAGGGCCGTATGTGGCCGCCGGCCCATCTGCTCGGAGCGGTGTTCGCGGGGATCGCGCTCGTGTGGTTGTTCGACCGGCTGCGCTCCCGGGCGGTTCCCCTCGCAACCGCGACCGTTGCCGCTCTTTTCGCCGTCGGGTCGATCTCTCCCGTCCTCGCCTCGCAGGCTCTTACGGATGAGATGCGGTCTCACAAAGGGGGATTCGCTTATGCACGACCGGACCTCCAACCCGGTTCGTTCACGCGCCGGGCGGCCGCGTTCCTGGGCCCGGAGGACATCGTCGAAGTGCGGGGGGACGACGGCTTGGGCTTCCTGTTGTTCCAGCTGTCGGGTGTCAAGCTGGCGAGCTACGACGATCCTCGACTCGAGGGCAACGAGCTACGGATCCGCTATCGGGATCTGGCGACTGACTACGTGGACACGATGGCCCGGGGAGGCTTCGCGGCCGACTTCCTGGTGCTGCCGGCTCCCGACGGCGACTACCGCCGGGCGCTCGTGCAGGGCACCTATGAGGACCGGGAGTGGATCCTCGTGCAGCTCAGCTCCTAGTCTGGAAGTCTCTAAGCCAGTAGAGCGCGGGCGATGACCATCCGCTGGATCTCGGAGGTTCCCTCGAAGATCGTGTAGATCTTCGAGTCGCGGTACCACTTCTCGACCGGGAAGTCCTTGATGTAGCCCGCCCCTCCGAGGATCTGCACGGCCATCTCCGTCACTTTCACCGCGGTCTCACCGGCCTTCAATTTCGACATGGAGCCCTCGGCCTTGTGGAACGGCTGGCCACTTGCGGCGAGCCACGCGGCCTTGTAGGTGAGGAGCCGGGAAGCTTCGATCTCGACGGCCATGTCGGCGAGGTGGTTCTGGATCGACTGATGTTGCGAGATGGGGACACCGAAC
>Ga0299913_10003925_pt1 | contig 12359 bp, 10 predicted proteins | sample RVTome_9_FD_201360 | JGI IMG/M metagenome (GOLD analysis project Ga0299913, IMG submission 201360) | Soil microbial communities from uranium-contaminated site in the Upper Colorado River Basin, Wyoming, United States - RVT155D38 (version 2) ... | reverse complement strand
CATGTGGGCCCAGAAGCAGCTGTTCGACCAAGGATTGCTGTACGAGGGCTACCGCGTCTTGCCGTACTGCTGGGAGTGCGAGACGCCGCTGTCGAACTTCGAGACGCGGTTGGACGACGCGTACCGCGACCGTCAGGACCCAGCGGTCACCGTCTGGTTCGAGCTCGACGACGGAGGCCCGGTACGCCGGCGGCTGCTCGTGTGGACCACGACGCCCTGGACGCTGCCATCCAACTTGGCGATCGCCGTCGGCCCCGACATCGACTACGCCGTGTTCTCCGAGGACGGACACGAGTACGTGCTCGCCGAGTCGCGGGTCGACGCCTACGAGCGCGAGCTCGCCACCGCCGAACGCACCGGAACGATGAAGGGACGTGACCTCGTCGGGCATCGCTACACGCCGATGTTCCCGTACTTCGTCGACACGTCCAACGCGTTCGTGATCCTGGCCGGTGACTTCGTCACCACCGAGGACGGCACGGGCGTCGTGCACATGGCGCCCGGCTTCGGTGAGGACGACCAGCGTCTGTGCGAGGCCGCCGGCATCCCGGTGATCGCGCCCGTCGACGAGAAGGGCCAGTTCACCGCGGACGTCCCCGACTACGCCGGCACGCAAGTGTTCGAGGCGAACGGCGACATCGTCCGCGACCTGAAGGAGCGAGGCGTCGTGGTCCGTCACGACAGCTACGTGCACAGCTATCCGCACTGCTGGCGCACCGAGACCCCGTTGATCTACAAGGCCGTCTCGAGCTGGTTCGTCAAGGTCACCGCGATCAAGGACCGCATGCTCGAGCTCAACCAGCAGATCCGTTGGGTGCCGGAGCACGTGCGCGACGGCTCGTTCGGTAAGTGGCTCGAAGGCGCGCGCGACTGGTCGATCAGCCGCAACCGCTTCTGGGGATCGCCGCTGCCGATCTGGAAGAGCGACGACCCCGCGTACCCGCGCATCGACGTCTATGGCAGCCTCGACGAGCTCGAGCGCGACTTCGGGGTGCGGCCCACCGATCTGCACCGCCCCATGATCGACGAGCTCGTCCGGCCGAACCCGGATGACCCGACGGGCAAGTCGATGATGCGACGCACCCCCGACGTGCTCGACTGTTGGTTCGAGTCGGGGTCGATGCCGTTCGCCCAGGTGCACTACCCCTTCGAGAACAACGAGTGGTTCGAGTCACACTTCCCCGGCGACTTCATCGTCGAGTACATCGGCCAGACGCGCGGGTGGTTCTACACGCTGCACGTGCTGGCCACCGCGCTGTTCGACAAGCCCGCGTTCTCGACGTGCGTCGTGCACGGCGTCTTGCTGGGCGACGACAACCAGAAGCTGTCGAAGCGGCTGCGCAACTACCCCGATCCCGCGGAGGTGTTCGACACCGCCGGATCGGACGCGATGCGCTGGGCGATGCTGTCGTCCGCAGTCCTGCGGGGCGGTGACGTCGCCGTCGATCGCCGGACGATGGACGAATCGGTGCGCCACGTGATCATGCCGATCTGGAACGCGTGGTACTTCCTCGCGCTCTACGCCAACGCCGCGGACCTCAAGGGGCAGCAGATCGCCAGCGCCGAGCACGTGCTCGATCGCTACGCGCTCGCCAAGGTGCGGCAACTCGCCGACGAGGTCACCACGAGGCTCGACGCCTACGACCTGTCGGGCGCGTGCGCGTCGATCCTCGGTTTCATCGACTCGCTGAACAACTGGTACATCCGCCGCAGTCGCGACCGCTTCTGGACCGGCGACCAGAACGCCATCAACACGCTGCACACCGTCCTGTCCGCGCTGTGCCGCATCGCCGCGCCACTTCTGCCATTGACCGCGGACGCCGTGTACCGCGACCTAACGGGCGCGGAGTCCGTGCACCTCGAACTCTGGCCGTCGTCGGACGAGCTCGCGGTCGACGCGGATCCCGAGCTCGTCGCGACCATGGATGCGGCGCGCGATGTGTGTTCGGCGGCATCGTCGATTCGCAAGTCCAGGGGGCTGGCCAATCGCCAACCACTCACTCGTCTGACGGTCGCGGCTCCCCACGCCGAGTCGCTGCGAACGCTGGCCGGGCTGATCCAGGACGAGGTCAACGTGAAGTCCGTCGAGCTCACGTCCGACGTCGCCGCCGCGGGCGAGTTCGTGCTGCAGGTCGTCCCGTCGGTGCTGGGCCCGCGCGTCGGCCGGGACGTGCAGCAGATCATCGCCGCCGTGAAGGCCGGCGACTGGTCACGCAACGGCGACAGCGTGACGGTCGCAGGGCGGCCGCTCCAGCCGGACGAGTACACCCTCCGGCTCGTTCCCCGGGACGACGACGCGGCCGCGGCCCTGCCCGGCAACGTCGGCGTCGTGACGCTCGATCTGACGATCACGCCCGAGCTCGCGTTGGAGGGCATCGCCCGCACGATCGTGCGGGGCGTCAACGAGGCGCGCCGCAAGGAGGGGTTGCAGGTGACGGATCGCATCCATCTCGTGCTCGATCCCGAGGACCACGACGACGTGCGCACGGCGATCGAGCGCCACAAGGACTCCATCGCTGCCGAGACCCTCGCGGTCGACGTCGTGCTCGCCGAAACGCGACCCGTCGACGCGCACCGGGTCGAGCTTTCCGACGGCCGCGTCGTCCACGCGGCGCTGTCGGCGCGAAACAGCTAGTTCGACGCCTACCGCCGCTTGGCGGCGGCCTTCTTGGCCGGTGCGGCCTTCTTCTTCGCGGCGGCCTTCTTGGCTGGCGCGGCCGCTTTCCTTGCGGGCGTCGCCGCGCGCTTGGCCGGAGCCGCCGCCTTCTTCTTCGCGGGCGCGGCCGCCTTCTTCGCGGGTGCCGCCGCGCGCTTGGCCGGAGCTGCCGCCTTCTTCTTCGCGGGCGCGGCCGCCTTCTTCGCGGGTGCCGCCGCGCGCTTGGCCGGAGCTGCCGCCTTCTTCTTCGCCGGAGCCGCCGCCTTCTTCGCGGGTGCCGCCGCCTTCTTCGTTGCCGCCGTTGCACGCTTGGCTGGCGTCGCGGTGCGCTTCGCCGGGACGCGGCCGTCGATGTCCTGCACGATGGCGCGCCGCTTCTTGTTGGCGACCTCGTAGGCGCGCACCTCGGCGAGCTCTTGGTTGTCGAGCTCCGGCAGCAACTCGACGATCTCGCGGATCGAGAGCTCGTCGTAGTCCTCGATCGGGAAGAAGCTCTCCTCGTCTTCGTAGTCGTCTTCGCCCGATGCGGCGGCCCGCAACCGCTGCAGCTCGGCGATGATCTCGGGACGGTTCTGACCGGACGCCTCGCGCTCCTCGACGACATCGAGCTCGTCGGTGTAGAGCTGCGGCAGCAGCGGCATGATCTCGTCGACCGTCAGCTCGTCGTAGTCCGCAATCGGGAATTCGACTTCGTCGTCCCAGTCCGCCGCGGGCGCTTCCCACTCTTGATCGGCCGCGAGCCACTCCTCGTCTTGGGCCGCCTCCTCGGCCGCGGGCGGCGCCGGTGGCGCCTCAGCAACCGGAGGCGGTGGAGCGGTCGGGAAGGTCGCCGTTGCCTCGGCCGCGGGCGCGCCAACCGTCGCGTATTGCGGTTCCGGTTCGGGCGCGAGCGGCGCGGGCGCGCCTACCGGCACGGCCTTCGGCTTCGACACGCGGACGGCTACGAACAAGATGACCGCAGCGAGGGCGCTGAGACCAATGGACACGTAAATGAGCGCGAGACCATCGCCAACGAGCAACCCGAGCACCAGCAGCACGGTGGCTACCAGCACGAGTCCAAAGCTCAACAGAACCAGCAAATGATCACCTTCCTCACACCGGAGTCAGATCGTCGACGGCGCATCCTAGGCAGCCAGCCGAGTGGGCGGACCAACCCGCCGAGATGGGGTCAGCGGCGACGGCCGAAACGCGCACGGGCGCGATGCTCGCCGGGGTCCAGCGTGGACGCGCTGGTGTCCTCGAGCATCGCCTCGCGGAGCGAGTTCAGGTAGGCATCGCCCGTTGATTCACGGACGGGCGTGGCCCTTCTGGGCGGACCGTTGCCGGTGTCACCGCCCGAACGAGCAGCTGCGTCGGCGGCGATCGGCGCGTCGTCATCGGGAGGCGTGAACGTGATGCTGCCGGTGATCGGCGGCGCGAAGGGATTTTCACTCTCGGCCGGCTCAGGTGCGACTTCGGCGTCGGGCTCCACCTCGGCCGTGGTGGCTGTGTCTGCAGACGACGTCGTGCGCGTCGCGCCGCGGGTGTCCTTCGGCGAGCCCGGAAGGGACGCCCCGCTCAGCTCCGGCGGTGTGCTGGCGCGCAATCGGCCGGGATCGTCGAGCACTCGTTGAAGGGCACCAATCGAGCTCCGCAACCGAAGGCGCTGCTCGTCGAGGTGCCGTTCGAGAATGCCCTGGTCGGCACGCAGCGCGTCGCGCGTCTCCTCGAGGGTCATGATCTCCTTGACGAGCCGCTTGCGAGTGTCTTCCGTCCCCTTGCGACCCTCGGCCTCCGCATCGGTCACGATCTTGCGAGCGCGGTCTTGGGCCTCGGCGTACAGGCGCTGGACCTGCTCCTGCGCGCTCTGCAGCGTCCGCTTGGCCTCGTCCTCGGCTTCCTTGACGGCCGCGTCAGCAGTGCGCTGCGCGAGCACGAGCGTGCGGCGAATGGCCTCGGTGTCGTCGCCCTTGTTGCGCGGCGCGGCAGGAGACGCCGCGATGGACGGCGCCTCGTTCGTCCGGCTCGGACCTTCGGCGGCGCGTTGCTCGGCCGCAGCGGCGCGCTGTTCGGCCTGGCGAACGCGCTCCTGCAGCTGCTCGACGGCCACCGCGACACGCTCGAGGAAGTCGTCGACCTCGTCAGGGTCGTAGCCCCGCATCTTCTGGTGAAACTCGACCTCGTTGATGACCTGAGGCGTGACATCCATGTGAGCCGATGGTAGTCGTCGCCCTTGCGCGGTCAGTGAACCCTCTCGCGCGCGCTCACAGCCCGCAGACGATCGGGACGAGAATGATCTGGATTCCGAGCAGCAAGACCATCGGTGAGAGGTCGAGGCCCATTCCGCCGAGACGGACGGGCGGCAACGCTCGCCGCAGCGGACCGAGGACGGGCTCGGTCAACATCCGCAGGACTGAGTCGATGCTCTCGAGCGCGCTGCCCGACGAGATCGGAAACCAGCTGACGAGGATACGAGCGATGATCAGGACGACGTAGAGCTGCAGCGCCAAACAGAGGAGTTGCCCCACGTCGGTGTCAGGAGGACAAGATCAGTCGTAGAGGCCGCGCTCTTGCAAGCGGCGGCGCTCTTCGGGGGACACCTCGACGTTGCTGGGGGTCAGCAGGTACACCTGGTGTGCGACCTTCTCCATCGAGCCGCCGAGCCCGTAGCACAGGCCGCTGGCGAAGTCGATGAGCCGGCGGGACAGGTCGCGGTCGGCGCTCTGCAGGTTGATGATGACGGGGACGTTGCCCTTGTACTTGTCGGCGACCTCCTGGGCCTCGTTGAACGAGGCCGGGGCCACGACGTGCGGCTTGACCGACGCCGTCGCCGGAATCGCCCGCACCACGGGTGCCCGCTGCTGGGACACCATCGCGCCGATGCCCGGCGAGGGCTCGACCGGTTGCGGCTGGAGGCGCCGAACGCTGCCGACATAGGCGACATCTCCGGACGGGTCGTACTCCGGCTCTCGTGGACGCATGGGCCCTCCCGGACGTGGACTCGGATTCCCCGACCTCGGCATCCGGTCGGGTGCGTGGTCGCGGATTGGCTCGACCTCGTCGTAGTCGTCGTACTCGTCGTCCGGCCCCAGACCGAGATAGGTCATCGCCCGACGCCACACTGTCGCCATTCACGAGCCCCTTTTCTTGCTCCGAAACTAGTTTTCCACGGTGGGCGAGGGGAAACGGGGACCGAAGAGCGCGGTGCCGACCCGGACCATCGTCGACCCCTCTGCGACCGCCAGCTCGAGGTCGTCGGACATGCCCATCGACCGCTCGGGGAGCTGGAGCTCGTCCGCCAGCGCCCGCACCGTCCGGAACGCCGCCCGGACCGCGTCGTCCGGTCCCATGGGCCCGACGGCCATCAGCCCCTCGACCTGCAGCGCGAGATCGCGCAGCCCGTCGACGAGCCCCGGGACCAGCCCAGGCGCGGCCCCGCCGCGGTTCGGATCGTCGGTGAGGTTCATCTCGACCAGCACCGACGCGCCCGGAGACCGCTTGCTGATCTCCTCGCCGAGCCGCAAGCGGTCGACCGATTGCCACAGATGAACCAGGTGTGCGATCTGCCGCACCTTGTTCCGCTGCAGCTGGCCGACGAAGTGCCACCGAACCGAGCCGTCATCGAGTTCGTCCGCCTTGGCGAGGAGCTCGTGGGCCCGGTCCTCCCCGATGTCGACGAGACCCGCGGCCAGCGCGGCGCGCACCGCGTCGAGGCCGTGCCCCTTCGTGACCGCCAGGACCTTGACCCGATCGGGGTCACCGCCCGCGCCGGCGATGCGATCCCGCACCCACTCGAGGTTGGCTACGACATCCATGCGATCGTGGCGAAGCGCGCCTCGTCCTTGCGTGCCCGCCACGAGAAGTACAGATCGCTGCAAGCCGTGCAGGCTCCGGCGTCGACAACCGTGATGTTGCCCAAGGCCGCGCGGACGCCGGCTGTGAGGTCGAGGGCGGGCGTCCCCCAGGTCGTCGTGGCCCGGACGCCGTCCCCGAGGCTGCGGGCGACGTCGTCCAGGTCGTCGTCGCCGAACTCGTAGCACCCAGCTCGGATGTGGGGACCCACGTGCGCCGTGTGCACGTCCCCCATGGCCGCGACGGTCGCCTGGATGATGCCGAGGGCAAGGCCGCGCCAGCCGGCGTGCACGACCCCGATGGACTCGGCGCCGAGCAACACCAGCGGCACACAGTCCGCTGTGCGTACCGCCAGCTTGGCGAGCGGCACCCGGGTGATGGCGGCGTCGGCATCGGTGTCGGCGTGCTCGCCGGCCTCGGTGACGGTGACGACCGTCGCGCCGTGGATCTGGTGAAGCCACGTCGTGCCGCCGTCGAACAGCGACGTGTCGGTGAAGTCGCCCTCGTTACGTTGCGTCGAGACGAAGTGCTTCAGAGTTACTTGAGGAAGCTCGGGACGTCGAAGTCGTCGTCGCCTTGGAGCTGGTCGTCGTCGTCCGACCCGAACACGTCGGCGGCAGAGCTCGGGCCCGGCTCGGCCGCGGTGGAGGCTGCGGCGCGCGTACGGCGTGGCGTCTCCGCGCCGGACTCCCATCGGTCGAAGCCAGCGGCGATCACCGTGACGCGCACTTCGTCACCCATCTCGTCGTCGATCACCGCGCCGAAGATGATGTTGGCGTCGGGGTGGGCGACTCCGTGGATGACCTCCGCCGCTTCGTTGACCTCGAAGAGGCCGAGGTCGCTGCCGCCGGAGATGTTGAGGAGGATGCCGCGGGCGCCCTCGATGGACGCCTCGAGCAGCGGGCTCGAGATGGCGGAGCGCGCCGCGGTCAGCGCCCGCCCGTCGCCCGAGCCGTACCCGATGCCCATGAGCGCCGAGCCGGCGTTGCTCATGATCATCTTCACGTCCGCGAAGTCGGTGTTGATCAGACCGGGTGTCGTGATGAGGTCGGTGATGCCCTGCACTCCTTGGAGCAGCACCTCGTCGGCCATCTTGAACGCGTTGAGCACCGAGGTCTTCTCGTTCGACACGGTCAGCAACCGGTCGTTCGGGATGACGATCTGGGTGTCGACCTTCTCCTTCAACTTCTGGATGCCCTGCTCGGCTTGCACCGACCGGCGCCGGCCTTCGAAGGCGAACGGTCGCGTGACGACGGCGATGGTGAGCGCTCCGAGCTGCTTGGCCATCTCGGCCACCACCGGCGCGCCGCCGGTGCCGGTACCGCCGCCTTTGCCGGCCGTGATGAACACCATGTCGGCGCCCTTCAGCACCTCTTCGATCTCGTCGCGGTGCGCCTCGGCGGCCTGCCGGCCGACCTCCGGATCGCTGCCCGCACCCAGACCCCGGGTGAGCTCACGGCCGATGTCGAGCTTGACGTCCGCGTCGCTCATGAGCAGCGCCTGGGCGTCGGTGTTTATGGCGATGAATTCGACGCCCTTCAGTCCCGCGTCGATCATCCGGTTCACGGCGTTGACACCACCGCCGCCGATACCGACGACCTTGATGACCGCGAGATAGTTCTGTGGGCTGCCCGTCATGCGTGTCCTCGGTGAACTGTCAAGTGAAGGTAGAGACTTTCATCAACCTTCAGTGTTGGTCGAGAAATTACAAACACGTCTCACCGCGCGTCAAGGACGGTGCCGATGCGACGCGCACGTCGACGGCGCACAGGTCGGTCGTGTCCACCTCGTTGAGGACGGTGTCCGCCGCGCGCAGCTTCGGACCGAGATCCGTGGCCGGACCCAGGCGGATCACCCCGCCGGCGACGAGCCGGAGCACGACACCGTCCGCCTCGGCGACCACCGTCGACACCTTCGGCCGGAGCGAGTCGGGCATGACGCGCGCCACGACGAGCGCATCGGATGCCGAGGGATCCACCATCGAGGCCGGTGCTCCGGGAATCGGGACGTTGGCGAGCAGCATGTAGCCCGGCGGTGGTTCGGCGTGCAGCTCGAGCACGCGTCCGTCGGCGTCGACCAGCGCAAATCCTGCGGACCCAGCGGACACAACGGCCACTGCGGTGCGTTCGGTGACCTCGACCTCGACCGACGCGGGCCAGCTCCGTGTGATCGAGACGGTGTGCACCCACGGCAGCGCGAGCACGCCTCCGCGCGCGGCATCGAGATCGATGTCGGTCATCGGGGCGTGCGGCTTGATCCCGGTCGCTCGCCGGATGTCGTCGATCGAGGTGTGGGTCGCGCCCCGCACCTCGACGCGGTCCACGTCGAGGACGGGACTGCGGGTGATGGCCACCGCGGCGAGCACCACCACGGCCGCGACGCCCAGCCCGGTGGCGCGACGAAGGCGACGCCGGCTTTCGTCGCGACGGACTGCGATGCGCCGCGCCCGCAGTCGCGGGTCGATCGACGCCGCGCCGGGGCCCGCCTCGGTGACGGTCAACTCTCGACCTCCGCTTCAGGGTTGGACTCGAAGCCCACCAGGCGGGTTTCCGGCTCCAGCCAGATGCCCACGGCGTCGTGGACCCGGTCGCGCACGACCCGCATCAACGCACGGACGTCGTTGGCGCGGCCGTCGGGGTCGGCGATGAAGAAGTTGGCGTGCTTCTCGGACACCGCGGCGCTGCCCACACGCAGGCCCTTGCACCCGGCCTCGTCGATCAGGCGGCCGGCGCTGTCCCCCTCGGGGTTCGTGAACACCGAACCCGCGTTCTGACCACCAGGCTGGTTCTCGCGGCGCCAGCGGACGATCTCCGCGATCTCGGCCTCGGCTCGTTGCCGGTCGCCCTTTGCCAGCGCGAGCTCGGCCGCGACGACGACCTGCGTTGGGGCGATCGACGACGAGCGATAGCCGAGCGCGAGCGTCGAGGCCGCCATCCATCCATCGTCCCCGGTCGCGAGATCGACAACGCGGACCCTCGCGAGGGTGGCGGCCATGTCGGAGCCGTGACCGCCGGCGTTCATGCGCACGGCCCCACCGATCGAGCCCGGCACGCCGACGGCCCACTCGAAGCCGGTCAGCCCGGCGGAGGCCGTCCGGCGGGCGACAACCGGGAGCGCGGCCGCGCCGCCCGCCGTGACCGTTGCGTCCTCGATCGCGATGTCCTGGAAGGCGTCGCCCAGCACGAGGGCAAGACCATCGAATCCCTCGTCGGCGACGAGCAGGTTCGAGCCCTTGCCGACAACCAGAACATCGACACCCGTCGACGAGACCGCAGCGCGGAGCGCGGTCAGATCGTCCTCGGACTCCACCGTCATGAACAGCGCGGCCGCCCCACCCACCCGGTACGTCGTCAGCGGACCGAGCGGCACATCGCGCTCGACGCGATCGCCGAGCGCGGCCACCGTTTCCAGCCGATCGCTCATGCGAGCCGGTCGGCGATCTCGCCGGACAACGACGTCACGTCGCCCGCGCCGACGGTGAGGCAGAGGTCGTCGGAACGGAGCTCGTGTGCCAGATACGTGAGCACGTCGTCGCGCCCCGGGAGCCAGGCGACGCGCTTCCAGGGGTGATGGTCCAATACGGCGTCGACGATGAGCTTGCCCGTCACGCCGGGCTGTGGCGGCTCGCCCGCGGCGTACACGTCCATGATCGCGATCACGTCGGCGTCGTCGAACGCCTCGCCGAACTCCCCGGCGAGCGCTGCCGTGCGGGTGTAGCGGTGGGGTTGGAACGCGCAGACGACCCGGCCCCAACCCCCCGCCCGCGCCGCTTCGAGCAGGGCGCGCACCTTGCCGGGGTTGTGGGCGTAGTCGTCGACGAACGTCACGCCCCGGGCGCGCCCCTTGTACTGGAACCGGCGGGCGACGCCCGCGTACCGGGCGAGCGCGGCCTGGCACGCAGCGAACGGGGCGCCCAACGACATCGCCGCGACGGTCGCGGCGGTGGCGTTGCGCATGTTGTGCAGCCCCGGCACCGGCAGCCGCAGCTCACCGATGACCTCTTCACCGCGGACCAGGGTGAAGGACGCCCCCGCCCGCTCACTGACCGGATCGACGATGCGGACGTCAGCGTCGGCGCTGGTGCCGTACAGCACCGCCCCGTGCGCCCGACCGAGACGCGCCGCGATCGGATCGTCGGCGCACACGACGTTCGGCCCCGGTGCGGCGAGGAAGCGATCGAACGCCGTCTCGATGGCGTGCAGCGAGCCGTAGAAGTCGAGGTGATCGGCCTCGATGTTCGTCACGATCGCCAGCTCCGCCGGCAGCTCGACGAACGTGCCGTCGCTCTCGTCGGCTTCGACGACGAAGAGGTCACCGTCGTCCCAGACCGCCCCGCCGCCGATCTCGTTGAGCTCGCCTCCGATGATGAAGGAAGGCTCGAGCCCAGCGTGCACGAGCGCGAGTGCCAGCATCGACGACGTCGTCGTCTTGCCGTGCGTGCCCGACACGGCGACGCAACGACGCGTCGATGCGACCGCCGCCAGGATCTCGGCGCGACGCGCGACGGGAACGCCGCGCTCCTTGGCGGCGACGACCTCCGGGTTGCGCTCGGGGATCGCGGTCGACACCGCCACGAGGTCGGCGTCGCCGACATGAGCGGCCTGATGGCCGACGTGCACCCGCACGCCCGAGGCCTCGAGCCGTCGGAGGCCCGCCGAGTCCTTGAGGTCGCTTCCGCTGACCTCATGGCCCATCGCCGCCAGCACCGTGGCGATCGCCGACATGCCGGCGCCGCCGACGCCGACGATGTGGACTCGTCTCGCGGTCGTGAGGTCAATCACCGCGCGTGCATCCGTTCGAAACAGCAAGAGCGCTCTTGAAGAACAGGCGCCCGCCGCTTCCGGCCGATTGTGATGGCTGAGCCACCAAGTCCGTGGGTGAGCCACCAAATCCGTGGCTCAGCCAGCACAGAGCTTGCCGCGGGCGTCGTGGCCGCGTCCTCGCTGCGCTGTTTCGTCTGCGCGGTCACGGCGTCGCGTGTTCCTCGGCCAGCGCCGCGATCTCGTCGGCGGCCTTCGGCCGAGCGAACGCGTGCATCGCCTCGGCCATGCGTTCCAGTCTCGACGGGTCAGCGAGCAGTGCGTCGATCTCGACCGCGAGGCGCTCACCGTCGAGCTCGTCGTCGCGTACGAGCACCGCACCGCCGGCGGACACGAGATGCCTTGCGTTGGCGGTCTGGTGATCGGCGGTGACAAACGGTGACGGGACGAGAACCGCCGGAAGACCCGCGGCGGCGAGCTCGAAGCACGTGCTGGACCCGGCACGGCTGATGGCCACGTCCGCCGCCGCCATCGTTCCGGCCATGTCGTCGTCGTACTGCACGGGCAGGTACTGCACCGCGCCCGTCGCGCTCGAACGCTCGTCCGCCCGAATCACCTCCCAGTCGCGGGCGCCGATGATGTGACGGACGGCGAGGTCACGGCGATCGTTCCACCTGTCGATCGCGTCGAGCACCGCGGTGTTGATGCGCAATGCGCCGAGGGAGCCGCCGGTGACGAGCACCAGCCGCCGGCCCGCCTCGATGCCGAGAGCTTCCTTCGCGCCGGTGCCGTCACGGCCGCGATCGATCGCCAGCATCTCCGGCCTGAGCGGGTTGCCGGTCAGCACCGCACGCGGTAACGGCGTGTCGGGAAAGGACACCGCGGCGGCGCGGGCAAAGCGCGCGATGAGCCGGTTCGCCGCGCCGGGCACCGCGTTCTGCTCGGCGACGACGACCGGCACGCGCCAGAACCTCGCCGCGAGCGCGACGGGAACGGACGCGTAGCCGCCGACCGCGACCACGACCCGAGGTCGGAGCCGCCGGACCAAGACCACCGCGCGGGCCAGCGCGCTGACGATTCCCGCCGCGGCACTGACGTTGCGCAGGGTCAGC
>Ga0299913_10003924_pt1 | contig 12359 bp, 12 predicted proteins | sample RVTome_9_FD_201360 | JGI IMG/M metagenome (GOLD analysis project Ga0299913, IMG submission 201360) | Soil microbial communities from uranium-contaminated site in the Upper Colorado River Basin, Wyoming, United States - RVT155D38 (version 2) ... | reverse complement strand
AGATCAGCCACGCGATCCACGTCGTGAGAAAGATGCGCTGGCCGACGCCGATGAGGTCGAGCGACTGGGACATCACGGCGACAACGAACGTGATGACGATGCTCCCCGCGAAGATCCATGCCGGGAGGGCCGCAGTCGACAGCCGAGGATCCCGGCGGAAGGTTGCGGCCAGGAGGAAAGCCCCGGGCAGCATGCCGAGGAACATCACATACCCCGCCAATTCGTGGGCCATGCCGGACGCCGTCGACGACACCGAGCCGTCGGCCGCCGGAAGATCGATCCGGGTCACGCCCGTGGCGATCAGCCCGACGCCCACCAACACGAGGCAGATCGCCACAGCCACCGAACGAGCCCCGGACAGTCTGGTGCCGGCTGCCCACGCAATGCCCAGCACTCCGGCGCCGGCCGCGACGTAGGCGACCATCACCAGCCAGCCGAATTGGCCGTGGGCATACTCGCTGACGTAGTGCGTGGTGGGATCCAGATTCGGCTGGATGGCGTGCATGGCGATCAGCGCAAGGCCGAGGAACAGCACAGCTGCCGCCCCGATGCCGGCGAGATCGACGGAGCGGGTCATGGCGATCTCCTTGTCTCGAGTCGGATGGCGCGCGGTCATCGGGCAGGCTCCGCCGCCACCGGCCGGGTTGCCGCGGCCGCGGGCCGAGACGACATCTCGACGACGAACGCGCCGCCCAGGAACACGAGCATGGCCGGAGCGCCGATGAGCGGGTGGACGAACGTCCACACCACGCCGCCGACCGCCAGGGCGCCGGCCGCGAACACGGGGATGTCAGCGCGACGCATGGCGATGGCCGCGCAGCTGAACACGACGATCGAGAAGATCGTGGCCCCCAGCGGAAGCGCCGCCGCCAGAACCAGAGAGTCGCCGAACGAAGCGACGGCGCTGTCGACGGTCTCGGCCGTTCCGGGATGGTCATGCGCGAAGCCGGCGAGGGCGCCGGTCGCGAGGCCGGCGACGCCGTCGAAGGCGGCGAAGAAGGCGACCCACGGAAGGATCGCCAGACGCGCCGCCGTCGCGACCCCGCCCTCGATGCCGCGGAGCATCAGGATGACGGAGATGCCGAGCAGCGCGACGAGGGGGATCTGAAGCGTGTGAATCAGGTTCCAGATGCCGAGGTTGTGCTCCGGCGTCATCGGATGGATGGCCGCGAGGGTGCCGAGGGCGATCGGGGTGCCGAAGATCGTGGCGCGACGAAGAATGATGGCCGTCATGGCTGGGCTCCTTCCGAGGGCTTGGGTCACAGGGCCCAAACGTATCGGCCGCTCCCTGGCCGAACATCGGAGCGAGCACGACTTCCATGCTGGGGCTAGCCCTGTTGGCGCGATCCGCCCGGGCTGCCAGCATTGGCCGCATGCCAACCATCCTCATCGTCGACGACCACGCCGCTTTTCGCCTGGAGGCGCGTCAGCTCCTGGAGGCCGAGGGCTTCACCGTCATCGGCGAAGCCCCCGATGGCGAGGCGGCGCTCTCACTCGCTTCCAGTCAGCGGCCGGACATCCTCCTGCTCGATATCGGCCTCCCGGACATCGATGGCTTCGCAGTGGCGGATCGGCTCGCCGCCCTGCATCCACCGATCTCGGTGATTCTCACCTCGAGCCGAGACGAGTCGATCTACGGCGCCCGCATCGGCTATGCGACGTCGCTCGGGTTCCTGCGCAAGGACGAGCTGAGCGGAGACGCGATCCGCGCGCTGATGGGCGCCGCCTGACTCCCGGTCTCGTCAGCCTTCCAGGAAGGCGAGCACCGCCAGCACCCGGCGATGATCGTCGGCAGCGGGCACGAGCTCGAGCTTGGAGAAGATCGAGGCGGTGTGCGCCTCCACCGTCTTGCTCGTGACGAAAAGCCGGTCGGCGATCGCCTGGTTGGATCGGCCCTCCGCCATGAGCGCAAGGACCTCGCGCTCACGATCAGTCAGTTCGGCCAGGGGGTCGGGCCTGGGTCGCCCGGCGACGAGCGGTCCCACGACGGCCGGATCGACGACCGTTCCGCCGCGTGCCACGCGCCGTACCGCGTCGGTGAAGTCCTCGACATCGGCTATCCGATCCTTGAGCAGGTACCCGGTGCCAGTTGATCCCTCGGAGAGGAGGCGCATGGCGAAGGCCGCTTCGGTGTGGTGTGACAGGATCAGCACGCCCATCGATTGTCCGTGCCGCTCTCGGATCTCGGTGAGGGCGCGGAGCCCTTCGTCGGTGTAGGTGGGAGGCATGCGGATGTCGACGATGGCGACGTCCGGGTTGGCGGAACCGATGAGATTCAGCAGCCCCTCCACGTCACCCGCCTGGCCCGCTATCTCGAAGCCGCCGTCCTCGAGGACGCGTGAGATCCCCTCGCGAACGAGCAGCGAGTCGTCGGCGATCACGACGCGCGTGGTCATTCGGCGCCCGCGGCTTCAAGCGGCAGGTCCGCCACCAGCCGGGTACCGCCGCCCGGCGGGCTATGAATCTCGAGCAGGCCGCCCAGGGCCGCCACCCGGTCAGCCAGGCCGCGCAGGCCGGAGCCGGTCCCCGGATCGGCGCCTCCGACGCCGTCGTCGCTGATCTCCACGTGCAGGCTCCCGACGCTCGACACTGCGCTCATCGCTACGCTGTCCGCCGCCGAGTATTTCGCCACGTTGGCGAGCGCCTCGGCCGCCACGAAGTAGGCGGCCACCGCCACTGGATCCGGCAGGCGGTCGTCGATTTCCAGCGTCACGCTGACCGGGATCGGGGACTCACGGGCCAGCGAACGAAGTGCGGGGCCCAGGCCGGCCTCGGTCAGGATTGCGGGATGGATGCCGCGTGCCAGGTCACGCAGCTCGGACAGGGCGCTGGCCAGCTGTTCGGAAGCACCTCCCAGCGTCGCCTCCAGTTCGCCACCTCCGTTGGCTGGAAGTTGCGACCGCGCGCGGCGCAGGGCCAGCGACAGGGCCACCAACCGCTGCTGGGCCCCATCGTGGAGGTTGCGCTCGACCCGCTGCCGCTCGGCGTCGGCGGCCTCAACGATCCGCATGCGTGAGGCGCGCACGTCGGCCAGCTGCGTTCGGACGGCGGCGTTCAGGCGTTCGATATCGACCGCCATCAGGATCGCGGCGCTCACCCCGCTGATCAGACCCGGGTCCTCCGCCAGCGCTGGATCGTGGACGATGACGCCCAGCCGCTCGCCGCCACGCTCGAGCAGGATCACGCCTCGGTCAGCGTCGCCCTCCGGCACGTCGACCGGCGCGCCGTCGGCGTCGGCATAGAGGCTGCGCCCGGGTGACCAGAATGCCACCTGCAGGCTCGGATCACCGAGCGCCTGCGCGAGCGATTCGCGCAGGCGACCGACCCGGCTTGCGTCCAGCCCCACCACCAGCTCAGCCACCGCGCCGCGCGAAATGCGCTGGTTGAGGAGCCCGACCAGGAAGGCGACCGGCACCGCCGCCCGCGCCACGAGCATCGCCCAGCGGAGTGGAGACCCAGGACCTGCTTGGATCCCGACGAGGAACAGCAGGCTCTCGGCGGCGAACAGCACCGCCACCAGCTTGCCGGCCCCCACCATTGGGGTCAGGCTTCGGCGCGCGGCAGGGGAGGCCGAGATCCACCGATGGATGACGAGCGCGAGCAGGCTCAAGGCGAGCGGAATCGTGACCACCGCTGCGTACTGCAGCACCTGCGGCCCGATGAGTTGGGCCAGCACGTTGGTGACGACCAGCGTCAGCCCGATCGCTCCGATGAGCAAGGGATACAGCCGCGAGCGGAGCCGACCGTTGGGATACGAGAGGATCAACCAGACCAGGAACACGTTCATGAGGGGGACGCCGATCCACGGCGCCAGAGACAGGACCGGAAGAGATGAGCCGGCAAAGTGACCGGCCGGGGCCACGACGCCAACCGCCGTCAGAAGCGCGGCCACCCGGCTGTCCGGTCTGCGCTCCCAGGCGATGGCGCCGGCCATCAGGTAGGCCCAGCTATAGGCGGCAAGCACGATGAGCGAATATGCCGGCGACGCCACGTCACGCGCGGTGGCATCGACGTGCGCGATCGCCCCGAACAGCAGCCCTGCTCCGAACAGCGCGGCCCGGACGCTGCGAGGCGTCCCACGCCCGGTGGGTTGAGCGACCGTCGCGTCCGCCTCTGTTGCCGGCGGGCTCGTCACGCGGGCCTCCCTCCGATTCCCAGGCGGCGATCGTGACAGGCCGACACCCGGCTGGCTATAGGGCAGCCCCCAACGCGCGCCGTCGGGATTGCTCGGCCAATCGGCCGGATCGCTGACAGGACGGCGTTCGCGCAAAGGGACGACCCTGCCGGGCCGGCGCTGTCCCGAGTAGGGGGAACCCCAGCGACGGATCTCGGGGTGGCTCCGATGGAGGTTGGCACGGTGCCGATCACCCTCTCGGCATGGGGATGCGTCCGCGTTGATGCGGCGGCCCCCGACTGGAAGAGAGGACTGCTCATGACTCCCGCGATCGAGGCCGAGGGACTGACGAAACGGTATGGCGACGTGGCCGCACTCACGGACGTGACGCTGCGGGTGCCGGCCGGTTCGGTGTTCGGATTTCTCGGGCCGAATGGCGCCGGAAAGACGACTGCGCTCAAGATCCTGGCCGGGCTGAGCCGGGCGACTTCCGGAAGCGCCACCGTCGGCGGCGTGCCGGTGACGGTCCAGGGAGCCCATCGGGCACGCGTCGGCTACCTGGCCCAGGAGCCGCGTTTCTACGGCTGGATGTCCGGGCGCCAGACGCTGGCATACGTGGCGAGCTTCTTCCCACAGGGGACCAGGCGGCGCGGCATCGACGACCTCCTCGAGCTCGTCGGACTGGCGGATGCCGCCGACCGGGCGACGAAGACATACTCGGGCGGCATGCGACAGCGCTTGGGGATCGCCCAGGCCCTGGCCGGCGACCCCGCCGTGGTGCTGCTCGACGAGCCGGCGGCGGCGCTGGATCCGCTCGGACGTCGCGACGTGCTCGATCTCATGCAGAAATTGCGTGGCGAGACCACGGTCTTCTACTCGACGCATATCCTCGACGACGTCCAGCGGGTCAGCGACCACGTCGCCATCCTCGACCACGGCCGCCTCGTGGTGAGCGCCCCGACTGCCACGCTCATGGGCGAGTTCAAGGCGTCCACCATTCGCGTCGCGCTCCTGGGGGCCGGCGAGGCGACCGAGTCAGGGATCAGCGTGCTGCCGGACGTCGCCGACGTCGCGGCGATCGGTCGCGACGGCGACGAGTGGCGATACGACGTGACCCCGTCCAACGGGATTGCCGACGCCCAGGCGGCTGTGATGCGCTTCGCCGCTGACGCCGGGTTGACGGTCGTCGTCAACCGCCAGGAATCATTGAATCTCGAGGAGGTCTTCCTCCACATCGTGAACAAGGAGCGTGCGACATGACTGCCACGGCCACGAATCAAGGACTCAAGGCAGCGAGTCTGGGACTGCCAGGCTTCGGGCCGTTCCTGCGAAAGGAGCTCTCGGAATGGTGGCAGCGGCGCGCGATCCTTGCCACCTTCGGTGCGGTCACCGTCCTGGGCCTCATCGGCACCCTCGCCACCAGGATTGACCAATTGCTCACCGGCCTCGCGCCGGGCGCAGCGCAGCTCGATCCGACGATGAACGTGCTCGGCGCCCTCTTCGACCAGTGGATCCTGTTCGCCGCGATCTTCGCCAGCATCGGCCTGCTCATCCAGGAACGGAGCACCGGCACCCTGGCCTGGACGTTGTCCAAGCCGATCTCACGAACGTCGCTGCTGTTCGCGAAGTGGCTGGTGGCGGTGGTGATGCTGAGCCTCTTCGGCCTCGTCCTGCCGCTGGCCGTCAGTGTCGGCGTGGCGACCTGGGCGTACGGCAGCGCGCCGGACCTCGGGCGCGTGGCGACGCTCGGCGGGGTGCTCATTGCCGTTCCGGCGTTCTACGTGGCCTTCAACCTCGCGCTCTCGACGCGCCTCAATAGCCAGGCCGGCGTGGCGGCCATCGCGGCCGGGGTTGCGATGGTTCCCCTGCTCCTCGGCGGCTTCCTGCCCGTGCTCGTCGAGCTCTGGCCCACATCGATGAGCTCGGTTGCCATGGCCATGGCCGGCGGCGAGACCCCCCACCTGCCGACGATCCTCAGCTGGGCGGTCGTGGTCATCGGCCTCGGCATCGCCGGGCTCGTCATCTTTGAGCGAGAGGACATGTAGCCATGCGGCCCACGAACCCTGACCGGCGCTTCCGCAGGGCCGTATCCAGCTTCTTGCTCGTGCTCGTCGGTGTTCTGGCCGGCTGTGTCCAGGGCCAGGGCCCAGTGACCAGCGAGGCCAGGGAGGTCGGCGCCTTCAGTCGCATCGAGGCCACCGCCGGCATTCGCGTCGTGGTCCACATCGGCCCGTCGGAAGCCGTCGAGGTGAGCGCGCAGGAGAACCTGCTGCCGGTGATCGCGACCAACCGGCGCGGCGACACCCTCAGCATCGAGGCAAGCGAGGACTTCACGACCCTCGAACCAGTCACCGTCACGATCGTGGTCCCGGCGCTGGACGGCATCACGCTCAGCGGCGGCTCGCAGGCAGTGATCGATGGCCTCGACGCCGAGAGCCTCGAGCTGCGGATCCGCGGCGGTGCGCAGGTCACGGCTGCTGGATCGGTGAGCAGCGTGACGCTGCATGCCGATGGGGGAGCGTCGGCCAATCTCGAGGACCTCTCGGTACGAGTCGCCACGGTAGCGGTCGATGGCGCGGCGACAGCGATCCTGACCGCCGTGGACGAGGTCACTGGCACGGCGGCGGGTGGTTCCCGCCTGACCGTCCTCGGCGACGCCGTGGTCTCGGTTGAGGAGATCGCAGGATCGGAGGTTGGTCGGGGAGACTGATCCCGCGACTTGAGCGAGGGCGCCTGCCGATCGGTAAGGAGACCGTAGCGTGGCGGGCGTTCACGCATGCGGCACTCCCCGGGTGGCCCGATCCGGAAGGGTGGTTTGCCCCGACGAGTCCCGTCGTCCTCCGACGGGCTTCCGCCGTTCCGCCAGGAGGTGTGGTTGAGCGGGGCTGCAGAGCGCTGCGACCCAGGTACTCAGCCACGACCCGGTCGTCAACGTTCTCGGGTCAGCCCGGATGGCACCGCTGGTGGCTGCCCCGATGGCAACCCTGCGGCCACGGCAGATGCTCGACGCTACGGTCGGCGTTGTCGGTCGGACATCGGACGGGAGCGTCAGGATCATGAGCCACATCGCGGCTGCGAGCCTCTTCGACTTGGCGATCGTGATGCGGGCAGCCTATCCGCATCGCAGCTCGTACGACCGGGGGACGGCGCTGACCGTCAACTTGGCCGTCCCCTACGCGGAACGGCTGCTGCGCACGTCGAGGCAGGACGCACCGGCCGTCGCGACGGATCCTGCGTGGCAGCCGGGCCGTGACGCCTGATCCCCCTAGCCGTAACGGGATCCGGCGTGAGACGATGGCGGGCGCCGGCAGTCCGAGGAGAGTGGCGATCGCGATGCGACGGAGGATCGCGGAGCGTCCCTGGTGGCAAGCGCTCGTCATCGGCGCCTGCATCAGCGTCGCCGTGATCTCCGCGGTGGCCCTCGGGGTTCTCGGCTCCCGACCCGAGCTGCTCGTGGTCAACGTCAGCGCCTACTCGCTCAGCTTTTTGGTTGCGGGGGCGGTGGCGTGGCTCCGCCGACCGGGGAATCCCGTTGGGCCGGTGATGCTGGCGATCTCCGTGGCGGGCGGCCTGTCATTCTTCGGCCTCCACCCCGATCCACTGGTGGCACGCGTGGCCGGCCTCGCCGGCAGTCTGACCAACGTACTGGTGGTGTGGGTCATGCTGGCCGCGCCTTCGGGCCGGTTGATGCCGGGCATGGGGCGCTGGGCGCTCGGCGGCTTCACCGCCGTCGTCATCGCCACGGCGGTCATCGGCGATCTCACGATCCTGCGCGTCGTGTGGGGAATCGGGGTCGGGATCTCGCTGCTCCTGGTCGTGCTCGTCTATCGGCGCTGGGCGGTTGCGAGCGCTGCGTCGCGTCGCTGGCTGACGCCGGTTGTCATCGCCGGCACGACCATCGCGCTCGTACATGCCATCGACTTCGCGTCCGGCGTGTTCCTGATCCCCGTGACGCCTGGCAGTCCCATCTACTGGGCGGACACGATCTCCCGGGCACTGGTCCCGTTCGGGTTCCTGCTCGGCCTGCTGCGGTTGCGGATGGCCCGCGGAGCAGTGGCCGACCTCGTGGTGGAGCTCGGCGAGTCACCCCCGGCTGGGCGCATGCGCGAGGCCCTCGCCGCCGCGCTGCATGACCCGTCTCTCGCGGTGGCCTACTGGTCGGACGCCTTCCGCGCCTACCTGGATGCCGATGGCGTCCCGGTCGATCCGGAGCTGGGGGGCGTCGATCGAGCGGTGACCTATCTCGAGCGGGAGGGTCAGCCGCTCGCCGCCATCCTCCACGACCCGGCACTGGCCGAGGATCCCGGCCTGGTGGCGGCGGTGGCCGCCGCCTTCCGGCTGGCGGTCGACAACGAGCGCCTGACGGCGGAGGTGCACTCGCAGCTGGAGGAGGTGCGCGCGTCGCGCAGCCGGATCGTGCAGGCGAGTGATGCCGAGCGACGGAGGGTCGAGCGCAACCTGCACGATGGGGCGCAGCAGCGGCTCGTGGCGCTGTCATTGGCGCTGCGGCGCGCCCAGGCGCAATTGCCCGCGGAGCTCGCCCCGGAGACGGCGGCGACGCTGCGGGGGGCCTCCGACCAGCTGGCATCGGCCCTCGCGGAGCTGCGCGAGCTTGCCAGGGGCATCCACCCCGCCATCCTGAGCGAGGCGGGCCTGGGGCCGGCGCTGCGCTCGCTGGCGCGTGAGTCGCCCGTGGACGTCGATGTCAGCATCCATCTGCCGGACGACGTGCCGGACGCCGTCGGCGTGGCCGCCTACTTCGTGGTGGCGGAGGCATTGACGAACGTGGCGAAGTACGCATCGGCCAGCCATATCGGCCTGCTTGCTGACGCCGATCACGGCCAGCTGCGGATCGAGATCAGCGACGACGGCGTCGGTGGTGCGGACCCGGCGGCGGGGTCCGGGTTGCGGGGATTGGCCGACCGCGTCGCCGCGCTGGGCGGGAAGCTCGACGTCCGCAGCCCGTCCGGGGCGGGCACCCGCCTCGTCGCCCGGTTGCCGCTCACCGCCGATGCGGGCATCGCCTCGTGAGCTGGGTGGACGTGGGTAACCGGTACTGCTCGGGCTGACCCTAACGGATGAGGGGTGCTTGCCCCAATGCCCGGTGGCTCGCCGCCACGCATCGTGAGCCCGGGGGAGTCTTCGAGGAGTCGACGGCCAGGCTGCTCGCGGGCCTCACCCCACGGCCTCCTTAAGGAGACTCACGTGACGCTTTCAACCATGGTTCGCTGGGTCGGCCCGGTCAGCATGCTTGCCGCGGCCCTGATCATCCTGAGCCAGGGCGTCCACCTGGCACTCGGTCTGGCGATGGGCGCGCAGTCGGCGGACAGCGTCCTGCACTCGGTGAAGTACGTGATCGCCTTGCTTGCGATGTTCGCCCTGCTGGTGGCATTGACGGGCCTGTACCTGCGTCAAGCCGATGCAGCGGGCGCGCTCGGACTGATCGGGTACCTTATCGCCGCGCTCGGCACCGTGCTCATCGCCGGAGACTGGTGGTTCGAGAGCTTCATCGCGCCAGGGATCGCTGCCGTGGCGCCGCAGGTCATGACCGGCGCGATCACGGGTTCGATGGCGGTCGGCGCGGCCGCGACGTTCGGGTTCTTTGCCGTTGGCTGGATCGTCTTCGGCATCGCCACGTTCCGGGCAAACGTGTATCCGCGCCCGGCCGCGGCCCTGCTCGTCATCGGAGGCGCTGTCGGGATTCTCGCCGGGAGCACGCCGTACCAGGTTCCCCTCGCGATCGCGGTCGGCTGGATCGGCTACTCGCTGACCACTTCGGAGCCCGGTGACGCCCGGGCGCTGGCAACCACGCCGGCATAGCGGCCGGTGGGTGCACCCATTCCCGTTTTCACCATGGAGGAGGACGACATGTCCAAGGCAACCGTCACCAAGCTCTTCATCGGCAGCGCGATCGCCGGCATCGCCGGGGCTGCGCTGGTCATCGCGGCGGTCGGGGTCGCCATCGTGAACGACGTGTTCGTGGTGGTCGACAACGACGTCGTCGGGGTCCGCGGAACCGGGGTCGCCTGGTCCATGCTCGGCCTCGGCATCGTCGGCGGCGTGGCGATGATCGGCGGGATGATCGGAGGACTCATCTCCTGGATCGGCGCCCTGCTGATCACCTCGCAGCTCGAGAGCAGGACCTGGTTCCTCGTCCTGCTGCTGCTGGGGATCTTCAGCTTCGGGTTCTTCGCGATGATCGCGTACGTCATTGGCGGACCGGAAGGCACCGCCGACGCTGCGATCCGCCCGGTCCACGGCACGACCTGAGGGCGCACCTGTGCATCCGCGGAGACGTCCTGCCCTCGTCGAGGCGGCGGGGAGTGGCGCGGCATGAGACGACGGCGGCGCCCTCGCCGCGGGCCGCCGCGGCCGCGCCGCTCGCAGCATCGCAAGCACGAGCTGGCCGAGCGTCTCGACCTCGAGTCGCGTCGTCGCCTCGAGCGCCCACGGCGAACTTCGCCGTGATTACTGGAGTGCGGCGGCTCGGTATCCCCGCTCTCGTCGTTCTGCACCTGGTGCTGGGCGCGATCGCCGCGCTGATGAACACGACCTCTGTCGCCACCGTGCCCCGCCCTGGTCATCAGTCAGCTCGGATGAGCGGCTCGCCGAATCGCTGCGCTCGGAGGCGGACCCCGTCCGTGGGCGGCGATCGACGCTGAACCGCGTCGTGTGATGTGAGGTAGGGGATCGCCTGGCAGCACTCGGACCGCACGTGCGCTCATCGAGCGTCGTGGGTGCCGATTCGTGCTCAGCCGACCCATCTGCTAGGATCGTCGGCGTCGGCTCGATGCAGCGATTTGCCTACAGGCAACCGCTCATGTGCGAGCACGAGTCGGTCGGGCGGCTAGCTCAGCTGGTTAGAGCACTTGCTTGACATGCAAGAGGTCACTGGTTCGAGTCCAGTGTCGCCCACCACCACCCCGGCCCTCTCGCCCGCCGATGCTGCGACGTCGCCGGGCCTGGTGGGCCCGGCGAAACCGCTCGCGAGACGCTCGACTCAGTAGCTGATCCAGCCGGAGAACGTCCCGCTGAACTGCCCGGTGGCGAAGTCGAGCACCCCGGATGACGTCCAGCTCCCGGTCGCGCCCTCGAACCGACCGGTCCCGGAGAGGACGACGAAGGTGCTCGCGACCGTGGCCCTCCCCGCGACCGGCGCAGCCTGTGCGCCTTCGTAGCTCAGGCTGATCGAGGAGCCGTCCGCGGCCACGAAGGTCGCCAGGCCGTCCCAGATCGGCACCGCGCCGGTGGCCAGATCGAAGGTCGTGCAGTTCGAGCCGGTGCCTTGCATACGGCCAAGGTGGGTCGCGATGCCAGCCCCTTCGAATCCGATGGTCAACGCATTCGGCCCGCAGCGCTGCTCGACCGGGACCACGCCAACGGTGTAGCCCCCATGCATCGGCCGTCGCTCGGCCGCCGCGACGGGTCCTGCCAGTGCGGCGGTCAGCAGCAGCAGGACAATGCCGATGGTGCCAATGGTTCGATGAAGACGCGTTTCTCCCTGAACGATCACGGTACTTCTCCTTCTTGCGCGTGCCATGTCCTGGCTCGTTGGCAGCACGCTAGGGACGGGTCCTTGTCGTTCTCCCTTCGAAGCCTTACTTCCGCGATAAGACCCTCGTGTAGTGTGTGAGTCGGACGACTCAGATCGCGATCGCCAACGTGGACGGAAGAAGCGGATGATCGAGCTGCGCACGCTCGGCGTGACCCAGGTCCTGCGGCGGGGCCCGCCGGACGGAAGCTTCCACCTCCAGCCCAAGCGACTGGCCGTCCTGGCCTACCTCGCGGCGGCGAGGCCGCGCGGGATGCATCGGCGCGACAGCCTCCTCGTGATGTTCTGGCCCGACGAGGACGAGCGTCGGGCGCGCAACGCGCTGAGCCAGACCGTCCACGCGATCCGCCGCGAGATCGGCCAGGAGGTGCTGCTGACGCAGGGCCATGAGCTCATCGGCGTCGATCCGGCCAGTCTCTCCTGCGATGCCGTGGAGTTCGAGGAGTGCCTCGATCGCGGCGAGCTCGAGGAGGCATTGCGCCTCTACCGCGGTGAGTTCCTGCGGGGCCTGGCGATCGGTGACGCGATGGGATTCGATCGCTGGCAGGAGAGCGAAGCGTGGCGGCTCCAGCGACGCGCCTGGAAGGCCGCCGAAGCGCTCGCCGATGCAGCCGAGGCAGGCGGGAACCTGCTCGCTGCGCTGCACTGGCTGGAGCAGGCCGTCGAGTTCCTCCCGACCGATGAGGTGCTCCT
>Ga0299913_10003923_pt1 | contig 12360 bp, 7 predicted proteins | sample RVTome_9_FD_201360 | JGI IMG/M metagenome (GOLD analysis project Ga0299913, IMG submission 201360) | Soil microbial communities from uranium-contaminated site in the Upper Colorado River Basin, Wyoming, United States - RVT155D38 (version 2) ... | reverse complement strand
TACCAGCACCCCATCGAGAACGCCTTCTATCGCGCCGACAGCGCCCGGGCGCTGGAGCTGTTGGACACCTTCGAGGAGCTGGTCGGCGAGACCTCCGATGCGCGTCAATACCGGCTCGGCGCGGCCCTCGCGTGGGGGACCCCGGCGGAACGGTCCAACGCGCTCTCGGCCCTCGACACCCTGCGAAGCGGGCAAGGCGCGGTCGTCGGCCTGCTCAGCCATCCCCGCTTCCTCGAGGTCCGGCTCGCCAGTGCGGACGCGGCGCTCCGGGAGGGGGACGCGTTCCACTTCGTCTTCGCGAACCTTGAGGCGGGGCGGGTCGAGGCGGTCAACGAGGTCCTGCGCGCGGGCCGGGGCCTCCCGGGCCCGGGCTTTTACACCGCGGTTCTCTTCTTCGAAGACTTGTATGGCCTGCCGGTCGACCCCGACACGCTGCGCACGCTCGCCGAAGCGGACACGCTGTTCCCCAACGTCTACATGGCCGGGGTCCTGGCGGCCGAGGAGGGGCGCCGGGAAGACCTCCGCGCCACGCTGGCCAGGGGCCGCGCCTTCGGGCAGAGCCTCCTCGAGGCCGGCGACACGCTCGGCGCGAATCAGGCGCAGGGGCTCGTGCGGACGCTGGAGGGATTCTCCCTGCTTAGGCAGGGCGACCGCGAGGCCGCGCTGGCCGCGCTCCTCGAGGGCCAGCGCGCCGCGACCGGCTGGGACGCGGTCGGCGGGATGAACGCGCTCGTCCGCTGGCGGATCGCGGGGCTCCTCACGGATCTCGGCCGGATGGAGGAGGCGGTCCCGTGGTATCGCTCGTTTCCGCACGACCCCTATGCCGCGCTCGAGCTGGGGAAGGTCTACGAGGCGCTCGGCCGGCACGAGGAGGCCAAAGAGGAGTACCAGACCGCGCTCGCCTTCTGGCGGAAGGCCGACCCGGCGCTCACCCCCAAGATCGCCGAGGCCCGGCAGCGGCTCGCCGGCCTCGGGTTCCAGCCCCGCGGCTGATTCGTCGGCCATGGCCGAGCGCGATCGCTATCTCGCAACGATCCTGTTCACCGACATCGTGGGCTCGACCGAGCGCGCGTCGGAGCTGGGCGATCGCCGCTGGCAGGACCTCCTCCGGGAGCACGACGCGCTCGTCCGCCGGGAGATCGAGCGTCACGGCGGCCGCGAGGTCAGCACCGCCGGCGACGGGTTCCTGGTCACGTTCGAGGAGCCGGAGAAGGCGGTCCGCTGCGCGGCCGCGATCCGGGACGGGGTGCGCGAGCTCGGCCTCCGGGTCCGGTGCGGGCTCCATGCCGGCGAGGTGCAGCGGGCCGGGGACGGGATCGGCGGGATCGGGGTCCACATCGCGGCCCGCGTGGCGGCCCGGGCAGGACCCGACCAGGTCCTCGTCTCGCGGACGGTCCGCGATCTGGTCGCCGGCTCGGGTCTCGACTTCGCCGACCGCGGCGTCCACGCGCTCAAGGGGGTCACGGGCGAGTGGCGGCTCTACGCCCTGCGGACGGGATCGGACGAGGAGCCTGCAGCACGGTCAGCCCGGTCATGGAATCCCGGTGGCCGGAAGCGGATGGTGGTGGCTTCGGCCGTGGCGGCGGCGCTGATCGGCCTCGGGGCGCTCTTCGCGTGGGGCCCCCGCCGCTCGGCAGGTCCGGCCGACGCCGGGCCCGGGCCGTCGGACTCCGCCGCCAACGCACCTTCTTCCGTCGCCGTCCTCCCGTTCGTCAACGAGAGCCCGGACCCCGAGGACGAGTACTTCAGCGACGGGCTGACAGAAGAGCTGATCAGTGCGCTCTCGGGGATCGAGGGGATGCGCGTGCCCGGGCGCACTTCCTCGTTCGTGTTCAAGGACAGCGTTCAGGACCCCCGGCGGATCGGCGAGGTCCTCGGGGTCGGTCACGTCCTGGAAGGAAGCGTGCGCCGTTCGGGTGAGCAGCTCCGGATCGTGGCCCGTCTTATCAGCACCGACGACGGGTACGGGGTCTGGTCGGAGACGTACGACCGAAATGTGGAGGACGCGCTCGAGATCCAGGCCGACATCGCGCGCGCGATCGCCGGCGCGCTCGAGCTCGAGCTTCTCGACCCTGCGGCCTTCGGATCCCTGCCCGGCCGCTCGGCAAACCCGGTGGCGTACGACCTCTACCTGAGAGGGCTGTCTCTGAGCCATTCGCCGACGGAGGACGGGCTCCTTCGGAGCATCGCCTACTTTCAGCGGGCGATCGAGGCCGACCCCGACTTTGCACTGGCCCATGCCGGGCTGTCCAGCGCCTATACCGGACTCGCGGCGCGGTATGGGGCCGGATACGGCAACTACCTGCCCCGCGCGAAGGCGGCGGCAGAGCGGGCCGTCCTGCTGGACGAGAACCTCGCTGAAGGCCATCACGCCCTGGGAGGCGTCAGGGCCTGGTGGGATCGCGACTACGAGGGCGCCGAGCGGGAGGTCCGGCGCGCGATCGAGCTCAATCCGAACTACGCCGACGCCTATGAGACCTACGGCGCATTCCTGGCGGTGATGCATCGCCCCGACGAGGGGATCGCGAACTTTCGCAAGGCCCTGTCGCTCGACCCCCTCTCGAACATTTACCGTGTGGACCTCGGGGGCTTTCTGATGTTCGCGCGCCGGTACGACGAGGCGATCGTCGAGCTTCGGCGGGCCATCGAGCAGGAGCCGAACAACGCCCGGGCCTGGGTGTTCATCGGGCAGAGCTACGCGGACATAGGGCGCTATACGGAGGCGTTCGAAGCGTACGATCGTGCGGCCGTGCTGCCCGGCCACGAAGCGCTCAAGCTGCTGGCCCGCGGGCACACGCTTGCCATCGCCGGACAGCGGGTCGAGGCCGAAGCGATCCTGGCACAGGTCGAAGCCAGCGCTGAATCCATCGCGTTCCGGTCGACGGGCTGGGCCGCGCTGGAGCTGGCGCTCGGCTATCGCGACAGCGCGCTCGACCGCCTCGAGCGCGCCGAGCGGGAGCGCGACCTCGACATCGTGCCCCTCCAGCTCGATCCGCGCCTCGATCCGCTGCGCTCGGACCCCCGCTTCCGCAGGGTCGTCGTGCGGATGGGGCTCCCGGAGGGTGGGCGTTCCATCCGCATGGGATCTTGATCGTCCTCGACCATGTGACTATTATGGTCACATGAAGACGGTCTCGATCTCGGAGCCGGCGACACGCTCGCGGCTCATCAGGTCCAGGGGCTCGTCCGATCCCGCGCTCGCCCCGAAGATTGCCGAGGCCCGCCAGCGGCTCGCCGGCCTGGGGTTCCAGTCCCGCGGCTGACTCGTCGGCCATGACCGAGCGCGACCGCTATCTCGCAACGATCCTCTTCACCGACATCGTGGGCTCGACCGAGCGAGCGTCGGAGCTCGGCGACCGTCGCTGGCAGGATCTCCTCCGGGAGCACGACTCGCTCGTCCGCCGGGAGATCGAGCACCACGGCGGCCGTGAGGTCAACACCGCCGGAGACGGGTTCCTGGTCACCTTCGAGGAGCCTGAGCGAGCGGTGCGCTGTGCGGCCGCGATCCGGGACGCGATGGGAGGGCTCGACCTCCGGATCCGGTGCGGGGTCCACGCCGGCGAGGTCCAGCGCGCCGGCGACGGGATCGGCGGCATCGGCGTCCACATCGCGGCCCGGGTGGCGGCCCTCGCAGGTCCGGACGAGGTCCTCGTGTCGCGGACGGTGCGGGACCTGGTCGCCGGGTCGGGTCTCGAGTTCGCCGACCGCGGGGTCCACCCGCTCAAGGGGGTGTCCGGGGAATGGCGGCTCTTCGCTCTCCGGGCGGAGTCGGACTTGGAGGCGGCATCGCCTTCCCGCCGGTCATGGCTGCCGCACGGTCGCAGACGGACGGTGCTGGCTTCAGCCCTGGCGGCGGCGCTGATCGGTCTCGGGGCGCTCTACGCCTGGGGCCCTTTCCGCTCGACGGATCGGGCCGGCGGTGGACCCGGGCCGACCTCCCTCGGCGACGCGCCTTCTTCCGTCGCCGTCCTGCCGTTCGTCAACGAGAGCCCGGACCCCGAGGACGAGTACTTCAGCGACGGGCTGACCGAGGAGCTGATCAGCGCGCTCTCGGGGATCGAGGGGATGCGCGTTCCGGGCCGCACGTCGTCGTTCGTGTTCAAGGACAGCGTCCAGGACCCGCGCCGGATCGGCGAGGTCCTCGGCGTCGGCCATGTGCTCGAGGGAAGCGTCCGCCGCTCGGGGGAGCAGCTCCGGATCGTCGCCCGCCTCGTCAGCACCGGTGACGGATATGGGGTCTGGTCGGAGACCTACGACCGGAAGGTCGAGGACGCGCTCCAGATCCAGGCCGACATCGCGCACGCGATCGCCGGCGCGCTAGAGCTCGAGCTGCTGGACCCCATCGGCTCCGGGACGTCGCCGCCCGGGCGGTCCATGGATCCCGTAGCCTACGACTATTATCTCAAGGGCCTGTACTTCAGCCATGCGCCCACGGAGGCGGACGCCCGGCGCGCCATAGAATATTTCCGGCTCGCGGTCGAGGCCGACCCGCAGTTCGCTCCCGCCTGGGCCGGTCTGTCCCTGGCCTATCAGAGCCTCGGGCAGCGCTTCGGGGCCGGACTCCAGCTCCCGGCCGACAGCAAGGCCGCCGCCGAGACCGCCGTCCGGTTGGACCCGGGGCTGGCCGAGAGCCATCTGGCCCTCGCGCTCGTCCGGACATGGCTGGACTGGGACTGGGTCGGAGCGGAACGGGAGTTCCGCCGGGCGATCGAGCTCAGGCCGGGCTACGCGACTGCCCTCGTACCCTACGGGTTCCTCCTGGCGGCCCTGCACCGCCCCGATGAGGGGATCGCGTCCGTGCGTCAGGCGGTTTCGCTCGATCCCCTCTCCAGCCTGTACGGCGCCGACCTCGGCGCTCTGCTCCTCCTGGCGCGGCGACACGACGAGTCGATCGCGCAGGTCAGGAGGACTCTGGAGATCGAGCCGGATATGACGCGGGCGTGGCTGATCCTTGGACGCGCGTACCAGGCGGCCGGTCGCTATCGGGAGGCGCTGGACGCCTTCCGGCGAGCCGAATTATTGCCTGGACAGGCCGGACGCAAGCTGACGTGGCTCGGCCATTTGTACGCGGTGACCGGCGAGCGGAGTGAGGCCGAAGCCATCCTCGCCCGAGTCGACTCGCTGGCCGGAAAGGAGGTCATCCAGCCTACCGACCGCGCGGCACTCGCTCTGGCGCTTGGCAACCGGGAGCGAGCCCTGGATTTAATCGAGCGGGCGGAACGCGACCGGAGCATCGAGCCCGTCCTCCTCCAGCTCGACGAGCGGCTGGATCCCCTGCGATCGGAGCCGCGATACCGCCGGGTCGTCGAGCGGATGGGGCTTCCGGAGGGTGGGCTTTCCAGCCCCTAGCGGGCAAATTACCCAGCCGATTCCGGCATGGGTCAACACCGGTCGCTATATAGCTCTGATCACTGCCTCTCCCCAGGACTTAGGTGCATGCCACCACCCGGCTACAGCCTTCCGGAACGGCGTCAGGACCGTGCGGCTCGGCGCGAACGGGGACTCGACCGGGATGCGGTTCACGAACGGCATGAACCGGGCCCTCGACGGCTACGCCGCCTGGCGTCGCGGTCGTCCCGAGGAGGCGCGGACCCTCCTCGACGTGGCGCGCCGATCCGCCACCGGCTTCGGCCCGCGAGAGAGAGTGAACGAGACGATCCGCGCCTGGCTGGCCGACCTCTACCTGGAGATGAAGCGACCGCACGACGCCGCGGCGGTGCTGGCCACGATGAACGGGTACGGACGGCCGGACACCTTCGCCCTGTGCTCGCTCGGTGACGTCAACGCCGAGCTTGGCGAGCGGGACAAAGCACGGCGTGCTCTGGACAGCTGCCTGCTCGCCTGGCAGGACGCCGACCCGGCGTTTCAGGCGCGCATATTTGAGGCGCAGCGCGTTCTCGCGCGCCTCTAGGTTCCCCCCGGCACATCGGGGGTCTTGATCGTCCTCAACCACGTGACTATTATGGTCACATGAAGACGGTCTCGATCTCGGAGCTCAAGGCCAAGCTCAGCCAGTACATCGACGCGGTGCGCACCGGTCACGAGGTGATCGTCACCGACCGGGGAACTCCGGTCGCGCGTCTTTCGGCCGTCGCGGGACCGCGGGGCGCGGAGGCCCGGCTGCGGGAGTTGGTGCGGACCGGTCAGATCCGCCCTCCTCTCCGACGCGGGCGCGTGGATTTCGATCGGCTCGAGCTTCCGGCCGATCCCGAGGGCCGGGGGCTCCACGCTCTCCTCGAGGAGCGGCGCGGGGGTCGATGAGGTTCTGGGACTCCTCGGCACTCGTGCCGCTCTGTCTCGAGGAGCCCGCGACCGTCACCGCGCGACGGCTGTATGACGGCGATCCCGGCATGGCGGTCTGGTGGGCCTCGCCGGTCGAGTGCGGATCGGCGTTCGCCCGGCTGCGCAGGGAGGGCGTCCTCGAAGAAGAGGAGGAGTCGGCTGCCCGTTCGGCGCTGGATGCCCTCAGCGCCTTCTGGCACGAGGTCCAACCGACCCTCGAGCTGCGGGCCCAGGCCCTTCGCCTCCTCCGTGTCCACGCGCTGAGGGCCGCCGACGCGCTGCAGCTCGCCGCCAGCCTGACATGGGCGGGGACCCCTCCGGAGGGCGAGTTGGTCACGCTGGACGACCGCCTCGCCTCGGCCGCTCGCAGGGAAGGGCTTCAGGTGGTCCCATCCCTGGCCACGCAATGAGGCGTGGCTCCACCATGGGCGCCGTCGTGTCCATGCTCACCACGTTTTCCTGTGCCCGCGGTCCGACGACACCACTTCCCCACGACCTGCTGATCGAGAACGGCACCGTGATCGACGGGTCCGGCTCGGCCGGCTTCCGGGGCGACGTCGCGATCCGGGGCGATCGGATCGCCGCGATCGGCCTCGATCTGGGCGTCGCCCGCGACACGATCGACGCGACCGGCCTCGCCGTCGCCCCGGGCTTCATCGACATGCTCGGCCACTCGGAGTTCCGGCTCCTCGCCGACGGCCGGGCGATCTCCAAGATCACCCAGGGCGTGACGACCGAGATCACCGGCGAGGTGACGAGCGTTGTGCCGGCCTCCGAACGGCCACGGGAGGAACGGCGGAGCGAGATCGAGCCGTGGGGGGTCGAGTACACGTGGGACGACCTGGACGGTTACTTCGAGCGGCTCGAGTCGCAGGGGACGGCGATCAACCTCGGCACCTGGGTCGGGCTGTCCTCCCTGTGGCTGCACGGGGTCGGGCCCGAGGATCGGCGTCCCACCCGCGAGGAGATGGAGATCATGAAGGAGGCGCTCGAGGCCGCCATGGAGCAGGGCGCCTTCGGACTCTCGAGCGGCTTGATCTACGCCCCTGGGCGCTACGCGACGACCGACGAGATCGCCGAGCTGGCGGCGGTCGCGGCACGGCACGGCGGGATCTACGCGAGCCACATCCGGAACGAAGGCGACCGCCTCCTCGAGGCGATCGACGAGGCGATCGAGATCGGCGAGCGGAGCGGCGCCCCCGTCCTCATCCATCACCTGAAGGCGAGCGGGCGCACCAACTGGGGGAAGATGGACGCGGCGGTCGCGCGAATCGAGGCGGCCCGGGCCCGGGGGATCGACGTCATGGCGAGCGTCTACCCGTATACCGCGTCTTCGACCGGCCTCGACGCGGTGCTCCCTGGCTGGTTCGAGGGCGAGGCGCCGGGCGAGACGATCGCGCGGCTCCGGGACCCCGCCTGGCGCGACTCCCTCGCCGGCTACCTGGAGGGCCGCGACCAGGGTGGCGACTGGAACCTGGCGACTTCGGCCGGGGGCCCCGAGGGGGTTTTGATCAGCGACGTGGTGACTGATTCCCTGACGAGCTACGAGGGGATGCGCCTCTCGGAGATCGCCGCCGAGCGCGGCCAGACGGCGGGTGAGACGGTGATCGAGCTCCTGCTCGCAGACTCGCTGCGGACGTCGGCCATCTACTTCTCGATGAGCGAGGACGACCTCGAGACCGCCCTCCGGCAGCCGTGGGTCATGATCGGCGGCGACGCGGGGATCCGCGCGTTGGACGGGCCGCTCTCCACCGACCAGCCGCATCCGCGCGCTTTCGGCACCTTCCCGCGCGTCCTCTGCCGCTACGCCCGCGAGCGGGGCGTCCTGACGCTCGAGGAGGCGGTTCGCCGGATGACCTCGCTCGCGGCCACCCGGGCCGGTCTGACGGATCGGGGCGCGCTCGAGCCGGGGGCGTACGCGGACGTGACCCTGTTCGATCGAAAGGCCGTCTGCGACACGGCCACGTTCGAAGAGCCCAAGCTCCTGTCCGCGGGCATCCGCCACGTCCTCGTCAACGGGGTCCCGGTCCTTCGGGACGGCGGGCCCACGGGGGCGATCCCGGGGCGCAGACTCCGCCACGGGTCACCGGATTTCTGAAACTCCTCGAGTTTTTCTACACTGACGACCCGGGTTCGCCGGGGCCGGCGACCCGCTAGCGGAGGGCCTTCCGGAGCACTTTCCGGGTATCACCCTCGTCGAGCCCCGCCCGCATCTCGGGCCGATAGAGCATCTCGATCAACGCCCGGTCGATCGGCGCGAACTCGGTCGAGAAGTTGGCGTCGTTGAAGATGCTCTCCGGATACCAGCTCGAGTCGTTGAGCAGACCCAGGAGCTGAGTCATCTCCTCGCGGATGATCGGCTTGCGCGCCCGGAAGGGGATGTCCGACGCGATCAGAACCTGACCGCGCTCGATCGTGAAATCCTTGTTGAGCTCGGTCGAGACGAACCCGCCCGCGCCCCAGCGGGGAACCAGCGAGGAATAGCTCCGCATGCTGTTCCGCGGGACAAACCGTACCGGGACGTTGGGGTGGTCGGAATCGATGACGAGCAAGGGGAGCCCCGCGATCGCGTTCAGCTCGTCGACGACGGAACGGATCACAGCCAGATCCTGCGATGTCGGCGACCCCATGATCTCCAGTCGGATCGCCGGCAGCTCCCCCGTGGGCCAGCGCTTGATGACCCGCGGCCGCGCGCCGTGGGCGAACTCGACGCCCAGCGCTACTTCAAGGAAGTAATCGATCTCGGCGTTTGTGTAGCGCACGACGGAGGACGAGCCCCCGGGAGCGGGGCCGAAGGTCGTACCGACCTGCATCCTGGAGCACCCGAGGGCCCAGGGCAGGGCAGTAGCGCTGAGGAGGGCGAGGACCGCCCCCGCGGGTCTGATCCCGTTCATCATCATCGTCCTACCGGGGGTAAGCGCATTCTCCGCAAGAGCCGGACCATTCTTCCAGGTCCCGCCCCGGCGGGCGCCCCGTATGGAGAGAAACCGCGAAGCCCGAGGGAAGGTTCGATCCCTCCCCCTGCCGGGCGGTCGCCGCCCCGGCCGGGTAGATTCCGGGTCGTGATCGAGCGCGTCTCCGACTCTCTCTCCGGCTTCCACCCCGCCGTTCGGCGCTGGTTCGAAGACCGCTTTCCGGATGGACCGTCCTCGCCGCAGGCGCGGGGCTGGCCGGCGATCCGTTCCGGTCGACACGTCCTGATCGCGGCCCCGACGGGATCGGGAAAAACGCTGGCCGCGTTCCTCGCGGCGATCGACGATCTCGTGCGGCTGGGTCTCAGAGAGGACGCCGAAGAGCCCGGAATCCTTCCCGACGAGACCAGGGTCGTCTACATCTCGCCGCTCAAGGCGCTCGGCAACGACATCGAGAAGAACCTCCAGGAGCCGCTGGCCGGCATCCGGCAGGAGCTCGCCCGGCGGGGGCTCCCTGAGGTCGAGATCCGGACCGCCGTCCGGACCGGCGACACCCCGGCGGCGGAGCGCCGCGCTCATCTCGAGCACCCACCGCATCTGTTCGTCACCACACCCGAATCCTTGTTCATCCTCCTGACTACCCGCCGGGGGCGTCGGATGCTCCAGACGGTCCGGACGGTCATCGTCGACGAGGTCCACGCGGTCGCCGACGACAAGCGGGGCTCACACCTCGCGCTGAGCCTGGAGCGACTCGACCACCTGGTCGTCCACGGCGCGGCCGAGGACGCGTTTCACGGTGGAGCCGAGGGGCCGGCCGACATCGGCGGCCCGATCCCGGCCGGCCGCCCTCCCCTCCGGATCGGTCTCTCGGCGACCGTCCGGCCGATCGACGAGGTGGCCGCGTTCCTGGTCGGCGCCGGCCTGGACGATGGGGGCCGCGGCTCCGCCACGGACTGTCTGGTGATCGACGAAGGACACGCCCGGGAGATGGAGCTCGGGATCGAGATCCCCGAGAGCCCGCTCGAGGCGCTGCTCTCGAACGAGGCGTGGGAGGAGGTCTATGACCGGCTGGCCGCGCTGGTCTGCGAGAACCGGACGACCCTGATCTTCGTCAACACGCGCCGGATGGCCGAGCGAGCGACCCGTCACCTGGCCGATCGCCTGGGCGAAGACGCGGTGACCTCGCATCATGGTTCGCTGTCGCGCGAGCGACGCCTCGACGCCGAGCGGCGTCTGAAAGCGGGGCAACTCAGGGCGATCGTGGCAACAGCCTCGCTGGAGCTCGGGATCGACGTAGGCACGGTCGACCTGGTCTGCCAGATCGGCAGCCCGCGAACGATCGCCGCCTTCCTCCAGCGAGTCGGTCGCTCCGGGCGGGTCAAGGGGATGGTCGCCCGGGGCCGGATCTTCGCCACGACCCGCGACGAGCTGATCGAGTGCGCGGCCCTGCTTCGCGCCGCCGGCGGGGACCGCCTCGACCGCCTTCTCCTCCCGGAGCGGCCGCTCGACATCCTGGCCCAGCAGATCGTGGCCGCGGCGGCGACGCGGGACTGGAAGGTGGACGACCTGTACGGCCTGGTCCGAGGCGCCTGGCCTTACCGCGATCTGGCGCGCGAGGACTTCGACGCCGTCCTCCTAATGCTGGCCGACGGCTACGCCACCGCTCGCGGCAGGCGAGCGGCCCGCGTCCACTACGACGAGGTGAACGGCGTCGTGCGGGGGCGGCGCGGCTCGATGCTGGCGGCGGTCACGTCAGGGGGTGCCATCCCCGACACCAGCGATTACGACGTCATCCTCGACCCCGAGGGCACGTTCGTCGGCACGATCAACGAGGACTTCGCGATCGAGTCGATGCCGGGGGACGTATTCCAGCTCGGCAATGCCTCGTGGCGCATCCACAAGATCGAGACCGGCCGCGTGAGGGTCACGGACGCGCTCGGCGAGCCGCCGACGATTCCCTTCTGGCTCGGGGAGGCCCCGGCGCGGACCGCCGAGCTTTCCGAGGAGGTCAGCCGGCTCCGAGAGGACGTCGAGGCGAAGCTCGCCGACGGAGTCGGCGCAGCCGTGGAGTGGCTGGTCTCCGATGTTTCCGGTCTGCCCCGGCCGGCCGCGGTCCAGATCGCCGAGTACCTGGACGCGACTCGCCGGGTCCTCGGCGTCATCCCGACCCAGCGTCGTCTCGTCCTCGAGCGGTTCTTCGACGAGGCGGGCGGGATGCAGCTCGTCGTGCACGCCCCCTTCGGCGCCAGGATCAACCGCGCGTGGGGGCTCTCGCTCAGGAAACGGTTCTGCCGCTCGTTCAACTTCGAGCTGCAGGCGGCCGCCAACGAGGACGCCATCGTGCTGTCCCTGGGCCCGCAGCACTCCTTTCCTCTCGACGATGTCTTCCGTTACCTGAACCCGGCCACCGCGAGGGAGATCCTGATCCAGGCGCTCCTCGCCGCGCCCATGTTCCAGACCCGCTGGCGGTGGAACGTGGAGCGGGCGCTGGCCGTGCTCCGCCGGCACAACGGCCGCAAGGTTGCGCCTCAGCTTCTCCGAATGCGCGCCGAGGACCTCCTCGCGGCGGCCTTTCCTCAGGCCGCGGCATGCCTGGAGCACATCGTTGGCGACATCGAGATCCCGGATCATCCGATCGTGCGCCAGACCGTCCTCGACTGCCTCGTGGAGGCCATGGACATCGACGGGCTCGAGGCCCTTCTTCATCGGATCCACGGGGGGGAGCTCGAGCTGATAGCGCGCGACGTCCCCGAGCCCTCGCCGTTGACCCACGAGGTCCTGAACGCCCGTCCGTACGCCTTCCTGGACGACGCGCCGGCCGAGGAGCGACGCACCCTGGCCGTCCAGACCCGCCGTGGTCTCGACTTCCGCTCGACCGACGAGCTGGGAACGCTGGACGCCGCGGCGATCGGCCGCGTGCGCGAGGAGGCCTGGCCCGAACCGGAGGACGTGGACGAGGCGCACGACGCTTTGGCGTGGCTCGGGTTGGTCACCGAGACCGAGGCGCAGCCATGGATGGATCGGCTGGAGGAGCTCGCGGCGGGGGGCCGGGCCACCCGGGTGAAGATGGAGGCCGGGGCCCAGCGGCCGCTGTGGGTCGCCGCCGAGCGCCTGCCCGAGATCGAGGCCGCGTTCGGGGAGATCGAGATCGAGCCCGCCATCGAAG
>Ga0299913_10003920_pt1 | contig 12361 bp, 12 predicted proteins | sample RVTome_9_FD_201360 | JGI IMG/M metagenome (GOLD analysis project Ga0299913, IMG submission 201360) | Soil microbial communities from uranium-contaminated site in the Upper Colorado River Basin, Wyoming, United States - RVT155D38 (version 2) ... | reverse complement strand
GTAGGTGGCGACGGCCGCGAAGATGTTGTTGCGGTCGATCCGCAGGCCAACGGCGAGCGCCGCCGCGACGGCGGCGAGCAGCGCGTCCAGCAGGATCGGACCAGGCCGAGCGCTGCGCAGTCGCTCGCCGAACGTGTATCGGCGTCGCGGCCGGTTCGACCGTCGCTCGCCCGCCGACAGGATGCCGACCAGCGTCCGCCACAGGATGGCGACGTCGCGCCGCAGCGTGAAGCTGCGGACGTATTCGAGGTCGGTCGCCAGCTTGGCGTGCATGAGCTCGTCCTCGTACACCGCGCTCGGATCGCCCGCCAGGAGCTCCTCCTCGTCGATGTACGCGATCTGGGTCGGCCCCGTGATCCCCGGCCGGACCGCCAGGATCTCGCGCTCCTCCTCAGTCCACAGCTGCACGTACGTCGGAGCCTCCGGTCGCGGCCCCACCAGGGACATCTGCCCGGCGATGACGTTGACCAGCTGCGGAAGCTCGTCCAGCTTCGTCCGCCGCAGGAAGGCGCCGACTCGCGTGACCCGGAAGTCGAACGAACCGGTCACCGCAGGCCCCAGGCGATCGGCGCCGCGGGCCATGGAGCGGAACTTCCACATCGTGAAGGGGCGACCATGGCGACCGACCCGCCGTGCTCCGTAGACGACGGGACCGGCGGAGTCCAGGGCCACCGCGATGGCCACCAGCGCCATGACGGGCAGCAGCAGCACGAGGGCGACGCCACCCAACAGAAGGTCACTGCTGCGCTTAATCGCGCCCTGCCACGGGCGCACTACGTCTCCCCCCGTTTCACGGCGCCGATCAGAACCGTGGGCGGCACCGCGGTCCACCGGATGCGTTCGACATCAAAGAACTCGCGGATCGCCGATACGGAGCGGTTGGTGAAGTAGGTGGCGCCGTGAGGATGCAGTGAGCGCCGTCGAACGATGCGCGCAACGTGCACCGGCAGCGGCCCTCGGGCATTCTCGACCGCGAGCAGCCGGCCGCCGGGGACGCGGGCATTGGAGAGGCCGCGAGCCGCGCCTTCGATATCTCGTAGCAGGACGAGCGTGCTCTTGGAGAAGATGACGTCGTAGCCGGTGGGAAGGTCTTCAGGCTTCCCCGAGTACACGTCGAACGCGACCAGATCTACCCAAACCGGTCCGCCCCACCCGACGAAGGCTGAGAGTTCCTTCTTGGGCATCAGACCTCCACCGGCCGGCGCGCTGCGTCGCAGACATCGAGGAGCGTCGCCGCCACGCGGTCCACCTGCTCGTCGCTCATGCCAGGCCAGATCGGGAGCGAGATCGAGCGCTCGAAGATTCGCTCCGCGACCGGGAAGTCGCCCGGTGCATAGCCATACGTCCGCTGGTAGTAGGGATGGAGGTGCAGCGGGATGAAGTGGACCGACGTGCCGATGCCGGCGCCGGCCAGTCGCTCGATTGCCTCGGCGCGGGTGATCGCGAGACCCTCGAGATGGAGGCGCACGACGTAGAGGTGCCACGCGTGCCGGTCCCCGGGCCGCCTGGGCGGCTGCTCGATCAGCGGAGAGTCCGCGAAGGCCGCGTCATAGCGCCGCGCGATGGCGGCTCGGTCGGCCGCCAACTCATCAAGCCGCTCGAGCTGGACGAGCCCGATGGCCGCCGCGAGATCGCTGAGGTTGTACTTGAAGCCCGGCTCGACGACCTGGTAGGCCCACTTGCCGCCCGCTCCGTATCGGTTCCATGCGTCGGCGCTGATGCCGTGGAGGCGCATGACGCTCGCACGCGTAGCGACGTCGTCGTCGTCGGTGACGAGCATCCCGCCCTCTCCCCCGGTCGTCATCGTCTTCGTCGCGTAGAAGCTGAACGCCGCGGCGTCACCCAGGCGTCCGGTCGGAGTGCCGCGGACATCGGCCGGCAGGGCATGCGCCGCGTCCTCGATGAAGCGGGCATGCGGCGCGACGGCGCGAAGCGCCTCGACATCAACCGCCTGGCCACCGAAGTGGACCGGCATCACCGCGCGAGTGCTGTACGTCACGACTGCCTGCACCTGATCAGGACCCAGCAGCGCATCCTCGTTGACATCGGCAAGTCGGACGCTTGCACCCACGTAGGCGCATACCTCCCCGCAGGCGGTGAAGGTGGTCGTCGGAATCACGACCTCGTCGCCGGGACCGATGCCGAATCCCTCGAGCGCGAGGTGGAGGGCAGCGGTCGCGCTGTTCACCGCCAGCGCGTGCTTTACGCCGAGGCGTTCCGCGAACGCGCTCTCGAGGGCGTGCGCCCTGGACCCCGTGGTGAGCCAGCCGGACTGCAGCACCTCAACGGCGGCCGCGATCTCGCGGTCACCGATGGATGGCCGGTGGAAGGGAATCGGATCCTGCTCGGTTCGGGTCACGGGCGCCTCGTGTCGTGCGGCAGCAGGCTACGGACGCACGGTGCAGCGGGTCAACAGTACCAAGGGATATTGCGCCATCCATTGCTGAGCGGAGCGCTCCAGCCGCTGGGCGGGTTCCTGCGCTAACGTTCGGGCGTGACTCCCGACACGACCGATGGCCGCGAGTCGCTCAGCGCGCCGGCACCACTTCGGGCCACCGCCATCGTTGGCGTTGGATCGATCATCACCCTCGCCCTGAGCGTCATTGCAGCGAAAGCGTACGCGTTGCTCCTGGGCCCGGCAGGCGTGGGCTTGCTCGCTTTGATGCAATCGCTGCTAAACCTTGGTGTGATGCTCGCCAGCATCGGCCTTTCCACGACCGTTATCAGAGCGATGGCCCGAGCATTGGCTGGTGACCGGCCACTCTCCAGCACCCGAGCCGTAGAGCAGGCAAGCAATCTTCTTGGATTGCTCGGAGGCACGGTTGCGGCAGGACTACTCATAGCCATGCGCGAGCCAATCGCGGACGCGATCCTCGGTTCACCGGCGCGTTCGCGCGACGTCGTGCTGCTGTCCGGCGCCCTGTTGTTGACGGTCGCGGCTGCGGTCCAGGTGGCACTGCTGAGTGGCGGGCACCGGGTACGAGCCGTGGCCACCGTGAGTGTGGTGACCGGACTGGCGGCGACAGGTCTGGGCGTCACTATCGTCGGTATCATCGGCGAAGACGGCATCGCGGTTGCCATGCTCGTCACCGCTGGTGTGCAGCTCGCGAGTTCGTGGACAGCTGGAAGGTGGCGCAGGACCCGTCGGGCCACCACCGAAGCCGGCGCCACCGTCAGAGCGTTCAAGGACTTGCTGATGCTCGGTGTTCCGGTCACCGCAAGCCATGTCGTTGGGAGCGGTGCACAGCTGGTTGTGCCGATCATCGTGTTGCAGGTTCTCGGCACCGCCGATGTAGGTCACTTTCGCGCGGCGGGCGTCATCTCCATGGGATATTTGACGGTGTTCCTTGCCGCGCTTGCGCAGGACTATCTGCCGCGGGCCGCACGAGCGCGGAACCAGGTTGTTCTCGGCGAGCTTGTCGAGCGCCGGATGCGCCTCATTCTCGGACTTGGGATCCCGATCATCCTGGCGCTGCTTGCTTCTGTCCCGTGGCTGATCGACATTCTGTACACCAGTGAGTTCGGGCCGGCGCGGGAGGTGCTTCAGTGGCAACTGGTGGGCGACCTTGCGAGGCTGCCCGCATGGGTGCTGGTCCTGGTATTGCTGGCGCGTGGACGCGGTGGCGAGTACTTCGGCGCCGAACTGCTGGGCGGCGCGGTCTTGATTGGGGCATCGCTCGGCGGAATGCTCGCGATGGGATTGGTTGGCGCGGGCGTTGGCTACGCCGTGTCGCAGGTCGCCTACTACGCAGGCGTCTGGATGCTGGTACGTCGGCATGTCGCGACGACTCCGGGGCGACTCCAAGCAGTTCTGCTCGGGACGATCTCAGCCGCCACCATCCTCCTATTGGCGCCGGTGGGGACACTAGAGCGTTCCATCGCCTTCGCGATTGCGGCCATCGTCGCCGCCGCACTGGCCTGGCCAAGGCTCTATCAGCTGCACAACGCCGGTAGGCTATGAGGGTCCCTTATCCACGCCCCGAGGCAGGTCGGCGCTGATAGGGTGCACGTGTTGTGACCTGCCGAATCTGCACGGCCCCCACCCGCGAGGTACTCGACCTCGGGACCTCACCGCCGGCAAACTGGCTGAAGGTATCGCCGGACGATGAGGAGGAGTCGTATCCGCTCGTGCTCGAGTGGTGCGAGACGTGCGATAACGTCCAACTGCGCGACACCCTCCCGGCCGAGACTCTGTACCGCGACTACCTCTACGTCACGCCGAGCTCACCCAGCCTCGACGCCCACTACGAGACGCTGATCTCGTATCTGTCCGGTGCCGGCCTCATCGGGCCCCATTCATTCGTCGTGGAGGCGGGGAGCAACGCCGGTCACTTTCTCCAACGACTCCAGCCCCGCGTGGCTCGCGTGCTCGGTGTCGACCCGGCCGAGACGATCGCCGAAATGGCTGTCGCCTCCGGGGTGCCAACCGTCTGCGACTACTTCAATCCGGAATCAGCCGGTGAAATCGCCGCGCGCAACGGGTCCGCCGATCTCGTTGTAGCCCGCCACTGCCTGGCGCACAACGAGACCCCGCACGAGATGCTCGACGCCGCCACGCGCGTGCTGACGCAGGATGGCCACCTGCTCATCGAGAACGCCTACGTGCTCACCACCCTGGAGAACACCGAGTTCGACCAGATCTACCACGAGCACATGTTCTACTTCTCGGTGACATCGATGCGCGCTCTGCTCGCCCTACATGACCTCCGACTAGTCGACGTGATGCTTTCGCGAGTCCACGGCGGATCCATCGTCTTTGTGGCAGGCCGCGGGGCCGCTGGTCCAACGTCCGAGACGGTTGGGCACCAACTGACCCGGGAGCGGCCTCTCTTCGACACAGCGGCGTTCGCCGCCTTCGCACAGCGCACGAGGACAATCCGTGCCGATCTGCGAGGGCTCGTGACGGACCTTCGCGTCCGCGGAGCCACCATCGACACTTACGGCGCTACGGCGAAGGGGAACACGCTCCTGAACTTCGCCGGCCTTACCAACGAGCACATCCGATTCTGCGTCGACAGCACGCCGCTCAAGCAGGGGCGGTTCCTTCCACGCTCGAATATCAAGGTGATCTCCGAAAAGGCCGGGGCGGGCGACCCGCCGGACTACTACCTCTTGACGGCCTGGAACTATGCGGACGAGATCGCCTCAAAGGTGCGGGCCGGCGGTAACGTGACGTCCCGCTTCATCGTGCCGATTCCGGAGGTGCGCATCGTCTGACCGTCCGATGGCGCTAGAGCGCCGTCAGTGCGCCGTGGCGCAGATCACGGACTCGACCCCCTCACCATGAAGCTCGACCTCGAAACCAGCATCGGCCACGACTTTCAGGAATTCCCAGGCGAAGTCGTGCAGGGCGAGCATGTCGTCAGTCGGCCGACGAAGCAAAGCCAGCGGTCCCGGGGCGATGCCGTGGTGGATCGGAGGTAGGTCCCGGCGGTCGCGACTCTGCGGGAGGTCCGGCCGCAGCGGTACGGTGAAGATGTGGCGACCTCCTGGGCGGAGCACCCTTCGCGTCTCGCGAAGTGCGAGGGCAGGGTCCGGTACGTGCTCCAGCGTGTCACTGGTGACCACGAGGTCAAATGCACCATCAGGGTATGAGAGCGCCTGGATGTCTTCGTCCGGGTACTCTGAATATGAAACACCGGGCAGGATCTGGAGAAGATCGTGGCCGGCATTCAGCCGGTTGATCTCGGCAAGCCGCAGGGAGACGAAAGCCGGGACGCGCACCAAATCACGTCCCGACTGTGCCCCAGCTCCATAGTGGTCGATGAGAGCGCGCCATAGTCCGCGTTCGCGGGTACTTGCCCCGCACTCGGAGCACCACATGCTCTCTCGCCGCCTAAAAGCCGCCAGAACCCCATCATCTCGAAAATCTCGCGCCTGCCGTGACACCATCGACCACCGGCTGTACAGGAATTTGGAACGCTGACCACAGACATCGCACATGCCCTGCTCATCATGTCGCCGGTCGCTGAGCGGGCGAGTGTGGAACCAGACCCAATCCTGCCAGCGCATCTAACTCCAGTCCTGGTCAAGCGATCACCGCCGACCCAAGGGGGTCGGGATGCTGCAGCCTACAATGCGCCATGCCTGCGGTCTCGGTCGTCATCGTCAACTACAGAACTCCTCGGCTTACCCTTCTGGCGGTTCAGAGCGCGCTATCCAACGACATCAGCCAAGTCATCGTCATTGACAACGACTCGCGCGACGAGAGCCTCGAGCTCCTCCGGGGAGTGCACGACAAGCGACTGCAGATCATCGCCAACGCTGTAAACGCTGGGTTCGGCCAGGCGGCGAATCGCGCTGCCACCGAGGCGAGCGCCCCCGTCATCCTCTTCCTCAACTCTGATGCGACGCTCACTGCCTCCGCCTGTCAGGCCCTGATGGACGAGGTCGATCGATATGATGGCCGGTGCATCGCCGGGCCAAGGCTCGTGGGTTCTGACGGCCAGATTCAGCGTTCAGCGGGTCTTCTGCCAATGCCTTCCGACCTTCTGATCCGCGGCCTCGGTCTCCATCGACTGGGACGCTTACTCCGGCGCACGCCTGTGGTGGGAAGCCTGATCGGTGGCTCGGCGATGGCACGTGAGTACGAGACCGCCCTGCGTGCATCCGATGCGACCGACGTCTCGATGGTTTCCGGTGCCTGCTTCGCAATCGGACGCGATGCATTTCAGGAGCTCGGAGGCTTCGATGAACGGTTTTTCATGTACTTCGAGGACGCGGATCTATGCCGCCGGGCATCCGAGGCCGGCGTGGCCATTCGCTTCGTCCCCACCGTGGACGTTTCGCATGTCGGCGGTGCAAGCTCGACAGGCGACTATCGGTTCAGCCCGATGAATGCCCGTTCGATGCGCCAATACCTGGAAAAGTGGTGGGGACCGCCCGGCAGAGCGCTAGCCCTAGTGCTGCTCGGGATCCGCCTGCTCGGCCACGCCCTCACCCTCCGGCCTCAGACGCGGCGAGCTTTGGAGGCCTTCCGAGCCGCTCGGCGCTAAGGCTGGGCGATCGAACAATCCACGCAGCGTCCCCACCCCATAGCCGAAGTGGAGAGCCACAAGGCTGGCGCCCAAGAGGTCGACCCGCACGAAGCGGTGCTCGACCGCCAGCCACACCGCGCCAAACACGGTGAATGCCAAGTATCCCATCCAGACTGCGGCGGGTACTAGCCAGGCCCCGGCAGGGATCAGTGCAAGAGTCACTCCGAGGGCCGTCACTAGCAGTGCTGGCGCGGCGTGCTTCGGGCGGAAGAAGCCAGGATGCTTGCGCACGACGGCCACTCGCGCGCGGCCGTACCGCAGATACTGAAGACACAACGCCCGCAAGCTGGACCGAACCTGGTAGGTGTATCGCATCCCAGGCTGCAGCTGGATTCGCCAGCCGGCTCGGCGGACACGGAAGTTGAACTCTTCATCTTCGCCGTACGGAAGGGCAGGATCGAAGCCCCCGGCGTCGAGAATCGCCTGTCGCCGGTAGGCACCGCACTGTACCGTGTCTGTGTCCTGAACCCGCTCGCCCAGCGTGTAAACGCCACCGCCGACCCCGAAGCGGGAAAATCGAGCCAAGGCGATCGCTCGCTCGATATCGGTCGTTGCGAGCGGCACGATCATGCCGCCGACGCAACCAATTTCGGGATCGGCTGTCAACGCTCCGACCGCGACCTCGACGAATCGATCGTTGATCCAACCGTGCCCGTCGATCTTGATGACGATGTAGCCGTGTGAGGCGTTGCAACCAAGGCGCATGGCAAGCGGCGTGTTGATTCCAGGGCCGCCGAGCACTCGAACCCGCGGGTCTAAGGCTGCTCGCTGACTGAGAATCTCAATGGTGCCGTCGGTCGAGCCGCCGTCAACGGCGATGATCTCAATCCTCTCAGGCGGGTACGTTTGTGCGTTGATAGCGTCGAGGGCGCGTGCGAGATGCTTCGCCTCGTTCCTGATGGGAAGAACAAGTGAAACGAGCGGGGCTGCGTTGCGCTGTTGGTTCGCCATCGCTGGGGGATAGTGTACGTTCACCACGCGGGGAGGCTCCGCAATCATCCTGCCGCAACCCGCACCGTACTGCGCGAGGCCCCCGGCTAGACATGACGAACGAACCCTCGAAATTCTGGCAGAACCTTGCCAAGGAACATCGCACGGACCTCGATCAGTTCGGGCTGCCGTTGATGAAGCGGCATCAGGCTCTCCGTTACTTCACTTGGCGTTGGAATTGGTCCGCAGCAGCGCGGAGCGCCCAGCTGCGATTCCTGCTGCGACGCACGACGCCGCGCGACTGGTTGGCCGCCTGGCGGAATCCGGAGCTCTCCGACGACGCGTGGGCCAGCACCGAGTGGTCGCGCTTGGAACGGCGGCTCTACACCTTCAGCGTGCGGTTGCTGTGGATGTATGCCGAACGCCACGGCATCGGTCAGGCGCTGACCTTGCGCGAACCCGATCTCGGCGGTCCGTTGCCGGTCTATTGGGGCGGACGCCTCATCTCGCAGGATCTTGCGAATACATCCCTGGAACTCCGCTGCATGCAGCCAGCGCTCGCCCGAGGGCCTCGGTCGATCCTTGAAGTGGGTGCCGGTTACGGCCGAACCGCTTATGCCCTGCTCAGTCTGTTCCCGAGCGCAACGTACACCATCGTTGACATCGAACCGGCAGTCGATATCTCCCGGTGGTACCTGACGGAGCTATTCGGCGCCGAGCGGCTGCGATTTCTGGGTCCCGACGAGGCTGCCTCAATTCCCGATGCAAGCATCGACCTCGCCATTTCGATTTCTAGTTTGCACGAGATGACCCCGCCAACCGTGTCCACCTATCTTCATCTCATCGACCAGGTGGCTGCCGGCGGTCACGTGTATCTGAAGCAGTGGACGTCATGGCACAACGTCGACGACTTGATGACCTCGACCATGGCCGACTATCCGTTCCCCGATCGATGGAGGCAGTTGCATTGGGCCCCTGCGCCGGTTCAGACCGAGTTCACCGAGGGCTTGTGGGCGGTTCCGCATTGAATGCCCCAACGCCACCATCCGAACGCGATCGTGCGCTGGCCGAGATCCGCGCCGCGTACGAGGGCTACCGGCGCGAGGGCCGCGAACGGATCTGGGATCCGCGGAACAGAGGCTTCGCTCGAATAGTCCGCGACCGGGACAGATTGATGATGGAGTTGCTGAGGCGAACCCTGCCCGTATCGGGTGGGAGCGTCCTCGACCTCGGAAGTGGAGGAGGACGGTTGGCTGCTGTCGCCCAAGCCGCCGGCCTCCCGATTGGCGCGTGGACCGGCGTTGATCTCGACGCGATGAGCGTCGCTGAGGCTTCGGCCACCTACGGCTGGGCTCAGTTCGTTGAAGCGTCGGCTGATGCTTTGCCATTCGACGACGGCACATTCGACATCGTCGTGGCGTCGACCCTATTCTCGTCGCTGCCTTCCGCAGAGCTCGAGCGCAGCGTGGCGATCGAGGTGGGACGAGTCCTCCGCATCTCCGGCCGACTCATCTGGTACGACCTGCGCTATGACAATCCTGCCAACCCCGCGGTTCATGGCCTTGGGCGGAAGAAGGTGGCCGAGCTGTTCCCCGGATGGCGCGCCGTACTCCAGACGACGACCCTTCTCCCTCCATTGGCACGCCGCCTTGGACCACTGACGTCCGTTGCCTATCCATTGCTGAACTCGATGCCATTGCTGCGATCGCATCTCGCCGGACATCTGCGACGGAGAGTCGCCTGATGGTTGCTGCTCAGAGACCGCCCAGTTCGGCCAATCTGGGGTGGTTTCGGTCACGGTCGGAGAGCACTGGCTCGCTGATAGGCCAATCGATTCCCAGCGCAGGATCATCCCAGGCGATGCCCCGCTCGAGGTGGGGGCCGAAGTAGGCCGTAGTGCGATAGAGAACATCGGCCTCATCGCTCGTGACGCAGAACCCATGCGCGAAGCCTCGGGGTATGTACAGGCCACAGAGCTCGATGTCATCGAGGCGGGTCGCCGCATGCTGACCAAAGGTTGGTGAGTCCGCTCGAATGTCGACTACCACGTCGAGTACGGTCCCGCGTGCGACGCGAACGAGCTTGGCCTGACCGGGAGCGACTTGATAGTGGAGCCCGCGGACCGTTCCGCGGATCGACCGCGAGTGACTGTCCTGGACGAAGGCCTCGCCGATCCCCGCCGCTTCCAAGGCGTCGACGCGGAGCGTCTCGGCGAAGAATCCCCTGGCATCCGTCACCACATCGGGGCGCAACAACAGAGGTCCGCGAATCGCCAGCGGCTCCGATCGAATCATGACGTAGTGCATCTGATTGGCGGAAGGCCGAGGTCACGTGAGAGCCTCATGTTCAGGACTGCGTGGGGAGGCACGTTTGATGGACGCTGGTAATCCGCCTGACTGATGCGGCTCATGGGTGGTGGCCCGTCCATATGGGCCAGCACCTGCGCGGCCCAGGCCCACCTGGTCGTGGGCGGCTCGCCGGCCAGATGCAGGACGTGCGGCAGGTTCCCGCTGTGCTGGCGCGCGATGAGCAAGGTGATGGCCCGAGCCAACTGAGTGACCGGGGTTGGGTTGCCCCACTCGTCGTCCACGACGCGCAGGGCGGCGCCGGTCGCGCGTGCGCGATGCGCTGCGGCGGTGATTCGCGCCGGGAAGCCCGCAGTCGGCCCGAAGACCCACGCCGTCCTGATGATGAGGTAGGCATCGGCAGCCGCTGCGACCGCGCGTTCCCCCGCGAGCTTGGATGCGCCATAGGGGTTGATGGGACTCGGGACATCGTCCTCGTCATACTGCCTCCCCGGCTCGCCCGGAAACACCTCGTTGGTGCTGATCTGCATGACCCGGGCACCTATGCGTGCTGCCTCGGCGGCGATTCGGCCGGCCCCATCGGCGTTGATCCGCATTGCGCGATCCGGGTCGAGTGCGCACCCATCGACGTCGGTCCATGCTGCCGCATTGACGATGAGGTCCGGTCGGGCGTCGGCAATTGGCGCCATGGTAGTCGGCCGCTCGAGATCGATCTCGGCACGCCCGATCCCGATCGGATCGTCTCCTGCCGCCCGAAGCGCGTTCACCAGTTCGCTTCCGAGCAATCCGGTGGCCCCCGTTACGAGCACGCGAGTCACTGAGGCGCTCGGCCGCCCGCGAGCCGATCAGCATACTGGCGTCGATAGTAGTCGCGGAACGCTCCGCTCTTGATCGGTCGCCACCAGTCCTCGTTGTCCTGGTACCAGGCGACCGTGGACACGAGACCATCCTCGAGCGACACCCGGGGCGCCCAGCCGAGCGACATGAGCTTGGATGCGTCGAGCGAGTACCGCCGATCATGAGCCAAGCGATCTGTCACATGGCGCACGAGCGAGACTGGGCGGTCCGTGAGTCTGAGCAGCTGGTGCGTGAGCTCGAGGTTCGTGAGGCTGGCGCCGCCGGCGATGTTGTACGTCTCCCCCGGGGACCCCTGCACCAACACGGCCTCGACGCCGGCGCAGTGGTCGTCGACGTGGAGCCAGTCACGCACCTGCTGCCCGTCGCCGTACAGCGGCAGCAGCTCGCCATCGATGGCGTTCGTGATGAAGAGAGGAATCACCTTCTCCGGATACTGGCGCGGCCCATAGGTGTTGCTGCCCCGGGTAACGATGACTGGCACCCCGTGGGTCGTGTGATACGCGAGCGCGAGCAGGTCGCCGCCGGCCTTGCTCGCCGCGTACGGGCTGCGGGGCCGCAGGGCGTCGCCCTCACGGGAAGATCCAGTGACGACATCGCCATACACCTCGTCAGTACTCACCTGGACGAATCGCGAGATCGAATGCCGGCGCGCAGCCTCCAAGAGCGTGAAGACGCCATGGACGTCCGTTGTCACGAACGCGTCGGCCGCCTCGATGCTGCGATCCACGTGCGACTCGGCTGCAAAGTTCACGATGCAGTCAGCGTCCTTGGCGAGCTGGTCGACGAGGTCGACGTCATTGATGTCGCCGTGGACGAATCGGTATCGCGGGTCGTCCGCGAAGTCCGCCAGGTTTGCGAGGTTGCCGGCGTACGTCAGCTTGTCGAGGACGGTCAGTGCCGTGAGGTCGGTCCGAATGGCGAGACGGTGGACGAAGGCGGAGCCGATGAAGCCGGCGCCTCCCGTGACCATCACCCTCATGGCTGGATCGTCGCCGGATCGACCGCTTCGGCCTCCACTTCCGCGATGCTGCGCGTGCTCAACGCCGGCCGCTCCTCGGTGAACGATGAAGCGAAGTTGTTGGCGGCCAGCAGCGACGTGGTCGTACCGGCATCCATCCAGTCGCCTTCGAACTCGTGGGCGACCAGGGACTTGCGGGCGACGTACTCGTTCAGCACGTCAGTGATCTCGAACTCGCCTCGATCAGAGGGACGGAGCTGTCCGAGGATGCC
>Ga0299913_10003919_pt1 | contig 12361 bp, 7 predicted proteins | sample RVTome_9_FD_201360 | JGI IMG/M metagenome (GOLD analysis project Ga0299913, IMG submission 201360) | Soil microbial communities from uranium-contaminated site in the Upper Colorado River Basin, Wyoming, United States - RVT155D38 (version 2) ... | reverse complement strand
ATTCAGCGGCGATACGCGGGAGCGGGCGCCGACTGCATCCTGACCAACACCTTCGGCGGCTCGCGCATCATGCTCAACCGGCACTCGAATGGAGATCTGGCGGCGGCCGTGAACCGCGCCGGTGTCGAGATCGCGCGCGCGGCGTTCGGCGGACGGCCGGGGTTCGTCATTGGCGACGTCGGTCCGTTCGGCGGCCTGATGGAGCCATATGGCGAATTCTCCGAGACCGAGGTCCGGGACGCGTTCGGCGAGCAGGCACGGGCGCTCGTGGAGGCCGGCGCCGATGCCGTCATCATCGAGACGCAGACGTCGCTCGAGGAGCTGCTGCTCGGGATCCGCGCCGCGAAGGACGCCGGCGCGCCTTGTGTGATCGGCTCGATGGCCTACGACGTGACGCTCGACGGGTCGACGTTCAGGACGATGATGGGCATCGATCCGGAACGCGCGGCGGCCTTCATGGAGGAGCACGGGGCCGACATCGTGGCGCTGAACTGCGGGACCGGCATGGACATGAAGCGCGCGCGGCAGGCCGTGCTCAGATACCGGCAGGCCACGAGCCTGCCGGTGATGGTCCAGCCGAACGCCGGCCAGCCGACGCTGGTGGACATGAAGGTCGTCTACGACGAGACGCCGGCACAGATGTGTGCCGGGGTCGTGCCGCTGCTCGAGGCCGGCGCCAGCATCATCGGCGCGTGCTGCGGCAGCACGCCGGAGCACATCGCGGCGTTTCGAAAGGCCATGGACGCATATGCGCATCAGACTCTGTGACGTCAACGGGGCGGCCGCGAGCCGGTTGCCGCAGCACACCGACGACAGGTCGGGGATTGGCGTGCACTACGTCGACGCCTACCTCAAGCCGATGAACACCAAGCTCGAGGACGGCACGCTCGTGAAGTGCAAGCGCCGCGGGTTGAAGATCACGCTGGCGGTCGGGAGCAGGAAGGGTGAAGGCCTGATGCGGCGGCTGGACGTCAGCCGCGATCCGGTCGTGATGCTCGATGCGGCGCTTCAGGAGACCGCGAAGGCCGCGGGCGTCGAGATCGCGGTGGAGGACGGCGCCGTGTACATCACCCTCTGACGCGGGGCTGTCGCGCCGCCTGCCCATGGGGTTCCGTCCCACCCGCCGCGAGCTGCTGCAGCGTGCGCTCGCCCTCCCGCTCGTCCCGGCGCTCGACCGCCGGCGCGATCGGTCCTCGGCCCCGATCGATCGGCGCGCGCTCGTCCGGCGCCACAACGTCGTTCTCACCCGGGCGGACATCCACTCGCCGCTTCAGGTGGGAAACGGCGAGTTCGCCTTCACCGCCGACATCACCGGCCTGCAGACGTTCGCCGAGGCGTACGAGGATGGCATGCCGCTCGGCACGATGGCGCAGTGGGCGTGGCACAGCTTTCCGAACGGCGCGCTGGATCTCGACGACGTCTACACGTCGTACAACTCCCACGGACGGCAGGTCCGCTTTGCGGACGGAAGGGGAGGCTACGGCTCCGAGGCCCCGCCGGATACGCCGCATCCCGCCGTCTGGCTTCGTGCGAACCCGCATCGGATGCACCTGGGCCTCCTCGGTCTGGCATTCACGGGCTCCGGAGACCGGCCGCTCGTGCTCGGAGACGTCGAGGACGCGACCCAGGAGCTCGACCTGTGGTCGGGATGCATCGAGAGCCGGCTGCGGATCCGCGGGCAGGCGATCGTCGTGAGCACCGTCTGCCATCCCGCATTGGACCTGGTCGCGGTTCGCGTCCGGTCGCCGCTCGTCGCGTCCGGACGGCTGGGCGTTTCAATCGCGTTTCCGTACCCGGCCGGTGAGTGGAAGCGGGTCGCCGACTGGACCTCGGACGACCGGCATCGCACGCGCGCGTCGGACGAGCGCGACGTGACGCGCTTCGAGCGCGTGCTCGACGAGTCCCGCTATCTGGTCGCATGCCGCCATTCGGCGGGCGGCGCACGCCGGCAGACGGCGGCACACCGCCACGAGTGGACGGCGCCGGCGCATGACGCGCTCGAGCTGACAGTCGCGTTCACGCCTGCGTCCCCGGCGCCGGAGGTCCCGTCGTTCATGCAGACGCGGGCGGCCGCCGAGCGGCACTGGGAGGAGTTCTGGACGGCGGGCGGCGCGATCGATCTCTCCGGCAGCCGCGACCGGCGCGCGGGAGAGCTCGAGCGGCGCGTCGTGCTCTCGCAGTACGTCACCGCGGTGAACTGCGCCGGCACGGTCCCGCCGCAGGAGACGGGACTCGTCACCAACAGCTGGTACGGCAAGCACCACCTGGAGATGCACTGGTGGCACGCCGCGCATTTCGCGCCCTGGGGCCGGGCGCCCCTGCTCGAGCGGAGCATGGGCTGGTACGAGGCCATCCTCCCGCGCGCACGCGAGTACGCGGCGCGGCAGGGCTACGCGGGCGCCAGGTGGCCGAAGCAGGTGGGCATCGACGGACGGGAGTCGCCGAGCGGCGTGTCGGTGTTCCTGGTCTGGCAGCAGCCGCACCCGATCTTCTTCGCGGAGCTCCTGTACCGCGCGAACCCCTCGCGCGAGACCCTGGAGCGGTACAGGACCATCGTGTTCGAGAGCGCCGCGTTCATGGCCTCGTACGCCGCGTGGGACGAAGCGGGGAAACGGTACGTGCTCGGGCCTCCCCTCATTCCCGCGCAGGAGAGCTACGGCAGCATCCGCGCGAGGGTGATCAATCCCACGTTCGAGCTGGCCTACTGGCATTGGGGCCTCACGACCGCGCAGGCATGGCGCGAGCGCCTTGGTCTGGCGCCGGAGCCGCGCTGGAATCGCGTGGCCGCGCACCTCGCGCGTCCGACGGTCCGCCAGGGCGTCTATGCGGCCATCGAGGTCGAGCCGTACACGATCCGCGCCGATCACCCGTCCATGCTGGCGGCGCTGGGCGTGCTGCCGCAGACGCCGCTCATCGATCCCGCGGTCATGCGCCGGACGCTGCACGACGTGCGGCGCGAGTGGGACTGGGAGTCCACCTGGGGCTGGGACTATCCGATGATGGCCATGACGGCCGCACGTGTGGGAGAGCCGGCGCTCGCCGTGGACGCGCTGCTGATGGATGCGCCGAAGAACCGCTACCTGCCGAACGGCCACAACTACCAGACGCCGCGGCTTCCGCTCTACCTGCCGGGCAACGGCGGCCTGTTGTACGCGGCGGCGATGATGGCCGGCGGCTGGGACGGCGGGACGGGAGCACCGGCGCCAGGCTTCCCGCGGGACTGGAGCGTGCGAGCCGAGGGCTTCGCGCCCGCGATCTGAGGCGCCCGGCGCGCAAGGCGAGAGAGGTGGCTGGGGAATTGCGGAGCCGCCGGTCTCGACTCCCGATTCCCCAACCTCTGACCCTGACCGCTCGAGCCCCTACTTCTTTCGCCTGTAGGTGATCGTCATCCCCGGCGCGCCGTCCGGGTTGAACATTGTGAAGACGCGGGTGTCCGGGTCCTTGTGCTCGACGACGGTCTTCGTCTTGATCATGGCGCCGCTCATCGCATCCCGTCCTTCCAGCCAGCCCGTCGACGTCTTCGTCTTCGCATCGTAGGTGGACTCGCCCATGGCGATCCCCTGCGACATCGAGTCGGTCCACGTCCCGACGTAGGCCTTCTTGGCCGGATCCCACACCGTCACGCCGTGGCCTTCGAACCGCATGCCGGGCATGAGCTCGCCGGTGAAGTCGCTGATCAGGCACAGGCCGCCGCATCCCATGCGGTTGGTCTCGGTGCCCGTCGAGGTCATGGGTCCGCCTGGGGTCTGCATCTCGATCGTGGCGTCCCAGGTGCCCTCCTCGCTCTTCAGCATCTCGTGCTCGGGCCCGGGCCGGGGCATCGGCGGCATGTCCTGCGCGAACGCCACGGGCGTTGCGGCGGCCAGCAGCGCCGCCGACAGCAGTGCGACTCCGGTTCGGATCGTCAGTCTCATGGTTCCCCCCCTCCTCTCGTCGGTTTCTCAGTCCACTTCCGCTGAATTGGCGTTGATGGCGCGCCTGTACCACAGCGCGCTGTCCTTCGGGATGCGCTCCTGCGTTTCGTAGTCCACCCAGACGATCCCGAATCGCTGCGAGTAGCCGCGCTCCCACTCGAAGTTGTCGAGCAGCGACCAGAGAAAGTAGCCCTCCAGCCTCACACCGGCGGCGATGGCCCGCCGCGCGGCCCGCAGGTGCTCCTGGACGAAGCGGCGGCGCCGCTCGTCCCGGACGCGGCGGTCCGGGCCTGGAGCGTCCGACCAGCTGGCCCCGTTCTCGGTGACGAAGATCCGCGCCGGTCCATACTCGAAGTGCACGCGGCAGAGCGTCTCGTACAGCCCGTCCGGGTAGACCTCCCAGCCCATCTCGGTCCACTCGGCCTCGGGCGCGAGGAACACCGTCCGGGGCTCGTTGCCGCTCTCGGGCACCGTGTCGCTTCTGACGACGGTGCGGTTGTAATAGTTCACGCCCAGGAAGTCGGTCGGCGCCGAGATGGCCTCGAGGTCCCCCGGGCGCACCAGCCGATCCCAGTCCAGCGGCAGCCGGCCGGACGCCCGGTAGTCGGCGACCATGTCGGCGGGGTACTGTCGGCCGTGAATCGGATCCAGGAACCAGCGGTTGAAGTAGCCGTCGAAGTGACGCGTCGCATCGCGGTCGGCCCGGCTCGGCGACGCCGCATGCGCGGGCGTCAGGTTCAGCGTGATGCCGACGCGTGCGCCAGGGCAGTGCGCCCGCAGCACCGGAACGGCCAGTCCGTGGGACAGCAGCAGGTGATGGCTGGCGGCGAGTGCCGCCGGCCAGTCGGTGAGGCCCGGCGCGTGACGGCCGATCTGGTGCGACAGGAGCGAGGCGCACCAGGGCTCGTTGTGCGTGATCCAGTGCCTGACCCGGTCGCCGAGGCGCCGCACGACCGCCTCGACGTAGGGCACGAACGCCTCTGCCGTGGCGCGGCTCGGCCACCCGCCTGCATCCTGCAGACCCTGGGGCAGGTCCCAGTGGAAGAGCGTCGGATACGGCGTGATGCCGGATTCGAGCAGACCGTCGACCAGGCGGGAGTAGAAGTCGAGCCCCTTCGCGTTGACGGCGCCGCGTCCGCCGGGAACGACACGAGGCCATGCGATCGAGAAGCGGTACCCCTGGAGCCCCAGGTGCCGCATCAACGCGACGTCCTGCGGCCACCGATGATAGTGATCGCAGGCGGCGTCTCCCGTTGCGCCGCCCTCGACCTTGCCGGGCGTTCGGCAGAAGCGATCCCAGATGGACTCGCCGCGTCCGTCGACGTCGTGCGCGCCTTCGACCTGATAGGCCGATGTCGCGGCGCCCCACACGAATCCATCCGGAAACACGGCGTCGGGTTCCACGCGCCACATTTTATGCGCGGCCGGCACGGCATTTCGCCCCGTATGACCTGTTTCATCACATAATTCCCGCCATGGCCCAGCGTTCGCGCGCCGTCCTTTTTCTCGCCGCGGGCTTCCCGACCGTCGACGCACCCGAGCTCCACCGCCCGACCTACCAGGCCCTGTCGCCGCTCGCGGCCGACATCGCGGGAACGCCGCGCGACCTTGCGGCGCTGCTCGATCGGCCGGAGTCGCGCGTGCTCGTGCTGCCCTACGGCAGCGCATTTCCGCTCGAGGCGTGGCCGTCGATCCGCCGCGTCGTGCGCGGCGGGGGAGGACTGGTCGTGCTCGGCGGCGCGCCGTTCCACCAGCCCGTGCGCCGGGGAGCCCACTTCGCCAGCGCGGTCGAGTGGATCCCCGGACCGAGGCAGCCGACCTACGCCCGCGATCTCCTGATTGGCCCCGCTGAGCGCTGGCAGCGCACGCCGGGCCGCGCGTATGCGACCCGCGTACTGCCCGATACGGGGTGGACGCAGCCGTTCCCCGAGGCGAACACGACATGGGCGCTCACCGTCCGTTTCGCCAGCCACCGCGACACGCCCGGAGATGATGGGTCCGCCGGACCGCGCGATGCGGTCCTCCGCCCGCTGGTGCACATCGAGGACGACTCGGGCGTGCCGCGCGGATGCCCGCTGCTCGAGATCGATCGCCTGCGGGGCGACGAAGCGGGAGCCCGATGGGTATTCGCGCCCTCGGACGCCCACCTGACGCCGGCCGTGATTCGCAGCGCCGTCGAGCGTGCCATGGAAGGGGCGACGGAGCTGTACGCGGTTCCCGCTCGCGCCACCGTCGACCCCGGTGAGACCGCGGCGCTGCGCGTGACGCACCGGTGCCCGGCTCCAGCCAACATCGGAGCGATTCCCGGACGGGCACAGGTGCGAGTCACCGACGGCGACGGCAGCGAGGTGTTCGCCGGAACCGTGACGCTCTCCGGGTCGCCCGGGACGCGGACCGGCCTGCTGCCTCTCCATGCGTCCGCGCCGCTCGCGCCGGGGCTGTACCACGCGCGGGTCGAGGTCGCCGGCGCCACGCACACGCACGTGGCGACTACGGGCTTCTGGGTGAAGGACGAGGCGCTCCTCACATCGGGGCCCGCGCTGTCGGCATCGCGCGACTGGATCCGCAGGGACGGCGCGGTGTTCCCGATCGTCGGCACCACCTACATGGCGTCGGACGTGCACCGCAAGTTCCTCTTCGAGCCGAACCCGCATCTCTGGGATCGCGACTTCGCCCTCATGCGGAAGCATGGCGTGAACTTCGTCCGGACGGGTCTCTGGACCGCGTGGGGCCGGGCGATGCTCGATCCCGGCGCGATCGACGAGGGGGTGCTCGCGGCCCTCGACGCGTACGTCCTGACCGCGGCCAGCCACGACATCGCGGTGTGCTTCACGTTCTTCGCGTTCCTGCCGCCGGCGTTCACGGGCGTCAACCCGTATCTCGATCCGCGGGCGCTCGACGGACAGCGTGAGATCCTGACGCTCGTCGCCAGCCGCTATCGCGGCGCCGGCTGGATCCACTGGGATCTGATCAACGAGCCGTCCTACGCGCCGCCCGAGTGGCTGTGGCAGACGCGGCCGATCGGCGATCCGTACGAGCGCCGCGCGTTCGCCGGATGGATTCGCGAGCGGCACGGCACGGATCCGCTGATCGCGGCGGAGCGGTGGAGGGACGAGGAGTTCACCGCCGACGTTCCACCGCCGCCCCGGCTCGACGAGTTCGGGCACCACGTGATTCGCGGGAATCGCCGCCCTCGCAAGGTGCGGGACTTCCGCGAGTTCACGCAGGACGCCGTGACCGGCTGGGCCCGCGGGCTGCGCAGTGTGCTCCGTGCGGCCGGCGACCAGGCGCTCGTCACGCTCGGACAGGACGAGGGAGGCACCGGGGACCGTCCGGCGCCGCAGCTCATGTTCGACGCGCTCGATTACACCGCTGTCCACACCTGGTGGAACAACGACGACCTGCTCTGGGACGGCGTGGTGACCAAGGTGCCCGAGCGGCCCAGCGTGCACCAGGAGACCGGCCTGATGCGCCTCGAGGACCTCGATGGAGAGCCCTGGCGCACGCCGGAGATGGCGGCTCTGCTGCTGGAGCGCAAGATCGCGTCTGCGTTCGCGTCACGCGGCGCAGGGGTCATCGAGTGGGCGTGGAACGTCAACCCGTACCAGCCGGTCGACAACGAATCGGTCATCGGCCTCTTCCGCCCGGACGGAACGGCCAAGCCCGAGCTCGCGGCGCTCGTCGAAGCGGCGGCGTTCTTCAGGGAAGCGGCGCCGCACCTCGATGACTTCGAGCCGGACCCCGTGATGATGGTGATCCCGCACGCGCGACTGTTTCTCGGACGGCCGGGCGGGCTCGATGCGACGAAAATCATCGTCCGCGTCCTGGCCGAGCGCTTCGGCATCGTCCCGACGGCGATCAGCGATCTGCGGCTCACCGCCGGCCGGCTGGCCGGCGCGAAGCTCGTCCTCGTGCCGTCGCCGGAAGTGCTCGACGAGCCTGCCGCCGGCGCGCTGCTCGAAGCTTCGCGCTCGGGCAGCCGCATCCTCGTGACCGGCGCCATCGACGGCGACTCGTACGGCCTTCCTGCGCCGTCGCTCGAGGCGCTCGGCCTGCTGGGCCCCTCGAGGCCGGTCGCGTTCCATGAGAAGTCCCGCTGGAGCACGGAGGGGTTCGTGCAGTTCGAAGGCCTGCTCGTCGAACACCTCAGACGGAGTCTCGTGCCCGAGCCGGACGCCTTCGACGGCTCGGTCTGGCATCAGCCGCTCCCGCTCGAGCTGGCGCGCGAGCGCGAGCCGCTCGCCCGTCTCCTCGGCGAAGCGCTGGCGGCCGCCGGCGTGGCGGTTCAGCCCTCCGGCGCGCCAGTAACCGCCCGCGTGCTGCTGTCCCCGCGAGCGGCGCTCGTCGTCTGTGTGAACGAGACGGCAGCCGATGCGGTTCGGCGCGTCACCGTCGACGGACTCGCGATCGAGGTTCCGATCCAGGCGTACGGCGCGCGCATGGCGCTCCTCGAGAGACCGACGGGACAGCTCCTGGCGGCGACATCGGGGAAGCCGCTGCAGCAGCGTCGCTGAACCGCTCGCCCCGCGTTCGGCAGACCCGGCGCGGCGCTCACAGGGTCGCCGGACGAGCCGCGGCGGGCCGACGCCCGCTCGCCTCGTCCTCCCGTCCGATGCGCTCCCACCAGGTCTTCTTGAGGATCCAGCTCGTCGCGAGCAGGACGAGCACCGAGATCCAGAGCCCCCGGAGGTCGCGAAGCACCATGTAGAGCGGGATCGTGACGAGCGTCATCTGCCACACGATGCCGATGGCCACGTTGAAGGCGTCACGCCGCGCATCGGGGTTCGGCACGAACGAGGGATCCTCGGCGAGCACCTTGTCCCGGACCGGGCCCCACCAGCCCCACGGCCGCACCTGCTTGTAGAAGCTCACGAGCACGTCCTCCGGCTCGCGATCGCTCAGCAGGCTCGCGGCGACGCTTGCCAGCAGCGAGACCCCGAAGATGAAAGGGAACGCCTGCAGCGGATGGACGGTCGGCGCCACGACCGGCAACGCCAGGGCGCCCGCCATCCCGGCGAGCATGCCCCAGAAGTAGCCATACCCGTTGAAGCGCCACCAGTGCCATTTGAGGACGTTGGGGGCCGTATAGCCGCCCCAGAGGCCGCTGACGATCCACTGGGTCACCTGGTTGATCGACGCGGCCTGGTAACCGAAGAAGATGCCGAGCGCCAGGATCAGGAGCTGCGCGACCCAGCTCGCGGCGACGTAATGGCGCTGCGTCGCGCTCTTCACCAGGTACCGCTTGTAGAGATCGTTCACGAGATAGGCGCCGCCCGCGTTGATCGTCGCGGAAAAGGTGGACATGAAGGCGGCGATCAGCCCCGCGAGCAGCAGGCCGAGCAGTCCGGCCGGGATCTTCTCCTTGATCACCCACGGCAGCACCATCTCGAAGTCGGCCGCCGGCATGCTCCGGAACTCCGGACCCAGGAAGTGAATCGCGAGCACCGTGATCCCGCCGATCATCCACCACCGCGGCAGCAGCGCGGCGGAGACGACGGCGCTCATCAGCGACGCTTCACGCGGACTCCGCGCCGCCAGGATGCGCTGCATGTCGTAGTTCGGCGCCGGGCCCGCAATCGACACGAGGATGCCCTTGAACAGCATCGCCGTGAAGAACAACCCGAAGATCGAGTAGCCGTCCGCGGCGACGTTGTTCTGCAGCGCGGGAATCGAGGCGGACCAGTCGAGATCGAGGCGCCAGCCGAAGAACGGATTCCCCCAGCCCGCCGGCACGACGGCGGCGATCTGCTCGGGCGTGACGAGCGTGATCGCGATATACGCGATCGCGACCGAGCAGAGCGCCATGATGACGAACTGCGCGACGTCGGTGATCACGACGCTGATCATCCCGCCGAGCAGCACGTACGACATCGTCACGGCCATGATCAGGATCCCGTACGTGTTCGGCGACAGGTCCCAGGGCAGGAACGACGCCGTGAACTTGCCCATGCCCTGGAAATCGTAGGCGATGAACCCGACGACGCTCACCAGCGCGAAGACGACGATGATGAGGCGCGACAGCTCCGCGCCGCGGCCGGTCCCGAAGCGCACCGTGATCCACTCGCCGCCGGTCAGCACGTTGGCGCGCCGGATCCAGACGGACAGATACATCATGAGGAAGATCTGGTTGAACGTCGGCCATAGCCACGGCAGCCAGATTCCCTTCATGCCGTACACGAAGATGTTGTAGACGAGCCACATCGTCCCCGTGATGTCGAACATCGCGGATGCGTTCGACAGGCCGAGGACGTACCAGGGGATGCGGTTGCCGGCGAGGAAGTAATCGTCCAGGCTGCGGGAGGCGCGGCGGACGACCGCGATGCCGATCCCAATCATGGCCGCGAAATAGATCAGCAGGATGGCGATGTCGACGTAGCTGAGCAGGGCGCCGCTCTGGGTCACTCGCGTCCTCCGGGCGGCCGATTATAGCTGCTGGCGGCCGAGCTGGACCGAAACTGCCCCTGAGCAGTGCGCCCGGTTCGGACGTACAATCCGGGGCGCCAGCGCCACACCAAGGACGTTCCATGCGCGCGACACTGCTCGCCTGCGCCTGGCTGGCCGTCGCGTCGGCGGCCCATGCCCAGACGGCCGCTTCCGAACCGAAGCGCGATCCGGCCGTCGAACCGCCTACGTTCCGCACCGGCGTCCGCACGGTCCGTGTCGACGTCACGGTGTCCGATCGGAACCATCAGCCGGTCTCGGACCTGACCGCGGACGACTTCGAGGTCCGCGAGGACGGGGTCCCGCAGCGGGTCGAGTCGGTGCAGTTCATCCGGCTCACGGGCTTTCCCCCGGCCGACAGCGACGAGTCGCTCGCCATCCGCTCGCCCGAGCATGCCGCTCAGGAGGCGGCGCGCGACGACGTGCGGCTGCTGGTCATCTTCATCGACGACTACCACCTCTCGCACGGGGTATTGGCCGACGTCCGGCTCCGGCGCCTGCTGCGTCGCTTCGTGCTGACGGAGATGAAGCCGCTGGACCTCTTCGCCGTCATGGGCCCCCTGACCCCGATGTCGCACCTGCGGCTGACGCGGGATCGGCAGGCTCTCCTCGAGGAGATCGAGGGGACCACCGGACGCCGCGGTGGTTTCGTCGCGCCGCGCAGCCCAATCGAAGAGAACCACTCTGCGCTCCCGACACGCGACCAGATGCGGGTTCGTGCCCAGGTCACGTTCACGGCGCTCGAATCGCTCGTCGTCCACCTGTCGGGTCTGCGTGACGGCCGCAAGTCCATCCTCTTCGTGAGCGAAGGGCCGCCGCTCATCGCCGATCGTTTTCCCCTCTGGGATCGCCTCGAGGACGTCGTCACCGCGGCGAACACCGGCAACGTCACGATCCACACGCTCGACCCGCGCGACCTCGGCTCGGCGCCCTTCATGAACGGCGCGAACCAGGCCCTCTCGGCCGAGACCGGCGGCCGCCGGCTCGCCCACAGCAACGACTACACGCAGGCATTGAAGACCGTCATCGCGGACGCGAGCGCCTATTACCTGCTGGGCTACACGCCCGACCGCGCCATCGATGACGGGCAGTTCCACGAGATCGACGTCCGCGTCAAACGCAAGGGCGTGAGGGTGCTCGCGCGCAAGGGCTACTGGGCGCCGACCTCGGCGGAACTGCACCCGCAGACCGCCGCGCGCACGCCGCCGGAGATCGCACGCGTGCTCACGTCCCTCGAGCTGGCGGCGCGGCCGCAGGTCGTCGCCGACTGGGTGGGCGTCGGTCCGGTGGCGAACGGCCGGCGGCCCGTGACGGTGATCTGCGCGCCTGCATCGAACGGAGAGCCGGCGGCGGTCGGGTCGGTCACCATCGAGGTGCTCGGAGAAGGCGATCGGGATCTCGGTACGTATGAGGCGGCTCGGGCTGAGGAGGACGTGTGGCTGGCACGGTTCGAGGCCGGGCACGACGCCCGGCGAATCCGGATCGCGGTCGCCGATTCCGGAGGCGAGAAGCTCGATGCCTGGTTCCGGCCGCTGGAGGTCTCGCCGCGCGATGGAGGGGCCATCGGCACGCCGCTCGTCTTCCGGCCGAGAACCGTCGCAGCCTGGCGCGAGCTGCTCGCCGGAGGCGAGATGGTTCCGGAGGTCGATCGCCGCTTCAGGCGCACCGACCGCGTCGTCGTCCGGCTGCCGGTGACGGGTGAAGCGGCTGCCTCCGGCGTGGAGGCGGAGCTCGTCAACCGCCAGGGCGAGACGCTCCTGCGGCTTCCGGTGGAGACGCCCGGCGGGCGGGTGGATCCGCAGGTCGAGCTGCCGATCGCGAACCTCGCGCAGGCTGATTACGTGCTGCGGCTGACCGCCACGGCGAACGGGACGAGGATCGCCCGCCTGGTGCCGTTCGCGGTCGTGCCGTGAACCGGCAGGCGGGCCGCGATCGGGACCGAATCCCCCTGGATCAGTCGAGGAGTCGCGGCGCCCAGTACAGCACCGCGTACAACGGTCCCCAGA
>Ga0299913_10003918_pt1 | contig 12363 bp, 11 predicted proteins | sample RVTome_9_FD_201360 | JGI IMG/M metagenome (GOLD analysis project Ga0299913, IMG submission 201360) | Soil microbial communities from uranium-contaminated site in the Upper Colorado River Basin, Wyoming, United States - RVT155D38 (version 2) ... | reverse complement strand
CGCGTGAAACCCTAGTATAGCGCCCGCGCGTCGGGGCGCTGTGCAGGGGGACGGCAGGCGCGGGAGCCGACGTCTCAGCTCTGGTGAGCGGTGGAGAGCAGGTCGAGCAGGCTCTTGACCGGGGCGAAGGTGGAGGCCGGGACCTCGACGAACACCGTGTTCCAGCCCGCCATCGCGCCGTTCCAGAGGCCCGGGCGCTCGAACAGGCGGATCGGCTGCCCTGCCCACTCCTTGCGCGCGACGAACCAGGTCGACGGATCCACGAAGCGCTCGAGGTCATGGGGCCTGCCCTTGCGGTCGAGAAGACAGCAGACGATGTCGACGGGGTTGAAGTGCGTGGACGAGGTCCAGATGGCCTCCTGCGCCCCGTCCTCGTGGTCCACCTGGCCACGTTCCACGATCTGCAGCGTGACGCGACCCTCGCGATCTCTGATCCAGAAGGGCCCTCCGCCGGGCTGGCCCTCGTTACGGACCATGCCGCAGACGCGCAGCGGACGATCCAGGCGTTGGCGAACCCAGGAGGCGAGATCCTCGACCGCCGAGCCGACGCTCAGCGGGGGCCGGACACCGAAGGCCTCTTCGACGAAGCGCACCGCCCCCTCGACCTCGTCGGGATCGTCGGCGGCGAGCCGGTTCAGGAGTCGTGTCGCCCGACCTTCGAGCCGCAAGGCCAACCCGGCGAGCAGCCGCTTCCAGCGCCCCACCTCCTCGTGCCGTGACTGGGGGAGCACGTTGTCGATGTTCTTGATGAAGACGACGTCGCCGTTCATCGCGCTCAGATTGCGCAGCAGGGCCCCGTGACCCGAGGGGCGGAAGAGGAGCCGGCCGTCGGATGAGCGCACCGGACGGAGGTCGTCGTCGACCGCCAAGCTGTCCGTGGCCCTGCCCTGGGTGGAGAACTCGACGTCCAGGCGAACGCCGAGCTCCTCCTCGAGCGGCCCCCGACAGGCATCGTAGGCCGCGGAGAACCGCTCGAGCTGGTCCGCAGCCACCGTGAAGTGCAGGGCGCAGGTCCGCGAAGCCCCCGCCGCCAGATAGCGGGTGCCCTCGACCAGCTGCTCCTCGAAGGCGGTGCGCGAGGTCCCTCCGTAGCGGTGGAAGGGGAGGAGCCCCTTCGGCTTCGAGCCGTACTCGGCGAGCACCTCCTCGATCCAGCTCGCGAGGGACTCGCCGCCGTCCCCGACGGTGGCGAGGGGCAGCCTGTCGCGGGCCTCCCAGAGACGCAGGGCGTCGGCCGCCCGCGCCTCGGTGGCGGAGGCCTCGCGGAGCGCCTCGGGCTCGAGCAGGGCCGGGCGGGCCGCGAGCCAGCGCAGGCCGGCGAGCATCCGGCTGGCGGCACCGGAGGCCGGGACGAACTTGGCCAGACGCCCCTCGGAGGCGGCCGTGGCCCAGAGCTCTTCTAGCGCGTCGGGCTCCGGGGGCAGGGACTGGATGCCGTCCCCGGGGCGGCAGGGGCGGACCAGCTCGGCCGGCCGGCCGGTCTCGGCGTAGGCCTCGAGCTGGCTCTCGACCTGGGACAGGGTGACGCCCAGACTGGAGAAGTCCTCCAGGTCCCGCGGGCTGAACAGGTGGGCGTCAGGCATGGTTCTCCGTTCTCGGGCGGGGGCCGAGTATAGCCGCTAGAATCCGCGTGCCGCGCTGACATCCGGGGGATGGGTGCACACCGGCCTCGGGGCGGGCGAGAACCTCGACGCCGAAGCGGCGTAGCAGGAGCGAGCTCCCCGGGGCCCTGTGATCGGATCGTGAGCCGAACGACGGCAGACGACGCCACTCTCGTTGCCGACGCCCTGGCGGGCAGCCAGGACGCCTGTCAGGACCTTCTGGAACGCTATCAGCGCCCGGTCTTCGGTCTCGTCCTGCGCCTGGTCCGCGACCGGGGACTGGCGGAGGACCTGGCGCAGGAGGCGTTCCTCAAGGCCTTTCGAGCCCTCTCCGCCTTCCAGAGCGAGCGCAAGTTCTCGAGCTGGCTGTTCAAGATCGCCCACAACACGGCGATCGACCATCTGCGGCGGCGCCGGCTCGTCACCGTGCCCCTCGAGACGCCGGAGCGGGAGGGGTCCGATCTGCTAGATTCGCTCGCGGGCCCGGAGCGCGAGTCTCCCGAATCGAGCGTCCGGCGTGGAGATCTCGCAGCCGCCCTGGAGGAGGCGGTACAGCGCCTTCGTCCGGAATACAGGACGGTCATGGAGCTGCGTTTCCGCGAGGGGCTCTCCTACGAGGAGATCGCGGAGATCACCGACCTGCCGATGGGAACCGTCAAGACGCACATCCACCGGGCGCGCAAGGCCATGGCGGCCTCACTCGAGACGCTCGGATGGTCCCGGGAGGACGCTTGAGGGAACCGACGCCGGGTGCGAAACAAGGTCGTGGAGGACCCCGTAGGGTCGACCAGGAGGACATGGAGTTGACCCGCAAGCTCGAGAATGCAGTGCGCACCTGGCTCCGCCGGGAGTCTGCCCGGCGGGAGGACGCCGAGGCGGCCCTGTTCGAGGTCTACCGGCGATGGCCGGCGCCGCGCGTGCCCGCCGGCTTTGCCAGGGAAGTGCTGCGCGCTGCGGGCCTGGCTCCGTCGGTCGGATGGATCCCGGCGTGGGCGTGGCGCTGGAGCTTCGCCGCCAGCCTCCTGCTGACGGCGGCCGCCGGGCTCCAGGTCGTCTCCTTCGTCGGCCTGGCGGAGCGCTACGGCTGGCTGGCGGACCTGGCGACCGGAACCGTCCTCTTTGCCAGTCGTCGGCTGGTGGATCTGGAAGCCGCCGTCTCGGCCCTCTGGCGCGCGGGACAGCTGCTCGCCGATGCCCTGGATTCCCCCTGGACCCTGGGGTTGTGCCTCTTCGCGATGTTGCTCAGCGCGCTCGCGTTCGTGGGACTGCAGTCGCTTCTGGTTTGGGATAGGAGTGGTCGCTATGCGAATTCGTAGAGGCCGATGGGCCCTGCTGCTCTGCTGCGCTCTGCTGGGGCTCGCCGCGACGCCGGTGCCGGCCCAGGACGCAACCGATTCCGATCGGCGCCTGCGCAATGCCCTGGAGGAGGACTTCGAGGTTCTCGTCCTCCGGGACGGTGTCCTGCTGCAACCGCGCGACGCCTCCGTCACGCCGCGCTCGATCGAGGTGGGCCCCGGCGGCATCTACCTGGACGGCACGCCGACAGGGGAGGACGAGCTGGTCGCACGGCTGGGCGAGGAGACCGCCGCGCGAGTGCTGGAGCTCGCCGAACGCGACGTCGAGGAGTTGCGTCGCCTGGCCGGCGAGGCGCCGGAGACGGAGGGCGCCGAGCCCGCCGAGAGCGAGGCCGATTCGGAGGACCGCGAGGATGGCGGGGAGGCGGCGCCGGAGGCCCGCGGGGAGGCGGAGGAGGAGAGCGACGAGGAGGCCGGCGAGGAGCCGGTACGCGTGCGCTCCGAGCGGCGGGTGCACCGCGACACGCAGGTCGTCATCGCCAGCGGCCACACCGTGGAGAAGGACGAGATCAGCGAAGACGTGCTGGTCATGGGCGGCCCCCTGCGAGTGCACGGCAAGGTGGTGGGCGACGCCGTGGCCTTGGGCGGGCCGGTGACCATCAGCGGCGAGGTGACCGGCGACGTCAGCAGCATCGGCGGGCCGGTCGACCTCGAGTCCACGGCCGAGGTGCACGGCGACGTCGTCTCGGTCGGCGGCCGGGTGCGTCGGGAGCCAGGCGCCGAGGTCGGCGGCACGATCGAAGAGGTTCCGTTCCGCTGGGGGATCTCGGGCCGCCCGTGGAAGGACGGCTGGTTCGATGCCGGCGACTACACCTTCGACTTCTCTCCCTTGCGGCACTGGATGCGGGTGGGATGGAAGGTCTTCTGGGTCCTCTTCCTGGCGCTGCTGGCCTGCATCGCCCTGCTGGCGGCGCGACGGCCCATCGAGCGCATGGAGCGGCGGATCCAGGGCGAGCCCTGGAAGGCCGGCCTCATCGGCCTGCTCGCCCAGGTCCTGTTCATTCCGGTCGTCGTACTGGTGGCGGTGGTCCTGGCGATCTCGATCATCGGCATTCCGGTCCTGCTCCTGCTCCCCTTCGCCCTCGTCTTCGTCGCGCTGGCCGCGTTCCTGGGCTTCGTGGCGACGGCCCGGGTGGCAGGTCGCTGGCTCGAGAGGCGCTTCGGGCGCGACCTCGGCGGGCCCTATGTCGAGGCGCTGGTCGGTCTGGCGGCGATCTACGCCGTCAAGCTCGTCGGCCACGTGCTCAACGTCGGCCCGATGCCGCTGCGGTTCCTGGGCGTGATGTCCCTGGTGCTCGGAGTGCTGATCAGCTACGCCGCGTGGACGGTCGGCTTCGGCGCCTCGATCCTGACCCGCTTCGGGAGCGCCGACTCGTGGGAGAGGGGAGGCGGACGGCGTCCCCTGCCTCCGGTTCCGCAGGTTCCGGCGCCCGGCGAGGGCTCGGCGTCGATGTTCGACGAGCCCGAGGATTGGTCGCCCGAGGAGGAGCCGTCGCCCCAGCCCGACGCGCCGGACGACGCGCCGGACGACTGGCGTCCCGGCGGCGACGACGAGCCCGGACGCTGACGTCTCCCTGCCGGTCGGAGCCCGACGGGTGCCCTTGTGCCAGAATGGCACGCCGTGGCGGAGCAGGCATCCATCCTGGTCATCGACGACGAGACGGGCTCGCGCGAGTCGATGGCCATCGCGCTCGAGCGCGCCGGCCACGACGTGCGCACCTTCGACGACGCGCGCAAGGCCCTCGACTACCTGGACCGGGCGCCGACGCCGGCGCTCGCCGTCTGCGACCTCAAGATGCCCGACATCGACGGACTCGGCTTCCTCGACGAGGTCCGCTCGCGGGGGCTGGACATGCCGGTCGTGCTGGTCACCGGCTACGGCTCCATCGAGTCCGCGGTCGAGGCGATGCAAGTCGGTGCCGACGACTACCTGACCAAGCCGATCGACCTCTACGAGCTGCGCCAGCGGGTGCTGAATCTGCTGGAGACCCGCCAGCTGCGCCAGGAGGTCTCGACGCTGCGTCAGCGCCTGGACAAGACCTACGGCTTCGAGAGCATCCTCGGTCGGTCCGCGGCGATGGAGAAGCTGTTCGATCAGATGCGCCTGGTAGGGCCCACCCGCTCCAGCGTCCTGATCGTGGGAGAGAGCGGCACGGGCAAGGAGCTGGTGGCCAACGCCCTCCACCAGGCGAGCCCGCGCCGGGACGAGCGGTTCCTCGCGATCAACTGCGGGGCGATCCCCACCGACATCCTGGAGAGCGAGCTGTTCGGCCACGAGAAGGGATCGTTCACGGGCGCCGTCGCCCGCAAGATCGGGAAGTTCGAGCTCGCACACCGCGGCACGCTGTTCCTCGACGAGATCAGCGAGCTCTACCCCGAGCTGCAGGTCAAGCTGCTGCGCGTGCTCGAGGAGCGTCAGATCATGCGGGTCGGCGGCGCCGAGCTGATCGACGTCGACTTCCGGCTCGTCGCCGCGACCAATCGCGACCTCGAACGGGAGGTGGAGGAAGGGCGCTTCCGCGAGGACCTCTACTATCGGCTCAAGGTGGTGACCCTCGAGATCCCGCCGTTGCGGCAGCGCCCCGAGGACGTTCCCCTCCTGGCGGAGCACTTCCTGGATCTCTACTGCCGGGAGCACGGGCGCAACCCGAAGCGCCTCTCGCCGGAGGCTCTGGAGGTGCTGCAGGCGGCCCCCTGGCCCGGCAACGTGCGCGAGTTCCGCAACGTCCTCGAGTCGCTGGTCATCTTCCACGAAGGGGACCAGATCGAGGTCGCCGACCTTCCCGCAGGCCTGCGAGGCGGGACCGCGCCCGGCCTGGCGACCGGCCGCATCCAGAGTCCGGGCCGCCTGCGGACGATGTCGGAGATCGAGCGCCAGGCCATCCTCGAGACCCTCGAGATCGAGGGCGGCCACCGCGCCAACACCGCCGAAGCCCTCGGCATCGGCCTGCGCACCCTGCAGCGCAAGCTCAAGGAGTACCGCGGCGAGGAGGTGGAGGAGCCGGTCAGCGAGTCGGGACGGTGAAGCGCCGTCGACGGCTGGCTAGAAGTGCACCGTCAGCCCGACGCTCGACGACAGGTCGTCGTCCTCCGGGACGAAGTCGTTGACGAACACGTCGGCCGATCCGAGGCGATAGCGCAGCTCGAGGGCGAGGGCCACGTTGTCGGCGAGGAAGAGCTTGAGACCGACCAGGGGTCCGGCCACCGCGCCGGACTCGTCCAGAGTGCCGAAGCGGGTGCGGCGCCATCCGACCCCGGCTCCCAGATAGGGGACCAGCCGGCGGGAGCCGCCGAGGTAGCGCGCGGCGTCGAGGCCGATCTCCCAGGTGCGGTAGTCGGAGTCCTCACCCGCGACGTCCTCGAGGAGCTCGTACGCGAAGGTAGCGCGGGCCGAGAGTCGGTCGCGGACGAACAAGCCATAGCCCACCCGGAGGTCGATCTGGTCGCCGATCGCGCTCTCGAAGTCGGGCGTGACGTGCACCGACAGCTCGCGGGCGCCCTTCTGGATTCGCGGCTCTGCCCTCGCCTCGGCGGTGCAGAGGAGAAGAGCGAGCAGGGTGGTCGCAGGGCCTCGAGTCATGGTCTCTCCCTTCGCTGCGGAGGAAAGGCGCGTGGAGCCCGCCGGCACCGTCGGGCGTGCCTCCGGGTGGTAGATGCCGGAGCCCCGCCGATCCCTCGCTGGAACGAGGTGGTGCGTGGACGGCGAGAGAAGCGGCCCGGCCTAACCCCGGATGGCGGCCAGCATCTCCCGGACGGCCGCCTGCATGCCGACGAGGGTGGCGCGGGAGACCAGCCAATGGCCGATGTTGAGCTCCTCGATCTCGGGCAGCGTGGCGACGGGTCCGACGTTGACAGCGGTCAGTCCGTGGCCGGCATAGACGCGGAAGCCGAGCGCGGCGCCGTACTCGGCGGCCTCGGCGATCGCCGCGAGCTCGCGCGGGCGCTCCCGCTCCAGGGCGCGAGTGTAACGGTCGGTGTTGATCTCGAAGCCGCGCACGGGGCCGGCGGCGTGCTCCGCCAGGCGGTCGATCTGGAGCGGGCTGGGATCGAGGAAGACCGAGACCTCGATGCCGGCGGCCAGGAGACGTCGCGCCGCGCGGGCCACCTCGGCGCCCTGCGTCTCCAGGTCGATCCCACCCTCGGTAGTGAGCTCGGCGGGCCGCTCCGGCACCAGGGTCACCTGCCCGGGCCGCAGCTCCTCGGCCAGGGCGAGCATCTCGTGGCTCGTCGCCAGCTCGAGGTTGAGCTTGCCGCGCACCGTCTCCTTCAGGCGGCGGACGTCGTCCTCCTGGATGTGGCGGCGATCGCCGCGCAGGTGGACCGTGATGCCGGCGGCGCCGGCCTCCTCGGCCAGCCTCGCGGCCAGGACCGGGTCCGGGTAGGCGACGCCGCGCGCCTGCCGCAGGGTCGCGATGTGGTCGACGTTCACCGACAGCCTGGTGGCGGTCACTGCACCTCCTCCTCCCCGATCTCGGTCCGGATCGCCTGCACCAGCCGGCGGGCCAGGCTCTCGACCGTGGCCATCTCCGGGCCCTCGATCATGACCCGGGCCAGCGGCTCGGTGCCGCTGTAGCGCAGGACGAGGCGCCCGTCCTTCCCCAGCAGACGCCGGACCGCCTCGATTTCGCCGGCCAACGCGGGCAACGTCTCCAGGGGCGGCTGCGCGGTGACGCGGACGTTCTCGAGCACCTGCGGAAAGCGGCGGAAGCCGGCGAGGAGCGCGGAGACGGGGCGACCGGCGGCCGCCACCTCCAGGGCCAGCACCAGGCCGGTGAGCATGCCGTCGCCGGTCGTCGACAGGTCCAGGTGCACCAGGTGACCGGACTGCTCGCCGCCCAGCACTATGCCTTCGCGGCGCATCGTCTCGACCACCGCGCGGTCGCCCACGTCGCAGCGGACGACCTCGACGCCGTGGTCGGCCAGCGCGCGGGTGAGGCCGAGGTTGCTCATCGAGGTCGCCACGACTCGCGGTGGATCGAGCTCGCCGCGCTCGACCAGGCGTCGGGCCCAGAGGTAGAGCATGGCGTCGCCGTCCCGCACCTCCCCCGCCTCGTCGATCAGCAGCACGCGGTCGGCGTCGCCGTCGAAGCTGAGGCCGAGGTCGGCCGCGGCGGCGGTCGTGGCCCGGGCCGCGACCTCGGGATGCATCGAGCCGCAGTCGCGGTTGATGTTGCGTCCGTCGGGGGCATCGCACACCGGTTCGACCTCGGCGCCGAGACGCCGGTAGAGGACGGGGGCCCAGGTCGAGGCCGCACCGTGGGCGGCGTCGAGGGCGATGCGCAGGCCCGCCAGCGGCTCGCCTCCGGGCGCGACGGCGGCGAGCGCCTCGACGTAGCGAGCGCCCAGCTCCATGTCGACGTCGGGAAGGAGCGTCGGCGCGGCGTCGGCGGGCCGACCGCCGGCCGGGAGCGGGTCCTCCAGGCTGCGCTCCAGGGCCGCTTCGGCCTCCCGGCTCCACTTCAGCCCGGCGGCGTCGATCAGCTTGATGCCGTTGTCCTCCCACGGGTTGTGGCTGGCCGACACCGCGATGCCGACCTGGGCGCCCAGCTCCAGGGTCAGCCTGGCGACCGCCGGGGTCGGCACCACGCCGGCCCAGCGCATGCGGACCCCCTCGGCTTCGAGGGCGGCCGCCACCCAGGCGGCGATCTCCGGTGTGCTGAACCGCGTGTCCCCTCCGACCACGGCCTGCGTTGGGCGGTCCGGTGGCCGCGGCAGGCCCCGCGCCAGGTGCCGGATCAGCCGGACCACGGTCTCGGGATCCAGGGGCGGAACACCGAAGCGGGCCCGGATCCCGTCGGTGCCGAACAGTGAGGCGGCCACTCGACTAACCCTCTGGACCCGTGGCGCCGTCGGACGCCGGGCCCTCCCCGTCGTCGGCTCCGCGGGCTCGCGGGATGGAGAGCTCGACGGTGACCTTGACGAAGCGCGGCTCGACGATGCTGATCATCCGGTCGGGAGGCAGCACGGCGACGTCCTCCTCGAAGTCGAGGGCGTGGCCGGTGAGGTCGACCGGCGTCGTCCCCACCGCCTCGAGCATGCGGACCCGTGACGCCGGGCCGCGGACGGTCACCCGGTTGGGAATGGCCCGTGCGTCGTCGATCACCGCCCCGGCTGCGGGCTCGCCGACGATCTCGGGCTTGACGGCAACCAGGTTCGTCTCCTCCCGATCGAGCACCAGCTGCAGCACGTTGGGCTCGATCGACACCACCTCCAGACCGCCCGGCAAGGCTACCTGCTCGGGCCCGAGGGGAATCTGCACCGTGCCCTCCTGCGCCGGGACCTTGACGAAGACGTCGACCTGGAAAGGCGCGAGGTTGCGAAGCTTGGACACCGGCCCCCGGACGCCGACCTCGACCTCCTCTGCCCGCTCCAGCAGGAGGAAGCCCTCCGGCAGGTCGTAGCGGACGCTGGAAGCCATCAGCTTCTCGCTCGAGGGCTCCCGCTTCTCACCGCTGACCACGAACCAGGCGAGCAGGGCGAGCAGGAGCGCCAGCACGCGGAGGCTCCAGAGGCTTCGTGAATCGGTCATGTAGGTCTGCCCAGGGGGCCCGCCACATCCTTGACCAGATACTGGAAGAGGGAGTTGCGCAGGCTCTTGGCGTCGAGCTCGCGGATGAGCTCGCCGCCCACGGCCAGCGAGATGACGCCGGTCTCCTCGGAAACCACCAGGGCCAGGGCGTCGGTCTCCTCCGAGATGGTGAGCGCCGCGCGATGACGGGTCCCCAGCTCGTGGGCCAGCTCGCTACGCACGGTGAGGGGCAGGAAGCACGCGGCGGCGGCGATCCGGTCGCCCTGCACGATGACCGCGCCGTCGTGGAGCGGCGTATGGGGATCGAAGATGTTGATCAGCAGGTGGTAGGAGATCTCGGCGTCGAGCAGGACGCCGTTCTCGATGTACTCGCGCAGCCCCTCGAGTCGCTGGATGACGATCAGCGCCCCGATCTCGCGTGCGGCGAGCGTCGAGGCGGCGAGGACGACCTCCTGGATCGTGGTCTCGGTCTTCTGATGGGTGTTGAAGCCGAGGAGGGGGTTGCGCCCGACGTTGGCCAGCGCGCGCCGGATCTCCTGCTGGAAGAGCACGATGACGGCGAAAGGGAGCACGATGAGGAAGCTCTGGAGGAGCCGCTGGAGGGTCTCGAGGCCGGCCAGGCCGGCGAGGTAGAAGACGCCGCCGAGGAAGAGGATCCCCATCAAGACCTGCACGGCGCGGGTGCCGCGGATCAGCAGGAGCAGGTAGTAGATGACGATCCCGACGATGACGACGTCGGCGAAGTCGCGCCAGGTGAGCGCCTCCAGCCACTCGCGGACGGTCACGGACGCACCTGCCCGGCGTCGCGGATCGCGTTCCAGACCTCGAGGAACTGGCGGCTCTCGGCGACGTCGTGGACCCTCACCATCGCGGCGCCGTGGGCGGCGGCCCAGGCGACGGCGGCGAGGCTTCCGGCGAGCCGCTCGCCCGGCTCCGCTCCCGAGAGGGCGCCGATGAAGCTCTTGCGGCTGGCGCCCACCAGCAGCGGGAGCCCGAGATCGAGCAGGTCGAGACGACGCAGCAGCTCGAGGTTCTGGATCACCGTCTTGCCGAAGCCGATCCCCGGGTCGAGGACGATCGCCGTGCGCTCGATACCAGCCGTGAGAGCCGTGTCGGCGCGCTCGGCGAGCTCGGCCCGGACCTCCGCCACGACGTCACGGAAGCCGATGTCCCGCTGCATCGAGGCGAGCGCACCGCGACTGTGCATGAGCACCACGGCACAACCCGCCTCGGCCACGACCCCCGCCATGTCGGGATCGCCGAGGGCGCTGACGTCGTTGATCAGGTCGGCTCCCTCGGCCAGCGCGCGGCGGGCGACCACGGCCTTGCGCGTGTCGACGGAGAGAGGGCGCTCGGTGGCGCGGCGCAAGCGAGAGAGGACCGGCAGGAGCCGCTCCAGCTCCTCCGTGGCGGGGACCTCGCGAGCACCGGTCCCGTAGACGCCCCCTCCGGGCCGAGTGGACTCGGCGCCCAGGTCGATCAGGTCGGCGCCCTCGCCCAGCATCCGGAGGGCGTGGTCGACCGCGCGCCGCGGCTCCACCCACCGCCCGCCGTCGCTGAAGGAGTCGGGCGTGAGGTTGAGCACGCCCATGACCAGCGGCCGCGAGAGCAGCGCCAGACGGCCCTCGCGGGCCAGCGGCAGGGCCGCGATCTCGGTCGTGGCTGCCTGGGGAGACGCGGTCACGGGCGGTCTAGTCGGCGCTCCCCAGCGGATCGGTGAGGCGCAGGCCGGCCGGCGTCAGCTCTTCCTCCGGCTCGGTGCCCCGCTGGTCGACGGTGGGCCCTGGGGGAGCGACGGTGGTCGCGCCGCGACCGGAGTCCCGGCGGGGGCCGAGGTCCTCGCCGGTCATCTCCCGGATCATGTCGTAGACGTGGGCGCCGTCCAGCGACTCGTACTCCAGCAGATCGCGCGCCAGACGCTCGAGGACCTCCCGGCGCTCGACCAGGATCTCCCTGGCCCTGCGGTAGGCGGTATCCACGATGCGGTGGATCTCGGTGTCGATCTTCTGGGCCGTCTCCTCGCTGTAGTCGGCGCGCTGGTTGAAGTCGCGGCCGAGGAAGACGGGCTCGTCGCCGCCGCCGTAGGCGAGAGGACCCAGCTCCGACATGCCCCACTCGCAGACCATGCGGCGGGCCATCTCGGTGGCGCGCTCGATGTCGTTGCCGGCGCCGGTGGTGATGTCGGTCTGGGTGGTCTCCTCGGCCACGCGCCCCCCCATGAGCACCGCGATCTGGGTCTCGACGTACTGCTTGCGGTAGGTGTACTTGTCCTCCAACGGCAACTGCATGGTGACGCCCAGGGCGCGGCCGCGCGGGATGATCGTCACCTTGTGGAGGGGATCCGACTCGGGAAGGAACGCCGCCACCAGGGCGTGACCCGCCTCGTGGTAGGCGGTGACCCGCCGCTCCTCCTCGGTGAGCATCAGGGTCTTGCGCTCGACACCCATGAGCACCTTGTCCTTGGCGTACTCGAAGTCCTCCATCGCGACCTTGGTGCGCTCCCTCCGGGCGGCGACGAGGGCCGCCTCGTTGACGAGGTTGGCCAGGTCCGCGCCGGCGAAGCCGGGCGTGCCACGGGCCAGCACCGCGAGCTCGACGTCGGCGGCCAGGGGGATCTCGCGGGTGTGCACCTCCAGGATCCCCAGGCGGCCGTTGATGTCGGGCCGGTCGACGACGACCCGGCGATCGAAGCGGCCCGGACGCAGCAGGGCCGGGTCGAGGACGTCCGGACGGTTGGTGGCCGCGATCAGGATGACGCCCTCGTTGGACTCGAAGCCGTCCATCTCGACCAGCAGCTGATTCAGGGTCTGCTCGCGCTCGTCGTGACCGCCCCCCAGGCCGGCGCCGCGGTGCCGGCCGACGGCGTCGATCTCGTCGA
>Ga0299913_10003917_pt1 | contig 12363 bp, 10 predicted proteins | sample RVTome_9_FD_201360 | JGI IMG/M metagenome (GOLD analysis project Ga0299913, IMG submission 201360) | Soil microbial communities from uranium-contaminated site in the Upper Colorado River Basin, Wyoming, United States - RVT155D38 (version 2) ... | reverse complement strand
CGATGGCGCAGTTCCGCTCGCGGCCGGTATCGATACTGGTACGGCAATCGGGGCTCATTTCGGCACGTCCCTGTGGCTGGAATGGAGCTGTAAGTATATCCAGTTATAGGACCTTAAGCAACGGAAATCAATGGTTTTTTTGGTGTGAGCCAAACCAGCAAGTGCGAGATTTGGAACCGCTCGCGGACTCCACAAAACCATCGTCATGCATCGACCAACTTTGACTGGAGCGCGTTGTCAGCCGTCGGACATATGGGCGCCCGGCCCGTGGCCCCCGACGAGCGTCATAATGCCGACGACCAGGATAAAGCCGATGACAAGGGCCCCGAACACTCTCACCCAACGTGGCGTGCTGGCGCCCAGCTCCAGGCCGGACCCCACACCGACATCGCTGCGCTCGCGTTGTTTCCGTGCGCCGTACCGGGTCAAACCCGCCGGCTTATAGATCGCGAGCGTGGCGACCGTCAGCAACACCAGAAGACCGGCCGCTGCGTGGATCGTAAGGGACGTCCGCAGTCCGATCAGATCGGCACTGGAAAATGTCGTCGTTGCCGCAACAGCGGCCAGATGACTGATCGGCGCCAACTTCAGCAGCAAGACAGCCGTGGCGACCGTGGTCAGCAGAAGTTTGAAAATCACCCAATAGTGCCGAACCAGACCCCAGGCGGTGCCGAGTGCCTGAACAAGCCCGGTCGCCAGTGAGGCGAGACTCAGGGGCAGTATCACGAACCAGGCGGTTATGCCCATCGCGATCGATACCGAACGCACCACCTGCTCGTCCTGGCTGATCAGACCGGCGAGGGCGTGAGCAAGAAAAACCGCAAGCGCGCCAATCCAGCCAACCGATGTCGTGACATGCGCGGTGAGCGCGAACTTGCGAACGGGGGCTGTCATGGTCATGGCCGGGGATGACTCGATCAACCGCTGCTATTTCTTGCGCGGCATGTACAGGTCCGTCAGCGTACCCTCGTACGCTTCGGCGGCGAACATCACGGTTTCCGAAAGCGTCGGATGCGGGTGGATCGTCATTCCGACGTCCGCCGCATCGGCGCCCATTTCGAGCGCAAGAGCAACTTCCGAGATGAGGTCACCGGCCGAGGGTCCGACGATGCCGCCGCCGAGCACGCGGCCGGTCTTTTTATCGAACAGGAGTTTCGTCATTCCCTCAGGACGCCCTATTCCCAGTGCGCGACCGCTGGCACTCCAGGGAATCTGGGTCTTCGCATACTCGACGCCGTCGCGCTTCGCGTCCGTCTCCGTCAGTCCCACCCACGCAATTTCCGGATCGGTATAGGCAACCGAGGGAATACCGCGCGCATCGAACGCGCTCTTCTCGCCCGCCGCGACCTCTGCGGCGACTTTTCCTTCGTGTGTCGCCTTGTGCGCGAGCATCGGTCCTCCGGCGAGATCGCCTATCGCAAATATGTGCGGCACGCTGGTGCGCATCTGTTTGTCGACCTTGACGATGCCGCCCTTGTCGACCTGCACGCCGACTTCCTCGGCATCCAGCTTGTCGCCGTTGGCGCGGCGGCCTACGGCCACGAGCACGCGATCATACAGCTCCGATTCCGGCGCATCCTTGCCCTCGAACCGGACCTCGATGCCCGGCACAGTCGGGCGCATGCCGGTGACCTTCGTCTGCAGCATGATCACTTCGTAGCGCTTGTCGATGAATTTGCGGAACGGTCGGATGAGATCGGGGTCGGTGCCGGGCATCAGGCTGTCCGTGAGTTCGACGACGCTGACAGAGCTTCCGAGCGCGTTGTATACGCAGGCCATCTCCAAACCGATGATGCCCCCGCCGACGACCAGCAGGCGTTTCGGCAACGGGCCGAGCTCGAGCGCGCCGGTGGAGTCGACGATTCTCGGATCGTCGGGCAATCCGGGCAGCTTCGCGCTTTCGGAACCGGCCGCGATGATGCATTGCCGGAAGTCGATCGTTTCGCTGTTGTCCAGGACGAGTCGCGTCGCAGACTCGAACTTCGCCGTGGCATGCACGACGGTCACCTTGCGCTGGCGCGCGAGCTGCATGAGGCCGCCGGTCAGCCGGCCGACGACCTGATTCTTCCATTCGCCGAGCTTCGCGGCATCGATGCGCGGCTTGCCGAAGTGAATGCCGTGCTCGCTCATCGCCGCGGCATCGTCGACGACCTTCGCCGCGTGCAACAGCGCCTTGGACGGTATGCAGCCGACGTTCAGGCAAACGCCGCCGAGCGTCGGCCAGCGTTCGACCAGTATCACTTTCATGCCGAGGTCGGCGGCGCGAAACGCCGCTGCGTAACCGCCGGGGCCGGCGCCGATGACGACCAGCTCGGTGCTGTGCGTCGCCGCCATCAGGGAATCGCCTCGAGCAGCGCCTCGGGATCTCTGAGCGCTTCGCCGAGGAAGGTCGTAAAGCGCACCGCGTAGGCGCCGTCGACCACGCGATGATCGTAGGAAAGCGACAGAGGCAGCATCAGGCGAGGCTTGAACTCCGAGCCGTCCCACACCGGCTGCATCGACGATCTCGACACACCGAGGATCGCCACCTCCGGCGCGTTGACGATCGGCGTGAACGCCGTGCCGCCGATGCCGCCAAGGCTCGTGATGGTGAAGCTGGCGCCCTGCATCTGGTCGGCCTTGAGCTTGCCGTCGCGGGCTGCCTGCGAAAGCTCGCCGAGCTCGGTGGCGATTTCATACACGTCCTTCTTGTCGGCATCGCGGATGACCGGAACCATCAGGCCGTTCTCGGTATCGGCGGCAAACCCCAAGTGTATGTACTTCTTGTAGACGAGATTCGCCCCGTCCTCCGCAAGCGACGCATTCGCTTTCGGAAACTCCTTCAGCGTCGCCACGCAGGCGCGCATGATGAATGCGAGGATGGTCAGGCTGATGCCGCGTTCCTTGGCCGCTCCTTTGAGCTCCTGACGCTTCTCTTCCAGTTCCGTGATATCGGCCAGGTCGTGCTGCGTGACGTGCGGCAGATTGATCCAGCTTGCCTGAAGCCGCGGACCCGAAATCTTCTGGATGCGGGTCAGCGGTTCCTGCTCGACCTCACCGAACTTCGAGAAGTCGACGCTCGGGACTTTCGGCAATGCCGCGCCCGCGGCCCCGCCTCCGGTGAGTATCTCCTTGACGAAGGCCTTGACGTCGTCGTGGAGAATACGGTTTTTCTCGCCACTGCCCCGGACACTGGCGAGGTCGACGCCCAGTTCGCGCGCTAGCTTGCGCACCGAAGGGCTGGCGTGCGCTCGCGAAAAGCCCGCCTCGTCGATGGCCGGCAGGCTGCCGCGCGCAGCATCGGCCTGTTTGGCGGCGGGCTTTTGCGCCGGCTTCTCCTTCGCCGCTTTCCGCTCCGGCTCGCGCTTTTTCTGCGATTCCTTCGTCGGCGCTTTCTCGGCCGCCGGTTCGGGGGCGCCTTCCGCGGTCTTCGCGCCCTCGCCCGCCTTCACGACGACAATCTCCGAGCCCTCCGACACACGGTCGCCGACCTTCACCAGCACCGACTCGATGCGACCCGCGACCGTCGAGGGAACGTCCATCGCGGCCTTGTCGGTCTCCAGCGTGATGAGCGAATCCTCGACGCCTATTTCGTCGCCTTCCTTGACGTGCACCTCGATGATTTCGACGTCGCTGAAATCGCCGAGGTCGGGCACGGTAACCTTCTGCTTCTCTCCGCCCTTGTTCTCTTCCTCCCTGGCGCCGGCCGTTTCGGCGGGCCGGGCCTCGGCCTTGTCCTCGCCCTTCTCACCGGCCTCATCTTCGGCTTCGTCCGTGTCGGCCTCGCCTTCGGCTTTCCCGTCGCTCTCGCCTGCTCCCTCTTCCTCCGGCGACTCGCCGTCATCGCCGCCTTCGTCGTCCTTGCCTGCTTCGGCGTCGTCCCCCGCCTTCATGCGGCCGATGACGTCGCCCGTCGACACCTTGTCGCCCACCGAAACCGTGAGCTCCTCGATCTCGCCTTCCTCTTCCGCCGGCACATCCATCGCCGCCTTGTCGGTCTCGAGGGTAATCAGCCCGTCTTCCTTCGACACGCGATCGCCGGCTTTCACCAGGACCTCGATCACCTCGACGTCCGAGAAATCGCCCAGGTCCGGAACCTTGATTTCGATGCTGTTCGCCACCTGTTACTCCGCCTTCCGCGAGTCTGATCCTGCGTCTGAGTCTCGATCGAATCGAGATAACGTACTTAACATGCTGATTTATTCGTCATTATCAACCGTACACGGCGACGTCCTAGAGCGTCACCGGGTCCGGCTTATCGGGGTCGATGCCGTATTTCCGAATGGCCTTCGCCACGGCGGCGGCTTCGAACTTGCCTTCGTCGGCGAGCGCCTTCAGTGCGGTGACCGTGATGTAGTGCCTGTCGACTTCGAAAAACTGGCGCAACGCCTTGCGTGCATCGCTGCGGCCAAAACCATCGGTGCCGAGCGACACGAACTGTCCGGGCATCCAGCGCTGAATCTGATCGGGCACGATCTTCATGTAGTCGGTCGCGGCAACGAAGGGGCCCTTCGTACGGCCAAGGCTCTCCTCGAGAAAGCTTCTGCGACGCTCCGACTCCGGATGCAACTGGTTCCACCGCTCGGCCTGCAATGCGTCCCGGCGCAACTGGTTGAAGCTCGTGACGGACCAGACGTCGGCAGGGATGTCGAAATCCTGTTCGAGCAACTCGGCGGCTGCGAGCGTTTCGCGGAGGATCGTTCCCGAGCCCATCAACTGCACTCTGGCATCGCCTTCGCCGCCGCGCTGCAGCAGGTACATGCCCTTCAGAATTCCTTCCTCGACGCCCTCGGGCAACGGAGGATGCACGTAGTTTTCGTTCATGCAGGTGAAATAGAAGAACACGCTCTCCTGCTCGTCGATCATGCGGCGCATGCCGTCTTGCACGATGACTGCGATCTCGTAGCCGAAGGCCGGATCGTACGAGACGCAATTGGGCACCGTCGAGGCGAGCACATGGCTGTGGCCGTCCTGGTGCTGCAGTCCCTCGCCGGCCAGGGTCGTGCGGCCCGCAGTGCCGCCGATCAGGAAGCCGCGCGAGCGCTGGTCCGCGCCGGCCCAGATGAAATCACCGATGCGCTGGAAACCGAACATCGAGTAATAAATGTAGAACGGAATCGTCTGGAGGCCGTGATTGCTGTAGGACGTGCCAGAGGCCAGCCAGGAACAGAACGAACCGGCTTCGTTGATACCCTCTTCGAGGATTTGTCCCTTCTTGTCTTCCTTGTAGAACATCAACTGTTCCGCATCCTGCGGCGTGTACAGCTGACCCTTCGAGGAATAGATGCCGACCTGACGGAACATGCCTTCCATGCCGAAGGTGCGGGCCTCGTCCGGAACGATCGGCACGACGAACTGACCGATTTTTTTGTCGCGAAGCAGCGCGGTGAGCATGCGCACGAAAACCATCGTCGTCGAAGCTTCGCGTTCCCCGGTGCCCTCCAGCGCCGCCTTGAAGAGATCGAGTGACGGCGCTTTCAGCGCCTGCGACGGGAGAGGTTTGGTGCGGCGTTGCGGCAGGTAACCGCCGAGCGCCTTGCGGCGTTCGTGCAGGTATTCGATTTCCGCGCTGTCCGGAGCCGGCTTGCAGAACGGCACGCTTTCCAGTTCCTTGTCGGAGACCGGGATGTTGAAACGGTCGCGAAAGACTTTCAGCGCCTCGATGCCGACCTTTTTCGCCTGGTGGGCAATGTTCTGGCCTTCGCCAGCCGCGCCCATGCCGAAACCCTTGACCGTTTTCGCCAGAATAATCGTCGGCTGACCCTTGTGCCGCACCGCGTTGTAATAGGCGGCGTGTACTTTCAGGGGATCGTGACCGCCGCGGTTCAGGCGCCAGACTTCCTCGTCCGACATGTCCGCGACCATCGCTTTCGTTTCGGGATAACGCCCGAAGAAGTGCTCGCGCACGTAGGCGCCATCCTTCGACTTGAAATTCTGGTACTCGCCATCGACGCACTCTTCCATCGTGCGGCGCAGGAGACCGGTGTGATCGCGAGCCAGCAGCGGGTCCCAGCGCGAGCCCCAGATGACCTTGATGACGTTCCAGCCGGCGCCGCCGAACGCGGCTTCGAGCTCCTGGATGATCTTTCCGTTGCCGCGCACCGGTCCGTCGAGACGCTGCAGATTGCAGTTCACCACGAATACGAGATTGTCGAGACCTTCGCGGACCGGCATCGTGATGGCGCCCATCGATTCGGGCTCGTCCATCTCGCCGTCACCCAGAAAGCACCAGACTTTGCGATCGCTCGCGGGCAGCATGTCGCGGTTTTCCAGATAGCGCATGAAACGCGCCTGGTAGATCGCCATCATCGGGCCTAAGCCCATCGAGACGGTCGGGTACTGCCAGAAATCCGGCATCAGCCAGGGATGCGGATAGGACGACAGCCCGCCGCCGACTTCCTTGCGGAAGCGGCCCAACTGCTCTTCGTTCAGGCGCCCCTCGAGGTAGGCGCGGGCATAGAATCCCGGTGACGAATGTCCCTGCAGGAAAATCATGTCACCGCCGTGTTCTTCGGTCGGCGCGCGCCAGAAGTGATTGAAGCCGACTTCGTACAGGGTGGCCGAGGACGCATAACTCGCGATATGGCCGCCGTATTCCGAGCTTTCCCGATTCGCCTGCACCACCATGGCCATGGCGTTCCAGCGTATGTACGACTCGATACGGCGCTCGATCGAGCGGTCGCCGGGATATTCCGGCTGGCGTCCGGTCGCGATGCTGTTGAGATACGCGGTATTTGGGCTATAGGGCAGATACGCGCCTGAGCGGCGGGCGAAATCGATGACCTGGTTCAGCAGAAAGTGCGCGCGATTCGGGCCGTGCTGCTGCAGTACCGAATCGATGGATTCGAGCCACTCGCGAGTCTCGGTCGGGTCGATGTCATCAAACCTGCTGTCAAATCTGCGTGAATCCGTCATAAAGCGTCCATTTGGTCATCGACGAAGTTGTCCATGCAATATTTCCCTGGATAATGCACCACGGATAATGCATTGCGCGCCGGATGGGGTATTCGCTACGCCGGTCCGGGACTCGTTCATCACCGGCGACGTGTTGGCTGAGTCGCGTATTATGGCCCAAGAGGCCCGGAAAGGTTAGGCCCTGTTGACATTTACCCGGTAGTGCTGAAATGGCCAATGTATCTCTTGCAAGTATGTTCCCGGCACGACAGGAAAAAAGCGCCATAAGGATCACGCAGGCGACCGGGACGCCGGCCTCCGCGGCGTTCGCCGGAGTCGACAAGTTGCTCGTCGTGGTGCCGGAAAGAGTCCCCGCCTCCGCGTGGCGCAGCATTCCGCAGGGCAACAAAGTTCGCGCGCTGATGAAGCGGAGGGTGCCGGACGCTGTGCCGGGGGTTCGTACGCGCCTGACCAACAAGCGACAAACGAGCCTCTTGCTCGGTACCATGTCCGCCGACGCGGAGGCGTTCGACCACCTCTCCTTCGGCCGCAAGATGGTTGCCGCCGCGCTCGCCGAACGGGGCGCGAGCCTCGGCATCTGGGTCCAGGGGTTCCGGCAGGACGATGCCGCGAAACTCACGCGACACCTCGTTACGGCGGCGCTTGCCGCGGGTTTCAGCCTCGCAGAATTCAAGTCCAGGCAAACGCCGGCTCGCATCAAGAGCATCCGCATTTTCGGCCTCGAAGAGCGGCTCGATCTCCGGCGTGTCGAGGCAGAAGCCAAAGGCAACAACCTCGCCCGCTGGCTCACGGCCATGCCGCCGAACAAGCTCGACGCAACGTCATACATTGCTTTTCTCCGGCATCTCGCCGGCGACTATGGCTGGACCTTCAAGAAATACGGTACCCGCGCTCTGGAAGAGATGGGAGCAGGAGCGTTTCTGGCGGTGGCCCAGGGCAATCCGGACGACAGCGCGGCGATCGTCCGCCTGCAATATCGGCCGGCCGGCGCGCCCGCCCGTCCCGCGCTGAGCCTGGTCGGAAAGGGCATCATTTTCGACACCGGCGGAACGAACCTGAAGCCGTTTCAGGCGATGGCGGACATGCACATCGACATGGGCGGCAGTGCTGTCGCGGTCGGTGCGCTGCTCACGATCACAGAGCTCGACCTGCCCGGTGCAGTGGATTGCTGGCTGGCGATCACGGAAAACAGGATCGGTCCGACGGCGTACAAATCGCAGGACATCGTCACCGCGGCCAACGGCAAGACGATCGAGGTCGTGCACACGGACGCGGAAGGAAGACTCGCGCTGGCCGACGCACTGGTATTTGCCTGCAAGGAAAACCCGGGCCTCGTCATCGACTACGCAACGCTCACCGGGGCCTGCATCAACGCGATCACGCGCAGATATAGCGGCGTCTTCACCAATCGTCCGGACTGGCATCCCCTGCTGAAGAAGTCCGGACGCGACAGCGGCGAGAGAGTCTGGCCGTTTCCGCTCGGCAAGGACTTCAAGTCGGAGCTCGAAAGCGAAGTTGCCGATATCCGGCAATGCACGCCGGACGCCGGCGGCGACCACATCCTGGCCGCAACGTTCTTGAACGAGTTCGTAAACCCCGACGTACCGTGGATACATGTCGACCTGAGCGCCGCGAAACGCAAGGGAGGGCTGGGCGCAGTACCGACGGACATCACCGGCTTCGGCGTTCGATTTACGATGGATCTGTTGCTGGACAGGCAGTTGACCGACTCCGCAGGCGACGAGTAGTTTGACTGCGCGACAGCCGCCGTTCCGATCTGCTAAGGTCCACCTGATGAAACCCTTTGCGATGTGCGAACGCTTTCGCGGTTTCCTGCCCGTGGTCGTAGACGTCGAGACCGGCGGGTTCAACTGGAAAACGGATGCCCTGCTGGAAATCGCAGCGGTTTTTCTCGAGGCGCACGACGACGGCACACTGACGCGCGGCAGGACCATCCGCTACCACGTCAAGCCGTTCGAGGGCTCCAACATGGAGCCGGCGTCCCTCGCCGTGAACGGCATCGATCCCGACCACCCGCTGCGCCCCGCGATCGACGAGCGCGACGCGCTGCAGCGGGTGTTCCGCGACGTACGGACTGCGGTACGCACGCACGGTTGCTCGCGAGCGATTCTGGTCGGGCATAACTCCGCCTTCGACCTTGCTTTTCTGAACGAGGCGGTGGAAAGAACGGCGATCAAGCGCAACCCCTTCCATCCGTTCAGCAGCTTCGATACGGCCACGCTCTGCGGTGTGGCCTACGGACAGACAGTGCTGTCACGCGCGGTGCATGCGGCTGGCCTCGTTTGGGATGAAAGCCAGGCGCACTCCGCCGCTTACGACGCGGAAATCACGGCTGACGTATTCTGCGACGTCGTCAACCGGTTCCGGGCCGTGTTCGAGTCGGCCAGGCCGCAGAATTTCGAGACGGAGGCGATGGAAGACGTGATGCAAGCCGCAGGGGAATCCCACAAAGCGGGCTAGGCAGGGACTTCGGACAGCAACTCCTTAAGCTCGCCGGACTTGTACATTTCGACGACGATGTCACAGCCGCCGACCAGTTCGCCGTTGACGTACAGCTGGGGAAACGTCGGCCAGTTCGAATAGCTCTTGAGCCCTTCGCGAATCTCCGGATCCTCAAAAATGTTCACGTAGGCGAAAGGTTTGCCGATTGACTTCAACGCCATCACCGTTTGCCCGGAAAATCCGCACTGCGGGAAATCCGGCGTACCCTTCATGTACAACAGCACCTTGTTCTCTTTCAGCTGCTGCTCGATTCTCTCGTTTACATCCACTCGAATTTACCTGCAGTCGTTATGGTTGGAGATAAGACAGTCCACGGCAGACTCAAGTTCCGCCGCCGACGCTGATCCGGCTGTCGACGCGCTGCACGCCTTCCACGGCGCCGGCAAGGCGAATCGCGCGCTCGCGAGCCTCATGGTTTCCGACGGTTCCGTGCAACGTCACTCGCCCGCTCACCGTCTCGACGCGCAAGTCGTAGCGACCCAGGACGGTGTCGTCGATGAGCCGGTTTCGCACGGTCGCCGTAATGGCGCTGTCTCTCGCCGTCTGGGCCGACGAGCGGCCGTCGCCGCCGAGCCGTGTGCCGTCGCTATTGCCGCCGCCAAGCAGCATCGCGGTGCAGCCGGAAAGCGCGAACGCCAAAGCTGCGGCAGCGGCGATGTGGGTCACTATAGCAGTCCTGCCTGGTTTCATTGCGGGGCCATTGTACGCGGGTCGTTCCCGGTAACACACATCGTTATGAGACCTGTCGCCCCGCCAGCGCGTTTACCACGCGCCATTGTTCTTCCGGCGTCATCGCCGACCATCTCACAATTTCGTCGATCGTGCGTTTGCAGCCGATACAGACTTCGCATTCATTCAGCTTGCAGATATCGATGCACGGCGAGGGCGGGAAAGCGCAGGGTTTCGGATCATTTATGACTGACATTTCAATGATATGAGCTAACTTTATAAAGTTGTTTCTGGCACGATGCGGCCGCGCCGGGAAGACCGGTAACCCTGCTTTTGCGAGACGCACACCTTATAATAGCTGCGCCCCGCAAACCAATCGGGGTGCAGGCTCCCCCGGAAGCTGATTCCGAGCAATAAGAACCTGACGAACCAATAATCCCCTGGGAGAACGAAACATGAATCCATTGAACTCGATTGCCGGAACGATTGTGACGGGGGTGATCCTTGCGATCATCCTGGCGCTGGCGACCAAGGGTATACACGTTCCCAGCGCGATGCCGGTCAACTCGATCATTATCTGGCTGCATGTTCTGGCCGGCATTACGTGGATCGGCCTCCTCTACTATTTCAACTTCGTGCAGGTTCCGGCCCTGGCGCAGGCCGCCGGCGATACCGGTGGACCGGGAGGTGCGGGGATCACGAAGTACGTCGCGCCGCGGGCACTGTTGTGGTTTCGCTGGGCAGCGGTCGTAACGTGGTTGTCGGGTGCTGCGTTCCTGCTGCATCTGGGAATGCTCGACGATGCGCTCGCACTCGGCACGCTGACCGATCCGGTCAGCCCCTATGCCCTGACCATCGGCATGGGTGCCTGGCTCGGCACCATTATGCTGTTCAACGTGTGGGTGCTGATCTGGCCGAATCAGAAAAGGATACTCGGCCTGGTGGAAGCGACCCCGGACGAGATCGCCAAGGGAAAACGAACCGCACTGCTGGCTTCGCGAGCCAACACCATGCTGTCGATTCCCATGATCATGTGCATGGTAGGCGCAGGGCACGGCTTCTTCATGTAGTGTCCCGTCCTTGAAATATCCAGGCCCGGTACGGCTCGCCCTGCCGGGCTTTCTTTTGCGATGATCGACGGAGGGCCGTCACCGGTTCCGCCACCATGCACGACTTGCGATTCGCGATCGAAAAGAACGTCGGCGATGCGCTGGCGGAGGATCTTGGCTCAGGTGACCTTACCGCCGAGCTTCTTCCACCATCGGTGACGGCCGAAGCGACCATCGTGAGTCGGGAACCCATGGTCCAGGCCGGGCGTCCCTGGGTCGACGCGGTTTACCGTCGACTCGATTCCGGCATCGACATCGACTGGCTGACCGAAGACGGCGACCGGGTGCCGGCGGGCTCAGCCATTGCGCGTTTGCGGGGTCCCGCGCGCGGCCTGCTGACCGGGGAACGCACCGCGCTCAACTTCCTGCAGACGCTCTCTGCCACGGCGACCATTACGGCCGCGTACGTCGACGCAGTGTCCGGCACGCAGACGAGGGTCCTGGACACACGAAAAACCATCCCGGGACTGCGCCTGGCACAGAAATACGCGGTTCGCTGCGGCGGCGGCGTCAATCATCGGATCGGCCTCTTCGACGCCATACTGATCAAGGAAAACCACATCCTGAGCGCCGGCGGAATTGGAGCGGCAATCGAGAACGTGCGGCGCCTCCACGCCGGCTTGTCGGTCGAGATCGAGGTGGAGACCATCGAGGAACTGAGGCAGGCACTCGGCGCCGGGGCGGAACGGCTGCTACTGGACAACTTCACGCTGGAGCAACTGCGGGAGGCGGTAGCGGTAAACGCGAGCGAAGGACATCCGCCGGCGCTGCTGGAGGCTTCGGGTGGGTTGACGCTCGAGACGGTAAGGGCGGTGGCGGAGACCGGGGTCGATTTTGTTTCGATCGGGGCGCTGACCAAGAATATCGCCGCGGTCGATTTATCGATGCGGTTTGGTTGACGACTACGCTACGGCGCGGGTTACGTGCTTGGGCTCGGCGACGCCGTACCCTTGAGCGTAATCGATCCCCATGCCGCGCAGCATCGTGATGATTTCCTCGTTCTCCGCAAACTCGGCGATCGTCTGCTTGCCTGTCAGATGACCGATTTCGTTGATCGAACGCACCATCTCGCGATCGATCGGGTCGTGGAGGATTTCCTTGACGAAACTCCCGTCGATCTTGAGGTAGTCCACCGGGAAATGCTTCAGGTAGCCGAATGAGGAAAGCC
>Ga0299913_10003916_pt1 | contig 12364 bp, 7 predicted proteins | sample RVTome_9_FD_201360 | JGI IMG/M metagenome (GOLD analysis project Ga0299913, IMG submission 201360) | Soil microbial communities from uranium-contaminated site in the Upper Colorado River Basin, Wyoming, United States - RVT155D38 (version 2) ... | reverse complement strand
CTGCGGTCGTGCGCGCCATGCTGCCGTTCTTCAGCGAGCGGTTCGGCAACCCCTCCGGCCGCCAGCACGTGTACGGCCAGGACGCGCATGCCGCGGTGGAGGCGGCGCGCGCGCAGGTGGCGGAGACGATCGGCGCGCGGCCGGAGGACGTGGTGTTCACGTCCGGCGCGACCGAGTCGAACAACCTCGCGGTGCGCGGCCTCGCGCGCGGGCTGGGGCGAACCGGCCACATCGTCACCACCGACATCGAGCACGCGGCGGTGCTCGAGCCGTGCCGCACGCTCGAGCGCGAGGGGTTCACGGTGACGCGCGTGGCCGTCGGCGCGGACGGGCTGGTGGATCCCGCACGGGTGATCGAGGCCTTGCGGCCGGACACCGTGCTCGTGGCCCTGATGGCCGCCAACAACGAGGTGGGAACGATCCAGCCCGTGGCCGAGGTCGGCGCGGCCTGCCGCGAGCGCGGCCTCGCCTTCCACAGCGACGCGGTCCAGGCGGTGGGCCGCATCCCGGTGGACGTGGAGGCCTGGAGCGTGGACCTGCTCAGCGTCTCGGCGCACAAGATGTACGGGCCCAAGGGCGTGGGCGCCCTCTACGTCCGCAAGGACCGGCGTCCGCGGTTGCGCCTGCAGGCCCAGGCCGAAGGCGGCGGCCAGGAGAAGGGCCTGCGCTCCGGCACCCTCAACGTGCCCGGGATCGTGGGCCTCGGCGAGGCCTCCCGCCTCGCGCGCGAGGCGCTCGCCGCCGGCGAGGCCGCTCGGCTCGAGGCGATGCGCGACCGCCTGCTCGCGCAACTGCAGCGGCGCATCGGGGAGGTGACGGTCAACGGCGCGCTGCGGCCGCGCCTCCCGGGAAACCTGCACGTCTCGATCGCGCGCGCCGAGGCGGAGACGCTCATCCTGTCCCTCGGAGGCGAGGTCGCGATCTCCTCGGGAGCGGCCTGCGCGGAGGCCGGGGGCGGGGGATCGCACGTGCTGCGCGCGATGGGCCTCTCGGACGAGCGCGTCTACACCGCGCTGCGCTTCGGGATCGGCCGATATAATACCGACCTCGAGCTCGACGCCGTGGTCGGAGCGCTCGAAGAGGCGGTGCGTCAATCGCGCCGGAGGTCTTCACCCGCTTCGGTTTGAGTTTCGCCGCGATTGGCGCGGGTCTCCGCAATCGCCCGCGCGGATCGCCAATGACGCAAATCGCGTGCCTCCGTCATGCTGCTGTCACAAGGTGCAAAATGCTCGAAGTGGCGGTGATCGAATGACTTGCGAACGCAAGTGGCGAAGTTTCCACAAGGTTTTCCACAGATTCTGTGGACGGCGTTGCGGCGCTCCGCGGGCACGCGTTTGATCGCGAAGCGCCGGCTGTTCACGCCCGGGCCCACGCCTCTGCACCCCGTCGTCCAGGAGGCGCTCGCGCGCCCGATCCTCCACCACCGCACCGACGAATTCCGGGCAGTGATGACGCAGTGCCGCGAAGGACTGCAGCGCTTCCTCAAGACCACGAGCGACGTGCTGGTGCTCGCCAGCTCCGGGAGCGGCGGGATGGAGGCCGCCCTGGCCAACGCCGTCTCGCCCGGCGAGACCGTGCTGGCCCTGGTCGCCGGCAACTTCGGCGAGCGTTGGGCGGCCATCGGCCGCGCGTACGGCATGGACGTCCGCGTGCTCGAAGCGCCCTGGGGCGAGGCCGTCTCCGCGGAGAGCGTGGCGCAGGCCCTGGAGCGCGACCCGAAGACGCGCGCCGTGTTCGTCCAGCTCTCGGAGTCGTCCACGGGCGCGGCGCACGACGTGGAGGCCATCGCGCGCGTGACGCGCGCGAGCGACGCGCTGCTCGTGGTGGACGCCATCTCCGGGGCCGGGGCCATGCGCCTCGACACCGAGGCCTGGGGCGTGGACCTGGTGGTGGTGGGCAGCCAGAAGGCGCTGGCGCTGCCGCCCGGTCTGGCCTTCCTGGCCGTCGGCCCTCGAGCCTGGGAGCGGATCGAGTCGGCGACGACGCCCCGGTTCTACTTCGACCTGCGGCGCGAGCGCAAGGCCCAGAAGGGCGGCGAGGCCGCCTTCACCCCGGCGATCTCCCTGGTCGTGGCCCTGAGGGCGGCGTTGGACTTCGTGGAGAGCCTGGGCGGCGTGGACGCGCTCGTGGAGAACGCGGCCACCCTGGCCGAGGCCACGCGCGCGGCCGCGGCGGCGCTGGGGGTGCCGCTGGTCGCGCCGCGCCACCATGGCGACGCCCTCACCGCGCTCTACGCGCCCGCGGGCCTCGATTCCGGCGCCATCGTGAAAGCGCTCAAGACCGAGTTCGGCTCGACGGTGGCCGGCGGGCAGGGCGCGCTCAAGGGGAAGATCCTCCGCATCGCCCATCTCGGGTACTACGACGCCACCGACATCCTGGGCCTGCTCGCGACGTTCGAGATCGTGCTCTCGCGCCTGGGACACCGCTTCGAGCTCGGCGCCGGCCTGGCCGCGGCGGAGGCGGCCTGGCTGCGCCGCCCTTCCGCGCCGAGGTCCCGACCCTGAGCACGCAGATCCTCGTCCTCGAAGGCATCACGGACCGCGGCCTGCAGATCCTGAAGGCGGAGGGCTGGCAGGTGGACGTGCGCAAGGCCTTGCCGCCGGCCGAGCTGGCCCGCGTGATCGCGCCCTACCACGCGCTCATGATCCGCAGCGGCAGCCACATCACGGACGAAGTCCTGGCCTGCGCGGCGAACCTGCGCATCATCGGCCGGCCGGGCGTGGGTGTCGACAACGTGGACCTCGAGGCCGCCACGCGGCGCGGCATCGTGGTGATGAACTCCCCCGGCGGCAACCTCGTCTCCACGGCCGAGCTGGCGCTCGGCCTGCTCCTGGCGTGTGCGCGCAACATCCCACAGGCGGACGCCTGCATGAAGGCGGGGAAGTGGGACCGCAAGTCCTTCGCGGGCGTGGAGCTGCACGGCAAGCGGCTCGGCGTCGTCGGCTTCGGCCGCATCGGCCGCGAGGTGGGGGCGCGCGGCCAGGCGCTGGGCATGGACGTCGTCGCCTACGACCCGTTCGTCTCGGCGGCGGTGGCCGAGCGGCTGCACGTGCCCATGGTCCCGCTCGACGACCTCTTGCAGACGAGCGACTTCATCACGCTGCACACCACATTGAGCCGCGAGACGCGGCACCTGATCGGCAAGGACGCGCTGGGCAAGGTGAAGCCCGGCGTCCGCCTGGTCAACGCCGCGCGCGGCGAGCTGGTGGACGAGGAGGCGCTGCTGGCCGCGCTCGAGGCCGGCCGGGTGGCCGGCGCCGCGCTCGACGTGCACGCGCAGGAGCCGCCCGTGGACTGGCGGCTGGCGCAGCATCCGCGCGTGGTGGCCATGCCGCACTGCGGGGCCGCGACCGCGGAGGCGCAGGAGCGCGTGGGCACCGACATCGCCCAGCAGGTGCGCGACTTCCTCAAGGGCGGTCTCATCCAGCACGCGGTCAATTTCTTCTCGCTCACCGGCGACCTCTACGACGCGGTGCGCCCGGCCATGGAGCTGGCGGAGCGGCTCGGCCTGTTCCTGGGCCAGGCCTGCGACGGCAGCATGGAGCGCGTGGAGATGGGCCTCTACGGCGACTTCCGCGAGATCGACGCCAAGCCCATCCTGGCCGCGGCGGTGCGGGGCGTGCTGAAGCCTGCCCTGCCCACGGTCACCCTGGTCAACGCGCGCTCGGTGGCCGCGGAGCGGGGCATCGAGGTGCTGGAGTCCACCTCCTCGGCGCGGGTGGCTTTCTCCAACCTCATGGTCCTGCGCCTCAAGACGAGCGACTGCGACGTCTCGGTGGCGGGCACGCTGTTCGGGCGCAGCCATCTCCGCCTGGTGGACGTGGACGGGGTGGAGGTGGACGCGATCCCGCAGGGCCACCTGCTGCTGATCAAGAACGACGACACGCCCGGTGTGGTGGGGCACCTGGGCAGCCTGCTCGGCGAGCGGGCCATCAACATCGCGCGCATGACCGTCGGCCGCAAGCCGGGCAGCGGCCGCGCCGTGATGCTCATCGAGGTGGACCACGAGGTGGCCGAGGACGCGCTGGCCGCGGTGCGCCGGGTGCCCGGCGTGCGCGAGGCCCGGGCGGTGAGGCTGGGATAGACTCCGGCTATGCCCTCGATCCCACCTCCGCCCGGCGGACGTCCCATCCGCATCTCCGGCGGGAAGCTGCAGGTCCCCGACCAGCCGATCATCCCCTACGTCGAAGGCGACGGCACCGGCCGCGACATCTGGCGCGCCTCGCAGCGCGTGTTCGACGCCGCGGTCGAGAAGGCCTACGGCGGCCGGCGCCAGGTGGCCTGGATGGAGCTGCTGGCCGGGGAGAAGGCCTTCAATGAGACGAAGGAGTGGATGCCGGCGGAGACGCTCGCCGCCTTCCGCGAGTACCTGGTCGGCATCAAGGGCCCGCTGAGCACCCCGATCGGCGGGGGCATCCGCTCGCTCAACGTGGCCCTGCGGCAGGAGCTCGACCTCTACGTCTGCCTGCGGCCGGTGCGCTACTTCGAGGGCGTGCCCAGCCCGGTGAAGCGCCCGCAGGACGTGGACATGGTCATCTTCCGGGAGAACACCGAGGACATCTACGCCGGCATCGAGTGGGCCGCGGGCACGCCGGAGGCGCGGAAGGTGGTGGCCTGGCTCCAGTCCGAGATGAAGGTGAAGAAGATCCGCTTCCCGGAGACCAGCGGCATCGGCATCAAGCCCGTCTCGCGGGAGGGGACCGAACGGCTCGTGCGCGCGGCGCTGCGCTACGCGCTGGAGACCAAGCGCAAGAGCCTGCACCTCGTGCACAAAGGCAACATCATGAAGTTCACCGAGGGCGCCTTCCGCGACTGGGGCTACGCCCTGGCCGCGCGCGAGTTCCGCCAGGAGACCGTGACCGAGCGCGAGAGCTGGATCCTCGGCAACAAGGAGAAGGACGCGAACCTCGGCGTGGAGCAGAACGCCCGCGCCATCGAGCCGGGCTACGACCTCATGACGGACGACCAGAAGGGAAAGGTGCGCCAGGAGGTCGAGGCGGCGCTCGCCCTCTCGGCCACGCACGGCAACGGCCAGTGGAAGTCGAAGATCCTGGTGCGCGACGCCATCGCGGACGTCACCCTGCAGCAGGTGCTCACGCGGCCCCGGGAGTTCGACGTGATCGCCACCCCGAACCTCAACGGCGACTACCTCTCCGACGCGCTGGCCGCGCAGGTGGGCGGCATCGGCATCGCGCCGGGCGGGAACATCAACTACGAGACGGGCCACGCCATCTTCGAGGCCACGCACGGCACCGCGCCCAAGTACGCCGACCTCGACAAGGTGAACCCCGGCTCGGTGATCCTCTCGGGCTGCATGATGTTCCGCTACCTGGGGTGGCGCGAGGTGGCGGACGCGATCGAGAAGGCGCTCGAGAAGACGATCGGCCAGAAGCGCGTGACCTACGACTTCGAGCGGCAGATGGAGGGCGCGACCGTCCTCAAGACCTCCGAGTTCGCGGCTGCGATCATCGGCAACCTCTAGAAGCGCGGCGGCGCTGCGGGCACGGATGGGCCGCGCCTGGTGGCTCTGGGTCTTCGTGCTGGCGCTGGGTCTGCGGCTCGGGTTCCTGCTCGTGGCGAACGAGCCGCCGCTGTTCGCGCATCCCTACCACTACTTTCGGGGCGCCTTCCAGATCGTGGAGCACCCCGATCCCTGGCGGTTCATCCTCACCAGCGACGACTGGCGCGCCTGGGGCGGGCTGTGGACGCTGGCGCCGCTCTACTTCTGGTTCATGGCCGGCGTGCTGGAGGTGTTCGGGCCGAACCAGCTCTTCCCCGTGCACGCGGTGCAGTGCGTGCTCGAGGCGGTCACCGCGGTGCTGGTGGGACTGCTGGGCCGGACCTTCGCGGGAAGGCACGGCGTCTGGGCGGGTGTCGTCTATGCCGTCTACTGGCCGGCCGTCGAGCTGCCCAGCCGCCTGCTGACCGAAAACGTGCAGACGGTGCTGCTTGTCGGCGCGATCGTGGCCCTCGCGCGCGGCGCGGAGGACGACGCGGCGGGCCGGTCCGGCCGGCGATGGACGGTCACGGGCGCGGTGTTGCTCGGCGTCTCGGCGCTGGCGCGGGCGGTGGCGCTCGCCTTCGTACCGCTGGTCGCGCTCGGGCGGCTGGTGGAGACGTTCCGGCGGACGCCGGGGACGCTCGCCCGGCGCCTGTGGCCCTCGCTGCGCGCGGCGGCGCTGGTCGCGCTCGCGTGCCTGGCGCCGATCCTGCCCTGGAGCGCGCGCAACGCGCTCGTCATGGGAGACCCCTCGCCCATCGAGTCCGTGTCCGTCTACAACGTGTGGGCCAACTACGCCTTCGTCAACGAGGGCCGCTTCGCCGTGCAGCAGCTCATGATCGGCCGCGAGCCCGATCACGCGGCCCGCCGCGCCCGCGCCCTGGAGTTCGCCTGGCGGGGGATCACGCGGCGGCCCGAGGCGTTCCCGCCCAAGGTCTGGACGAACTTCAAGCACTTCCTGCGTCCGGAAGGCCTCCACGGCCTCCTCACGCTGCAACAGGCGCGGCCGGGCTGGGCGCACGCGACGGCGGTCGCGCTCGAGGACGCGTTGCTGCTCCTGGCCCTGCCGCCGTTCCTGGTCTTCCTCGTGGCGGGCCGGCCCCATCCGGCACGCACGCTCGTGCTGCTGTGGGCGGCCTACTACCTCTTGATGGTGGTCGTCGTCTTCCACAACGAGATCCGCTACCGCAGCGCGCTGGCGCCGTTCCTGTTCGCGGGCGCGGCCGGCGGGCTTGCCGTCCTCGCCGATCCGGCGCGCCGCGCCGCGCGGACCTGGTTGCCCCTCGCGCTGGGGGCCGGCCTGGTGGCGTGGACGCTGCTCCCGTACCTGGGGCCGGCGCGGGCCGCCTGGGAGGCCGAGCGGCTCATCCGCCCCGCGAAGGACGCGATCGCGGCGGGGGACCTGGAGGCGGCGCGCGCGCGGGTCCTGCGCGCGGCGGCGGCGGCGCCGGGCTCGTCACGGCCCTGGCTCACGTACGGCCGATGGCTGGCCGAGGCGCGGCGTCCCACCGAGGCGCTCGACGCGTTCGAGGACGCGGCGGCGCTCCGCCGGTGGCTGTGGGTTCCGAAGGTGGTGCGGCCGCGGCTGCTGCTCGACGCGGGCCGCCCGGACGAGGTGGCCGCCGCCGTGGGACAGGCCAACGGCGTCGCCTGGGCGGCCGATCCCTGGCTCGCCCTCGAAGCGGCCTGGCGCGCGCTGCCCGCGCCGCGCACGGCGGAGATCCGCCTGGGCTGGGACGACCACGGCGCCGCGCGCGACTTCCTCCACCCGCACCAGGACCGCTACCGCTGGAGCCGCGGCCAGGCCACGTTGCGGCTGGTCCCGCCGGAGCCGGCGCCCGCGTACGACGTGACCCTCGACCTGGCCTCGCCGCCGCCTTCGCCCTTCGCGCATCCCGTGGTGCGCGTGCGCGTGCGCGGCGGGGCCGAAGCGGCGTTCACCGTCGACCGCGAGGTGCGCTCCTACACGTGGCGCACGCCGGCGCCGCCCGGGCCCGCGCTGGTGGTCGAGCTGCGCGCGCCGACGTGGAACCGCGCCGAGTCGTTCGCGGACCAGGGCGTGGTGGTGACGCGCATGACGGTGGCCCCCGCGCGATAGTAAGATCGCGGCTCGCACGGCTTTTTCACCGCAGAGGCGCAGAGGGGAACGGAGAGGACGCAGAGAGCGGAATGAATAGAAAAGTGACGGTCGTGGGCGGAGGCAACGTGGGGGCCACGCTGGCCCAGCGCCTGGCGGACCGGGAGCTGGCGGACGTGGTGCTGATCGACATCATCGAGGGCCTGCCCCAGGGCAAGGGCCTCGACATCATGGAGGCCACCCCGGTCGAGGGATCCGACGCGCGGGTGGTGGGGACCAACGACTACCGCGACACCGCGGGGTCGGACGTGGTCGTGATCACGGCGGGCATCGCCCGCAAGCCGGGCATGAGCCGGGACGACCTGCTGAACACCAACTACAAGATCGTGCGCGAGTGCACCGAGAAGTCGCTCGAGCAATCGCCGGACGCCATCCTCATCGTGGTGTCGAACCCGCTCGACGCCATGTGCCAGGTCGCCTACAAGGTCGCGGGGCTGCCGCGGCACCGCGTGTTCGGCATGGCCGGCGTCCTCGACAGCGCGCGCATGCGCACGTTCATGGCCATGGAGCTGGGCGTCTCCGTGGAGAACACGCATGCGTTCGTGCTCGGAGGCCACGGCGACACCATGGTGCCGCTGCCGCGCTACTCGACCGTGTCGGGCATCCCCATCACCGAGCTGCTCCCGCCGGAGAAGGTGGACGCCATCGTCAAGCGCACCGCCAGCGGGGGCGCGGAGATCGTCTCCCTGCTCAAGACGGGGTCCGCCTACTACGCGCCGTCGGCGGCCACGGCCGAGATGGTGGACGCGGTGCTGAAGGACAAGCACAAGGTGCTGCCCTGCGCCTGCTACCTCGAGGGCGAGTTCGGCATCCGCGACCTCTACGTCGGCGTTCCCGCGCAGCTCGGCGAGCGCGGGGTCGAGAAGATCTGGGAGATCAAGCTCACCGACGCCGAGCGCGCGGCCCTGCACAGGTCCGCGGCCGCGGTGAAGGAGCTCGTGGACGTCCTGAAGCTCTGAAGCCGCGGCGGCGGCCCGTCCGAAATCCGGCCGCCGACCGGCGGCGTTGTTCCCGAATGCCGCGGAAGAGTTCCCGGCCCGGGCCCTAAGTCGTTGATATCCGGAGCCTCCTCCACGGGCACATCCGTTGCTATAGTGCCCCGCGGATGGAGACGGTGTCGCCCGAGATCGGAGCCGCACGCGAGGCGCGCGCCGGCGGCGCCTCGCGCTTTCCGCTCGGCACGACCGTCCTGGTCGTCGCGCTCACCCTGGGCGTGCTCGCGCTCGTCGCCGGATACGCCTGGGAGACGTTCGAAACCCACCGGCGGGACTTCCAGGAGCTGGTGAGCGCCGAGACGAGGCCGGCCGAGCGGCGCGCGCTCGAGCTGAAGAGCGCCGCGCGCCTGGCCAGCGAGCGTCGCCGCATGCTGGCGCTCCTCGCCGTCTGCGGCATCGGCGTGCCCGTGCTGGTGGCCATCTGGGTGGCGGTCTTGCGGCGGATGAACACCTATCTCCGGCGCCACCGCGAGGCGGAGCAGGCATCGCGCGAGAGCGAGCAGCGCTACCGGGCGCTCTTCGAATCGAACCCCTTCCCCATGCTGGTGTACGACCCGCAGACCCTGGCCATCCTCCAGGCCAACGGGGCGGCCGTCGAACGCTACGGGTACACGCGCCAGGAGTTCCTGGGCATGACGCTGCGCGAGCTGCGCGCGCCCGCCGACCTGCAAGCGCTGCAGGAGCAGGCGGACAAGCTCGGGACGCCGGCCGAGCCCGAGCTGCACACGTCGCGCCACCGCACGAAGGACGGCAGCATCCTGGAAGTCGAGGTCACCGGGCGCGGCGTGGAGGTCGGCGGCCGCCGCGTCCGCCTCGTCACCATCCACGACGTCACCGAGCGGAAGCTGCTCGAGGAGCAGTTCCGGCAGGCGCAGAAGATGGACGCGGTGGGACGCCTGGCCGGAGGGGTAGCCCACGACTTCAACAACGTGCTCAACGTCATCCTCGGCTACGCCGAGCTGACGCTGCGCACCATGGAGGAGGGTGACCGGCGGCGGCGGAACCTGACGGAGATCCGCAAGGCGGGGGACCACGCGGCGTCGCTCACGCGCCAGCTCCTGGCCTTCGGCCGCGGCCAGGTGCTGCAGCCGCGCGTCCTGGACCTCAACGTGGTCGTGGGGGAGATCGACCGCATGGTCCGGCGCATGATCGGCGAAGACGTGGAGCTCGTCACCTCGCTGGCACCCGAGCTGGGCCGGGTGAAGGCGGACCCCAGCCAGATCGGCCAGGTGCTCCTCAACCTGGCCGTGAACGCGCGCGACGCCATGCCCTCGGGAGGCAAGCTCACGATCGAGACGGCGGACGTGGAGCTGGACGGCCGCGCGCAACCCGGCCTGCCCGCGGGCCGCTACGTGATGCTGGCGGTGACGGACACGGGCAGCGGGATGCCGCAGAGCGTGCAGGAGCACATCTTCGAGCCGTTCTTCACCACCAAGGAGAAGGACAAGGGCACCGGCCTCGGCCTCGCCACCGTGTACGGCATCGTGAAGCAGAGCGGCGGGGGGATCGCGGTCAAGAGCGAGGTGGAGGCGGGCAGCACGTTCAAGATCTACCTGCCCCGGGTGGAGGCGCGGGCCGAGTCGATCCCGCAAGCACCGCCCGCCGCCGAGCCGCCCGGCGGCTCCGAGACGATCCTGCTCGTGGAGGACGACCCCGCCGTGCGCGGGCTGACCTACGAGGTGCTGGCGGAGAGCGGCTATCGCGTCCTCCAGGCCGCCAGCGGCCCCGAAGCCATCGCGCTCGTGGAGAGCGACGCCACGCGCATCGACCTGCTGCTCACCGACGTGGTGATGCCGCGCATGAACGGGCGCGAGCTGGCGCGCCGACTGCAGGAGATGCGGCCCGGGCTGGCCACGCTCTACATGTCCGGCTACGCGCCGGGCGCCATCGTGCACCAGGGCGTGCTGGATCCCGGCCTGGCCTTCATCGCCAAGCCCTTGCGGCCGGCGGACCTGATCCGCAAGGTGCGCGAGGTCCTCGACGCGCGGCCCGCGGCGGCGCCGGCCCCCGGCTCGGCCGACGCGCGGCGCGCGTAACCCGCCGGCTTCTCTGCCGGGCTACGCGGCGTCGGGACGGACGAGGTAGGGGATCGTCATCGGCCCCTCCGGCAGCACGGCGACCGGAGCGTCGCCGCCGAGGCGCCTGCGCTCCTCCGCCACCGCCTGTCCGATGTCGTCGAGCGGCTCGAGGTGCGCGCGCCGCACGTCGTCGGGCGGGATCTGGCTGTAGAGGCCGACGCGGGCCTTGAGGCGGATGAGGGCGAGGAGCTGCGCCTCCCACTGGTCGTAGAGCGAGAAGCCGGGGGCCTCGATGGTGTCGAGCAGCGCGCGGGGCGAGTCGTGGTCGAAGAGGAGCTGCTTGAAGTTGCCGTGGGCGGGGAAGCCGTCGTTGCAGCGCGCCGCGGCCGCGATGTAGCCGCCGCCCTTCACGATCTGCGCCGCCGCCGACATGCCCTTCACCGCCTGGTAGAGGTTCTGGTCGAGCGGGTAGCCGCTGTTGGTCGTGACCACGATGGGGAACGGCCGGGGACAGGCCACCATGGCCGTGGAGCGGGCGAATTCGCAGCCGGCCAGGTGCGCGGCCATGACCTCGCCGCAGAACATGCCGGTGAGGGCGCGGTCGCGGTTGACCGTGACGTTGACGCAGAAATCCACGGGCAGCAGCGCGCCGTTGTGGCGGATCAGGTCCTGCGTGGGGTTGCCGTCGAGCGCGCCCCACGTGCTGCGCGGGTCGCCGATCACGCGCGCGCCGTGGTAGCGCAGGATCGAGGCGATGTCCGCCAGCGCGGGGAAGATCCCCTTGTAGCCTCCGGAGAAGCCGGCCATGAAGTGCGGCTCCACGAGGCCCACGACGATGCGGCGGTCGGCCTCCACGTATTCGCGGTTGAAGAGGACGGGCTCGCCTTGCGGCGCGAAGCCGGCCGGCCGCAGCGTCGCGGGGTCGTGGGCGTCGTGGTTGACGATGCGGTAACGCCGCGCCACGTCGCGGCCCAGCATGCGCGAGAGCTCCTCCGGCGTGTTCGCCCGGTGCGAGCCGGTGCCGTTGACGATGGTGATCCGGTCCGCCTCCACGTGGCGCAGCTCGTGGAACAGCCAGGGGAGCAGGCGATCCGTGGGCAGGGGCCGCGTGATGTCCGGGATGACGACCGCCACCCGGTCGGAGGGCCTCACGATCTCGCCCAGCGGCCGGCCGCCGCGCGGCCGGCGCACCGCGTCGCGGAACGCGGCCGCCTCGTCTGGCAGTCCCGCCACGAAGCGCGGCGTCAGGACGGTCACGTCGTCGGCGGGCAGCTCGACCTCGAGGCCGTCGTGGCCGTATTGAAGGTGCGTCCTGGGCATCGAGCGGCCTCCGCCCCGAGTTCACCACGTCGCCGCTCCTGTGGCAAGATCGCGGCCTTCCATGCCTCCGCCCGAGCCGCCGGCCTCCTCCCCGGACGCCCTGCTCCGCCTCACGGGCATCGCGAAGGCCTTCGGCGGCGTGCGCGCGCTCCTGGGCGTGTCCTTCGAGGTCCGCGCCGGCGAGGTGCACGCGCTGGTGGGCGAGAACGGCGCGGGCAAGTCGACGCTGGTCAAGGTCGCGACCGGGGCGCACGCGCCCGACGCGGGCGAGATCGTGGTCCAGGGCCGGTCTTTCGCCCGTCTCGACCCCGGGGCCGCGCGCCGGGCCGGCATCGCGGCCATCTACCAGCAGCCGGCGCTCCTGCCCGACCTGACCGTGGCCGAAAACGTCGCG
>Ga0299913_10003915_pt1 | contig 12365 bp, 10 predicted proteins | sample RVTome_9_FD_201360 | JGI IMG/M metagenome (GOLD analysis project Ga0299913, IMG submission 201360) | Soil microbial communities from uranium-contaminated site in the Upper Colorado River Basin, Wyoming, United States - RVT155D38 (version 2) ... | reverse complement strand
AGCGTCTCGAGTACGCGGCCGACGGGTTCTCGTCGAGCGTCGTGCGCACCGTGCGCGACGCGGCCGGCAACATCATCCACCAGGACACGATCCGCTCGAACTACAGGCGTGTCGACGGCATCGTCCTTGTCGGCCGCTACCCGGGCGATCCGCCCGCCGGCACCAGGATCCCGTACGGCCAGGGCCTGCCCCCGGCCCCGGGCCCTGCCCCAACGCCGACGCCCGACCCGACGCCCAAGCCACCGACGCCCGACCCGACGCCCTCGCCGGCCCCGGTGACGCCCACGCCGACGCCGGAGCCGACAGCGTCACCCGCGGCCGACCCGACTCCGGAGGGCTGATAAAGCTATCTCCACGGACGCCAAGGCTCGCGCGGCCTGACCCGCGCTCGGCGGATTCGCCGTCTCGTGCCAGAATGGCGGACTGATGACGAGCCGTGCCGACGCCACCCTGCCTGAGCGCCTGCCGTGGCGCGGCTTCGCCTGGCGCCGCGTGGCCCTGTCCTTCGGCCTGACGTTGCTGGCCTTGTTCACCTTCGCTGCTGTCTTCGCCGGCGCCTACGCGCGCCTGCACGAGGGCCGCGTGCTGCCCGGTGTCGACGTCGGCGGCGTGGAGCTGGCCGGACTGGATCGCGCGGCTGCGGGGCGCAAGCTGCGTGCGGCGCTGCCCGATTTGGGCCGCGGCGCCCTGACCGTGCGCGTCGCGGGAGAGACCGAGCGCATCCGCTACTCGCAGGTTGAGCGCGACTACGCCATCGCGGGCATGCTCGACCAGGCTTTCATGATCGGCCATGGCGGAGGCCCGGTCGATCAGTTCGTGGCCCAGATGCGGACGATGATCGACGGCGTGCACGTGCCGCTGGCCGTGTCCTGGGACTCAGCGGAACTGGTCCGGCGCGTGACCGCCTTTGCCGTCGCCCAGGAAGCACCCGCGATCGATGCCTCGATATCGCGGCCCGAAGGCGAATACGTCGTCTCGGGATCTTCCGTGGGCAGCTCTGTCGACGAGCAGGGGGCCGTCCGGCTGGCCATGGCCGCGCTCGACAATCTCTCAGCGTCCGACACCGCGATCACGGTCCAGGCCACGCCTATTGAGCCTGCCGTCACCACGCAGCAGGCGCAGGCCGCGGCCGACAGCGCCAACGCCGTATCCGCGGCCCCGCTCGTGCTGGCCGCGGGCGAGACGTCAATGACGATCGACGCGGCGACGATCAACGGCTGGGTGCACCTTGACGAAGCTACCGGCGGCGGCAGTTGGCAGGTGAGCATCGAGCCGGCCGCCGTCTACCAGGTCGTCGACGCCTACAAGAAGCAGGTTGACGTGCCGGCGACCAATGCCGCGTGGTCGTTCGAGGGCCGCGAGAAGGTCGTGTCGCCGGCGGCGGACGGGCAAGAGATCGATCGCGAGGCCGCTATCAGCTCCGTCCTCGACACCCTTAACGGCCGCGCAGCGGGCTCGAGTGACGACAGGATCAACCTGGCGATGGTGCCCGTGGCGCCCGAGCTCGGCACGGCCGAGGCGCAGTCGCTGGTGTCGCGCGTGGAGCGGCTCTCGCGCTGGACGACGCGCTACGAGTCGAGCGCCCGCAACGGCTTCGGCCAGAACATCCGCCGACCGACAAACCTGATCGACGGCACGGTGGTTCAGCCCGGCGAGGAGTTCGATTTCGTGGCCATCGCCGGGCCGATCACAGAGGGCAACGGCTATACCAGCGGCGCCGCGATCATCCACGGCAATACGCGCCTGGATGGCGTCCTGGGCGGCGGCCTGTGTTCGTGCTCGACGACCCTCTTCAACGCAGCCCTGCGCGCCGGATTCGAGATGGGCGCGCGGCGCAACCACGCCTACTACATCGACCGCTATCCGGTCGGGCTGGACGCCACGATCTGGATCAACGGGTCGTACGTCCAGACGATGACGTTCACCAACGACAGCGACTACCCAATCGTGATCCGCGGCATCAATCGCCGTGGCGCAGTCGAGTTCCAGATCTGGGGCGTGCCCGACGGACGCGAGGTCCGCATCTCGCGGCCGCGCGTCTGGAACGAGCGCGAGGCATGGACGCGGATCCAGTACACCGACAACCTGCCCGCCGGGCGGACCGAACGCATCGAGTATCCGTTCGCCGGCTTCAACTCCGAGGTGACGCGCACAGTGACAGCGGCGGACGGCACCGTGCTGCACGAGGACGTCTTCAACTCGCGATACAAGCGCGTGATTGGCTACGTGCTGGTGGGCCGCGAGCCGGGCGATCCACCCGCCGGCACGATCGTCGAGAACCCGCCGCCCGACGCCTAGCCCGGCGACCTCACTAGCGGGTGCGCCTCAGCTAGCGTCGGTCAGGGCACGTACCTCCAGAGCTCCGTGCCGTAGCCTGCGTTGGCCACGAAGAAGATGCTGTTGCCGACCGCTGCCCGCGGTCGTGCCATCCCTCCGCCACAGCGTGAGAGTGGGTGCGGGTGTGAAGGCAGACGACGCCTCGTCGGCGGCGAGCTCGGGCTCGGAATACGTAGCCGCTTTTCAGTACCGCCGCGGGCCGACGAGCAGTGTCAGGACGCGACCGACAGGCATCTACTGGACAAATCCGCAACCAAAGAGGCATCAGGTGCACCGGCCCACTCTGACCCGGAAATTTCTGGTTCCGACCGCGCTGGCGGCGCTGATGATGGCGACGTTCGCCGGCTCGCCAACTGCGGCGGCGACCGGCCCGCATCTCGTCAAGGACATCGTCCCGGGCAGCGGTTCGGCCGCGCCCTTCGATCTGACCGAGATGGGCGGGATCCTGTACTTCAATGCAAAGGGCGGCGGAAAGGGCCGCGAGCTGTGGCGCAGCGACGGCACTTCCACCGGCACCAGGCGCGTCAAGGACATCCGTCCGGGCAGCCGTGGCGGCAACCCATACAGCATTGCCGCGATGGGTTCGTTGCTCTACTTCAGTGCTGACGACGGCATCAATGGCCGCGAGCTATGGGTCAGCGATGGAACCACTGCCGGCACGCGACTCGTTAGAAACATCAACCCGGGTGCGGCTGGCTCCGACCCGTTCGGTTTCACGGAGTTCAACGGCAAGGTCTATTTCTCCGCCGAAGATGCAACGACCGGCCGCGAGCTCTGGCGGACGGACGGCACGCCAGGCGGTACCGCTCGCGTGAAGGACATCGTGGCCGGCTCCACCGGCTCGAGCCCCGGCGCCCTGGTGGTTTTTGCCGGCAAGCTCTTCTTCACGACGAGTGCCGGGTCCGTGAACGCTGTCGACACCCTCTATCGGACCGATGGCACGGCAAAGGGCACGAAGCCCTTCCGCAACAGAGCCGGTAACAAGATCACTGGCCAGGGGGTTAACTGGCTGACCGTCGCCGGCTCACGACTGTTCTTCATCGTCAACGAGACCGAGCTGTGGCGCAGCAACGGAACGCAGGCGACGACGAAGCGCATCGCTCAGATGAACGCCTGGGAGCTGGTCGCGGTGGGCAGTCGCGTGTACTTCAGCTCTGGCGAGGCGCTGTGGAAGAGCGACGGCACTGCAGCCACGACCACCTTCGTCAAGGCCTTCGTCAACTCCGGAGTCGGCGCCCCGACGGCGCTCAACGGCAAGCTCTTCTTCTCTGCCCACCAGCAGCCGTGGACGAGCGACGGCACAGCCACCGGGACGCAGGCCATCGACAGGTACGTCCAGCCGGACACGAGCTACGCGAGCCTCGGAACATCGATCTACTTCGGCGGCTACGGGACCGATCCCGAGCTCGCCGCCGGCGAGGTGTCGGCGGCCTTCACTCCCGCACCCACTCTCACGCTATGGCGGAGCGATGGCACGACTGCAGGCACCTTCAGCGCCGGTCCACCCGAGGCGCATATGCATAGCCCGACAGCGGTCGGCAACAGCATCTTCTTCGTCGCCAACGCAGGTGGCTACGGCACGGAGCTCTGGAGGTACGTGCCCTGACCGACGCTAGCTCCGATAGCATCGGAGCGTGCCCACGGTCCTTCCCCGCAACCGTCCGCTGACCGAGCTGCACTGCCATCTTGGCGGCGCCGTTGCGCCGGCGATCATGTGGGGCATTGCCCACTCGCAGGGCATCCGCCTGCCGACTAAGGACTACTGGCAGTTCCGCCAGCTGATCACCGTGTCGGCCCGCCGCGGGCGGTCGTTCGAGGGATATCTCCAGCTGTTCCATTGGACGGAGCTGATCCAGTCGTCACCGCTGGCCGTCGAGCGGTCCGTCTACGAGGTGATCGGCGGCGCGTATCGCAAGAACAACATCACCACCATCGAGCTGCGCTTCAACCCCATGAAGCGCAACCGCGGCGGTGAACAGGACCTGGATCACATCATCAGCGCGGCCATCCGCGGCATGGACCGCGCGATGCTCGAGTACCCGGTCACGCCCGGCCTGATCTTCTGCCTCGACCGCGCCTTCCCCTACAACCTCAACGAGATCATCGCCGAGAAGGCGATCGCTTACCGCGCGCGGGGCGTCGTTGGGATCGACATCGCCGGGCCCGAATCGCCCGACTTCAGGCCAGCCGACTATCGGCGCCTGTTTGACCGAGTGCGACGGCGTGGCCTGGGGATCACCGTCCATACCGGCGAGTCGGGGCCGGTCGAGGAGATCGCCGAGGTGATCGAGCAGCTCGAGCCGTCGCGCATCGGCCACGGCGTCAAGGCGGCCTACGACCCGCGCACGATGGCCATGATCAGCGAGCGCGGCATCACCCTCGAGGTCTGCCCGACGAGCAACATCAACACGCGTGTGGTGTCGGGCTGGGACGAGTTCCGATGGATCTTCGACACGTTCCGCCGCAACGGCGTCAAATTCACGATCAACACCGACGGTCCGGAGATGCTGCGCACCTACATCCGCGACGAGCTCTCGACGCTGGGCCGGCTGGGCATCCTGGCCGTCGAGGAGCAGGAGCAGATGGCCGAATGGGCGCGCCAGGCGTCGTTCGTCGCGAGCGTCAGCGACATCCCTTTGCCACGCAGATCACCGGCGCCGCGGCGCAAGATCGAACGCGAAGAGGCCTGAGGCGCGCTGACGCTAAGCGCGAGCCCCTCTGGTAGCCTGACTCCTCGTGGACTTCGATCTTTCCCCTGAGCACGAGCTGCTGCGCCGGACGATCCGCGACTTCGCCGCCCGCGAGATAGAGGGCCAGGTCGACGTACACGAGCAGGAGCGGCGCTTCCCGACCGACATCGTCGCCGAGCTCGGCCAGATGGGACTGCTCGGCATCCCGTTCCCCGAGGAAGAAGGCGGCGCCGGCCTGGATACGCTTGCCTATGCCATTGCCATCGAGGAGCTGGCTCGCGTTTGGGGCTCCCTGGCGATCATCGTCGCGGCCCACACGAGCCTTGGCTGCAGCCCGCTTCACCTGGCCGGTACCGACGAGCAGAAGCAGCGCTTCCTCGTGCCCATGGCATCGGGCCAGGTGCTGGGTGCGTACGGGCTGACCGAGGCAGAGGCAGGGTCGGACAGCGGCGGCACGCGCACGACAGCCCGATTCGAGAAATCCAGTCGCGGCAAGGGCGGCACGTGGGTGCTCAACGGAAGCAAGCGCTTCATCACCAACGCCGGCCAGGCGGGCACGTACATCGTCACTGCGCGCACGGGCGATCGGGAAGACGGCTCACCGGAGATCAGCGCCTACATCGTCGAGTCGAGCACACCGGGCTTCCTCGTCGGCCGGCTCGAGGAGAAGCTCGGGTTGCATGCCAGCGCCACCGGCGAGCTGCTATTCGAGGATTGCCGCATCCCGGGCGACCAGATGCTCGGCGCGCAGGGGGAGGGCTGGAAGATCTTCCTCAAGACGCTTGACGGGGGGCGCATCTCGATCGGCGCCATGGCCGTCGGCCTGAGCCAGGCCGCGCTCGATGCGTCGGTCACCTATGCCCGTGAGCGGAAGCAGTTCGGGCGGCCGATCGGCTCCTTCCAGGGCGTGGCCTTCATGATCGCCGACATGGCGACCGAGATCGAGGCAGCGCGCCAGATGGTGTGGCGCGCCGCTTGGCTCAAGGACAACGATCGCGACTACTCCACCGCCGCGGCGCAGGCCAAGCTCTTTGCGTCGGAAGTGTCACAACGGGCGACCAATATGGGTATCCAGGTTCATGGCGGCTACGGCTATGTTGAGGAGTACAAGGTTGAGCGCTTCATGCGCGATGCCAAGTTGACCGAGTTGGGAGAAGGCACCAGCCAGATCCAGCGGCTGGTGATCGGCAGGCAGATCCTGGGCCTCAGGGTCCAATAGCGGCCAGCAGCCAGTCGCATCGGCTAGTGCGATCTGTGCTCGTCCTGGGTGACGACCGTTACCGCGGCGCTGTTGCCGCGGCGCTCGAATCGAGCCTCGGGGCGACGGTCGTCGATTGCGATCCAGCCGCCGGCGACTGCGTCATGTACGTTCGCCTGGAGGGCGTGCGCTACGAAGCATTCGTCTTCGTCGGCTATGACCAGCCGGTGACTCGCGGGGCACTCGCCGTCGTGGCCGAGCGTGCCGTGCTCGTCCCGTTGCTCGACAGCCGGGCGAGGCAGTCGGCGACCCAGTACGACTCCTATCTGTTCCGGTTACCGCACGCGCTCGGCTTTCGAGACGAAAACGAGCGCGAGACCACGCTCCGCCTTTTCCCGGGCGCTGCATCGGTGCAGAGTGAGGTGATAGGTGCGACGCTCGACGACGGTGCCGCCTTGTCGCGCCTGGTGGCTCATGTGACGGCCGGGACATGGCAATGGGAGAAGTTCATTGGCCGGGTGAATGGCGAGATCGGCCGAAGCGGATAGGGTGAACGCGATACGCAGGAGTCTGTAGCGACAGGAGGAGGACCGAGATGTCGGTAGCACGGAACACAGAGATCAGCGCGACGTCGAGCAAGAGCTTCGAGGACGCGATCAGGCAGGGCCTCGACCGCGCGACGAAGACGCTGCGCAACGTCAAGAGCGCCTGGATCAAGGATCAGGAGGTCATGATCGAGAACGACCAGGTGGTGAGCTACAAGGTCGTGATGGTCGTGACCTTCGTTCTCGACGACTAGCCTGCCCCACCAGGCCGCTCCCGGCGCTGGTGCAGCGCCTCGTAAAACAGCACCGCAGCGGTGGCCGACACATTGAGGCTGTCAGCCACTCCGAGCATGGGCACGTGGACCGACGCGCGGGCCAGCTCGCCCCAAGCATCCGATAGCCCGCGCGCCTCGCTCCCCAGCGCGATGGCCACTGCGCCACGGTAGTCGGCGGCGGTGTAGTCGATGGCCGCCTGGACGCGGGCGGCGATGATCGCGATGCCGCGCTCCTGAAGCCAGGCCAGTACCTCGCCGCTCGAGGCCACCGCCACCGGCACGGCGAAGACCGTGCCCAGGCTGGCGCGGACGATGTTCGGATTGAAGAGGTCTGTTGCCGAGTCGGCGACCACCACCGCGTCGACGCCCGCGCCGTCGGCCGTGCGCAGGATGGCGCCCAGATTGCCCGGTTTCTCGACGCCCTCGACGACGCACAGCAGCGGCTCGGACGGCAGGATGAGCTCACCAAGCGAGCGCGGCGGTGTTTCGGCGACTGCCACAACGCCGTCGACTCGATCCCCGTAGGCCAACCGCTCGAAGGCTTCGCGACCGAGCTCGACGACCGGTACCCTCTCCTCGCGCAGCCGCTCCAGTAGCGCGCGCGCCTCCGGCTCCGCGAGCGCTTCAGGGAGCACGAACGCCTCGCGCAGCGTGGCACGACCGGAGAGCGCGCGCATGGTCTCGCGCACGCCGTCAATCAAGGTCAGGCCGGTCGTGTCTCTTTCGCGGCGGCCGCGCAGCCGCACGGCCGCCTTCAGACGTGGATTGACGGTGCTGGTTACTCGCCCGGTGCTCACCCGGGCGATGGTAGGCGAGGACGGATCAGGCGCCCAGATAGCCGATGATCGCGCCCATCGCCAGCAGGCTGGCGAGCGCGTAGCCGACGCTTATCGCCCAGTACGTCCAGCTGCGCTTCTCGTACACCGCGAAGTCGAGCCACACAACGCCAACGGCATCAAGTCCCGAACGGAAGAATTAGCGAGCGGATCGTCGGGTCACCTGGTGTCGCATAGAGCAGCAGGTGGCTGCGCTCACCTGTCTCGAGATCGAATGGCACCGGCCCGTGAATGGGCGGCGTGTCGCAGGCAAAGGTGAACGGGTCGGTCTGCTGGTCACCGGCATGCAAGGTGAGCGAGTTGCCGTCGCCCGGTTCGACCGCCAGCGGCCCCTCGTAGCGCCACCCGCCGTCGCCGACGCCGCTGAGCTGCGCCAAGGTAGGGATGTCGGGCTGAGTCAGGCAGCCATTGCCGGCGCTGGTGAAGAAATCGATGCCGGGGTGCGTATAGACGAGACCCCTGACGTTTAGGAACAGCAGGGCGCCGTCCGGAGGAGCGGCGATCAGCGGATAGCCCGGCGGCTTCTCGTACAGCTCATCAACGACGGCCTCGCGGCCACCCACCCACATTTCGCCAAAACCGTCGGGATCGCCAGCGCTGACGACGAAGGTCTTCTCGACGCCTCCGACGAGCTCGCGCTCGAGATCGAAGAGGTTCAGCGAAAACTCGTTGACCTGTTCGTCCTGGCGCTGGATCGAGATGCGCGTATGCAGCCGTTGGAACTGGGTCAGCGAGCCGGGGTCGAACCACGCGCTTGCCTCGCCGTATGGAACGGTGGCCAGCAGCCTGGCGCCATCGTCGGACCAGCCGTACACGTTGAGCCCGGTCGGGCCGGTGTCGTTCGAGTAAAAGTTCACGAGGCGCACCTGCTCGCCGCTCGGGCGCAGCGATCCCGTCTCGACCAGGGTGGCGCTGATGTCATAGATGCCGCCGAAGGCGGGATCGCCGGTTATCGCGACGTCGAAGATGCACTGGTCGCGCAGGACGTCCATGCCGATGTGACCGCACGCGGCCGCGCCCGCGTCCCGCTGGTCGGGCGTCAGATCGTCGAGCGTCATTGACTCGGCCGGGAAGTCGCGCCGGGTATAGGTGTCGGTCGACGTGCCCGGTGCATAGTCGAAGAGCGAGCTCTCCTGGGTGATCCGCCAGGCATCGGCGAATGGGCCGTAGAGCGCGGCGTGGTACTCCTCGCGCGTAGCCACGGCCGGCAGTGCCGTGCCGTCGGGCAGCGCCGGCACGCCCAGCCCGGCCGGCACAGGACCCATCACGCCCACGCCTGTCGTGCGCAGCCCGTCCGATGGCTCGAGCGTGACGACGATGCCGTAGGGAGACCGGCCCGCGAGCCACAGGCCGGTACCGTCCGGGAAGGCGACAGCCAGCCCGGCGGGCTGGCTGGAGACGATCGTGCCGTCGATATCGACGGGCTGGCTGACGTCGAGTGGCGCGCCGTCGACCGTAATCGCCAGCCTTGAGCTGCCTGGGTCGATTAGAACGTTCAAGCGCCTCGTCCCGGCATTCATCGCTAGCGCAGTATTGATGCTCACGACGTCCGAGTCGCGGTATGGCTCCTGGCGCGCCTGCAGCTCGAACGTATCGTCGGCCGAGCGCAGAAGCACGAATTCGCCCGCCGCCTGGAAGTCGTACGCGTTGCCGTCCGTCGTCACGATGTGCGGATCGCCGTTCGACATCGCGCAGCCTGACGCACACGGCAGGGGCCGGTCCGGACGCTGCGTCGGTGGTCGGCTTCGGTTCGGCGTCGGCGTTTGCGTCGGCGTCGCTGTTGAGGTGGGAGGCGGAGGGGTCGCCTCCTGAACGTGGAAGAACACGACACCGGGGCCTGATGAATGGGTAGAAACAAGACGCACGATCTCAGCCTGAATCTTCATGATCGAGGGTCCAAGAATTGACCAAAGTGGCCCCTGGACCTGAGTGGGCAACTCCTGCCACAGCTCTGTCTGAACCACGTTCAGCAGCTCACGCAGGCCTGGTCGCTCGATCTCAATGCGCGACACGATTGCGCCCGGGAATCTCTTGTACGGTTCCTCGACCTGGTCAACCAGAGTCACGAAGTCGAGTTGCGCGCTGGCGTTGGCGTCGAGGGCCTCCCGGCGCAGTCCCTCGCGAATGAGATCCGGTGGATTCTGGATGACTCTCTCCCAGGTCACTTGCGCTCCCTCTGGTTTGAGGTTGGGCAGCGGCCGACCGGCGGTCCGCGCGCAGTCGGCGGCAAACTCGGGCCACTCCGTCAGTCCGTCCAGCCTGACCGTCACGGTTACGCTGCCCTTTTGGGGTTCCAGGATGCCGGCGATGCCCTTTTCGGTTTCGAACGGTGCCGCTTTGACTGTCACTGTCCATGGGCGGATGAGCGATACGACACTCGCGACCGTGGCCACAATGGCCGCCACCCGACCGATGGCATCTAGCACGACCTGCGTGAAGCTCTTGACGATGGCGGTCACAACCTCCTCGACGAGGGCAACTACCGTGTTCCAAAGCTGGGCGAAGAAGTTGGCGACGCTGTTTGACGACTGGCCCAGGCGGAGGGCGTCGAATACCGTGCGTAAGGCGGTGTTGATCCAGTCCATCACCCTCGAGCAATAGCCACCAGTGTCGGCGACGAGTAGTGGCGCCATCGCTGCGACCCGCTGGATGGGCTGTGCGCCTCGCCCGATGACGCTCCCGGCGATCGGCCCGCCGTCGAACTCACTGGCTCGGGCGCCGAGCACATCGGCGGTAAACAGCATCATCACCAGCTGTGGATAGAGGATGACTGGGGCCTGCTGCCAGTCCTGGTCGCCCATCAGCGTGCGCGCTGCCTTGGCGCCGGCCGTCTCTGAGCCCGACACGTACGCGGCCAGGATGTACGAGGGTGGTGCCATATCCGGCTCCGTGTCGACTAGGGCGTCAAGCTGGCTGCCTTCGATGCCTGCGCCGTAGTGAGCCTCCAACGCCATCGCGCGCACCTGCTCGTGGAGCAGTTTCACCGGGCTGACCGGCTCGGTGACTGCCACCAGGGGAGCGGCGGAATCAGCATCCTGATACGTGGCGATGCCCGCTTGAGCAAGCAGGGAAATGGTCGCCTGAACGGACGCCTCGGCGAAGGGATCCGCCTTGATTGCCTGGGCGCGGTCCTCAGGTGTGTCGGTGGGTGAACTGCAGCTGATCACCACGAGTGCGAGAAGGACGGCCAGCGCTCGCCGCAGCGGCTGGGACGCAGACGACCGTGCCTGTCGGAGCACGTGCTGCCTACCTCTTGTGGTTAAGCCGAGTGACACAGCCGAGGGCCTGACCGCCGCTGGTTCCGCCGTCGCCGCGGAAATGTACAGCATTCGCCGGTGCACGGAAAGAACAGAGTGTCAAATCCAAGACGGTTGCTGAACCCGCTCGCCCAACGATGCTCAAGACCGAGACCGAGCATTTCGTTCCCACGGCCGCGCAGCCGCCGCGGCCGCCTTCCGGCGCGGATTGGCCGTGCTGGGTACTCGCCGGGAGTTCAGCCGGGCGATGTCGGCGAGGCCGCGAATCAAGCGCCCAGATAGCCGATGATCGCGCCCATCGCCAGCAGGCTGACGAGCGCGTAGCCGACGCTTATCGCCCAGTACGTCCAGCTGCGCTTCTCATACAGGACGTTGCTGACGGTCGGTGCAGCAGCGAACCCTAGCCAGACGACGAAGGCGACAACCAGGCCGTCGACGATCGACGCCGCGCCCAGTCCCTTCATCAGCACTGCCAGGGCGTAAGCCACGATCAGCGGGACGACGATCGAACCGACCATCATCGTCATGCCCATCCCGCTCATGCCCTCTGGCAGCTCCTGGCCTGACTCGGCCGCCCAGCGCCGACCCAAGACCTGGGGCATGTACCAGATGAAGCCGATCACCAGGCCGGCGACCGCGGCCGCGATTACCGCGACCCAGTTGAGATTGGTGAAGTCCAGTGTCACGCGACTAACCTCCTCGGCCCCTCAGCCGGTTTGTGACCCCTCCGGCGACAGTATGGCACTCAGCGATGGGCGCGGATCGACTCGACGGCGAGAGGATTCTCGAGTGCCGAAAGGTCACCCGGGTCGGTGCCCAGGTAAGCGGCCCGCGCCACGCGGCGCATGACCTTGCCCGAACGGGTTCGCGGCAGGTCGCTGACCACGTGCACCGCCTCCGGCCGGAGCGCCTTGCCCAGCTGTTCCACGACCTTGTCGGATATCGAGCGGCGCAGGTCGGGATCGTCCGACTCCCCCGGCCGGAGACGGACGAAGACGACGATCGTCTCGCCCTTCACGTCATGTGGCACGCCCACCGCCGCCGCCTCGAGCACCGAAGCATGCGCGACGGCGGCGCTCTCCACCTCGGCCGGGCCGACGCGCTTGCCGGCCACCTTGAGAGTGTCGTCGGAGCGGCCCTGGATGAACCAGTAGCCGTCTTCGTCGACCAGCGCCCAGTCGCCGTGCACCCACGTGCCCGGGATGCGCGACCAGTACGTATCGAGGT
>Ga0299913_10003914_pt1 | contig 12365 bp, 12 predicted proteins | sample RVTome_9_FD_201360 | JGI IMG/M metagenome (GOLD analysis project Ga0299913, IMG submission 201360) | Soil microbial communities from uranium-contaminated site in the Upper Colorado River Basin, Wyoming, United States - RVT155D38 (version 2) ... | reverse complement strand
TGATCTCCGCGTCCAGCCTGCCGAGCACGCTGTCGTACTTGAGCAGGTGGGCGAGCGCGCTGTTGTCGACCAGGTCGTTCACCGCGACGATCTCGATGTCGGCACCGCTCGCCTGGACGGCACGAAAGAAGTTGCGGCCAATGCGGCCGAAGCCGTTGACACCTACGCGAACCGTCACTGCTGTTGTCTCCTTGCGGTTGTCCTGGCTGATTCGATCCAGGGCATGGGCTGACTTCGCCTGCCACCCTAGCGCCACCGCCCCATGGTCACGAGAAGGCGTCCACGGTGTGTGACTGTCCGCACGACAACCAGCTCAGAACAACGCCTGCGAGATGCTGACCACCGCCGGTCCCAGGACGACGGCGAACAGCACCGGGAAGATGCAGAAGACAAGCGGGAAGAGGATCTTCACCGGCACCTTCTGCGCCTGCTCCTCGGCCCGCTGCCTGCGACGTATCCGCAACTCCTTGGCCTGCTCCCGGAGCACCTTCGCGGTCGCGATACCCAGTTCACTCGCCTGGACCAACGCGGACACGAACGCCTTCAGCTCGCTCACCGTCGTCCGGTCGGACATCGCGCGCAGCGCGTGGGTCCGCGACTTGCCGATCTGCATCTCCTGGAGGACACGCGCGAACTCCGCCGCGACCGGCCCTTTCGTGTTGCGCGCGACCTGCGCGACCGACGCGTCGAAACCGAGCCCCGCCTCGACACAGACGGTGAGCATGTCGAGCGCGTCGGGCAGTCCCTTGCGAATCTTGTCCTGCCGTTTGCTCCCCGCGTTGTAGAGCAACAGGTCGGGCAGGAAGAAGCCGAGGGCCGCCCCGGCGGCTCCGCCGACGACCACCCAGCCTGGCCCCGGGACGAGTCCGTAGAGCGCACCGAGCCCGCCGAGCGCGAACAGGCCGACCCCCTTCGCGGCGAGAATGCGGTCCGGACTCCACGCCGACGGGTTGCCCGCGAGGTCGAGCCTGTGCTGGAGCTTGTCGGGAATGCCTGTCGGGGACAGCCGGACGGCCAGTGCGCGCAGCCACCCCGGCATCGACTCGAACCGGGCCCGAACCGCCTCGATCGTGCTGGGGTCCTTGGCCGCGTAGTCCTGCTCGATGGACGCCAGCGAACGCGCGACCCCCGCCACCGCCGGCCGGGCCGCGAGCACCGTCCACACGACGGCCGCGATGGAGACGGCGAGTGCCGCGACGCCGCCGAAGAGAAGCACATTCATCTCACACCTCCACCTTGACGAGCCGGCTCATCCAGAACGCGCCGACGATCATGAACAGCACCGAACACGCGATGATCGCCCAGCCGAAAGTCGTCGTGTACAAGGGCGTCATGTAGTCCCCCCGCGCGACCAGGAAGAAACCCGCCAACCCGATCGGGAGCCCGAGCAGAACGTACGCGGACAGCCGGCCTTCCGCGCTCAGCGCGCGAACCTGCCGCCGGACCTGGGCGCGTTCGCGCATGGTGCTGACCGTGGTGAGCAAGACCTCGGCGAGGTTCCCGCCCACCTCCCGCTGGATCCGGATCGCCATGACGATCCACTTCATGTCGTCGGACGCCATGCGGAGGGCGACCTTGTCCAGGGCGTCCTCCAGGCCGACGCCGATCCGGGTCTCGGCGAGCGCACGGGAGATCTCGCCCGCCGCGGGCTCGGTGCCGTCCCGGACCACCGCGTCCAGTGCTTGCGCCAGCGAGAATCCCGACTGCAACGAGCCCGCGACGAGTTGCAGCACATCCGGTAGCTGATCGGCGAATGCCGCTCGCCGTCTGCTGATGCGCACCGATACGAGCAACGCGGTCCCCACCCAGCCCAGAATCGCGCCGAGCAGAATGGCGATGAGGACGTTCAGGCCCACCAGCATCAGCACACCGGCGGCGACGACGGCGGTGCAGATGCGCAGCAACGTCCACTCGCCGGGTTTCATCCGGATCGACGCGAGGTCGAGGCGTTCGGCGACCTTCTCGTCCCAGCCGCGCGAGCGCAGCACCTCGTCGGTCCAGGTCACCGCCGTACGCGCGAAGGGGTTCTCCGCAGGCTTCTCCGGGGCCGCGTTGCGATGCTCGGCGTACCGCGCGATCTGGTCCACGACGTCCTTGCGCGAATCGTCCCGCCGTCCCAAACCGAGCAACAGCAACGCACTCAGCAGAATGCCGCCGAAGATGAAGCCGGCGAGCAGCCACATCTGCCACGACAACTGCGGCAGCCACGTGATGGCCCCCGTCTCCGGCGGATCCGCCGCCGGTGGCAGAACCGCGCGGGCGAACGCGACCTTGGTGGACGTGCTCAACGCCGCCGCCCCGGTTCCGACGGTCACCGTGAGCGGCACCGACGTCCCGGCCAGCGTTCCCGGCACCTGAACCGTGATCACCGCGTGCTCGGTGAAGCTGCGGGCGATGGCGGTGAACGCGTCGGACAGCTCCGCGACGTCGGTCGCGGCCAGCACCCGGCCACCGCCGGGCGCGGCGAGCTGCCGGAACGCGGAGGTGTCATCGCTGACCTCGCCGAACGCGACGATGTCCGCCGCGATGCCATGGGAGTCGAGCAACGTGACGGCCCTGCCCAAGCTGGTGCTGCTGGCGGTGTCCACACCATCGGACAGCACGACCAGCCGCTGCTTGCCACCTTCTCCATCCAGTGTGGACACGGCAAGCCGCACCGCGTCGTAGAGCGCGGTGTTGCCCCCGGGCCGCACGCCGGACAGCCCGGCCGCGAGTTCGGCTCTGTCGGTCGTCGGCGCGACAACGAGTTTCGGCCGGTCCGCGAACGTGATCACACCGACCGCCACGTCGGCGGGGAGCGATCGCGCGTAGTCGAGCGCCGCGGCTCGGGCCGCGGCGATGTCCCCATCGGACATCGAGCCGCTGGTGTCCAGCAGCAGCAACGCGCTTCGCTGGGCCGCCTCCGGCGCCCGGGTCGTGCGATCGGTCACCGTCAGCTCGGCCGAAAGCTCCTGGCCGCCTGCCTCGACGCGCAGCGGCGCCGAGCCGAGCGAGAATCCTTCTGGCAGGTTCGAGGTCGTCAGCGAGAGCTCCACCCGCCCGGGACTCACCGTGACGTCATCGATCTGCGCCGACGGGCCGGCGACCGCGGCGCCCGCGCTGGCGGCGCCCGCGAGCACCGCCGCAGCGGTCACCGAGGCCAGTCTTCCGAGCAGCCGCCGGTTCATCGCGCGGCCTCCTCGAACGCGAACAGCCCCGGTGGCACGGCGACGCCTCGGTCGCGCAGCCGTTCGAGGAACATCGGGCGCAGCCCGGTGGTGTGCAACGCGCCGCGGTAGCGACCCGACTCGTCGACGCCCGCGTGGAAGTCGAACAGGAACAGGTCCTGCAGCGTCACGACGTCACCCTCCATGCCGGTGACCTCGGTGATGTGCGTGATCCTGCGCGTGCCGTCCTTCAGCCGGGACTGGTGGATGATCAGGTCGATCGCCGAGGCCATCTGCTCTCGGATCGCCCGCTGCGGCAGGTCCATCCCGGCCATCAGCACCATGGTCTCGATCCGGGCCAGCGAGTCGCGCGGTGAGTTGGCGTGCACCGTCGTGATCGACCCGTCGTGGCCGGTGTTCATGGCCTGCAGCATGTCCAGGGCCGCGCCGTCACGAACCTCACCGACGATGATCCGGTCCGGCCGCATGCGCAGCGAGTTGCGCACCAGGTCCCGGATCGCGACCTGGCCGCGCCCCTCGGTGTTGGACGGGCGGGACTCGAGGCGCAGCACGTGCTCCTGGTGCAGTTGCAGTTCCGCTGCGTCCTCGACCGTCACGATGCGCTCATCACCCGGCACGAACGACGACAGCACGTTCAGGCTGGTCGTCTTTCCGGAGCCGGTGCCGCCGCTGATCAGGATGTTCAGCTTGCCGCGCACACAGGCGCGCAACAGCTCGGCGACCGGCGCGATCATCGTCCCGAACGAGATCAGGTCGTTCACGGTGAACGGATCGGTGGCGAACTTCCGGATGGTCAGCAGGGAGCCGTCCAACGCGATCGGCGGCACCACGGCGTTCACGCGGCTGCCGTCGGGCAGCCGGGCGTCCACCATCGGGCTGGACTCGTCCACCCGGCGACCGACCCGCGAGACGATCTTGTCGATGGTCCGCCGCAGGTGGCTCTCGTCCCCGAAGACCGCGTTGGCCGGGTGCAGCTGGCCGGAGCGCTCAACGTAGACCTGGTCATAACCGTTGACCATGATCTCGGTGACCTCCGGGTCCCGCAGGTACGGCTCCAGCGGGCCATGGCCCAGGATCTCGTCAGCGACCTCCTGCGCCACCCGGGTCCGGTCCGCCGCGGTCATCGGGGTCTCGTCACGCTGCAACACCGACTGCAAGGTCTGCGTGACCCGCTGCTCCAGCTCGCGCTGGTCAAGATGCGCGTCGTAGAGTTTCGGCCCCAGCGTCTCCAGCAACCCGGCGTGCACGCTTCGCTTCACCTCGGCGAACGGGTCGATCTGCCGGGCGTGTCTCCGGGTCAGCTGCGCCGTGGCTCGTGGTGGCGCGGCGGACGGCCGTGAAGGCTCAGTGGTCTGGCGCGCTCCCCCATCGGCCTTCCGCTGCGCCAACCGTTCCGACAACCCCATGGTCATCGCCTCCCTTTGCGCAGCCTGCCGAACCCACCGTGCTTCCGCTGCGTGGCAGGCGCGGTCGCGGCTGCCGCCACTGCCGCCGGAGCGGCCAGCGCGGGCGTCCGCTGTGGACGAAGCTGTTCGTGTGCGAACCTGGCAATGGCTCGGCTGACCGGATGCTGCGGGTTCGCGAACACCAGCGGCGTTCCCTTGTTGATCGAGATCGGCACGTCGCGACTCGACGGAACGTGCGCCGCGATCGGGCCACGCACCACGCGCTCGATGTCGTCGGCCGACAGCCCGACCTTGGCGTCAGAACGGTTCAGCACGATCGAGCGCATGTCCTGCGGGTAGGACAGCAGGTCGAGCATGTCGAGGGTGAGCCGCAGGTTCTTCAACGCCGGCACGTCGGGGGTGGTGAGCAGCACGTGATGCCGCGAGACGTCCATCGCGTTGAGCACGTGTTCGCTGAACTGCGACGGCGTGTCGACCACGACGTAGTCGAACATCTCGCCGAGCACACCGAGCAGCTCGGTGACGAGCGCTGCGGGCACCTTCTCCGCGTCACCCGGCGTCACCGGAGCCAGCAGCACCGCCAGGCCCGGCTGGTACGAGGTGAGCAGGGATTTCGCCCCGATCTCATCCAACCGGCCTGCCATCGAGACCGCGTCGATGATCGTGCGCGATGGCTCGAGCTGCAGGTTGATCGCCACGTCGCCGAACGCCAGGTCGAGATCGACCAGGCACACGCTGCGCGCACCGCCTTCGGCCAGCGCGCAGGCGGTGTTGATCGCCAACGTGGTCTTGCCACACCCACCCTTCGCGGAGAACACCGTGACGATCTCGCCGCGGCGGCCGGGTTGCTCCGGCGTGCCGCCCGCCACACTCCGCGACAGCACCCGGGATCGTTCGCACGCGTCGGCGAGCTCGGTCGTCGCCCCCGATTGGACAACCTCGCGCACCCCCGCCTGGATGGCCTTGGTCAGCAACGCGACGTCGACCCGGGAACGGATCAGCACCACGCCGACGGCAGGCCGCCGGAGCCGCAGTGCGGACGCGAACGCGAGCGCGCCGTCCAGGTCGATGTCGGGACCGATTACGACCAGGTTCTCCACGGCGTCCTCGGCGAGCATCCGCTCGGTGGCCTGGATGCTCGCCGCGACGTGGACGTCACCGCCGATGGCAGTGGTGAGGTCTCCCGGCCACTGGGCCGGCTGGCACAGAATGGTCATCGTGATCAGTTCCCGTTCTGCTCGAAGAGGTGGTAGGTGTCGATGCCCTTGCTCGGGGCGACCTGCGAGTCGTCGTTGATCTGCGCGATGGAGACGACGCCGGTGGCCAGCGCGTGAATCAGCTTCTCCGCCTCACGCTGTGAAACCGCCACGGTGACCAGGAACTTGCCGAACGCGTTACCGGACTCCTCGCTGTCACTGATCACGCCGATGACCTCGACCTCGGGAAGTAGCAGCCGGGTTGCCTGGTCCTTGTCCTCACCGAACGTGAGTTCCTCACCGGACGGCGTGTAGGACGGCTTGCCCTCGGCGACGGTGAAGGTGTTGAACAGCGCGACCGTGAAACCGGGCTGCAGCTGGCCGCCGGACTGTTCGCCACCCTCGACCGGAATGCTGACCGCGAGCTTGCCCTTGGGCAGCACGATCTCGGTCTTCTCCGACTTCTTCACGAGCAGCCGGGCGGTGAGCAGTTGGCCCTGCGCGATGTCCGTGGAGGTGACGAGATCGGCGGATTCCTGGGAAATCTCGTCCAGTACGTCCGACGGCACCGAGGCGGCCGGCATCTGCTCCAGCGCGAACGCCGACTTCGCGGCGGCCGCGCTGGTACCCGCTGGGATCGGCTCCGTGGCCACCAGCACGGTGACCGCTTGCTGGCCCGCCAGCGCGCGGGCATCGGCCTTGCTGACGTAGACGAGCACGGCGGTGGTGCCGAGCACTGCCAGCGTCACCGCCAGGATGATGGCGAGTATTCGACGGTTCATTTCTTCCTCTTTCGTGGTCCCTGATCAACCGGTGAGTCGGGCGGCGGTGACTCCGCTGCCCGGGCTGCTGCCGGGGTCACCGCTGGTCGTCGCCGTGGTGAAGTAGCCGGACAGACAGCGGTCGCTACCACCGCACGGGTACTGGCCGTAGAGCGGGCTGCCGGGAAGCCACACGGTCTTCTTCACCTGGCCACCCAGGTAGTAGCCGGTGACCACGAAGGCCGCGGGCTCGTGCAGGGTGTACTGGCCGTTGTTGCCGCCGCCCTCGGGTGTTTCTTCGTAGACCGGAATCATGACCGGTGTGCGCTCGGTCCAGGCCTTCTCGAGAGCGGCGACGCAGTCGGGGTCGTCGCTGGCCGTGTTGCCCGGGTCGGCGTCGTACGTCGTACTGTTTTCGTCGTCGTAGTTGAAGTCCGTGGTGCAGGAGTCTTCTTCCGGGTCCGTCCAGCCGAAGCCACCGGGAATGTCCGCGCCACTGGGCTCGGCGGTACACGACTCGCTGTCGTCGGGGTTCTCACTGGCGTTCTGATGGAAATGCAGCACGCGTTCGTAGCTCGCGTCGGCCGCCTCGGGCGGAGGTGGCGCGTAATCGTCGCCACCTGCCGTGGCTTCGTCCCACTCGCACCACGAGATCGTCAGGGCGAGACCGTCGCCCGATTCAGGGGCACCCCAGGCGGCTCGAGCGCAGGCTCCGACCGTGGTGCCGTCGTAGTCGGCGTTGCCGGCCAGCGCGTGCGCGAAGCTGGACGGCAGCAGGGTGCCGCCGTCGCTGGTCCGCGTCGACGTGTGCACATCGACGTAGTTCACGCCGTCCGTCGGTGCGTCCGGGCAGTCGGTCATCGCGCCGGTCGACGACGGGCAGGCTTCGAGGACGCCCTCGGTGTCCGACCCGCAGACGAGGTCGACCGCGGACGCGGCGTCCTTCGCGTTGCGGTTCGCGTACCGGCCCGCCGTACCGTCGGAAGCGGTCGAGTCCGAGCAGTCGGCCGTCCCCTCCGCGCATCCTTTGGCGACGGCCAGAGCTCCGGCGTCGGCGCCGTTCTGCAACTGTGCGCGCTCGGCGTAGATCGAGCCCACGTCGACGACCATGGCGGCCATGCCGAGCAGGACCGCACCGCCGACCAGCGCGCCGAACAGCACGCCGATGACGCCGCGTTCTCCTCGCGCGGACGCAAGCCGCATCAGGTTTCGCATGGCATGACTCCCGTCGCGGACAGATCGATGGAGTTGCCGAATCCGGGACCACCGAAAAGCGTCGCGAGCGAGCCGATCGGCGTGATGAACTCGAAGGGATAGCTGACCTCGACGACCGCGTCGTCGGAGTCGGGGCAGGGCGCAGCGGGATCGACGGCGACGCCGACGTTGTCCCGCTCGACCAGCTGACTGGTAGCCGCGTCCTTGGTCCGTGTCTCGATCTCGCTGTAGTCGTAGGTGTCCTGCAGCGCGGCCACCCGTGCGCCTTCCCGGGCGGCCTGGGTCAAGCTCACCTGCGCGTTCAGCACACCACCGAAGTCGATGATGCCGCACACGATCAACAGGACGAGCGGAAGCAACAGTCCGAATTCGACCGCCGCAGCACCTCGATCACCGTTGGGCGTGCGCATATCCACTCCTTGACTCGAAGCTGATGTATTTGCCGGTGGGACGGCCGCTGGCCGTCCCACCGGCGTCCGTGGAATCACGGGAAGTACGGCGCCAGCTCGTTGTTGGCGCCATCGAAGGCGTCCTGGACGTGGCCACCGAGGGTGAACACCAGGGCTGCGACGACCACGAAGATGGCAACGACCATCAGCGCGTACTCGACCGCCGTCGCGCCCTCGTCGGTGCGCATCGGCCTCCGCAGGAAGCTCGGCACTGCGGCCACGAAGTAGAACATCGGAACCTCCTCGGTCCGTCCAGGAGCGCCGTCGGTTAGTTCGCGGGCTTACGGAGCGCCGGTGTTCCACGCGGTGTTGGTGTCGGTGAAGGCGTCCTTGACGTAGCCACCGAGGGTGAAGACCAGGGTGACGATGACGGCGACGATGGCCGCGACCATGAGGCCGTACTCGACGGCGGTCGCGCCCTCTTCTCGCTTCAGCGGCTTGGTGAGGAAGCTCTGCAGCAGCGTGTAGTAGTACAACATTGGATTTCTCCTGTGGTTGCAGTTGCACCGGTGGTCCCACCGGCGTGGCGACCGGATGCCGCCTGCGATGCCAAGACTGCGCGGATTCGGGGAGCCGCAACATCGGGTGAACAGCCAGGAAAGTGACGCCGATCGGACGACATGTCGGGCGAACGGACGACATGAGGCGACAACCGGCCAGTTCTGGCCGTGCTCCGTTCCGCCGCGCGTCCTGCCGCCTTACCGTCGACGGCATGAACTACGGGTGGGCGATCGCCGGTGGCGTGGCCGGCATACCGATCGGCGCCGCGATGCGGGGCATCGTGTTCCGCAACGCGGTGCCATCGGGCCAGCCGCTTCGCACTGCGTGCCCGGGCTGCGGCCGCACATCGCGCAGGTGGCAGGTCCGCTGCGCGTCGTGCCGCAGCTGGTTCGGCGTGCCCGGCGTCATCGAGCTCAGCACCGCAGTCGTCCTCGCGCTGCTGCTGGGGCGGTTCGCCGGGCAGTGGGATGTCGGCGCGTTCGCGTTTCTGGGCGTTCTGGGGGTCGCCCTGGCCGCGATCGACGTCGCGGTGCGACGCCTGCCCGACCGGCTCACGCTACCGGCCTACCCGGTGCTCGCCGTCCTGCTCGCGGCGGCGGCGAGCGCGACCGGAGACCTACCGGCACTCGGGCGCGCACTGCTCGGCGGGCTGGCCCTGGCCGCCGCCTACTACGTGCTCGCCCTGATACGTCCCGGACAGCTCGGCGGCGGCGACATCAAGCTCGCCGGCCTGCTCGGCATGGCCCTCGGCTGGCTGGGCTGGCCGATCCTGGTGCTGGGCGCCGCGGCCGGTTTCCTGCTGTTCAGCTTCGCCGGCCTCGGCCTGCTGGCCGCCCGTCGGATCACGCTGCGCAGCCACGTCGCCTTCGGCCCGTTCATGCTGCTCGGCGCGTTTCTCGCCGTGATCTTCCTCTGAGCTACTGGCGGGACTTTGTACCCTATGCCGCGATTCCTTCGTCACGACATGGTCCCTGCCCGGGTCATGGCCGCACCGCCGCGCACTCCCTCTCCCGACACGCTCCTCCCACAGCACGGGGATTGAGATCATGCGCCCATCGATTCGCATCGCGGTGATCGACAGCCACACCCTCACCAGGTTCGGGCTGTTCGTGCTGTTCACCCGGCAGCCGGACATGAAGTTCCTCGCCGACGCGAACAATTCGGCGGACGGGCGCCGGCTGGTCGCGACCCAGCAGCCGGACGTCGTCACCGTCGACGCCGCGCTGCGGGACGGTGACGGGCTCGCGCTCGTGCGCGAGCTGCGCGACCGCTACCCCAAGCTGGGCATCGTGGTGCTGACCTCGGGCGACGACGACGTGCTGTTCCGCGCCATGGAAACCGGGGCATCGGCCTTCGTCGCGAAGGACGCACAGACCGCCGAGGTGCTGTCGGCGGTCCGCCACGCCTCGGTCGCCGCCTCGTCGTTCACCGCGATGGGCCTGGCGACGGCGATCGCGCAGCGTCGTCGCGTCCAGCACGAGATCGCGCTCAGCCCGCGCGAGCACGAGGTGCTGCAACTGCTCGGTCGCGGCATGTCCGTGCCCGAGCTCGCGCGCACGCTGTACGTGTCGCCGTCGACCGCGAAGACCTACGTGGCCCGCGTCTACGACAAGCTCGGCGCGTCCAACCGCACTCAGGCGATCACGACCGCGATGCGCACCGGACTGATCGGCGCACCCAGCCGGTAGCAGCAAGCCATCAACCCATTTGGCCTCAAAACGATTACAACGTGTAGCGGCAGACCCAGGAACACCGATTGACCGGGTGAACACTGACCGAGGGGACCTGGGATGCCGAGACGAGTCGTGGTTGTCGACGGGCACACGCTGACCCGCTTCGGACTCGCGGGGCTACTCTCCGAACAGCCGGACCTGGACGTCGTGGGCGAGGCGGACTCCATCACGCAGGCACGGCGCCTCGTCGGCGCGGCGCGACCGGACGTCGTGACCGTCGACGCGCGGCTGCCCGACGGCGACGGCATCGCGCTCGCCCGCGAGCTGCGGGACCGCCACCCGGACCTGGGCATCGTCGTCCTCACCTCACACGGCGAGGACGACATCCTGTTCCGCGCGCTGGAGAACGGCGCGTCCGCGTTCGTCCCCAAGACCGCACCGGCGCTCGAAATGCTCGCCGCGATCCGGCACGCCTCGGTCGCCGCCTCCTCGTTCACGGCGGCCGGTCTCGCCGACGCGCTCGCGCGCAAGCACGACGCCGCGTCCCGCTACGCGCTCAGCCCGCGCGAGGCCGAGGTGCTGCGGCTGCTCGGCGGCGGGCTGTCCATTCCGGCCATCGCCCGTGCCATGTACGTCAGCCACTCGACCGCGAAGACCTACGTGGCCCGCATCTACGACAAGCTCGGCGCATCCAACCGCACCCAGGCGATCATGACGGCCATGCGTGCCGGGCTGATTCGCCACGACAGCGCGAGGCTGACCGCGTCCTGAGTGCCGAACACGGCGGCAGGAACGCAGGACACGACGTCCTGAGCGTGGGACACGACGTCAACCGGTGCGCTGGTAGACCCTCGTCGCTGACAGCCGGGCCACGCCGTCTTCCTCGCCGAGGTCGTCGAGGGCGTTGCGGATGGTCGAGTCCACCGACAGGTACTTGCGGCCGGCGCGCAGGTCGGCGTCGTTGCGCATCCTGATGATCAGCGGGAACTCGCTCAGCGCCCCGGCGTCGAACAGCCCCGTCGTGTAGATGAGCTGCACGCCCAGCGCCTCGGCGACCGCCCGCTGCAACTCGAGCAGGTACCCCGCCGACGCGCGGCCGATCGGGTTGTCGAGGAACAACACCCCGGAATGCCGGTCCCGCAGCCGTCCCTTGTCGTTCGCCCGCAGCGCCGCCATGGTGCAGTACAGGATGATCGCCGCCGTCAGCTGCTGCCCGCCGGAGAACACGTCGCGGATCTCCGACACCCGCTGCCGCTCGGTGCGCAGCACCGAGTCCGGCTTGAGCATGTCGATGCGGAAGCCCTTCGGCACCGCCGCCCGCACCCCGCGCAGCAGCAGCGACATCCCGTCGCTCTTGCCGTCCTTACCGCTTTTGCCGCGCTTCGCGTCCCGCGCGCCCGCCGCGGCGGCCTCGTCGACGACCTCGCCCAGCTGCTCGGCGAGCTGCGACTCGTCCGGATCGGCGAACCGCACCCGCAGGAACTCGCTGCCCGACCAATCGCCGAGACCGTCCGGCAGACGTGACAACCGCTGTGCCGCCCGCAACACCCGCAGCGCGCCCTCCACCATGCCCTGCAGCCGGGTGACGATGCCCGAGCGGTGCCGGTCGATCTGGTCGAGGTCGCCGGTCAGCGTCCGCAGCCGGGGGCGCAGCGCGGCCACCCACTCCTCGGCGTGCTCGGGCAGCGAGTCCCGGCGCACCGAGATGATCTGCCTGCGCACCGGGCTGGACAGCTCCTCGAACCGCTTCTCCGCCGCGTACTGCACCAGTTCGTCGACGTAGCCGCGCACCTTCTTCTCGGCGTCGGTCACCGCCGCCTGCGCGGTGCTGAGCCTGCCGGTCAGCGACTGCGCCCGCTCCCGCGCGGTGTCGACGTCGCCGTCGTACGGGCTCACCTCGTCGCCGGTGTGGCCCTCCGCGACGGTGGTCAGCGACTCCGCCAGCATGCCGAAGCCGGTCGCGGCCGCCTCCGCCGTCGAAAGCGCGTGCTCCGCCT
>Ga0299913_10003913_pt1 | contig 12367 bp, 13 predicted proteins | sample RVTome_9_FD_201360 | JGI IMG/M metagenome (GOLD analysis project Ga0299913, IMG submission 201360) | Soil microbial communities from uranium-contaminated site in the Upper Colorado River Basin, Wyoming, United States - RVT155D38 (version 2) ... | reverse complement strand
AACGCGGAGGTGGGTTGATGAAGCAGGTTCGCTGGTCGTTGGCAGGGGCTTCTGCGGTGTTGGTCGTGGTCGGCCTGGTCGCCTGTACGGCGCCGACGGCCACGCGCTCCGTGCAGCTGGAGACGCTCAACGCGTCGGGCGTGAGCGGCACTGTGACACTCACGGAGGCTGGTGATAGCCGCACTCAGGTGTTGGTCAGCGTCGAGCCCGGCGCCAACCCGGACATGCCGGCGCACATCCATCCTGGCAGTTGTGAGAACCTGCAGCCGCAGCCGAAGTACCCACTCCAGAACGTCGTTGACGGTTCTTCGACGACCATCGTTCCGGCAGGCCTGGCCGAGCTGACGGCGGGCGACTTGGCCGTGAACCTTCACCGCTCGAATGAGGACCTGGGCACCTATACCGCCTGCGCGGACCTGCGCTGAGTCGGTATGCGCAATCCACGCATCGCCTGGTTCGTGCTCTTTGGCGCGGTCGCGCTGCTCGTTGTCGTCGTGGCGATTGCCTTGCGGGGCTGGCCGGTCTCGAGCACGCCGCTCCGACTCGAAGCACACGCTCTATCCGCTACCGAATTCGCGTTCTCGCCCGCCCGCCTGACCGCGCCGGCCGACACCCGGGTATCGCTGACCTTCGCGAACATGAGCCAGGCGCCTCACACGCTGGTTCTGCTCCCGCCAATTGACTCGCACAGCGGCACCATCCTCGAGCCCGGCTACACCGACCGCCTCGATTTCACGACTCCCGGTCCGGGTGAGTACCGCTTCGTCTGCAACGTCCACGAGGGCATGGCCGGCCTCCTCGTCGTCGAATAGCCAGGGTCGCGCCTCTGCGATCATTCGGGGGTGCGCATCGCGACCTGGAACGTGAACTCGCTGCACGCCCGCATGGATCGCGTGCTGGGCTGGCTCGACCACGCTCAACCGGACATCCTGTTCATGCAGGAGACCAAGCTCGCCGACGACGATTCGCCGGTGCTGCCGCTTCGCATGCGCGGCTACGAGCTGGCCCATCACGGCGAGGGACGCTGGAACGGCGTGGCAATCGCCGCTCGGCTCCCCATCGACGCGGCGAGCATCGTCACCAACTTCGGTGATGGGCCGGTGCGCAACAGCGCGGCCGGCGCGGTGACCAAGTTCGCCGAAGAAGACTTCAATCCTTTTGACGAGGCACGCATGCTCGCGGCGATGGTCGGCGACCTGCGCGTGGTCAGCCTGTATGCGCCCAACGGACGCGTGGTGGGCTCGCCGTTCTTCGCCGGCAAGCTGGCGTGGTATGAGAGGCTGCGTCGCTGGCTGGACGAGAGCGCGTCGCCGGACGACGCGCTGGTGATCGGTGGCGACATGAACGTGGCCCCCACCGACGCCGATGTCTGGGACGCCAGTGCGGTCCACGGCGGGACCCACGTGTCGGCACCCGAGCGAGAGGCATTCGCGGCACTCCTCGATTGGGGGCTGGTCGACGGCTACCGCTCAAAGCGGTCCGAGCCGAGTCGCTTCACGTGGTGGGATTACCGCGCCGGCAACTTCCACAAGAACATGGGCATGCGCATCGACCACCTCCTGTTCACGCCGCCCGTGGCCGAGCGTATCGTCTGGGCCGAGATAGACCGCGAGGCACGCAAGGGCGTACCGATCCCGTCCGATCATGCGCCACTGCTGGTGGACGTCGACGAACCCGGCGTGCCGATCGACGCCGGCTGGGAAGGGGCGCTGCAGCGCATCGCGGCACGCACGAGGAAGTAGCATGCCGGGGGTCGCCGTGGGTGCGGCGCGGGGCTCGGAGGAGGGATGGGCAGATGATCAGGGAATTCCGCGACTTCCTGCTGCGCGGCAACGTGGTCGACCTGGCCGTCGCGGTGGTGATTGGCGCCGCGTTCGCGACCGTCGTGACGTCGTTCACCGGCGACATACTGACGCCGTTGCTGGGACTGCTGGGCGTGCCCGATTTTTCCAATCTGACCATCACCACCGCGGGCGGGGCGGTCATCGCCTACGGCAACTTCCTGAACGCCTCGATCTCCTTCCTGCTCGTCGCGGCGGCCATCTTCTTCTTCGTCATCAAGCCGATGAACACGCTCGAGGCACGCCGACAGCGAGGCGAGGTCGAAACCCCGACCACCAAGACATGCACCGAATGCGCCACCGACATCCCGCTGGCCGCCAAGCGCTGCCCCAACTGCGGGCAGCCACAGCTCTAAGCCCTCCTGCGGAGAGGCGCAATTCAACCCACAGTCGCAGGTGGCGCCGCGAGTCGATAGGCGGTAACCGGCGTGCGGCGGCCCTTGACCAGCGCCGTGGGGAGCCGCTCGGCCTGGACATTGGCGCCGATCTCCTGGTGCGTCGACTGGCTGATGACCACGTCGCCCGCGGCGGCCCAACCCTGCAGCCGCTGGGCGAGGTTGACCACGTCGCCGACAACCGAATACTCGACGTGCTCCGTCGATCCAAGCAGCGCGGCCGCCACGTCGCCGGTGGTGACTGCGATGCCCAGCCCGAATGGCTGCCGGCCCGTCGGCCGCCAGCGCTCGTTGATTGCGTCCTGGACCGCATGCATGGCAAGCGCTGTGTCGACTGCCCGCCGGGCGTGGTCGGCGGTCGGCACGGGGGCACCAAAGACAGCAAAGACCATGTCGCCCACGAACTGCATTACCGTGCCGCCGTGCTCGATGATCACGCGGTTCATTGCCGCTCGATGCTCATTGAGCTGGAACGCCAGCTCGTGTAGGTCGGCCTTCTCGGCGAGGGTGGTGTAGCCGCGGATGTCGGACATGAGGACGCTGATGTTGAGCGTGCGCGTGTCGCCGATCCGTGCGCCGTCGCGCTGCAGCCGCTCTGCCAGGCCGACTGGCAACTCGCGTTCGAGCTCGACCTCCGCCCGCAAGTGCTGGTTGTCGAGCGCCAGGCGTACCGCGCCGACGGCCGTTTCGAGCAGGTCGGGCTGGTCGCGCGCCAGCGACGGGTCGTGTATCAGCGCAGCCGCCGTCCCCAGCTCGCCCTCGACCATGGTCACTGACCGGGCGTCGGTGGTGGACAGATCCAGCGGCCGACCATCGACAGCCACGAAGCCGCTCCCATGGCGCCCGCGTAGCGCCAGCCGGACTGATGGATCCCCCAGCGCCCAGGCAACATCTCGCTCGATCTCGTCCGCCGTGCTGCCTCGCCCGATGCGGACGAGCAGGTTGGCTGCGGCCGACCGGGCAAGAATGCCACGCAGGATGCCGACTCCAAAGCTCAGCGGCAAGAGCAGGATGGCCGTTCGCTGGACGATGACGGATGCGACATAGACCCCTTCGGACACGAGGCCGCCCAGGTGCGCGCCTGCGGTCGCGTAGAAGACGAGTGCGGCAGCGATATTGATCGCCATCGCCACGAACACGGGTACCAGCACGCGGCGCTCGGGCCGGGTCGCGCGGTGCCAGCGGCGGACGAGCAGCAGCATGACCGCCGCGGCCATGAGGAGTGGCACGAAGGAGGAAAGGCCGCGGAAGATGGGCACGACCTCTGGGATCTGGACCACCTGGAGGATGTTCCGCGGGCAGTCCAGGCAGCCCCAGTCGGATGGCTGAGCGGTGAACAGCGGCAGCGGGTTGACTGCGGTCCAGAAGTAGATGCCGCCGACGACGGCTTTCTCGGAGCGGAGGCGCAGCCTGCCTTCAGGGAAAACGACGACCATGTGGCCTGCCACGGCCAGCCAGACCCCGTCCGTCACGATGCCGATTACATAACCGATCTCCGCGCCACCGAGGCCGAAGTAGCCGATGAAGGAAATGAAAAACAGGCACGCCGATAGCAGCATCAGCCGGGCGATGGCGCGACCGGAACGCCAACGTGACGCAATCCAGCCGCCCGCCACGAGGCTCAGGCCGACAGCCAGGGCGTGAATGTGCAATGGCCAATCGGGCTCGCCGAAGACCCACCAGGCCGGACCGCTGGCGAAGACCGCGGCCAGCCCAAGGCCAAGCACCAAGAGAACGCGTACCCCCGTGTCCCCGCCGCCGGACCTCACGCGGCACAGGATAGGCCGAGCCTCGCCCGCCGAGGACTATGGCCGGCAGTCGCGCCATCCTGAAAGGGCCGCGCTATTCGGTTTCGCGGCCACCCGGCTGACGCTTCAACCGGCCGGCCGTCGTGAGCGTTAGCCCTGCGTCTTCAGCGAGGCCAGGCGCGCCTCGACCTCCATCTCGTCCTCGGCCTCGTCAAGGTTGGCGAACTGATCCTCGAGGGACGCGGCTGACACCTCCGCCATTCCGCGAGCCATCGCTTCCTCGCGCCGGATACGCTCCTCGAAGCGGTTCAGGTCGCTGGTTGGGTCCATCACCGAGACGTTCTTGACGGCCGTCTGCACCTGCATCTGGGCCTGGGCCATCTTCGCCCGAGCAACCAGCTCGTCTCGCTTCTGGACCAGCTCCTCGCGCTTGACGCGGAGCTTGTTGAGACCATCCTTGAGCTGGTCGGTAAGTGCCGTCTGCTGCTCGATCTGATTCTTGAACGTGGTCAGCTGGCTCTCGAAGCTTAGCTGGCGACGCAGGGCGATCTTCGCCAGTGCGTCGAATCGGTCGGCCTCGGCCGTATTGCCCTCGGCACGCATCTCATCGGCCTTGCGTGACGCGGCCGCGGCCTTGGCACCCCACTCGGCGTGTGCACGCTGAGCCTCGCCGTGGTCGTCCTCGAGCAGCCGCAGATTGCCCACGGTCTGCGCTACTGCCTGTTCCGCGTCGGCGATGTTCGACGTGAAGTCGCGGATCAGCTGATCGAGCATCTTCTCGGGATCCTCGGCTGAATCGAGTAGCGCGTTCACGTTGGCGCGCATCAGCTGACCGATGCGTCCCAGGATTGATTGGGCCATTTCCTTCTCCTTCTTCTACCAGCGACCGCTGCTGGAGCGACCGCCGCCAAAACCTCCACCCGACCGGCCGCCGAAGCCGCCGCTGAATCCACCCGATCCAAAACCGCCGCCGCCGAAGCCGCCGCTGCTCGATCGTCCACCACCAAAACCACCCCCACCCCCGCCGTTGGGCCAACCTCCACCGGGCCGCGAGGGCGACCCGCCGGGACCCCGGAAACCGCCACCTCGTCCCCCTCCGGCGAGGATGCCACCGAGGATAGCGCCAATAACGAGCGAGCCGATTCCGTCGTCCGGACGGTGCTGGCTGTAATCGATCGGTGGGTAGGTAGGTGCATCCTTCTGGGCGAGCGAGTAGGCATCGTTCGCCAGGGCATCTGCCGCGCGGGCGTGCTCGAGAGCATCCAGCACGTCCCGTGACAGTACCTGTTCGGCGAGTACCAGACGCCGTTCCGCCTCGGCCAGCCTGTTGCGTGCTTCGCGGCCGATCTTTCGCGAGCGGCGATAGCCGCTGATGTAGTCACGGGCGCGGGCGACATCGGTGCGCGCCGTTGCGATGGCGGCGAGCGCGTTGCGCTCCGTTCGGCGGTGCTGCTCTTCCGCCTCGCGCACGCCCTCGAGCAGCTCGTCAGACAGCGTGTTGGCTTCGGTCGCCTGGCGAGTGGCCTCGAGGACGTCGGGTCGCGGATCGTCCGCCAGGCGCCGCGCCTCGGTCAGCGCCATCTCGGCCGCCGCCAGGGAGGACGAGAGGGCAGCGATGTGCGGAGCCTGATCGACGCGCGCCCGAGCCTCATCGACGTCTCGCGAAGCGTGGGCAAGTTGATCCTTCAGCTTGGCAGCGGCCGCGTCGAGAGAATCAGCCAGGCGCGTGACCGCGGTAAGTAGCTCTTCGGCGTCCTCGAGTGCGTCCTGCGCATCGTTCGCAGCCACCGCAGCAGCCGCGGGCTTGCCGGTTTCGACCTGTTGGCGACCAGTGGCCAGCTTGGATCGTGCAGTCTCGATCTTCTCCCGACCAGAATCGATGTTGCCAGCTACTGATTCCGTATTTGCCTCCGCGTAGTGGCTCAAACGGCGGCTGTCGGCCTGCGCTCGGCCGACCAGGCCGGCCACTCTGTCCGCCTCGGCGTCCAGCCTGGCCAGGACCTCGGGCGCGTTTCGCTCGAAGTCGCGCAGCCGGGCGAGCGCGGCGGCCTGCTCGTCGATCGTATCCTGCGCCGTCTGCGCGCGGGCGATCACCTCCTCGATCATGTGCCTCCGCTGCTCGATGGTTTCCGGCTCGCTGTCGTCAAGCTTCTGGCCGATAACGAACGCCGCCTTGAGCTCTTCGCGTGCCGCACCCAGCGCCACGCGCAAGGGAGCACCTTGGTCGGCGCCGAACTCCGCTTCGGCGAAACCAAGCTCCTGTTCGGCGTCGCGCAGCGCGTCATCGGTCTTGATCAGCAGGACATTCGCCTCGCGGCCGAGCCGCTCCTGCGTCTTGGCCTCCTCGAACGCCGCACGGCGTTTCTCGCGCAGGGTTCGCACCCGGCCCAACAGGATGGCCGCGCCGACGACCAGCACCAGTCCACCGATGAGCAGCAGAAGGAACGGGCCACCGCCCGCTCCGGCCTGGCCGTTGTCAACCGGGGTCGCCGTCGGCGTAGGCGTGGACGGTAGCGCCGTCGGGGTCGGCGCGATCAGCGCGTCGCCGAGCGCCTCGGCGGTAATGGCAATCGCCGCCGCGAAGTCGCCTTCGCCCAAGCGGGACTCGAGGATCTGCGTCCGAATGCGGTCGAGTTCGACCTGAGAGACGCGACCCCGCAGGTCGCTGCCGACGGCGATCGCATCGGTCTGCTCGTCGACGGCCACCACTATCAACGCGTCGTCTGGCCCGAGGTTCGCCTCCCCGACCGCGTCGGCGAACTCTCCGACCTCCATGCCGCCCGTGGTATTGACGAACAACACGTAGAGTTGCACGCCGGTCGCGTCGAACAGCCGCTCGAAGGCCTCTTCGATCGTGGCGCGATCGGATGGGTCGGACAGCAGGCCGGTCTCGTCCGTGATGGCGCTCTCGAGGCGCGGCACGTCCTGCGCCATTACCGGCGCAGCCGCCGCTGTCAGCAGTGCGACTGCGACCAACATCAACGCACCGACAGAGTGGCCAAGCGGCCGGGGTGCGTGACGAAGGGCGTCGAGCATCGGCACGCTCACATTACAGGCTTGGGCGAGTGGCACTCCGGACACGTTATCGGCAGCGGCTGGTCCTGCGGAGTGACGAAGGTCACCCAGACGGGGTCCAGCCGCAATGATCGGTTAACCTCCGGCGGCGGAGGTAACGTGTCGCCGTCGATAGCGCGGATCAAGCCCCATGATTGGCCGTTGCTGCGCGACCTGCGGCTGCGCAGCCTGCTGGACGCGCCCGATGCGTTTGGCCAGCGCTACGAGAACGCCGCCGCCGAGAGTGACGACGACTGGCGTGCCGCCGCGCGGGCGTCATCGGCTGGCAATCGCAGGATCTGGCTCATTGCCAGTGACCCGACAGGTGAGCCACTCGGCTTGGTCCAGGCGCGGCGACGACCAGAAACCGATTGCCTGCTTTTCTCGATGTGGGTCGCGCCGGCGGCGCGCCGTAGCGGCGTGGGGACTGCCCTGGTCGACGCCGTGCGTGACTGGGCGAGCGGGTGGGGCGCCGAGCGCATCGTCCTGTGGGTCTTCGGAGCGAACGAGTCGGCGATGCGTTTCTACCAACGCATCGGGTTCACCTTGGTATCAGCTGGGCCCGACGCCGAATCCGGCCACGCATTCGGCGCCCTGGCGATGCAGTGTCCCATCTAGGTTCCCGCCTTGCTGGAGTCGAAGCGGTCGGGCGAGACCCAGCGCGGATCCATCTCTATGTGAAGTAGTGCCGGCCGGTCGGCGGCCAAGGCGTCACGCAACGCCGGCTCGAACTCGACGTCGCGGGCGACTCGTCCGCCTTGGGCACCGCACGCTCGTGCGACAGCCGCGAAGTCGATGGACCCGAGTTCGGTCGCCGTCCTGGCCCGCCCCTCGTTCTCCTGGTGCATGGCGATGGTGCCGTAGCGGCGATTGTCGAACACCAGCACCGTCGGCTTCGCTCCGACCCTCACTGCCGTCTCGAGCTCGTTCATCGTCATGGCCACGCCACCGTCGCCACACAGCGCGACGACCTGGCGGTCCGGCTCGCACAGGCTCGCAGCGATCGCGGCGGGGAGTCCGTAGCCCATCGCGCCGGAGGTGGGCCCGAGGAATCCCGACTGCCGGCCGAAGCGAAACCCGCGCGCCGGCCACAGCGCGAAGTTGCCGGCGTCGGTGGTCAGGATGGCGTCCGGTGCGAGCACCTTCTGCAACGTGGTGATTGCGCGACCGGGATGCACGCCGGGTCCGCGCCACTCGGCGCCCTCGTCGAGCGTACTGGCATCGAGGTACGCCTGGTGGTCGAGAGCGAGGGCCGACACGCGCTCGCGCGGCGCGCTGTAGTCGGCCGTCATCTGCACCGCGGCCTCCAGGAAGTCGCGGGCGTCGGCGGCTACGGCGACCGCGGGCTTACGTCGCCCACGGACTACCGTCGCGCCCGGCTCGGCGTCGACATGCGCCCAGGGCGTGGTGCGTGCCGGAATCCGGTATTCGAAGGTGGCCACCTCGCTCAGGCGTGAGCCGACCACCAGCAGCGCGTCCGCCTCCCGCAGACGGGGCAGCGCGGTTGCGGGCGCGCCGTAACCGGTCATACCCAGGTAATGCGCATGATCATTGGGAAAGACGGTGGGGCGGCGCCACGCTGCAAAAACCGGCACCTCGAGCTGCTCGCTGAGGCGGACCAGCGCGTCACGTGCCCCGGCCGCGTTCACGCCGCCGCCGGCCAGAATTGCGGGCCGCTTGGCTTCCGCCAGCAGGTCGACGACCGCCTTGACGCTGGACGGCTCCGGTGGCGCTGGACGGGCCGCTGCGACGCCGGCCATCGCCTTGTCGCCGACGGTCACCGTCTCTGCCAGAACGTCCTCAGGCACTGACAGCAGCACCGGGCCCGGCCTGCCACTGAGCATGGCCGACAGCGCGTCTCCCATCATGCGTGCTGCATCGGCAGCGTCGTCCATTTGAGCGGCCCATTTTGCCAGTCGCCCGAACGAGGCCACGAGATCAGTCTCCTGGAACGCCTCGCGCCCCAGGTAGCGACGCTTGACCTGTCCGACCAGCGCCACCATGGGCGTCGAGTTCTGCCGCGCGGTGTGGATACCGATGCTCATGTTGGCTGCGCCCACGGCACGCGTTCCGAGCACCGCGGCCGGCTTGCCCGTCAGCTGGCCGACCGCCTCGGCCATGAAAGCGGCTCCGCCCTCGTGACGCGTGGCGACGACGCTGATGCCGGCAGCCGGCAGTGCTTCGAGGAGGCCGAGAAAGCTCTCGCCGGGGACTGTGAACGCCCATTGCACGCCCGACCGCGCCAGCGCCTCGGCGATGAGTTGGGCGACGCTGCGCTTCGCCATCTAGAGCGCGAACCGAACCGAGCTCAGGACCAGGCCTAGGATCACCAGCACGACGATCACGATCATCGCGGCCTGAAGGGCACGGCTGTTGGGCAGCATGGTCAGCGGTAGTTCTGAAACTGCAGCGGCACCGGGTAGGCCTCCGATTCCTCGCGCAACCTGGCTATCACGCGCTGCAACTCGTCCTTGCTCTTGCCGCTGACGCGCACGGAGTCGCCCTGAACCTGCGCCTTGGCCTTGGGGAAGTCGTCACGGATGAGCTTGGTGATCTTTCGGGCGAGATCATCGGGCAGGCCTCGTCGCAGCCCGATGCGCTGGCGGACGGTGTTGCCGCCGGCCTCTTCTATCTGACCCCAGTCGAAGATCTTGAGTGACAGCCCGCGCCGGATGGCCTTCGATTCGAGCAGGTCGCGTATTGCCCGTGCACGACTGTCGTTGTCTGCGCGCAGCGTGATCTCTTCCTTGCCCAGCTCGAGCTCGGCCCGCGAGCCCTTGAAGTCGTAGCGCGTGCCGATTTCTCGGCGTGCCTGGTCGAGCGCGTTGACCAGCTCCTGGCTGTCGAACTCGCTTACAACGTCGAACGAAACGTCACTGGCCATCAATCGGTACCTCCCACGGCGTCGAGTCGAGAATCGCCCAGCGTCGAATCCCTGCCCACGACCCTCTCCAGCGGCCACTGCCGGAAGCGGTGCACGCGTCCGTTCTCGCCGACCTCCAAGGTCAGGAAGCCTCGTGCTCGCACGCGCTCGGCGGTCTTTGGGCGCGTGTAGGCAGCGTGCCAGCTGGAGAGAGCGGTTTGGCCGCTCACCCAGATCCGCTCGGCGTCGAACTCGACATTAACCTGCGTGGCGACGAGGTCGTTCCACAGCGCGCGGACTGCGTTGCGGCCGATCAGCGGCTCGGCGAAGGGGTCGGGACGGTAGTCGATGTCGGCATCGAAGAGTTCCATGATCACATCCGGGGCGCGCGTCTCCCAGCCCTTCTTGAACGTGGCCAGGAGGTCCTGCGCCTCGCCGTGCGTGAGCCTGGGCATGCTCACCAGAGTCGCGTGCTCACTGAGTGCAGTCTATGCGCGACGTGATCTTCCAGGCCGTCGCGCAAGCAGCCCCACGAGGCGTTCGGCGATGACGTACGAACGGCCACCACCCATCACGAGTACAACGTCGCCCGGCTCGACCTGCGCCGCGAGGTAGTCCGCAGTCTCTTCTACCGTTCCTGGAGCGACGGCCGTCGCGCCACTCTGCGCGCTCACCGCGTCGGCGAGCGCGCCGGCACTGGCGATGCTCGTGTCGGGGTCGCGGCCCGCCCAGATATCGGCGATGGCCACCCGGTCCGCCGTCGACAGCACTTCGGCAAAACGGTCGAGCATCAGCGCAGTGCGGTGGTATGTGAGCGGCTCGTATATCGCCCACACTCGACGACCCGGATACCGCGAGCGAACGGCGTCGAGCGTCCGCGCGATGGCGGTTGGGTGATGACCGTAGTCGTCCAGAACGACGACGCCTCCGACGTCGCCCTTGACTTCCATGCGCCGGCTAACACCTTTGTAGCTCGTCAGGCTGGCGCGGATGGCATCGTCTTCGACATCGAGTACGCGCGCAGCGCCAAGCACCATTCGAGCGTTCTCGGCGTTGGCCGGCCCGGGGAGGCCGACGAGGTAGCCATCTGGCAGCTCGCTGGGAGCGACAACGACCTTACCCGGCCAATCGCGTAGCCGGGTGAGGATGACGGCGACGCCTGGGTCCATGGTATTTGCCACCAGCGTAGCTTCGGGCGCGCGGCGGATCCAGGCCTCGAAGGTCGCAAGCACGGCTTCGTCGTCGGCAAACACGTCGGGATGGTCCCACTCGGCGTTGAGCAGCAGTGCGACGTCTGGCACATAGGGGTCGAAGTTGCCGGCGTACTCGTCGGCCTCGACCGCGAAGACATCGCCCCTCCCCCATCTGGCCGTGCTCGGGCTGCCGCCGGCCAGCTCCCGGTCGAGCAGCGCGCCGACGAAAGCCGAGGGATCGCGGCCCGCCCGCATGAGCAGGTCGACCAGCCAGCCCGTCGTCGTCGACTTGCCGTGCGTGCCGGCGACGGCGACCAGCGTCTGCCCGGTCGACGCAGCGGCATCGGCGACGAGCTGCTGCCAGGCTTCGGTGGGGATGCCCATCTCTCGGGCGGCAAGCAGCTCGGGATGGTCGGGATCAACCGCCGTCAGTGCCTTTGTCACCGCCAGTCGCTCGGGTCGCGTCCCGTGGTCGCCGTTCACATGCGCCGCCGAGTGCTGCCAGACCAGCGCTACGCCGGCCTCGATGAGTGCCGGTGCATATGGCGACGGTCCACCGGCGTCGCAGCCGCTGACTATGGCGCCGGCGCGGTGTGCCAGCAGCGCAGCCGCCGAGGCGCCGGCGCCGGCGGCACCCAGCACGTGGATGCGCTCACCGGCGCGAATCGGCCGCGCCGGCCTTGCCGGTTCCAGGCCGCGCCCGATGTCTGTGGCCGTGCGCGTCAATCCGCCGCCGACCGGTGAATGTCCAGCCGTTCAGCCACCAGCTCGAGCGCGGCGCGCGCGCTGAGAATCTTGTTGACGTGCCGGTCCGCATTCCACATGTGCCGCCTCACGTCGTGCCCGGCCTCATCGGCAACGGCGACATACGTCATGCCGACAGGCTTGGCGTCGCTACCGCCGCTCGGGCCGGCAATCCCGGTGACCGAGACGGCCAGCGAAGCACCGTGCCGCTGCCGGGCGCCCTCGGCCATGGCGATAGCCGTCTGAGCCGACACCGCCCCGTGCTGGGCCAGCACTTGCGGATCGACGCCGAGCTCGGACTCCTTCAGGCGGTCGCTGTAGCTGATGATCCCGCCGACGTAGTAGTCGCTGGATCCCGGGACTTCGGTCAGGATGTGTCCAACGAGTCCACCGGTGCACGATTCGGCGGTGGAAAGTGTCATTCCGCGTTCGACCATTGCCGACCGGATGCTCTCGGCCATGGCGACCAGGGATGCCCGCTCGTCGGTCGGCCCTGGGTCGGCCATCGGCTAGTTGCAGGGCGACGGGG
>Ga0299913_10003912_pt1 | contig 12367 bp, 12 predicted proteins | sample RVTome_9_FD_201360 | JGI IMG/M metagenome (GOLD analysis project Ga0299913, IMG submission 201360) | Soil microbial communities from uranium-contaminated site in the Upper Colorado River Basin, Wyoming, United States - RVT155D38 (version 2) ... | reverse complement strand
AAGCGGCGCCTGCCCCATGCCGGCATCTCCGCCACGGGGCCGTCAGCGCCGCGCGTCGCCCGGTCGAAGAGCCACGACAGCGCGAGGAGTGCGATCGCAACGGCCGCGATCGCCACGATCAGGGTCGTGAGGGGGGCCGCCAGCGGGTCGCGCAGGCCGGCGCCCAGCGCCAGCAGGCCGAAGGCGGCAAAGCCCAGGCGCGCAAGGCCGAGCCGTCGCCGCGCCAGCACGCCGAGCCCCCCAGCGACCGCGACCGCCACCGCCGCGATGAACAGGTTGAGCAGCAGCTTGTCGGCCTCGCCGAACAGGTCGACGATGAACTGCTTGGCGCCAGGCGGCTGAAGGGAGATGACGAGGTCGCCGATGGCGATGATCGGGCTGGCAGCCTCGGGCAGCAGGCCCGCAAGCAGCTCGGCCCCGCCCAGGGCGGCGGCACCGGCCGCAGCACCCGCGATCGCCGCGGTCCGGGCCGCGAGGACGGGGGCCTCGATGCGTCCCTCGCTGGTCGTCATGTGACGAGTAGAGCGCATTCGCGTGACGAACGTGCGACGGCCGTGCGGATCCGGCACTCCGCTTGCTCATGGAGCCGCCATGAGGGGGACGATCTGGGTCACGGATCGCGAGCCGGGGATCCGGCTCCTGTTCGGTGAGCTCCTGCCGCAGGCAGACCTGCTCGACCCGGCCGCCCTCATCGACCGCCTCGATCATCCCGAGCGTCCCGACGCCCTCGTCATCGACGGCACCCAGCTGCTCGAGCTCACCGATCGCCAGCGGGCCGACCTGCTCGCCCTCCCGCGCGTGCTCATCTGCACCGGCCTGTCGCTCACCTCGATTCCGATGAGCCTGGTGGCCGGCCCCGGCGTCTCGGTGCTGGCCAAGCCCTTCTGCGTCGAGGATCTCGAGGTCGCGATGGAGTGGCTTCGTGGCAACTCGGCCGATCTTGCTCCGCCGGATCCCCTGCCCGCGATCGCCGCGACCCGTCGACGGCGCCGAGCGGGCGGTGCGGCCGGCCCCGCCACCTGAGTACCATCGGCGCGTGACCGAGCTGATCGACCTGCGCTCCGACACCGTGACCAAGCCCGGGGCCGAGATGCGTCGGGCGATGGCCGAAGCCGAGGTCGGCGACGATCAGTACGGGGAGGACGCATCGGTCAACCGGCTCCAGGTCGAAACGGCGACGCTGCTGGGCACCGAGGCCGCCCTGTTCTTCCCGAGCGGCACGATGACGAACCAGGTCGCGCTGCGCACGCTCACACGCCCCGGTGACGACGTCCTGGTGCCGACCCAGTCCCACATCGTGCTCCACGAGACCGGGGCGGGCGCAGCGAACGCGGGCGTCCAGTTCACCGAGGTCGGCACCGGCGGCACGTTTGACGGGCCGGCGGTTCGCGCCGCCATCAAGCCGCGCGGCCACATCGTCTACCCGCCGACGAGCCTGCTCGTGGCGGAGAACACCCACAACCGCGCGGGCGGCATCGTCTTCCCGGCAGGTCAGCTGGCCGATGCGCTCGCGGTCGCTCGCGAGCACGGACTGGCCATCTACCTCGACGGGGCCCGCATCCTCAATGCCGCGGTGGCCAGTGGCCGCCCGCCCGCCGAGTTGACGCGCGGCTTCGATCTCGTCGGGATGTCCCTCTCCAAGGGCCTCGGCGCCCCGATTGGATCGATGCTCGCCGGGTCACGCGAGCTCATCGAGCGCGCGCACCGCTATCGGCGCATGGCCGGCGGTGCCCTGCGGCAGGCGGGCATCGTGGCGGCCGCCGGGTCGTACGCCCTGGCTCACCATGTCGAGCGGCTTGCGGACGATCACGCCAACGCGCGTCTCCTCGCCGATGAGCTCCTGCGCGGCGACGACATCGAGCTCGATCTCGCCACGGTCCAGACGAACATCCTCGTCTTCACGCTGGTCGACCGGAAGGGCGTGCCCGACGCGGCGACGTTCGTGGAGCGCTGCCGCGAGCGTGGCGTCCTCCTCAACGCATTCGGGCCGCGAGTCGTCCGGGCGGTCACGCACCTCGACGTGGATGCCGAGCAGTGCCGCGCCGCCGGCTCGATCATGCGTGCCGTCGCCGACGGCCGCTAGACCTGCTCCATCGGCTCGACCTTCCCGGGATCGAAGTCGAGCGATGCCGAGTTGATGCAGTAGCGCAGACCGGTCGGCTGGTCCGGGGCGTCGTCGAAGATGTGGCCGAGGTGGCCGCCGCATCGGGCGCAGTGCACCTCGGTGCGGGTCATGAAGAAGGATCGATCGCTCTCGGTCTCGACCGCGTCCGAGGCTTTCGGCGCGTAGAACGACGGCCAGCCGGAACCCGAGTCGAACTTCGTGCCGGCGTCGAACAGCTCCGCGCCGCAGGCGGCGCATCGGTAGACCCCATCGCCATGCTCATCCCACAAGGCGCCGGTGAAGGCACGTTCGGTCCCCTTCTCGCGAAGGACGTGGTACTGCTCCGGGGTCAGTTCCGCCCGCCACTCGGCGTCGGACTTGGTGATCTTCTCGCGTGTCATGTCACCAGCCTACGCCACCGGCATGACGGTGCCGTGACGGCCGTGCGACGAAGGCCCCCTCGGCGCATTGTCCGATCGCCTCGCCGGGCGGACGACCGTGGCCCGCGGAGCCTCGGGCGGCGACGCTCTGGGCATGACCGTCATCCACGCTCCCTCACCGCCGCTGCCAGCGCCGCCACTGCGGTTTGCCGGGCTCGGCCTGGCCACGCTGACCGTGGCGCTCCTCTCGGCGCACCTGCTGGGAGTGATCCAGCCATCGCTGCTCGGCCCGACGACGCCGATCGCCCCGGTCGCGCCTACCGAGCAGGCGTCGCCAACGCCAGTCGCGACCCCGTCACCGACTCCCTCCGCGACACCCAGGCACTCGCCGACACCGACGGTGACACCAACCCCAACTCCGACCGCGACCCCGACCCCGGAGCCGACGATCGCGCCCACGCCGATCCCGACGCCGGTGCCCACCGTGGCGCCGACGCCAGCGCCGATCGGCAACGTCCTGCCGCAGTGCGCCTACATGGACGTCCTCACCGAGCATCACGGCTACGAGGACTGGCCGATCAGCCTGCTCGACACCATCTACCACCTGCCGTCGTGGCATTCGCCGGCGGACCTCGTCGACAGCTCGACGGCGGGCGTCAACGGCGGCTACCTGCTCCGCAGTGTCATCGCGCCCGATCTTCGGGCGATGGCGGCCGATGCCCGCGCGGCGGGAAGCCCCATCCAGCTGGTCAGCGGCTTCCGCAGCCACGCGCAGCAGGCGGCGACGTTCGACTACTGGGTGAGCGTCGGGGGCTACGAGCAGGCACTTCGCACGAGTGCCCGGGCCGGCCACTCGGAGCACCAGCTCGGCACCTCGATCGACGTGACCAGCGAGGGTGGCGCCGCTCCCTGGGAGTACGGCGACTGGGCGGCCACGCCGGCCGGCGCCTGGATGTCGGCCAATGCGTGGCGATACGGGTTCGTGATGAGCTATCCCCGCGGTGCCTTCGATCGGACGTGCTACGACTACGAGCCCTGGCACTACCGCTACGTCGGGCGCGACCTCGCCGCGGAGATCGTCGCCAGCGGCCTGACGCCGCGCGAGGTGATCTGGGCCCGCCAGTAGGGGCGTATCCTCGGGCCGATGAGCACGTCGCGGCTTCTCCTGGCGCCCGGCGCGTCCGGCAATCCCGCGCAGCTGCGCCCGGTCGCTTCGGCACTCGAGCAGCGCGGCGTGAGCGTCGGCCTGGTGGCGCTCCCGCGGGGTCAGGCGGAGCGCGCCATCCCGGCGTACCGCGCGGCCCTGGAGACGGAGGCCGGCAGCGTGGCGATCGGCGGCCAGTCGTTCGGGGGACGCGTGGCGTCGCTCCTCGCGGCAGACGGTGCCGCAGAGCCCGCCGCGCTGGTCCTGCTCGCGTATCCGCTGCACGCGCCCGGACGGCACGACGCATGGGACGCGCGGACGAGCCACTGGCCGGACATCCGCTGCCCCGTGCTGCTGCTCTCCGGCGAGGCTGACCCGTTCGCGCGGATCGACCTGCTGCGCACCGCGGTCGACCGGTTGGGCGACGCGACCCTGCGGACGTGGCCCCGCGTCGGCCACGGCGTCGGCCCGGTGCTCGACGAGGCAGTCGAGGAGATCATCGGCTTCCTGGCCGCCCGGACCTGACGCGACCCGGCCGCCACCAGCGCGTATCCTCCGCCCGATGCGCGCCGCCCGACTCGTCCAGCTGCTGCTCCTCCTCCAGGCACGCGGTCGCCTCACGGCCGCGGCGCTCGCGACCGAGCTCGAGGTCTCCGAACGCACGATCCATCGCGACGTGGAGGCGCTCAGCGCCGCCGGCGTCCCGATCTACGCCGAGCGCGGACCGCACGGTGGCTTCCAGCTCGTCGACGGCTACCGCACGCGGCTGACCGGCCTGACCGGCGACGAAGCCGAGGCGCTCTTCCTCTCGGGCATTCCCGGTCCCGCCGCCGAGCTCGGGCTCGGGACGGTGGTGGCGGCCGCGCGGCTCAAGGTGCTCGCTGCCCTGCCGGCGGAGCTCCGGACCCGCGCCTCGCGGCTCGTCGAGCGCTTCCACCTCGACGCGGCCAGCTGGTTCACGGTCGGGGAGTCGGTGCCTCACCTCGGCGTGGTTGCCGACGCGGTCTGGGAGGCGCGCCGCCTCACGGTCGGCTACCGACGCGCCGGCGGCGAGGTGGACCGCATCCTCGAGCCGCTCGGGCTGGTGCTCAAGGCCGGCATCTGGTACCTCGTGGCGCGCGCCGACGACCAGGTGCGGACCTACCGCATCTCGCGCTTCAGCCGCGTCACCCCGACCGGCGACGGCTTCGAACGGCCGCCCGACTTCGACCTCGCCGGCCACTGGCACGCCTCGATCGCCGAGTACGAGCGCGACACGCCGCGCCTCGAGGTCACCGTGCGCGTCCAGGAACGCGCCATGGGCCTCCTCGCAGACCTGGTCGGAATCCGGGCGATCCGCGCGGGCGAGGAGCTGCCCGAACCGGAGGAGACGTGGCGGCGCCTGCGCCTGTGGGTCGACTGGCCGGAGGAGGTTCCGGGTCGCCTGCTGGCCCTCGGCGATCGCCTCGAGGTCGTCGAGCCGGCTGACGTTCGGGAGCGGGTGGTCGAGCTCGCCAGGGGTGTGATCGCGCGCCACGGGACCGCACGCGACGAATGACGTAGGCACCTGGCGGCCGATCAGCCGTCACACCGCTTGACACGCTGCCCGAGACTTGCACGCATGACCGCCCTGACCGATGCCGCCCCCGCCACGGCGACGGCCCGCCTGCCCATGGTCGGCCTCCTGCGCGCACTGCTGCTCATCGAGGCTGCCGCCGGGCTTGCCCTGGCCGTCTTCCTGAGCCTCGTGGCCGATGCGGTGGCCGCCCAGTCGGGCATCGCCGACGAGACCAACGTGCGGTTCGCGGCCGGTGCCGCCTTCCTGTTCGCGCTCTTCGCGGCGATCGCCTCGCGGGGCGCGCGCCGGCGTCGCGGCTGGGCATGGACGATGGCCGCCATCCTCCAGGTCCTCCTCGCCATCGGCACCGGCATCGCGATCATGGTCGCCGAGTGGCATCCCGCCTACCTGGTCGGGTTCGCGCTGGCAACGGCGGTCATGCTCGTCCTGTCGGTCGCATCGGTCCGTCGGGCGCTCGGCCAGGCCTGAGCGCACTCCCGGGCACCGGATTCCTGCCGCAGCCTGTCAGGGAGCCGCGCGCATACTTGACCGCATGGCGGCGGTGAACCCACACGACCCGGGGCCCGACGCGGCCGGCGAGCGCGGCGACGCGCACGCGGTATCGGCTCGCGAGCCGATCTCGATCGGCGAATCGCGCATCCGGATCGGTACCGCCTCCTGGACCGATCCGACGATGACGGCCCCCGGCGTCTTCTATCCGCCCGACGCGGGAACGGCCGAGGATCGACTCGTCTACTACGCCGACCAGTTCCCGCTCGTCGAGGTCGACGCCACGTACTACGCGCTCCCGGCGCGGCGCACCGCCGAGCTGTGGCTCGAGCGCACGCCGCCGGACTTCACGTTCGACATCAAGGCCCACGCGCTGATGACCGGGCAGCCATCGGAGGTGAAGCGACTGCCGAAGGACCTGCGCGAGGCGCTCCCCGCCGAGCTTCTCGACCAGCGACGGATCTACGCCCGCGACCTGCCGTCCGGGCTGGAGGACGAGATCTGGGCCAGGTTCCTGGACGGCATCGAGCCGCTCCGCTCCTCCGGCAAGCTCGGTGCGGTCTTCCTCCAGTACCCACGCTGGTTCTTCCCGATCGGCGAGTCGCGAGCGGAGATCCTGCGCGCGAAGGATCGGCTCGCCGATACGCCATTCGCCATCGAACTGCGTCACGCCAGCTGGTTCAACGACAAGAACCGCGATCGGACGCTCGCCTTCCTCGCGGACAACGAGATCCCGTTCGTCATGGTCGATGCGCCGCCGGGGACGAAGTCGTCGGTGCCGCCGATGACGCTGGTGAGCTCCCCGCGGCTCGCGGTGGTGCGCTTCCACGGACGACGCACCGAGACGTGGGAAGCGAGCGGCATCCCCGTGGTGGAGCGGTTCCGCTACCTCTACGACACCGGTGAGCTCGCCGAGTGGGTTCCCCGCATCCACGAGGCAGCTCGCGAGGCGCCCGAGGTCCACGTCCTCATGAACAATTGCTACGCCAACTACGGCACCACCAACGCCCGCGAGATCGCGGACCTCCTGGCCGCCAGCATCCCGACTGCCGGCTCGTGACGGTCGCTCGCGCGCCGGTGGCGCGAGGCCGCTACCCTCTGAGCCGATGAGGTGCCTCGGGGGAATCCGCGCGACCTGGCCCGTGGCGGCCGTGGCCGTCGTGTTGGCCGCCTGCACCCTGCCGCCGCTCGAATCGGCGACACCAACCCCGTCGCCCACGCCGACGCTGGTCCCGACACCCACCCCGAGCCCGTCGCCCGAGCCGGCGACGCCGAGCGCCGAGCCGACCCCCGATCCCGCGGCCATCCCCGACTTCGCGGCCGGCGAGATCGTCGCCTCGCTGATCGACGGGCTGCGCGTGCGGCAACGCCCGGGGCTGAGCGCCACGGTGATTCCCGGCCTCCTGCCGCTCAACGCCGAGATGGAAGTGATCATGGGGCCGTTCCCGGTCGACGACTTCGGCTGGTATCTCGTCGGCGATGCCGATCCGGCGGAGCCACAGTTCGGCGAGGGCTGGGTCGCCGCCGGCTACGAGCCCGATCCATTCCTCCGCGCCACCGGTCGCGCCGCCCAGGAGGTCCCCTACCTCACGGCCATGGCCGCCACCGGAGATGCCGAGGAGGGGCCGATCGAGATCGGCGAAGGCGACCACGCCATCCGATGGATTGCTCGCGACCCGGAGGCCATCCGGTGCTCGTTCGCCGTGTCGCTGGCGCCGCCGGGCGGTGAGCCGGTACAGACCATCCGCGCCACGATCGGCAGCGGCATCGATCGAGGCACGCTCCAGCCGCAGACGTTCGATGCGCTGGGGGTGCGCGGGACCGCCTTCGTCTCCGTCGTCTCTGACTGCACCTGGGCGCTCGTCGTGCTCCGCGTCGTGGAGCCGGATCCCAGCCAATCGGCTGCGCCGTGACCGCGCCAGATCCCGGCGCCGCCCCGCCTCAGTCGGTGGCGCGCGTCGCCGCCGCGTGCTCGACGAGCTGACAGAGCGCGTTCACAAGCCGCATCTGCTCCGGGGTTCGGCAGTTCGCCTCGAGCAGCCGCGGGCTGGCCACCACGATCGCCACCGCTCTGGCGCGCGAGACCGCCACGTTCAGTCGGTTGCGCGAGTACAGGAAGTCCATGTCACGCGGCGCGTCGTCGCGGCTCGAGCTGGCCATCGAGTAGATCGCCACCGCGCCCTCCTGGCCCTGGAACTTGTCGACGGTTCCGACCGGGACGGCGAATCCGAGCTTCGCCTCCACCGCGCGCGAGATCTCGGCGACGTGCGCGTTGTAGGGCGCCACGACGATGAGGTGCTGGGCCTGGATCGGCTTCGTCTCGCCATCGCTGTTCGTCCACGGCGTACCGATGAGGCTCGCCACGAAATCCGCCACGGCCGACGCCTCCTGGGGCGACCTCGAGGCGTTGCCATCGTGCTCGCAGTCGATGAATCGGACGCCCACGCCATCCAACCGGGCATCGTCGGACATGACCCGCTGCAGCTCGGTCGAGGGATGCGTCTGCAGGCGGTCGTCGTAGAAGGCGGTCGAGATGTAGTCGTTGACCGCCGGGTGCATCCGCCACGTCGTCTCGAGGAAGAGCCCCAGCCGGTCGTCGAGGGTGACCGCCTCGCCCAGAAGATGCTCGAGGGCGGAGGCACCGGCGCCCTCCGGGTGGATGCCCTGGGTCACCATCGGCAGCTGGTTGGGATCGCCGAGCAGCACGATCGAGGATGCCGCGCCCCCCATCGCCACGACGTTGGCGAGCGACATCTGGCCGGCCTCGTCCACGAACAGGACGTCGACCGCGCCTTCGAGCGGCGCGCGCGCGAAGAGCCACGCCGTCCCGGCCACCACTCCCAGGCCCCCATCCTCGGCCAGCGCGAGCTCGACGTCCCTGTTCTCGGCGACGACCCGAACGCCTTCGTGGCCCTGGACCTCGTCGCCCGTATCGCACTTCTGAATGGCTCGCACGGCGACGCCCTCGATCGCGGCCGCCTCGCAGACCTCGCGGAGCAGGTTCGAGATCGCCTTGTGCGACTGCGCCGCGATGCCGACCCGCTTCCCGTGTCGGAGGAGCTCGACGATCATCCGGGCGCCGGTGTACGTCTTGCCGGTTCCTGGGGGCCCCTGGATCGGCAGGACCGTCTCATCGAGGACGGTGGCGATCCGCCGCGCGGCATCGAGCGCCGGCTCTCCGTCGCGGACGAAGCCCTCACCGGCGGCGATGCCGATGACGCGCGGTGCTCGGCCCATGAGCAGGTCACGCACCGCCCGGTACGGACCGGGCCCCTCCATGCCGCTCGCGATGACGTGATCGGCGATCCGGACGAGCGCGTCCTGCATCGCCCGAGCCGGGATCGGCTTGCCCGGAATGAGCGCCGTTGGATGGTACGGCTGCCGCTTGGGCCCGACCTTGAGGTCGAGCGTCCCGTGAACGTCGTCGACCGCGATGATCGTGCCGGCGGACGCTCCGAAGTCGCCGTGACGCGGATCCGGGTCCACCGGCTCGGAGCCCGGGCGGAACTTGTGGTCCTGCGGCGGAAACCGGTAGCGACGTACGACGCTCTTCTTCTCCGGCCCAAGCTCGCGCTCGAACGTCAGCCCCCCGATCCCCTCGCTCGCCCCGATGAGATCCTCGATCGAGCGCTGCCGCAGGTCGTGCCAGAGCCACCATGCCGGCTTGTCGTCGCGCCGATGCCAGTCGAGCAGCTGCGCCAGCAGCCATCGGCCCTTCAGGTCATCCGCGATCGCCGATCGATCGGCGGGCACGCCGTCGGTGAGCGCATCCATGCGGCGCTGGATCTCGGACGAACGCTCCTGCTGGGCCTCGGACGGCATGCCATCGCCCGGCTCGGGCCGGGTCCAATCGGCATGGGGCCAGCGCGCGACCGCCTCCGCGCGGCGAGCCTCGAGCCAGGCGCGGAGCTGGAGGGTGGACATGCAGTCGTCGCGGTTGTAGTCCGCGATGCCGTCCAGGATCGATTGTTCACGCTCCCGCATCCAGCGTTCGTACTCCACGACGCTGAACCCGGCCTCCGTCACCGGGCCCTCGCGCTCGGCGAGATAGAACTTCTCGATCTGCTTGAGCGAATACGACTCGACGGACGCGCGCACCCCCTGGCGGACGACATTGAGCAGATCGACGAGGACGCCTCCGCGTAGGAGCCGATCCACGTCGTCCTCGCGCGTCGCATGGCGGCGGAGCAGCCGCTTGATCGCTCCCGACTCATATCCGCCGTAGTGGTAGATGTGCATCCCCGGATGCGCATCCAGCCGCTCGATGCACAGGTCGACGAACGCCTCGAATGCCCGCTTCTCCTCCTCGCGATCGTGCGCCCAGTACGGTAGGTAAGCGGACTCTCCGTCCACGGTGACGGCGACGCCGAGCAAGTACTCGAGCCCGTCATCGAGCGCCCACGGGTCGGCCTCGATGTCGAAGAAGATGTCCCACGGCGTTGGCTCCGGGAGGGCGGCCAGGCCCTTCCCGATGACCTCCGGCTCCGGTGGGATGAGCTCGTGGACGCGCCTGCCAGTACGGCGCTCGTGGAGCTGGAGCCGAGCCTGGCCGCTGAGCCGCTGCAGCGCGGGCGCGCTCACGTCCTCCACCACCGCCCAGTCCGGCAGCTCGGCGATCTGCGTGAGCGTCGGATGCCCCGCGGCCAGGAACCGCTCCGTATCCACCCGGCGCATACCGGCAACGATCGACGGATGGTCGTCGTCGCGACGCCGCTGGATGCAGGTCGGGTACCAGGCGCAGACCCGGCAGTGATCCACCGGGTCCGGATAGGTCGCCTGCGCGTGCGACCCACCGAGGACGCGCTGCTCGAAGCGTCCGCGGGCAAACCGGAAGTAGGCGGCATAGTCGGCGAGCCGATGCGGATGCTCCTGCCCGTCGCCGGTCACCACGTAGACCGTCTCGGGCGGCACGCCCTGGAGCCGCGCCAGCAGATCGGCGTAGACGCACATCTGGATGATGGCGGACGCCTTCACCCCGCGGGACAGCTTCGTATCGGCGATGTCATAGCTGTAGCCGCCCAGCTCGCTGGGGCGCTCGACCCGGTACAGGAAGTCCGCGTGACCACGCCAGCGGCCATCGAAGAAGGTGGCCTGGAAGATGACGTCGGCCCCGGCGCGCATGGCGGCGAGGGTGGCGTCCTGCGCGGCGCGGAGCTGGTCGGGCGTGCGCAGCTCATCCGTCTGAATCTCGATGACGCGCCTGCCGGCAGCCTTCAGCTGCTCGAGGTGCGCGGCCTCGTGGGCGTCGCCGCGATCCTGCATGAGCTGAACCGTCGGGTCGGCGCGGCGGGGCGGCCGCTCCCAGCGCCCCTCGATCCGCCCGAGCTCGAGCGTCGAGAGATGGTCGCAGGCAAGGTAGCCCACGAGGTCGGTTGCGCTGACGATGATCGTCCCGTCGTCGGTCCTCTGCATATCCCCACCCTAGTGAACGTTCGTGTCACCTCGTCGGTCGCACTGCGAGGTGGTCGTGGTCAGTTGCAAGCGGCCCGGGCTCATCCCCGATGGCGGGCGAACGCCTCGACGAATGCCTCCTGCTCAGCCGTCTCGACGGCGGTCGGATGCCGGACGCGCCGCACCTCGGCGATCGCGGAGGATGCGTCCCAGCCGGCCGCGACCAACGCACAGGCCGCCACGGTGCCGGTGCGACCTACCCCACCCATGCACGCCACCGCGACGTCGCTGCGCTCGCGAGCGGCCTCGATGGCGGCCAGGATCGCATCCATCTCGGCCACGTCACGCGGCGTCGAGCCGTCCGGCATCGGCCAGCGTCCGACCGTCAGACCGGCGCCGGCCGCCCGTTCCACGATGCCTGGCTCGCCCCATCGCTCGAGCTCGTGATCCTCCACCAGCAGCGCCAGGTAGCCGACCCCCGCCTCGACCAGCGAACCGATGTCGCGGGCGAGGTCCCGCCGATACACCCGCCCGGGATAGCGGAACGATTGGCCGTGCTTCCCCGGCAGGAAGGTCAGGCCAAGGCGGCCCGGCCGTCCGTCGCCGAGGTCGTCGCCAGCGATCCAGTCGACCCGAAGCGGAGGATCGAGCTGATCGGCGTCCCGGCTAGTTGAGGTGCCCATTGGCGCTCGGGCAGAAGTGGCCGCTCGGCTCGAGCGGCTGGCCGCAGAACGGACATGCCGGCCGTCCGGCGGCCACGAGGGCCTCCGCCCGGCGGACGAAGGCGCGTGCCTCCGCTGGCCCGATGCGCACGCGAAGCAGATCCGGGCCCTCATCGGCCTCGTCGGGCAGCTCGAGGTAGTCGCCGTCCTCGGTCGGCGTCTGGGCCTCGATCACCACCGCCTCGGTCCCCGGGTCCCAGGCCAGCGCCATGGCGCCGACGCGGAACAGCTCCACGACCGGTTGCTCGAGCGGATGGTCGTCGAGATCGGCGTCGGCGGGGGCTTCCACGGCGTCCAGCAGGTCCTCCAGTCGTGATGCGAGGACTGCGACCTGGGACTTCTCGATGCCTACGCTGACGAGCGCACCGCCCTTGCGCGCCTGGAGGAAGAAGGAGCGATCCCCCGGCTGGCCGACGGTGCCGGGAACGAACCGGTCGGGGTCGTCGAAGATGAAGAGTCGTCGTGTCATCCGATCCATCCTACCCGCTGCCGCCCCGCTAGAGTCTGGGGTGCAGATGGGCACCACCCCACGTCCACCGAGCCGGGCCTGATGCGACAGCGATTCCGACCGCTGCGCGA
>Ga0299913_10003911_pt1 | contig 12368 bp, 10 predicted proteins | sample RVTome_9_FD_201360 | JGI IMG/M metagenome (GOLD analysis project Ga0299913, IMG submission 201360) | Soil microbial communities from uranium-contaminated site in the Upper Colorado River Basin, Wyoming, United States - RVT155D38 (version 2) ... | reverse complement strand
GCGAAATATCGCGCGGGGCCCCCCCGTACCCGTTTGGGCGTGGGAAGGACCCGCAATCTCAGTGACTTAGCGGAAGCGAGCGCCAGACAGAGAAGGTTTTGCAGTCCCTCTCGCACGACCGAGATCACTTCAAAACATCAGCTCAAGGTCTCCGAAAGCAAAAAAGCCCGCTCCAGAGAACGGAGGGGCTGCGAGACACCATCTTTCAGGATGGCATATCTTAAACATTGTGATGGACATTGTCAAGCTTTGTCGGCGCGTGACTGTCATCTCCGCGGCCGGCCTTGGCTCGCTGTGCCCCTCGCAGTGACGTGTCCGACGTCTTCCGATAGACTCACCGTCATGATCCACATCACCGACGCCATCGCCATCGAGGAACGTGAGGTCGAGGAGAGCTTCGTCCGGGCTGCCGGCCCGGGCGGGCAGAACGTCAATAAAGTTGCAACGGCGGTGCAGCTGCGCTTCGACATGCGGCGTTCGCCATCACTGCCGGACGATGTGCGGGCACGCCTGGAGAAACTGGCGGGCCGCAGGCTCACGCAGAAAGGCGTTCTGATCATCACCGCCCGGCGCCATCGGGCCCAGGAGCGCAACCGCCAGGACGCGCTGGAGCGGCTGGTCGCGCTCATCCGTCGGGCTGCCGTGAGGCCAGCGCCGCGGCGACCAACCAAGGCAACCGCCAGCGCCCGGCGGCGTCGCCTCGAGGCCATGAGCCGACATTCTAGGGGGGACTTCGGCGATCAGCGCCTTCGTCGTTGAGATCGCCGCCTTGGCGAAGTGATCGCAGATGGGGCGAGGACCCCCATCCTAGTCTGATTTCGCTTGCGCGCGCAGTCTTTCGGCCTCCTCCACCCAGACAGCCATTCCCATCGTCTGGTAGAGGTCGACCGCTTGAGAAAAACAAATCTGGGCCTCGGTGAGTCGGTCGGCGGTCGCGAAAAGCTTGCCGCGCTCGCGATATGCATGCGCTAGCTCCGGGCGGGCCTGCAGGCTCGTCGCTCGTTCTATCGCGCCGGTCAGGCAGCGTTCGGCATCGCCAAAGTGCTTCCGGCCGAACTGGGCGTACGCGGTCCCAAGGAGCCGCAGGGCGACACCTTCGCACCAGGGATACCCTCGCGATTGCGCGATCTCGAGCGCACGGCGGCCGCAGTCAACGGCGTCCTCCAGAGCCCCGGTCGCTAAATGTACGTCGCACTTGCCGAGGACAGACCATTCCTCGGCGATGGCGAGCTTGAAGGTCCTCGCGGCTGCCAGCGATTCCTCCACGATCGCAGCGGCATCACGGGCTTTGCCCAACAGTCGATAGGCCTCTGCGATACCGAGCCCGACCCAGGCGAGCATGAATCCGATCTCATTCTCCCGCGCCAGCCGGAGGACTAGATCGAAGTTGGCTGCCGCCCGCTCGGCCTCGCCCTTGCCCCCACATGCCGTGCCGAGCCAGAGACTGGCGATGCACATGTCGAAAGGTCGACTTGTCTCGCGGGCGATCTGGACGGCCTCCTCGCCATAAGCGATTGCCTGGTCGAACTCACCCAACCGTGCATATGCACCGGCGATGTTCCCCAACCAATTGCAGGAGCTGGTGCCGGTCGACCCAAGGCGTTCATGACGGTGCGGGCCTTTCAGCTCCTCCGCGAACTCCAGCATGATCTCGATGGCGCGGTGGTATTTGCCGGCGAAGAAGTGCGCCATGCCGAAGTTGAAGGTCGCCTGGATTAGTGCTCGACGGTCTCCTGCCTCGGCCGCAAGGCGTCGGGCTCGGTCGCCTACGCAAATGGCTTCGCTGGTTTGTCCCAGCTGATACAAGACGAGGGGCAGGTCAGCTTCAATCCTAGCAAGCCGCTGCCGGTCGTCAATCGATCTGGCATAGCGGCTCGCCTCACGGTGACGCTTATGGATCTGCCTGTACTCACCCAGCGCGCCGAGCGCCGGGCGCAATTCGAGACGAATGTCGATCGCCAGTCGCTTCGTGTCTTCGCTTTCGGGAATCTGATCCAAGGAAGCGAGCGCCCGCTCGAAGAATGCGACAGCCTCCCGATATGCGGAGCGCCCGCTGGCGCGCGTTGCCGCGGTCCGCCAATAGCCCAGCGCGTGGTCAGCATCTTCTGCCGCACTGAAATGGTGGGCGACCACCTCAGGCTCGGTTTCGGCGATGGCCGGGAATCTCGTTTCCAGCGTCCGGGCGATCCTTGCGTGGGTTTGCTGTCGCGTGCTCTTGAGCAAGCTTTGATAGGCGGCGTCGCGGACCAGCGCGTGCTTGAAGGTGTAACTGACCTCTGGCATAGCGGCGCGGCGGAAGATCAGCTCGGCAGTGGCGAGTTTGTCGAGAGCGGCCGTGAGGTTGGGCTCCGGGCGGTCGGCAACCGCGGCCAGCAGAGAAAAGCCGAACTCGCGACCGACGCAGGCGGCCAGCTGCGCGATTTCCTTGACCTCGGGCAGGCGATCCAGGCGTGCCATCAGGGAGTCGTGCAGTGAGGCCGGGATGGTTGCTTCGCCGGTCTCGAGGACAGCCTTGGTGAGCTCCTCGACAAACAGCGGCACGCCGTCGGTGCGGGCGATAATCGTGTGGACGACGTTCTGGGGCAGATGCTCCCCGCCGAGCCGCGCCACGATGGCCTCGACCCCGGCGCGGCCGAGCCGGTTGATGCTAAGGCGGGTCATGTGCGGGTGGGCGGCGAGCTCGGGTTGGCGGTCCGGCCGACTGGTGAGCAGGATCAGGACCCGTCGATCGGCGATGCGATCCAGACATTGCTCGATCAGCTCCAGCGTCGTCGGATCGATCCAGTGGGCGTCCTCCATGACTACCAGGACCGGCTGCCGAGCTGCCAGCCCGAGCAGCTGCCTGATCAGCGCCTCCAGCGTCCTCGCCCGCTGCACCTGCGGCGTGAGACCGAGTTCGCCGTAGCGTGCAACGCCGTCCAGGCCGATCAGGTCGGCGATCAGGGGCGCGGCGTCGCGCCCGCCTGCCCGGTCGAGAAGCGCCTCCAGCTTGTCGAGTCTGGCCCCGACCGCATCGTCCGCACCTATCCTTCCCGCGTGATTCAGCTGCTGGATGACCGGCCACAGTGCGCTGTCGCTATGGTAGGGCGAGCACTGGTAGGGGATGCGAAAGTGAGGCTCCTCGGCCACAACGTCCAACAGCGCGCGGCCGATCCGCGACTTGCCGATCCCGGCCTCGCCAACCAACAGTACGCCCTGGCCCTCCCCGGCCTTTGCCAGCGCCCAGCGCTCAAGCAAAAGCGCCAGCTCCTGGTCGCGCCCGACCATCGGCAACAGCGCCGGGCCACTCCGTGCGTCAAAGCGGCTCGGCGTTGCCCGTTCGCCCCTGACCGCGAACGCCAGAACCGGCGCGCCAAACCCTTTGAGTGCGTGAGCGCCCAGATCGACCAGCTCGAACAGTCCGCCGAGAAGACGTCGAGTGCTCGCCGCGATCACCACGCCGCCCGGTTCGGCGAGCCCTTGCAGCCGGGCCGCGAGATTCGGCGTTTCGCCAACCACTGCCTGCTCGGCCGAACTGCCTTCCCCAATCAGCTCGCCGACCACCACCAGACCGGTCGCGATGCCGACCCGCGCGGCGAGCGCCTCGCCGACTGGAGCGCTCAGGTGCGAGACTGCATCGGGTATCGCCAGGGCTGCGCGCACCGCCCGCTCGGCCTCATCCTCGTGCGCCTTCGGGTAACCGAAATAGGCCAACACACCATCGCCCATGTATTTTGCGATGTGACCTTCGAACCGCGCGATCTCGCCAGCCACCGCGTTCTGGTAGGCTCGGATGATCGCGCTCATCTCTTCGGGATCAAGTTTGCTCGACAGCGCCGTCGAGCCGACCAGATCGACGAAGAGCACGGTCAGCTGACGCCGCTCGGCTCCGGGCGGCTTTGCTTCTCGCCGCGAGAGGGACGCCGCATTGGTGGACAAGGCCGCGATCGCCTTGAGCAGCTTCTTGCGGGGGCCGAGCGGGATGCCGAGTTCCTTTAGGTCCCCATCCGTCAGTTCAGCCACAACCTCGGGATCGATCTCACCCTCCTGGAACGCCTGCTCGTAGCGCTCCAGCCCCAGCTCCCGCAGCCAAGTCGCGATGTCCACAGCGTCCCTCATGGGGATGGTGCTCGCGTGGCGAAAGCTACCAGAGTGACGGATCGGAGGCCACCAATCCGCTCGCGGCCCTCAAATCCAGAAGCGATCGTCCAAAGTCGCACATGCAACTTTCAGGAGGCTCGCCGGGTCTCGCTGTACCCGAAGTGTGCCGCCAGCATCCCCAGCGCCGCCACCAGGATGCCCTGCGCCTGCTCCTGCCGCACCGGCCGTCCACCCCAGCCTTGCCGGATCGCCCACTCGCGCACACTCCGCTGCAGACCCACGACGTGCCACACGCATGAGCCCGCCGGGCTCGAGATGCCGCCCAGCGCCTCGAGCGCCTTGTGCACGCGTCGCCGGGCGTGCAGCTGGCGCTCGTTCAGATCCGGGTCACGACCCGTTCCCGGAACCCGGAGGATCGGCAGCGCGCGCAGCGGGTCCAGGTTGGCGACGATGAATGCCGCTTGGAAGTCCTTCGCTGCGTCGTGCATCGCCGGTGTGATGGTCCCGGCACGCAGCATTTTGCCCAAGGTGTCGACCGTCCGGTGATGGTACACGATCCCGCCGTCGGGATCCTTCTCCCGGACCTCCTCGAGCTCGCGGTCCTTGACCTTGTGCGGCTTGACCCTTCTGCTCATCGGGCGCCTCCCGGCCGCCGGCCGTACAGCCGATTCGCCTCGTTGATCAGCGCCTGCCGGGTCCAGTCGTCGCGCACGTCCTCGGGCCGGAGCACGACCACGCCCTGCGTGCGCCACGCCGCCCGGCGCATGGCGAGCAGGTCCTCGTCTCTGAGCGCCGCGGACGCCTGGGCGCCCTCCAGGCACGAGCGGTAGCCGGCTGGCCCGATCATCGGCTGACCTCCCGCAGGACCGCTGCGTAGCCGGCGACGTCGACCTGGCTGTCCAAGTGCCTGGGATCCCGGGCGAGCCGGGCCAGCTTAAGGTCGATCAAACAGAGCACGACCTGCGCCGGACTGACCTTGGTGCCGAGCGTGAGTGACCAGCGCTGCGCGACCTGCTCGAACAGATCCACCGGCTCGCCGTACTCGCGCCGGCGCCAGTTCACCAGACCAGCGGCGTGCTCGAGCAGCTCGGGCCCGTTCATCGTGGGCCTCGTGAGCGGCACCGCGGCCCGGCCGCCAAGCTCGATCTTGCTTCACTGCGCGGAACGCGCAGAGTCGATCCGTCCATGATCGTTCCCTCATGAGTGATCGTGGTCGGGATGGCGGCGGGGTCCTGCCAAGTGCGTCGCCGCCATCCGCTCTTCGCTCGACGGTCTCGTCAGTGGTCGCCCTGTGGCCTGAGCAGACATCAAGAGCTCCCAAAACAGCGCCACGGGTGGCCTCGCCGGCGGTCGGCGCCGATAGCGCAGCACCGATCCGCTCGACGTCCTGAGCGCCGCGTCGTCCGTGGAGAGCTCAACGATCTCATGCCCCCCGGTCAACAGGACGAGCCCGGCGCGGTCGAGTCGGTGCCACGGCGCCCGCTGGTCGCAGCCGAACAGGTCGGCGGCGGTCCAGCCGAGCGCGAGAGCCTGCTGCGCCCAGCCGCCTTCGACTAGCCGTGCAGCATCGCGTTGCACCCGCGGCCACCGCTGTGGCGGTATCCCGTGAGCTCCGTTAGCCGCGAGCATGGCGCGAACGCCATCGGCGATCTCCCGCGGCAGGTCGGCGGCGCTCTCAGGAACGGGAGCTTTGGTCGCGGGAGGGTCGGCCGGCTCCGCCGCGGACAGCAGCGCCACGATCTCCGCCTCGTGCTGCCGCACGCGCGCACGCAGCTCGTCCGGCAGGGGATTCGGGGCCGCAAGTCGGAGCGTGTTGCCGTCCACCCGGATGAGGCCGCTGACGGCCGAGACCGCCTGCAGCAGGTCGAGCGCCACCGCGGTCATATGACCTCCTCCCACCAGCCGTCGGGCCGCGGTGAACCTGGCTTCGGAGGTTCACATGGAGGTTCACACCCTGGAGCCCGCGGATTTCCTGGGCTGTGTGAACCTTGTGAGCCTGGTGAGCCTTTTCCGGGCTCTTCTATCGCGCGGGCGCGCGCGCACACGCGATAGGGTGAAAGAGGTTCACAAGGTTCACAAGGTTCACATACGCTTTGATTTTGCTCAGGAATTTTCGTGTGAACCTCGTGTGAACCTCCGCCGCCGGGGCCCTGAGGTTCACACGCGGGTGAGCCTTGTGAACCTCTTCCGGGGCCAGTTTCGACAATCTCGAGCTGCCAGCGCTGCGCACGCCGGAAGCTGCCCGCGGCCGACACCCGCAGCCGCAGGTCTTCCAGCGTGAAGATGCGGTCGCGCATGCGGACCAGCGCCTGCCCGAGGCTGGTCCTTTTGGCGCGCTCATCGCCGCGCGCTAGCGGGAGCTCGGTCTGAAGCGCCAGCTCGAACAGATCGGCGACGCCCACTTCGGCCGTGCCGAAGCGCTCCCACCATTGTGCAACGAATGTCCGCCAGACCGTGCCCTCGGCATCGGCCCGCTCGTACATCTCCTTCAGGTTGCCGAGGAACCCCGGCACGCCGGCGACCTGGAGGATGCCGCCCATGGCCTCGGCCCAGCCCTCGAAGCTGCCGACGGTCTTCTTGTGCCGGGGCATGCCGGCGGCGATCCAGGCCCGGCCGAGGGTAAGGCATGCCGCCACCAGGCGGGCGCGGCTCTGCCAGACCCAGGCCAGCAGGTTCGGACGGCGGAAGCCCTCGCGCAGCCACGGCTGATCTTCGTGCGGATCCAGCCGGATGCGGACCATGCGGCGGGCGATCTCGTTCGAGAACTGCGGGTTGTTGCCTGTGGCGATCCAGACGCAGCGGATCGGGAAGCGGGTCATCTCAGACTTGCCGAGCACCCGGTCCTCCCAGTAAGGCGCGGTCAGCGCCGCGGCCACCGAGGACGCATCCAGCCGCCGGCGCAGATTGTCGATCAGCACGATCGGAGGGATCTCGCGCAGCTTGGCGGTCAGGCGCTTGCGCCACTCGTCCTCGTCGCGGCCCTCGACCATCACGCTCGCGCCGGCCCCGGTGGCGATGATCGAGATCACATCGACCATGAGGGTAGCGCCGGTGCCGGGGGCTGGCTTCTCGATCATGTGCAGCGGCGTCGGGCCCGAGATCATCGGCCGGATGAAGGGCAGCAGCAGGAGCGCCAGGGCGTGCGCGCGCTCGGCTTCGCCGACGAAGGGGAACTCACCCAGCAGGTCGTCGAGCAGTAGCGATCGCGCGGCCGCGATCTGTTCCGGGGTCGGGTCGTCCGGGATCGGAGGCAGGATGAAGTTCTGTGTGGGCTCATAGAGCAGCCTGGTCGCGGGATGGTAGCCCGGCTCGGTGATCAGCGTGCCGTCGTTGCCGAACACTGGTGCTGTGACGATGCCGGCCAGAACCGGCAGCGCCGGATCGGGCGTGGCGAGGATGTTCTTCAGGAGCACCGGAGGTGGGTAAGCCGGCACGAGGTCGCCGCTCGGGGCACGCTTGCGCCAGTTGACCAGCTGGGCGAGCACGTGTCGCAGGCGATCCTCGGTCATAGGCAGCGGCACCGGCCGGCCATCGTTGTCACGCTCGACCCAGGACGGTCCACCGCCGCAGCGGTAGAGCCAAGGCGGTGCGTTCGAGGCGAACAGGAGGCTCCAGGAGCGATTGGTGAGCCGGGCGAGGTCGCCATCGTCGGCGCGCTCCTGGGAAACCGGTGACGCCGGAACGCGGAAGCCGAGCGCCCGGTGCGTGCCGAGCTCAGGTGCCGCCGTCTGAGGCTGCTCTGCTCGCGGCTGCGGCGCGGGCTGCCATTCCGTCGCGGCCTCGACCACCTGGCGGACAACGTCGCCGCCCTGCTTCAGCAACAGATCGTTGAAGTCGTCGCCGGCGTCCGGTGGATGCGCGATCCACACGCGCCGCCCTTCGGCATGAAACCGAGCGGCGGCCCACTCGGCGACCTTGAGGCCGACACCCTCGCCATCATGGTCGGCGAGGAGGACGACGCGGGTGACATCGGGCGGCAGGACGACCTGCTCCAGATTGCCCGATGACAGCGTGGCCCAGACCGGCAGCGCGCAGCATGCTTGCATGACGCTCAGCGCCGTCTCGATGCCCTCGGCGAGGCCAACCACGCCATGCTCACCGACGTCCCCGAGGCGCACGGCGCCACCCATCACCGACCCCAGCATCATGCGCGGCTTGGGCACGTCGGCTTTGACCGAGCCGTCCGGCGCCAGATAGGTGCGGTGGATCGCGATCTGCTCGCCTGCGGCACTGCGCACGATCGCGATCAGCGCTGGGTAGCCGGTGCGCGTGTCCCAGTAGGTGAGATCGGGGTGGAACAGGAGGTCCGGCGTGTCGGGGACCTGCAGGCCACGGCCGAGCAGGTATGTCTCGCCCGCGGTCCCTCCGAGCGCAACCGTCCGCGCCAGGATCAGCTCGATCTCGCGCGCGATGTTCTCCGCGCGCTGCTCCTTGGTGAGGGTCTCGGCGATCGGATGCTTCGCCCCGTTGACCGGCACCGAGCCGGCAAGCTCAGCCGCGTACTCGATCAGCGCTCGTCCGGTCAGGCCGGTCGCGTGCTCCAGCGTGCTGAGCGGCCCGCCGCCCTGGTTGTCATCGAAGTCGATCCAGTCGCCGGCGCGCTCGCCCTCGAGCGCGATGACGCACGAGCCCTGCTTGCGCGGCTTGTCGCCCCGGATGTTGGCGAGCCGCAGCTCCTCGCCCAGGCGCCTTCCATTGCGGAAATGCGATGGCACCCAGCTGGTGGCCGTGGCCCGCAGCCCGGCGACGACCGCGTCGAGGTCGTAGTGGGCCTGGGGCAGGCCGATGGGGCGGACGCCATTGAGGTCAATCAAGGATCACGAGCCCCTGCTCGGCACGGGTGATCGCGGTGTAGAGCCAGCGCGCGCGGTCCTCGGCGGTGCGACCGAGACCGTCGTCGAACACGATGACATTCGGCCATGCCGACCCCTGGGCCTTGTGGCATGTGATGGCGTAGCCCCACACCGCCTCGATCAGGCCCTTCTTGACCCAGTGGTCGCGCCGCTCGCGCTCGGAGTCGCGCTGCACGTGGTCGTCGAAGTGACCCTTGTAGATTAAATACCGGGCCACCTTGGAATCTGTCGCACCGACCGGATCGCCATCCTCGGTGCAGATGCTCGCGGAGAAGCCGACCTGGTTCTCGTCGCGCACGTCGGACAGCTCGAGGAACATGCCGTTCACGATGCCGAGGTCGTGGCGGTTCTTCAGGCAGATGATCTTCTCGATCTGGCCGTTGCGATCCTCGCCGGTCGGGTAGACAGCGTCGAACCCCGCGGCGCGCTTCATGGCTATGTTGAGCTGGATGCGCGTGGCGTTGCGCCCGCAGATGACTTGGCCGCCGCGCAGCATCTGCTCGGGCGTCACCGAGCTGCGGGGCATCTTCCAGACATGTGGGTCGTGCTCGCCGTACGGGATTGGCAAGCCCTGGCGCGCCATGGTCGCGAGGCGGATGATCGCGCTCTCGCCAGCCTGGCGGTGGATCTCGGTCAGCATGACGTCGGGCGCGGCCTTGGTGAACGCGCCCTCGCCCTTGATGGGCGGCAGCTGGCCGGGGTCGCCCAGCACAAGGATCGGCTTGCCGAAGGACAGCAGGTCGCGCGCCATGTCGTCGCCGACCATGGACACCTCGTCGAGCACGATCAGCGCCGCGTCGCGCACCAGGGACTGCTCGTTGAACACGAAGCGCGGCTTGTGGATGTCGTCGAGGCGGATCTCGAGGCTGCGCAGGCGTGACTCCTCGAACAGACGGACGGCGGGATCGAGCGCCGGCAGCTTGGCTCTGATCTCGGCGATCTCCTGCTTAACCCGCTCGATCTCGTCGGGTGTGGCCTCCGAGACGCGGTAGATCAGGCTGTGGATCGTGGAGGCGGGGGTGCCCTTGCGGGTCATGACCAGCGCCGCCTTGCCGGTGAACGCAGCGTAGAGCACGCCGTCCGAGCCACTGACGATGCCGTCCGCGCTCCTGGCCATGGTGTCGAGGCCGAGCTCGTCGATGGCGTGCCGGGTGATGGTGGTCTTTCCCACACCGGCATAGCCGAACACCCGGAATACCTGCTGCTCGGCGGTCCGGTGCAGGAACCAGTCCTTGATCTCGCGGATCGCCCTGGCCTGCAGATCGGAGGGCGTGAAGCGCTCGCTCATGAGCCCTCCCAGCAGCGCCTGGCATAGGGGCACATCCGGCACAGGTAGAAGTCGGCGTTGATCGCGATCCGGGGCGGCAGCTCCTCGGCCGCGATCGCGCGCAGGATGTCCACGGCCTTGTCCGAGAGCCTCTGCGCCTCGGCCGGCTCGAACGGCACGGCCTCGTGGTAGAGCTCCTGGGTGTTCTTGTTCATCGCCGTGAGCAGGGCGACCTCGAGCTCCATGTAGGCCATGTAGAGCTGGCACTGGGCGAAGTAGATCGGCTTCGATTGCCTCAGGCCGCGCTTGACCAGGTCGGTCCACGAGCTTTGGTTCAGGGCCTTGTGCTCGAACAGCGCGGGCCAGGCGATCCCCACGTCGGGCCCGCTCACGATCGCGCCGTCGATGTGGCCGCGCACCCTGCCGCCCGCGATGCTGAAGCCGTACTGGCGACCGTCGCGACCGCGAGTGCGCAGGTCGAACCCCGCCGCCTGTAGCCAGCGGATGGTCAGGTCCTCGAACTGGTGACCGGCATCGAAGATCCGGAGCCGCGCGCCATCGAAGTCCCTGCCAGCGTCCACGGGCGTGAGCGTGACCTCGTAGGCCAGCCTCCGAGCACAGGGCTCGCCGATCCGGCTGCCTCCCAGGTAGGTGCGCAGCGACTTCGACCGGTGCTCGGCCTCCAGCGCGGCGTCGATCAGCGCATTGATCCGGACGCCGGCATCACAGACGGCGCTCCGCCCGCCATAGACAAAGCCCGAGCCCGAGTTGAGGTCGATCAGCGCTTCCATCAGCAGCCGCTCAGAAGGGCAGGTCGTCGTTCAGCGCCTGGACCTGCATCGACTGCTGGAAGCCGTCGACCGCGGCCTCGATCAGCCGGTCGATCTCCTCGGCCGTGAGGTCGAAGAAGTGGTCCATCAGGCCGAGCTCGGTCAGCACCTCGGCGAACGGGCGCCTGGCATCCTTGATCGCCTGCTTCTCCAGGTCGGTCCGGTCGATCATGCCGTTCCGCCTCCCGGCGATCGCGGCGCCGGCATCGAGGCAGCGCTGCGAGCAGAAGCGGTAGGTCGGGTAGAGGTCGAACCGGAGCTGGTGGACGTAGCCGAAGCCCCTGGCCTCGCGGCAGCAGACCGCGCAGGGCCGGACGAGCGCCCACTCCGGGTCGGGACCGCTCGGGCACGGCGGCGGAACCGGTGGTGGAGCCGGGTCCGGACACCGACGAGCGCGCCGCCGTGCCGCAGCCATGACCGCATCACTGGCTCAACCAGGCCGGGCCGGCGGGCTTCGCGGGCTGGGCACCGGCGGCGGCCGCGTCGGCTGCGGGCCGCTGCCAGGCGACCGCAGCCGCGCGCTGCGTCGGGCCGGCCGCCTGCTGTCCCCAGGCCGGTTGGGCGGCAGAGGTGTTGGCGGAGCTGCTGCCGGCAGAGCGAGGGCGCGACGGGCTCGGCGGCACCTCCTCGCCGTTCATCACCGCCCGCCACTCTTTCTCGTTGGGCAGCACCGGGCGATCGAGCTTGTTCTGGTCGGGGTACCGCGCGTCCTTGTTCGGCTCGACCGCGATCTTGGCGACGAAGGTGATGCCGCTGAGATCAGCGAGGCCGCGCAGCCGGCGCTTGGCTTTGGCGTCCTCGGAATTGTCCTCGGGGTCGAGACCGAGCGCGCTGTCGATCATGCTGCGGATCGTGCGCTTGGTGATGTTCCAGCCGATCGAAGCGCCCTTCTCGTCGACCTTGCCGCCCGAGACCGTGAGGTTCTGCCAGAACTTGCGCCGCGCGTGCCGGCCCTCGACCACAGTGAACTCGCAATCGAGGCTCAGCACGTCGCTGCCGGGCGTGGTCGAGGCCTTGAGCAGCCCCCTGTCGGTCTCGGTCTGACCGTCGACGCCGCCCGGGCGGATGGTCGTCGTGACCTTGGCGAAGCTGCCGTCAGTGATCAGCTCGCTGCTCTGCTGCGGATCGACGTCGCTGAAGTCCAGCATGGCGTGTGACTCCTGTATGGATTCGTGGAGCTCAGGCGGACCGGGCGGTCCGGTTGATCTTGGCGAGCAACGCCCCGAGGTCTGGCGGCTCGGTCTCGTCGAGCTGCCCGGATCTGTCCTTCGCCGGCAGGGCGAACCGATTGCCGGCGCGGCAGACCAGGCGGCGGACCTGACCTCGGGCCGGCTCGTG
>Ga0299913_10003910_pt1 | contig 12371 bp, 10 predicted proteins | sample RVTome_9_FD_201360 | JGI IMG/M metagenome (GOLD analysis project Ga0299913, IMG submission 201360) | Soil microbial communities from uranium-contaminated site in the Upper Colorado River Basin, Wyoming, United States - RVT155D38 (version 2) ... | reverse complement strand
AGGTAGTCGGCCCCGCCGGCCATCAGGCCGAGGGCCTGGACGCGGTAGTGCTCGACGAGCTCGTCGAAGGTCACGCCGCCGGTCACCGACAGGGCCTTGGTCGTCGGCCCCATCGAGCCGCAGACGAAGCGCATCCGATCGTAGCCGTCGAACCGGGCGCAGGCGCTCCGCGCCTGCCGCGCCGCCTGCCGGTTGATCTCGAAGGCGGCCTCCGCCAGTCCGTACTCGGCGAGCACCAGCGGCGTGGCGCCGAAGGTGTTGGTCTCGACGATGTCGGCGCCCGCCTCGAGGTAGAGGGCGTGGAGATCCTCAACGACGTCCGGCCGGGTCAGGCAGAGGTTCTCGTTGCAGCCCTCGAGCTCGGGCCCGCCGAAGTCCTGCGCCGTCAGGTCCCGCCCCTGCAGCGCCGTTCCGGTCGCGCCGTCGAGGATCAGGACCCGCGTGGCCAGGGCGCCTTCGAGAGCCGCTAGCCGGTCGCGTCGGTCATCCGGGTCGGGAGGTACCGCCGAGAGCATCGTGCGTACGTCGTCCAGTGCCGCGTCGCCCATATGCCGAGATCCGCTCCTCGTGCCTGCAGGAGCGGATCGGTCATCCCGGACAGTTGGTTTGCTGCTCGTCGCAGCCACATCCTCGCCGGTCAGCGAGAGGGCACCTTGGGTGTCCGTCCCAGGTTGCCGAGCTCGGGATGTCCCGAACCGCTCCTGATGCGAGCAAGACCCTAGCGCGGCCCCCGGCGCCTGTCAACGGAGCGCAACGCAACTCAGGCGACTGGGAAAGGGAGAGGAGCGTCCCCTTGACGGGAGCCTTCTAAACGTGTGGCACCTTCTCCCGCGCGCGGCACCTTCTCCCGCGCGCGGTGCGCCGTGTCCCGTCGCTCGTGGTGTCCTTCAGGAACGGACGAAGCGCAGGAGCGCTTCGTTGACCTCGACGGCGTGGGTCCACAGGAGTCCGTGCGGGGCGCCTTCGATCTCGACGTAGTCGGCTTCGGGGAGGGCCTCGTGGAAGGGCCTTCCAGTCGCGTCGATCGGCAGGATGTTGTCGGCGGTGCCGTGCAGGATGAGCGCGGGCTTGCCCGAGGCGCGGACCGCGGCGACGTCGTCGCGAAAGTCCTCGATCCAGGAGGGGACGACGGCGTAGGCGGCAACGGGCGCCGAGAGGGTCGCGGTGTTCCAGTTGGCCGTGACGACCTCCGGGCTGATCCTTCTGCCGAGGGTCTCGTCGAGGTTGTAGAAGTCCCTGTAGAACTGTGTGAACCAGGCGTAGCGATCGTTGCGAGCGGTTTCGGCGATGCCGTCGAAGACCTCCTGAGGCACCCCGGTCGGGTTGTCGTCGCGTTGGACCAGGAACGGCTCGAGCGAGGCGAGGAAGGCGAGCTTGGCGACGCGCTCGTGGCCGTGGTTCTTGACGTAGCGGGCGAGCTCGCCGGTACCCATGGAGAAGCCGACGAGGATGACCTCGCGCAGGTCGAGGGTCTCCAGCAGCGTGTCGAGGTCGGCGGCGAAGGTGTCGTAGTCGTAGCCGGTACCGACCTTGCTGGACTGGCCGAAGCCGCGGCGGTCGTAGGTGATGACGCGGTAGCCGGCGTCGAGCAGCTCGCGGGTTTGCCTCTCCCAACTGTGCCCGTTGAGCGGATAGCCGTGGATGAGGACGATCGGCTGTCCTGCGCCGTGGTCTTCGTAGTAGAGCTCGATCGGCGCGCTGTTCTCGGTGCCGACGGTGACGGTGGCCATTGCCTTGCTCCTGACTCTCGATGGAGAACGACCGTTCCCCGGGTCTGCGCACAAGGGTAGAGAACGGCCGTTCTCCGCACAAGGGGGAAGATCCCTGGAGCAAGGTCGGCGCAGGGTCGGGAGTGTAAGGTCCGGCTCGACGGGGAGACCATCCCGCAGATGAGCGGCCCGACCGCGGAGCGGCTCGAGGCGCTGCTGGCCGAGCACGGCGAGGCGCTCTGGCGCCTGGCGGGAGGCTACGCGGCACACCGGGCGGATCGAGAGGACCTCTACCAGGACATCGTGCTCGCCGTCTGGCAGGCCCTGCCGCGCTTTCGCGGCGAGTCGTCCGAGCGCACCTTCGTCTTCCGCGTCGCCCACAACCGCGGCCTCACCCACCGCCAGCGGCGCCGCCGCATCGGGTGGGAGCCTCTCGACGACGACAGCCCCCTGCCCGCCATGACACCGACGCCGCTGGCCCGCGCGGTCGAGGCGGACGCCCGCCGACGGCTCCATGACGCGTTGCGCACCCTGCCCGCCGGGCATCGCCAGGTCGTCATGCTCACGCTGGAGGGGCTCTCGCAGCGGGAGATCGGGGACGTCCTCGGGATCAGCGAAGGCAACGTCGCGGTCAGGCTCCACCGGGCGAGGAAGCGCCTGGCCGCGCTGCTGGACAAGGAGGAGGAGTCGTGAGGACACGAGAGACCGAGGGCTGGGACGAGCTGCGCACGCTCTGGCGGCAGGCCGAGGGACCGGCGCCGCCCTCCCCGAGCGGAGTCCGCCGCCTGCTGCGCCGGCAGCAGTGGCGGCTCGGCGCCACCGTCTGCGGCGAGGTCGCCGTCACCGGGGTCGTCGTCGCGGCGACGATCTGGAGGGTCCGCCACGGGCTCGACGGCCTCTGGTGGACCTGGCTCGTGCTGGTCTGGGCGAGCTGGGCGACCGCGGTCGCCTTCGCGGTCTGGAACCGATGGGGCGTCTGGCGATCCGCCGAGCAGACGACGCGGGCGTACCTGCGTCTGCTCCTCGAGCGGACCCGTCGCCAGCGCCGGACGGCCCGCTTCGTCCTCCTCTTCGTCGGCCTCCAGGCGCTGGCGGTCGCCGTCCTCTTCGCCTGGGGCCAGGTCCGGGGCGCGGCACGGCAGGGCGCGTGGAGTCTGTGGGCCGCGGTCTGCGGCCTCTACGTCCTCTGGGCGCTCTGGTACGGGCGCAGGGCGGCGCGGGAGGAGCGGCGGCTGTCCGGCCTCTGCGCGGCGTGGGACGAGAGCCGACCGGGCCCGGAGGCCCCGCCGCCCGATCCGTAAGGTCCGAACGCGTGGCGAGACCATCCTGGGGAGATCGGGAGGCACTCCATGTCCATCGACCGCAGGTCCACGCTGTCGCTGCTCGCCGTCACGCTCGCCCTCGCGGCCTGGCCGTCCTGCGTTCCGCCGGCGGCCGCCGAGAGCGTCCTCGCCATCGCGGGGGCCACCCTGCTCGACGGGACCGGCGCCCCGGCCCTCGATCACTCCGTGGTCCTCGTCGCGGACGGGCGCATCACGGCCGTCGGGACGACCGGCGAGGTCGCCGTGCCCGAGGCGGCCCGCCGGATCGACGCCCGCGGGCGGTTCCTGGTTCCCGGCTTCGTCGAGACCCATGCCCACCTCGCCGTCGGGCCGGTGAGCTTCGTGCTCGAGGCCGGCGTTCCCGTGCCCACCGTCACTCCGGAGCCCGAGCTCGCTCCGCTCACCCTCCGCGCGCTCCTGGCGCACGGCGTGACGACGATGCGGGATCCCGGCGGCGACACCGAGTCCCTGGTGCGCATCCGCGCGGCGGCCGAGGCCGGAGAGCTGCCGGGGCCCTCCGTCCTCGTCGCCGGCTCGATCCTGGACCGCAACCGCTTCGACGGGCTGGCCGTCCGGGTGACGACGCCCGGGGAGGTGCACGCCGAGGTCGATCGCCAGGCCGCGGCCGGGATCGACTTCGTCAAGCTCTACGCCGGGCTCGAGCCGGCCCTGCTGGGGGCCGGCATCGAGCGCGCCCACGTCCACGGGCTGCCGGCGATCGCCCACGCCCAGGCGACCTCCTGGACCGCGGCCGCCGAGCTCGGCATCGACCAGCTGCTGCACATCCTGCCGGGCTCGGCGGACCTGCTCCCGGAGGCGGAGCGCGAGGCCTACGCGGCCGAGATCGCCAGCGGCAAGTTCCTCTTCACCTGGTTCCGACGCGCCGATCTGGACGGCCCGCTGATCCGGGAGATGATCGACGCCCTCGTGGCCCACGGGGTCGGCGTCGATCCCACGCTGGTGCTCTGGGAGACGACCGCCCGTGCCGACGAGCCGGCGATCACCGAGAGCGCCGACCTCGCCCTCGTCCCGCCGTCCCTGATCGAGAACTGGCGCGGCGGCTTCCACTTCAACCTCGGCTGGACCCCCGAGGACTTCGTGGCCGCCGAGGCTGCCTTCCAGCGTGCCCTCGAGCTCACGCGCAGGCTGCACGAGGCCGGCGTTGCCCTCACCGCGGGCACGGACGCGAACAACCCCTGGGTCCCGCCGGGCCCGAGCTTCCACCGCGAGCTCGAGCTGCTGGTCGCCGCCGGCATCCCCGCCGCCGAGGTGCTCGTCATCGCCACGCGCAACGGCGCCGCCGCGCTCGGCGTCCTCGGCGATCGCGGCACCATCGAGCCGGGCAAGCGGGCCGACTTGGTTCTACTGGCGGCAGATCCGTCCCGCGACATTCGGGCCACCCGGCGGATCGAGTGGGTCATGCGGGAGGGGCGCGTGTACCGCCCGGACGAGCTGCTGCCGTCGCCGAGCGGCGCCCCCGCCGGGGACAGGGGCGACGGCTAGAGGTCCAGCTCCTCGACCACGCGGCCCACCACAGCGGCATTCGAGAGGACGTAGAAGTGGATCGAGGGGGCGCCCTTCTCGAGCAGCTCCCGCGCCTGCCGGGTCGCCCACTCGACGCCGACGTCGGCGACGCGGGAGGGGTCGGCGCGATCGACCTCGTCGGCCAGCTCGACGGGCACCTCGCAGTGGAACGTCTTCGGCAGCGACTTCGTCTGGCTCTTGGTGGTCAGCACCTTCAGCCCGGGGACGATGGGGACCTCGATCCCCGTCGCCCTGGCGAGCTCGACGTAGCGGAAGTAGTGGCGGTTCTCGAAGAACATCTGGGTGACGATGTAGGCCGCCCCGGCCTCGACCTTGGCCCGTGCGTGGCGTACGTCCACCTCGAGGTTGGGCGCCTCGAAGTGTTTCTCGGGGTAGCCGGCGACACCGACGCAGAAGTCGGAGGGCTCCGCGTCGAGGAGCCCCTTCTCGAGGTACACCCCCGCGTTCATCGCGGCGATCTGGCGCACCAGGTCGACCGCGTTTTTGTTCGCGCTCCTGCCGTGCTGGAGGGGCTTCTGGTAGTCGCTCTCGTCGCCGCGGATGGCGAGCACGTTGTCGATGCCCAGGTACTTCAGCTCGATGAGGAAGTCCTCGGTCTCCTCGCGCGTGAAGCCCGTGCACAGCACGTGCGGCACGGCGTCCACGGCGTACTTGTTCTGGATCAGGGCGCAGACCCCCAAGGTCCCGGGACGCTTGCGCTTGACCCGGCGCACGATGCCCTCCGGGGTCTCGTCGTAGACGACCTGGGCCGCATGGCTCGTGATGTCGATGAACGGTGGACGGAAGCGCACGAGCTGCTCGATGAGCGCCAGCAGCTCGCCGACGTTGCCTCCCCGCAGGGGCGGGATGATCTCGAAGCTGATCAGCGGACCGCGGGCACCGGTGAGGTGATCGATGACCTTCATCGTCGTTCGCTCGAGAGCGCCCTGCCCGTGCCGCCCCGCCACCACACGAGCATCACCGCGAGTGCCAGTCCGACGAGGTCGGCGGCCACGTCGGCGAGGCTGGCGTCGCGATACGGGACGCGGCGCTGGATCCACTCCGACAGTGGCGCCCAGAGGACCCCCAGGGCGACGCTCCAGCCCAGCGCCCGGCGACGATCGAGCGGCCGGAGGGCACGGACCGTCAGGAGCGCCAGGCCGAAGAAGACGAGGGCGTGGACGAGCTTGTCCCCCCCTGCCGCGGCGAAACGGATCAGCCACGGCGGGCCGACAGGCGTCGCCGAGCCCGGCAGGACCAGGACGACGACGGACAGGGCCCACCAGACGAGCGCCGGCAGTCGATCATGCAAGAAGTGGCTCACCGTCCAGGCTCCGAATGGTCGGCTAATATAGCCCACCGCTTTGCGTGGGAGACATGCCGGTCCCGCTCGTCGTCTGGCGCAGCGCCTCCTGTGGACGGCGCTGCTGCTCTTCGGCGCCTGGCTCTCGGTCGACCAGCTCGTCCGTTGGCGGCGCGCTCAGGGCCGCCTGGCGGACGTCGCCATGAAGACGGGACTTGTCGAGCAGCAGCCGGACTTGGTGCCGGCCCTGCGCCGCCTCGTGCACGCCGACCAGGCCGGGCTGCGACTCGGTCGCTCCCTCCTGGCGCAGGAGCTCGATCGTCGCTGGTTGCAATCGCTCTCTCCCGAGGAGCGCCGGGCACAAGAGGCGCTCGGCCTCGAACGGCTGGACACCGCCGGCTTGCTGGCCGCCGAGGCGCTCGCCCGGCAACCCGGCTCATGGGACGCCTGCCTGGTCCTGGGTGGCAGCAACTTCCTCGCCTTTTCGCGCCGCGACGATCCGCGCCTGCGCACCCGTCCCGGGCTCTCCGAGGGCTTCCTGCTGCGCGCCCGCCAGCTCGCACCGGGACGCCCCGAGTCGGCCCGTCTCCTCGCCGCCTTCTACCTCGGGAACTGGTCCCGGCTCGGGGCGGCCGAACGGACCCAGGCCATGGCCATCATCGCCGTGGCCCTGGAGGATCCGACGAGCTTCGGTCTGCTGGTGGAGCACTGGCTGCGCGTCGCCCCATCCCTCGACGTCGCGCTGTCGATGATTCCCGACGAGCCGAGCTACTGGCGACGCCTTCAGCAACTGTTCGCCGGCCGGGCCGACCTCGAACGCTACCGCGACGCGACCGAGCGCCTGGTGGGCACGGTCGACAGGTGGGCGCCCGAGCTCACGGCTCGGGCCGAGCGTCAGATCGCCCGCGGCGGCACGCGGGAGGGCCGACGTGTCCTCCTCGGCGTCCTCTCCGAGCTGCGCCCCAGCGTCGACCAGTCGGGTCTGTTCACGACCGCGCTGGGCGCACTGCCGCCCGGCCCTCTCGCCGACCGGGACGTCCAGCGTTTGCGGAGCTGGTTGGACTGGACCCTGGAGCTCTGCCTCTACTCGGCCTGCCCGCTCGACCCCGACACCGTCGAACGACTCGTCAGCCTGGTTCCCGACCTGCCGGCGCCGGACCACGCAGCCGCGACCCTCGCGGCCGGGGACCTGGCCGGCGGTGAGCGGATCGAACGAGAAGCCGCCCCGACTGCGGACGGATCCTGGGATACCTACTGGCTCCTCAAGGCCGAGGCGCTGGCAGCCCGCGACCGGGCCAGCGACGCGGCCCTGGCCCTCGGCCGGCTCTCGCCCGGCCTCCGCGCGTCGCTCCCCGTGCTCGAGACCGCCGTGGCCGTCGCCGCAGCGCAGGGTGAGGCCACCCGATTGATGGAAGCGCGCGCCGCCCTGGCCGGCCGGGCCGCCTCCCGCTGGACGGCCTCGGCCTGGGATCGCACCGACTGGACGCTGCGCCTCGCCCTGCACGCCGAGAGCACCGGCCGCCTGGCCACGAGCTTCCGCACCCCCCCCGAGGGCGCGGTCGTCGAGGCGCTGCTGGACGGCGAGAGCCTGGGCTTCTTCAGCCTGCTGCCCGGAGAGAGCTGGGAGACGCCCGACCCCGTGCCGGCCGGCTCTCACCTGATGACGTTCCGTCTCCTCACGAGCCGGGACCTGGTAGCGGGCGAGGTCCGGACGACGAGCGCTGGCGGTTGAGGCCCACCGCCGCGACGCCGGCCAGGGCGAGAAGGGTCAGAGCGTTCCCAGGCAGGCTGAGACCGAAGTCGAACAGCTCGTGAACGCCGACCGCCAGGGCGGCCCCCAGCGCCGCCTGGGCCGAGGCGCGCTCCAGGGACGGCCGCGCGACGTCGAGCCGGCGCGCGACGGCCCAGGCCCACTTCCCCACCGCCACGGCGGCGAGCAGGGCGGCGACGACGCCCCCGACCGCCAGCAGCTCCAGGTAGTCGTTGTGGGCACGGGTCCATCGGATGTCGACCAGATCGGACGGCAGCACCAGGGAGACGGCCTCCTCCCAGCTGCCGAGCCCGGATCCGGTCCAGGGGAACCGATGCCAGACGGCCAGCGCCAGGCCCCAGACGCGGAACCGCGGGTTGGTCGCGACCTCGTCCCACGTGGTGGCGGCGAGGCGACCGAAGCCCACTCCCGGCGCGGCCAGCACGGCGACCGCCACCATCGCACCGATCGGCAAGAGGGCCAGCGGCGCCCAGCGGAGGCGGGATCTGCCGAGCATCAGCAGGCTCTGTCCCAGGGTCCCCACACCCGCCGCCAGGAGCGCCGCCCTCGATCCCGTCAGCGCCAGCCCGATGCCGCTGGCCAACCAGCAGGCGGCCGGCGCCACGATCAGGAACAAGCGCCTCTCCAACGCCGGCGTGCGGCGAGCCCGCCGAACGCTCCACCAGAGCCAGGCGAGGCAGACGGCCATCCCGATCTCGAGCAGGATCGCCGCGTGGTCGGGATTGACGAAGGTGCCTCGAAGGCGGATGCCTCCGGGAGTCTGCACCTCGCGGCCCCAGATCTCCGGCCGGCCCGAGAGCCAACTGCGCAGCCCGTAGCCGACCTGGAAGAGAACCGAAGCGACGACCGCCGCGAGCACCAGGACCCGTCCGCGGACGCTGCGCCCGGCCACAGCGCCGGCGGCCAGCGCGATCGTGAGCAGAGCGATCGACAGCGCCACCTCCCGGCTGGCGTCCGGGGCCAGCGACAGCCATACGCCCTGGCCGGCGCTGTCCGGCAAGGCGCCCTCGGGCAGGCCATCCCGCATGGCGGCGTGCTCGGGCGAAACCAGGGCGGCGAGGAAGCGCGGCCAGCGCAGGGACTGCGCGAAGCCGAGCGCGGCCAGGGCCTCGAGCCCGACGATCGGCGCGGCGACCGGACGCAGCGCCTCCCGGCCCGCCGACGACCAGACTACGCCGAGGCCCGCCGCGACCAGCGCCAGCCGGAGGATCGTCGAGCCCAGGGGCGTCACGCTGCCGAAGGGCAAGGGTGCCCAGGCGAGGATCAGGGCCAGCCACACGGCCACTGCGCGAGGCGATATCATCCGCTGACTTCGAGCTCCGGAACGGTCTGCTTCAGAGGGGGCGAGTCTTCCATGCGATTGCGATCGACGCTAGCGCTCTGCGCGCTCTGTCTGCTCCTGGCGCGCGGAGCTCGCGCCCAATTCCTCCAGTACGCCACCCCCGGAAGTCTCGCCCTCGAGCAGAGAAGTCTCGCCGAGGAGGCCAGGGAGAAGGCCGAGGAGGCTCGCTGGACGCTCGGCAAGTGGCGCATCGCGCCGGACATCGCCCTCCACGACGTCGCCTGGGTCGACAACGTCTACGATGCGAGCGATGGCCAGGAGAGGGTTTCGGACGTCACCGCCACGCTCCGGGCCGGGCTCGAGGGCTTCATCCACCTCGGGCCGGACGTCCTCTTCTCGCTCTGGGGACGGCCGTCCTACACCTACTGGCAGGACCAGGAGGACCTACGCTCGTCGCGGGTGAGCCTCGGGGTCGGTGTCTTCGGTCTCCACAACCGTCTGACCTGGGACGTCGTGGCCGAGCGCAGCGAGGAGCAGTCGTTTGCCAGCGACGAGCTCCGGGTGCCCCTGGATCTCGAGAGGGACCGCGCCGCCGTGGGCTTCGAGGTCGAGATCCGGCACCCTCTCGCGCTCGTCGTGCGCGCCGAGCAGGTCGAGGCGCGGTACCCGGCTCGAACGCCGACCGGAGGGACGGAGGTCGACCTCACGCCCCTCGACCGCGACGAGAGCATCGTTACGGGCCAGCTCGTCTACCAGCCCGGCGACCGGCTCCGGATCGGTCTCGGCGTCGAGGCCTCGGAGGTCGACTTCGAGGTGGACCCGGGCGGCAGGTCGAACGAAGCGCTCAGCCCCGCCCTCGCCGTCGAGGCCGAAGGCAACCGGGTCGACCTCCAGCTCGGCGCCGCCCTACGGCAGCTCGAGTTCGACGACCCGGTGCTCGGCGAAACCGACGAGGTGACGGGCCGCGGGCGGCTCGGCTGGCAGCTCGGCACCCGCAGCACGGCCACCCTCTATGGCGGACGGAGCATCGTCTATTCAGCCCTCGACGCCACGTCGTACTACACCAGCGGCGTCGGCGGCGCCCAGCTCGGTTGGAGCTCGCAGCCCGAGCAGCGCGGCGTGCTGGTGACCCTGATCGCCGAGACGGGCCGCAGCAGCTACGAGAGCGCCCTGGGGAGCCTGAGCGGCAGAGCGGACGACATCACGAACTACGGCGTGACCTTCGCGTTCCCCTACCGCCGGCTGCTGACCTTCGAGGTCGGCGTCGTCGAAAGCGAGGTCGACTCCAACCGTCCCGAGTTCGATCGCTCCTACACCCGGGTCCGGACCGGGATCCGGCTGGTGCCGTTCGAACCCGGCGGATAGGGCCAACCCAGGGCCTCCGGCGCACGCCGACGGTGCTACCATTGATTCAATGCGCCCGATGCGAGCGACTCTCGTGCTCGCCGCCCTGCTGACTCACCCGGCGGCGGCTCAACCCGCGACGCCGGCGGCAGGCTACCGGATCGGCCCGGGCGACATCGTCGCCCTTCAGGTCTTCGAGGAGCCGAGCCTCAACGTCGAGCGCCAGGTGGACCCCGCCGGCGCGATCGCCCTGCCGCTGCTGGGGGACGTGCGGATCGGCGGCCTCACGCAGACGGAGGCCCAGGCCCTGATCAAGGCCGAGCTGGAACGAACCTATCTGCAGCGCGCGACCGTGACCCTCGAGATCCGCGAGTACCGCTCGCGTCAGATTTCCGTCCTCGGCGCCGTGCGCACACCGGGCAGCCAGTTCTTGTCGGGCGACCTCCGGCTCTTCCAGGCGATCACCGCGGCCGGCGGGTTGAGCGAGCAGCACGGCAAAACCATCCGGGTGGCGCGACGGGCGGGCAACGGCCTCTTCGACCAGCTCGACGTCTCCATCGACGACCTGCTGGTGAACGCCGATCCCATGGCCAACATCCCCCTGCAGGCCGACGACGTGGTCAATGTGATGTCGGCGCAGGAGGTGACGGTGTATTTCCTCGGCGAGGTCTCCCAGCCCGGCGCCGTCATCCTCAGCACGCGCTCGCCGGTCACCCTCCTGACGGCGATCGCCAGGGCCGGAGGGCTGACCGATCGCGCCTCGAACCGGATCGTCGTGAAGCGCAGGCAGGGCGATGCCTCGCAGGAGATCGAGGCCCATTATCAGCGGCTCCTCGCCGGCGAGGAGCCCGACATCGACCTGCAGGAGGGCGACCTCATCGTCGTCAAGGAGTCCTTCTTCTGAGCCGCGTCCCGCTGCCGCCGCTGACCGAATCGCCGAACCCTCCGGACGGTGCCCGTCCTTCGGTCGACGTCATGGGCTACCTCCGTCTGCTGCTCGCGCGCTGGAAGCTCGTCGGCGCCGTCATCGGCGTCTGCATCGGCATCGCGGTGCTCAACTACGTCCTGAGCCCGAAGCTCTTCCGCGCCTCGACCGTGCTGCAGATCGAGCAGCGCAGTCTCGCCGCCGTGAGCTCCAACCGCAATCCGTGGCTCGACCAGTGGGCGTCGATGAAGTACCTGCCGACGCAGTACCGCCTGCTGCAGAGCCGCGGGCTGGCCGAGCTGGTCGTCCGCAGGCTGCGCCTCGACGAAGACGCCGCCTTCGCCGGCCGGCCCGCTGTGAGCAGCGGCCCGGACGGCGCGGTCACCGCTGCCGATGACGAGAGGCATCTCGCGGCTCTGGCCGGTCGGCTGGTGGGGAGCCTGCAGGTCGAGCCGATCGAGGGCACGGAGCTGGTCCAGATCTCCTGGGTGGGGACCGATCCCAAGCTCGCCGCACGGGTGGCCGACGGCTTCGCCCAGGCCCTCATCGAGTGGGGCGCGATGAGCAGGGCCACCTCGGTCAGCGAGGCGACCAGCTACCTCGAGCAGCAGATCGCGGACCTCAAGGCGCAGATCCAGGGCAAGGAGGAGCAGCTCCAGCAGTACGGCCGCAGCACCGACATCGTCACCACCGATCCCGGGACCAACGCGGCCCTGCAGAGCCTCAACCGTCTCAACCAGCAGTACTCCGAGGCCCAGTCCGCCGCCCTCGCCCGGGAGCAGCGCTACCGCGAGCTGCAGAGCACGCCGGTCACCACCCTGGCGGCGGGTGCCCCGGCCGTGGACGCGCTGGAGGCGGAGGTCCAGCGCCTGGAGACGGAGTACGAGGCCAAGCTGCAGACCTACAAGCCGGAGTGGCCGGAGATGGTCGAGCTCAAGGGCCAGCTCGAGGACACGCGCCGGCGCCTCCAGCAGGCGGTCGAGCGGGCGGCCGGGGAGCAGCGCCAGGAGGCCTACGCCGAATGGCAGGCCGCTCTCGGCACGGTCGGCCGCATCGAGCAGCAGCAGGAGAGTGCCCGCGCCGAGACCCTCGACGTCAATCTCGACATGGTCGAGTACTACAACCTCGAGTCCGAGATCGCCGCCCGGCGTCAGATGCTCAACGATCTGATGACCCGCCTTTCGGAGGCGG
>Ga0299913_10003909_pt1 | contig 12373 bp, 10 predicted proteins | sample RVTome_9_FD_201360 | JGI IMG/M metagenome (GOLD analysis project Ga0299913, IMG submission 201360) | Soil microbial communities from uranium-contaminated site in the Upper Colorado River Basin, Wyoming, United States - RVT155D38 (version 2) ... | reverse complement strand
CCGCGCCCGCGGTCGCTGGACCGCTCGCTCAGCGCGTCCCGGCGCCGCCTCGGCCCCGGCGCCTGGCGACGAAGCCGCGAAGCGCGGCGAGGCTGGCCCGCAGCGGCACCATGCCGGTGAGGACGACGAGCGCGGCGGCGGCGCCGGTCAGCGCCGTCTTCGCCAGCAGCGCCGTCAGGCGGCCTTCCTGGGGAAGGTTGGCGCCGATCGCGCCGAGCAGCGCGCCGGCGCCGGCGGCGAGGGCGATCAGGCCCCAGCGCACCGGCACCGGATAGAGGCGCTGGCTGAGCAGGAACCAGAGGCCGAGGAAGAACGCGCCCGAGATCAGGGTCGCCACCGCCGCGCCGAAAATGCCCCACAGCCAGATCAGCGCGAAATTGGCGGCGACGGCGACGATCGCGGTGGCGATCGACACCCACATTTGCCACACCGTCCGCTTCGCCACCGCGAAGCCGGGCGCGAAGACGTACATCTGCGCGAGCAGCAGGCCGGGCGCGAGCAGCAGGACGAGCGGCCCGGCCCCGGCATAGACCGGGTTGCCGACATAATGGATCAGCTCCGGCGCGAACAGGCCGAGGACCAGGCAGGCGACGACGCCGAGCCCGAAAAAGCCCTCGAACAGCCGGCCGAGCTGCGCCGGCGTCTCCGGCTTGCGATGGTGGGCCATGACGAGCGGAGTCAGCGCCGCCTGGACGCCGACGATGCCGAGCGTGGCGATGCCGGCGATCTGCGCGGCCAGCGTGTAGAGGCCGACGTCGGCCAGCGTCGACATCGCGTTGAGGATCAGCCGGCTCGCATGGATGCTGAGGAACAAGGCGACGCTCGCCGGCACCAGCGGCAGCGAGAAGCGCAGCAGCTCGCGCAGCCTGGCGCGGTCGATGCGCAGGGCGAAGCTGCGCCTGAGGCCGAAGCCGCCGAGGCCGACGGCGATGGCGGCGCCGAGGGCCTGACCGAGAACGACGCCGAGCAGGGGCGGGTCGACGAGCAGGCCGAGGCCGATCGACAGCGCCAGCGTCATGAACGCGAAGACCAGGCTGATCAGCACATATTCGGCGGTGCGGAACTCCCACCGGCACTGGTTCTGCAGGAAGTAGAACAGACAGTTCAGCGCCATCAGGGCCAGCGCGATCCGGAACTCCGGGAGATAGGCGGCATCGCCGAGCACGAGCAGGCAGAGCGGCCTGGCCAGCAGCTGGCCGATCAGCAGGAAGCCGGCGAGCATCAGCAGGAGGAAGGTCCAGGCCGAGCTCGCCCAGGCCTTCTTCTCGCGCGGCGCGGCGGGCGGGTAGAAGCGCGCCAGCCCCTGGCCGACCTCGAGCGGCAGCAGGATCGCGGCGAGCGCGGCGACGGTGACGATCATGCTGAGCGCGCCATAATCGCGCGGCGTCAGGAGGAAGGGCAGGACCAGCAAGGCGACGAGCAGCGTCGCCCGGGAGAGGAGGGTGGTGGTGCCGTAGGCGAGGCTGTCGCTGGCGAACTGGCGCATCATGGCGCGGCTCCGAGCCGGCCGGCGGCGCCGAACCTCGCGCGAAAGGCTTCCTCGTCCGCGGGCTCGCCGTCGACGGCGAAGTCGACGACCTCGATCGCGCCGTCGCCGGTGCCGGCGAACAGGCGGCCGCCGGCGCAGGCGAAGCGTCCCGCCGCGAGCGGCGCCGGCGCTTCCGGCGCGATGCGGACGGCCCAGATCGTGACCGTCGCGCCGCCCGCCCGGGCGAAGGCGCCGGGATAGGGGCGGGTCTGGGCGCGGACGAAGTCGCGGATCCGAGCCGCCGGCAGCGCCCAGTCGATCAGCCCGTCCTCCGGGCCGCGTTGCGGGAAGATGCGGCGGCGGCTCTCGTCCTGCGCGACCGGCACCGCGCTGCCGTCGGCGATCCGCGGCAGCTCCGCCTCGACCAGGCCGACGCCGAGCCGCTCGATTCGCTCGTAGAGGGTGGCGATCGTGTCGTCGGGCCGAATCTCGGTTGCCGCCTGCGCCACGATCGGCCCGTCGTCGATGCCGCCGGCGAGCTGGAACAAGGTGATGCCGGTCTCCCGCTCGCCGTTGATCATCGCCCAGACCAGCGGCGCTCCGCCGCTATAATCCGGCAGCAGCGAGGCGTGGAGGCCATATGCCGGCGCGATCTCCCGCCACGCCCTGGGCACCATATGGTACCAGCCGGCGACGAGGAACGCGTCCGGGCGCCAGCCCCGCACCCGCTCCAGCAGCGCCGGCTCGTTCATTCCCGCGGCGAGGAGCGCGCAGGGGATGGCGCGCGCCTCGCAGAAGCCGGGGACGTCGGCATGGAGCACGTTGCGGACGCCGTCGGGCCGGTAGGAAATCGGAAATTCCGGCGGCGCGGCGACGGCGCCGACGACGCGGCATTGCGGCAGCGCGGCGATCGCCTCCAGGCAGCGCAGCCCGAAACGGGTGGTGCCGATGAAGACGACGTCCATCGCTTCGCCCTTCAGCGCGCGCAATGCGCCAGCCACTGCTCGACGTTGAGCAGCGACCAGATCAGCAGCCGGCGGTTGTTCCTGCCCTCGAGATGCTCGCCGACCAGCCGCTCGACCTCGCGCCGGTCGAGCAGTGCGTAGAGCCGCGGCTTGCCCTCGAGCAGGGTGCGGCGGACGAAATCGATGCTGTCGCCCTTGAACCAGCTCGCGTCGGGCGCGGAGAAGCCCTGCTTCTCGGCCGTCGCCGCCGCTTGCGGGATGAAGCGCGCCATGACGTCGCGCAGGATCTGCTTGCCGTCGCGGGTCTTGCGGAAGAAGCGCCCCGATTTGTCGCCGGGCTCGTTCTCGTCGATCCGGACGACCTCGGCGAGATTGTTGAGCTTGAGCCGCGCCGGCACCCGCATCGCGAAGTCGACCAGATCGTTGTCGAGGAAGGGGACCCTCGTCTCCAGGCTGTGCGCCATGCTGAGCTTGTCCTCGACGACGAGCAGGCCGTGGAGAAAGGTCTTCGCCTCGAGGTAGAGCGAGTGGTTGATATAGCCCTCCGGGCTGTGCAGCGCCTCGCGGTGCGGCATCAGCACGTTGCGGAAGATGTCGCGGGTCGAGACGTCGGCGACGTCGCCGGCGATCGGCGCGAACAGCCGCTCGCGCTCGGCGTCGCTCAGCATGCGCTGCCAGAAGCCGTAATATTTGTCGGCATAATCGTCGAAGTCGGCGTTGACGACGGCGCGATAATAGCGCCACGGATAGCCGCCGAACAGCTCGTCGCCGCCGGCGCCGCTCAGCACCACCTTGACGAATCTGGAGGCGAGCTTGGCGGCGTAGAAATTGGGATAGCTCTGGCCGACCCGCGGTTCCTCGAGGTGCCAGGCCAAAGCGGGCAGCGCCCGCTCCATGTCGCCGGCCTTGAGCACCATCTCGTAATGCTCGGTCTGGAAATGGTAGGACATCGCCTCGGCCCTGGCGCGCTCGTCGAAGGCGAGCTCGATGCCGGAGGCGGAGCTGAGGTCGAAGCCGCAGGTGAAGGTCTTGAGGTTGGGGAAGGCGCCGGCGGCGATGGCGGTGATCGAGCCCGAATCCATGCCGCCGCTGAGGTAGGAGCCGAGCTCGACGTCGGTGACGAGCTGGCGCGACACCGCCTGCCGGAACAGCCGCTCGAGCTCCTCGCGATATTCCTCGTCGCGCGCCGGCCGCTCCGGCTCGCGAAAGTCGTAATCCCAGTAGCGGGCCCGCTCCAGCTCCGGCGCCGGCCCGGCGAGGTCCAGCGTCGCATGATGGCCGGCCGGCAGCAGCGTCACGCCGTCGAGAAGCGTGCGGTCGGTGAAGATGTTCTGGAAGGTGAAATATTCGTAGAGCGCGCGGCGGTCGAGCCCGGCCGCGAAGGCGGGGAGCGCCATCAGCGCCTTCTGCTCGGACGCGAAGGCGAAGGTCGTCCCGCGCCGCCACACGTAGAGCGGCTTGATGCCGTAGCGGTCGCGGGCGAGCAGCAGCCGGCGCTCCTGACGGTCCCACAGCGCCAGCGCGAACATGCCGTTGAAGCGCGCCAGCGCGGCCACGCCCCATTCGGCGAGCGCGTTCAGCACCACCTCGCTGTCGGTGCGCGAGCGGAAGCGGCGGCCGCGCGCTTCCAGCTCGGCGCGCAGCTCACGGAAATTGTAGACCTCGCCATTGTAGTTGAGGACGAAGCGCCCGTCCGCGCTCGCCATCGGCTGCCGGCCGGCCGGCGACAGGTCGATGATCGCCAGCCGGCGGTGGCCGAAGCCGACATTGCCCTCGATCCACTGCCCCTCGCCGTCGGGACCGCGATGGACGATGGCGTCGCTCATCCGCTGCAGCGCTTCCGGCGCGACCGGCGCGCCGTCGAGGTGGACGAGGCCGGAAATGCCGCACATCGGCGTCAGCCCGCCTTGCGCGCGACGACGGTGATGCCCGCTTCCTCGACCGTCTCGCGCTCGATCGCCAGGCCGAGCCCGGCGCACCAGCCGCGCACCTCCTCCGGCGTCTGGCGGGCGGCGTTGGCGGGCGCGTACCAGTCGTAATTGATGTGGTTCATCTCGTCGAACGAGAGGTCGGGCCGGTAATAGGCCTTGGCCACGTGCCAGTAGAACAGCCGCTGCACCGAAATCCGCCCGGCCGGGATGCCGAGCAGGTCGATCGGCTCGGGCACATCGATCTCCGCCTCGAGCTCGCCGAGCGCGATGCCGAGCCGGGTCAGCGGCTCCAGCGCCGCCCACGCCTCGGGCGGCGTCATCGCCTGGAGCTTCGCCCGGATATGGTCGTCGGTATATTCGCGCACCGGCCCCTTCTTGCGGTAGACGTAGAACAGCAAGCGGCCGCCCGGCTTCAGCAGCCGGGCCAGCGCGCCGAGCGCGCGCTCGGTCGAGTCGGTGTGGTGCAGCACGCCTTCGGAGAAGATCAGGTCGACCGACGCTTCCGGCAGCGGCAGGTCGGTGATGTCGGCCTGGAGGAAGGCGGCTTCATGGCCGCGCTCGGCGAAGCGGTCGGCGGCGACGTCGACCGCCGCCGAGACGTCGACGCCGAGATAGCGGATTCGCGGCAGCAGCTCGGCGAACAGCTCCAGCCCCGACATGCCGGCGCCGCAGCCAGCGTCGAGCAGCAGCGGCCGCTCGCCATGCTCGGCGAGCCACGGCGCGCGGGCGACATCGCCGTAGCGCTCGATCAGCCAGGCGCGCATCCGCGTCAGCGAAGCGGACGATTCGAACGTGTCGCGCTGCTTCCATTTGAAGCCGAACGCCTCCTCGGTCTGCGCCTGCGCGTCGGACAGCAAGGCGCGGCTGCGCGCAATGCCGTCGCAAACGACGAACGGCCGGCCGCCGATCGGCCGCTCGCCCGGCCACGGCCCGTCGACGCCGAGCAGCTCCCACAGCCACGCCGGCTGCGTCCGCGTCGCCCCGGGCGGCGCTTCAGAGCGCGCAGAGGGCGTCGACGACACGGTCGTAATCCTCCTCGCTCATCCGGTTATGGAGCGGGATCGCCATCGTGCAGGCGTCGCAGTCCCGCGCCGCCGGGAAATCGTCGGGCCGCAGCCCGAGCCGGTCGCGATAGAGGCCGAGCATGTGCACCGCATGCGTGCCCGGCCGGGTCGAGATTCCGCCAGCCTGCAGCCGCTCCATCATGGCGTTGCGCGGCATCGGCGCCGTCTCGGGGTCGACCCAGGTGACGAACGCCTGCCAGGCGTGGCCGCCGGCGCCGAAGTCGGGCATGCGCAGCCAGCCGAGCCGCTGCAGCCGCTCGCGGTAGCGCTCGGCGGCGGCGGCGCGCTCGGCGACGAAGCGGTCGAGCTTGCCGAGCTGGACGAGGCCGACGGCGCCCTGCAGGTCGGTCATCCGGTAATTGTAGCCGAGCAGGTTGAACTCGGGCAGCAGCCACGGCCGCGGGCCGGCGTGGCGCTGCTCCTCCGCCACCGAGGCGCCGTGATTGCGCAGCCGGTCGATCGTTCCCGCCAGAGCGGCGTCGTTCGTCGTCGCCATCCCGCCCTCGCCGGTCGTGATCGACTTGCGCGGGTGGAAGGAGAAAGCGGCGGCGTCGCCGAGCCCGCCGGCCGGGATCCCCTTGTACGACGCGCCGGCCGCGCAGGCGGCGTCCTCGACGATCGGCATTCCTTCCGGCAAGGCCCCCCGCAGCGCGTCGATGTCGGCGCACAGCCCGAACAGGTGGACCGCGATCACCGCCTTGGTCCGCTCCGTCACCCTGCGCGCGACGTCGGCGGGGTCGAGATTGTAGGTTTCGCGGTCGACGTCGGCGAAGACCGGGGTGGCGCCGCAATAGAGGACGACGTTGGCGGTCGCGACCCAGGTGAAGGCGGGGACGATCACCTCGTCGCCCGGCCCGACCCCGATCGCGGCGAGGATCAGGTGGAGCGCGGTGGTGCAGCTCGTCGTCGCCAGCGCGTGCGGCACCCGGTGGCGCTCGGCGAAGGCGCGCTCGAAGGCGGCGACCTTCGGCCCTTGCGTCAGCCAGCCGCTGGCCAGCGGCTCGCGGCACGCCCGCCACTCCTCCTCGCCGGTGGCGGGCAGCGAGATCGGGATATTCGGGCGGGCGCTCACGCGTCGCTCCCGCCGGCCTGGCGTCGCGCCGCGACCTCGGCCTTGTGGGCGGCGCGCCAGGCGATCAGCCGCTCCAGCCCCGCGCGCAGCGGAATCTCGGCGGCGAAGCCGATCTCGGCGGCGGCGCGCGTCGGGTCGCCGATCCGGTTGCGGACCAGGGTGGCGGTGCTGCGCGGCGCGAAAGCGACCGGCCGGTCCGATCCGGTCAGCTCGATCAGCAGCTCGGCCAGCGCCTTCAGCGACGTGCGCGTGCCGGTGCCGACATTGTAGAAGCGGTCCGACGCTTCGGCCTGCATCGCGCGCACGTTGGCGAGGCCGCAATCCTCGACGGCGACGAAGTCGAACGCCTCGGAGCCGTCGCCGAGCACGGTCGGGCTGTCGCCGCGGTCGAGCGCGTCGAGCATCTTCATGATGACGGCGATATAGGCGCCGCGATAGTCCTGCCGCGGCCCGTAGACGTTCATGTAGCGAAGGCCGACATAATCGAGCCCGTAGCGATGATGGTAGGCGCGCAGCATCGCCTCGCCGGCGATCTTGGTGGCGCCGTAGAAGTTCCGGTTGTTGAACGGATGGTCCTCGGTCATCGGCTCCTCGACGGCGTCGCCGTAGACCGAGGCGGAGGAGGAAAAGACGAGGCGCTTCACCCCCTGCTTCACGCAGGCTTCGATGACGTTGAACGTGCCGTGGACGTTGACGTCGAAGGCGCTCCTCGGAAACTCGTGGCACTGCAGCAGCCACAGAGCGGCGAAGTGGAACACCCCGTCGGCGCCCGCCAGCGCGGCTTCCAACATGTCGGTCTGGAGGATGTCGCCGCCGACGTCGAACACCCGCACCCGCGGGTCCTTCAGCGCCGCGTCGAGATTCTCCGCCCGGCCGCGGACGAAATTGTCGTAGATCAGGACCTCGCCGACATCCTCGGCCAGCAGCCGGTCGGCGGTGTGCGAGCCGATCAGCCCGGCGCCGCCGATCAGGACCAGCTTGCTGCCCTCAAGTCGCATGATGCTCTTTCAGCTCGGGATATGGTTGTCGCACAGGTGGCGGGCCAGCGGAAAGGCGCTGGTGAAGGCCGGCGAGACGGCATTAAGCACGTGCGTCGAGGCCGGTCCAGCCTCGACCAGGAAATCGGTGACCAGCCGGCGCTCCGCCAGGTCGAGCATCTGCGCCCTCAGCCCGACCTTGGAGCAGGGCAGGAGGTGCTCGGCCCGCAGCCGCGGCAGCAGCGCGCGGGCGGCCGCGGCGAAGCGCGCCCGCGAGTAGCGCCGCCCCTCGCGCCAGGCGAGGCGGCGGAAGCCGTCGCGGCCGGAGGCGAGCTGGCGCGCCAGCAGCCAGCCGATGCGCAGCGCCTGGCCGGGCGTCACGCCTTTCAGCCCGCGATAATTCTCGCGCCCGAAGGCGGGGATCGCGGTCGGTCCCAGATAGATGCCGCCGTCGATCGCCGTCGTCGTGTGGATGCCGAGGAACGGCACGCGCAGGTCCGGCACCGGATAGACGAGATGGTCGAGGCGGATGCCGGAGGCCGGGTCGAGCCTCCAGTACATGCCCTTGAACGGCAGCAGCGCGTAGCGCCGCCCGGCGCCGAAGGCGTGGGCGAGGGCGTCGGCGTGAAGGCCGGCCGCGTTGACCGCATGACCGAAGGAAAGCCGCTCGCCGCCCCATCCCAGCTCCCGCCGCGCGGCGTCGACGCGGCCAAGCCTGCCGCCGCAGCGCAGCTCGATCCCCGCCGCCGCGGCCTCCACGGTGAGCGCCGCCACCACCGCGGCCGGATCGACGACGGCGGTCGAGGGCACGAACAGCGCCTCCCCGGTCGCCGAGCGCGCCTCCGGCTCGGCCTTCGCCAGCGCCGCCGCGTCGAGCCGCTGCGCCTCGACCCCGTTCGCCGCCGCCCGGCTCTGGAGCAGGTCGAGCCGCGGCCCGTCCGCGGGCGCCGTCGGCACCAGCAGCTTGCCGGGGCGCCGCAGCGGCAGCCCGCGCGCCTCGCAATAGTCCGCCATCTCGCGCGCGCCGGCGGCGCAGATCCGCGCCTTGAGCGAGGCCGGCGGATAATAGATGCCGCTGTGGAGGACGCCGCTGTTGCGGCCGCTGGCGTGGCGGCCGGGGCGGTCCTCCTTCTCGAGCAGCAGGACGCGCGCCTTGGGGCGGCGCCGCTTGAGCTCGAGCGCGACCGTCAGCCCGACGATGCCGGCGCCGACGATGACGTAGTCGGCGTTCAACGCCGCCCGACCGCCGCGGCGAGCGCGGCGACGATCGCGTCCTGCTGCTCGTCGGTCAGGTCGGCGTGCATCGGCAGGCTCAGCACCCTGGTCGCGGCCGCCTCGGCGCGCGGCGTCGCCCCGCCGCCGGCGAGGTTGGAATAGGCCGGCTGGCGGTTCAGCGGCACCGGATAGTGGATCGCGGTCGGGATTCCGGCCGCCTTCAGCCGCTCCTGCACCGCACCCCGCTCGCGCACCAGCACCGTATATTGGGCGAAGACGCTGGTCCGGTCCGGCCGCTGCACGACCCGCGCGATCCCGGCGGCGTCGACGAGATCGTTGTAGCGCGCGCCGATGGCGAGGCGCCGCTCGATCTCCCAGTCGAAGCGCTTGAGCTTGGCGAGCACGATGGCGCATTGCAGCGTGTCCATCCGCCCGCCGACGCCGATCCGGGTGTGGACGTAGCGCCGCGACTGGCCGTGGACCCGGATCTCGCGGCACGCCTGCGCCAGCTCGGCATCGTCGGTGAGGATCGCGCCGCCGTCGCCGTAGCAGCCGAGCGGCTTGGACGGAAAGAAGCTGGTGCAGCTCAGCGTCGCCAGGCTGCCGGTCCGGCGTCCTTTATATTCCGAGCCGAAGCTCTGCGCCGCGTCGTCGATCACCGCCAGCCCGTGGCGCGAGGCGAGGGCTTCGATCTCGTCGAAGTCGGCCGGCTGGCCGTAGAGGCCGACCGGGATGATCGCCCGCGTCTTCGCCGAGATCCTCGCCTCGATCCCGCGCGCATCGATGTTGCAGGTGTCGGGCTCGATGTCGGCGAAGACCGGCGTCGCGCCGGCGAGGACGATCACCTCGGCGGTGGCCGCGAAGGTGAAGGACGGACAGATCACCTCGTCGCCGGCCCCGATCCCGAGCGCCATCAGCGAGATGAGCAAGGCCTCGGTCCCGCTCGCCACGGCGATGCAATGGCCGGCGCCGGCATAAGCGGCCAGCGCCGCCTCCATCTCGGCGACCTCGGGGCCCATGATATACCGGCCGTGGTCGAGGACGCGCCGGATGGCGGCGTCGACCTCTTCCTTCAGCGCCCGATATTGCGCCTGAAGGTCGATGAACGGCATCATTTCGGCAGGCACGAAACCACTTCCCCCTCGAGCACGTAGCGATCGCCGGTATGGGGGCAGACCGCTTGTCCAGCGCCCGCGAGCGGCAGGTCGAGCCGCTCGCCGTACCGGCTCATCCAGCCGATCCGCCGCGCCGGCACCCCCGCCACCAGCGCATAAGCGGGGACGTCGCGGTTGACCACCGCGCCGGCGGCGACGAAGGCATGCTCGCCGATCTCGACGCCGCAGACGATCGTGCAGTTCGCGCCCAGGGTGGCGCCGCGGCGCACCAGAGTGTCGCGATATTCGTCCTTGCGCTCGACCAGGCTGCGCGGGTTCACGACGTTGGTGAACACCATGCTCGGCCCGCAGAACACGCCGTCCTCCAGCGTCACATTGTCGTAGACCGAGACGTTGTTCTGGACCTTGCAGTCGTCGCCGATCGTCACGCGGTTGCCGACGAAGACGTTCTGGCCGAGCGAGACGCGCTTGCCGATGCGGGCGCCGGCGCAGACGTGGACGAAATGCCAGACGCGCGAGCCCGCGCCGATCTCGGCGCCCTCGTCGACGATCGCGCTGTCGTGGCGGTAATAATCCATCGCCCGCCTCTAACACGGCGAAATGGGTTGCCAAGCCCGTCCTCGCGATGCTCAGCCTCGCCGCGATGGAGCCCACCGTCGTCATTTCGATCAACGCCTCGTGGAACGTCGTCAACTTCCGGGCGGGGCTGATCGCGGCGCTGCGCGAGCGCGGCTGGCGCGTGGTCGCGCTGTCGCCCGCCGACGCCTGGTCGCCGCGGCTCGCCGGGATCGGCGCCGAGCATGTTCCGATCGCGATCGACAGCGCCGGCCTGTCGCCGCTGCGCGACCTGGCCCTGCTGCTGCGCTACCGGCGCGCGCTGCGGCGGATCCGGCCCGACGCCTTTCTCGGCTTCACTGCCAAGCCCAACGTCTGGGGCTCGCTCGCCGCCCGCTCGCTCGGCATCCCGGTCGTCAACAACATTTCCGGCCTCGGCACCGCCTTCCTTGCCGGCGGGCCGCTGCGCCGGATCGTGACCGGGCTGTACCGGCTCGCACTGCGGCGCTCGGCGACGGTCTTCTTCCAGAACCCGGAGGATCGGGACCTGTTCGTCGCGGCCGGAATCGTCCCGCGCGGCCGGACGCGGCTGCTGCCGGGCTCCGGCGTCGACCTGGCGCGGTTCCGCCCGCCGGAGCAGGCGCGAGCGCCGGGGCCGTTCGCCTTCCTGCTCGCCGGCCGGCTGCTGTGGCAGAAGGGCGTGCGCGAATATGTCGAGGCGGCCCGGATCGTCCGCCGCGCGATGCCCGAGGCTCGCTTCCGCCTGCTCGGCTTCCTCGACGCCGCGAACCGCTCCGCGGTCGGCCGCGGCGAGGTGGCGGCGTGGCAGGCCGAGGGGCTGATCGACTATCTCGGCGAGGCCGACGACGTCCGCCCGCACCTCGCCGCCGCCGACTGCCTCGTCCTGCCGTCCTGGCGCGAGGGACTGCCGCGCTCCCTGCTCGAGGGCGCGGCGATGGCGAGGCCGCTGATCGCGAGCGACGTGCCCGGCTGCCGCCAGGTCGTCGAGCACGGCGTCAACGGCCTGCTGTGCGCGCCGCGCGACGCCGCCGCGCTCGCCGGGGCGATGCTGGCGATGATCGGCCTCGGCGAAGCCGAGCGCGCGGCGATGGGCGCGGCCGGACGCGCCCGGGTCGAGCGCGACTATGATGAGAAGCGGGTCGCCGACGCCTATCTGGAGGCGCTCGACGGGCTCGTCAGCCGGCGGTGAGGTGCCGCGCCGGGCGCTTGGCCGGCCATGCCTTTTGCGGGCGCGGCGCCGCCGGGCGGCGGTCGGCCATCAGGGCGCAGCAGGCGGCGAACACGACCGCGATCGCGGCGGTGCGCAGCGGATAGTCGACCAGGCTGTGGGCCAGGATCGCCGCCGAGGCGATGGTGGCGGCGCGGGCGAGGTAATCGGGGTCGGCGCCGCGCCAGATGGCGAGCGAGCGCCCGCCCCACCACAGCAGGAACAGCAGCAGGACGGCGAGGCCCGGCAGTCCGGTCTCGAGCACGATCTCGATCCAGTCGCTGTGGACGTGGTTCATATAGGTGCCCGTTACCCGGCCCGGATCCTCGTACAGCCGGTAGATCGGCTGGAACGTGCCGACGCCCGAGCCGACCGGGAAATGATCCTGCAGCGCCTCGAAGCTGAGCCGGAAGGATGTGTAGCGCGAGACGTCGCTGACCTGGGCGTCCGGGTTGACCAGATTGTTGTCGAACCGACCCGAGAAGATGGCGGCGACCGAGGCGATTGTCAGCAGCGCGACCGCGGCCACGCCCCACGGCGGGATCCGCCGCTGCCGCAACATCAGCATCGCGGTGGCGCCGCTGACCGGCAGCGCCAGCCCCAGCCCCGCCATCGAGCCGTTGATGACGAGGCCGACCAGGACGAGTCCGAAGCAGCCGGCGAGGATGACGACGAGTCCGGCCGAGCGGTGCGCGTCGCGCCGCCGCCCGCGCGCCCGCATCAACAGCGCGCCGAGGAACGGCACGGCGACGAGCAGCAACGTGGCCATATGGTTGGCGTTGG
>Ga0299913_10003908_pt1 | contig 12373 bp, 11 predicted proteins | sample RVTome_9_FD_201360 | JGI IMG/M metagenome (GOLD analysis project Ga0299913, IMG submission 201360) | Soil microbial communities from uranium-contaminated site in the Upper Colorado River Basin, Wyoming, United States - RVT155D38 (version 2) ... | reverse complement strand
ATGCACGGCGAGCAGAAGGGCTGGGAGTGGCTCAAGCGGCTGGCGGCCAACACCGGCCACTTCACGGCCCGCAGCCGTGACGTGCCCACCGTGGTCGCCAAGGGCGAGTTCGCCGCCGGCTTCGCCGTGCCGTCCTACATGGCGTTCGAGGAGAAGCTGGCGGGGTTCGACATCAAGTTCGTGGCGCCCAGGAACGCGTTCGTGACGCCGGAGCCGATGGCCATCCTGGCCGGCTCGCGCAACCCCCGGGCGGCGCGCGCGTTCATCGAGTTCCTGCTCAGCGAGCGGGGCCAGCGGGTCTTCATGGAGCGCGGCCTGTTTCCGATCACGCCGAAGTACAAGGTGCAAGGGGCGCCGGGCTCCACGGCCGAGCTGGCCGTGCAGTTCACCGGGGGCGTCCGGTCCTACTTCGACACGGCCATCTCCAACGTCTACGACGAGGGCGTGGCCGCCCGGCGGTCGGAGGCGCTGAAGACGCGGTTCCGCTCGGACATCGAGGCGGCGTGGCGAAAGCCCGACTGAACATCACCGTCGACCGCGTGGTCAAGCGCTTCGGTTCCACGGTCGCCGTGGACGGGGCCACGCTCGACGTCGCCGATGGCGAACTGTTCACGCTCCTCGGCCCCTCCGGCTGCGGCAAGACGACCCTGCTGCGCCTCATCGCCGGCTTCCACACGCCCGACGAGGGGGAGATCCGGTTCGGGACCCGGCGGGTGGAGCGCCTGCCACCCTACGAGCGCAACATCGGCATGGTGTTCCAGCACTACGCGCTGTGGCCGCACATGACCGTGCGGGCGAACGTCGCCTACGGCCTCCGCCTGCGCAGGCTGCCCGCCGCCGAGATCGCCCGGCGGCTCGAGGACGGCCTGCGCCAGGTGAACCTGGTCGGCCTGGACGACCGCTACCCGGGACAGCTCTCGGGCGGTCAGCAGCAGCGGGTGGCCCTGGCCCGGGCCCTGGTGCTGAATCCCGACATCCTGCTGCTCGACGAGCCGCTGTCCAGCCTCGACGCCAAGATCCGCGTGCAGGTCCGAGGCGAGATCCGGCGGCTGCAGCAGGGCCTCGGCATCACGACCATTTACGTCACCCACGACCAGGAGGAAGCGCTCTCCCTCTCCGACCGGATCGCGGTGATGCGCGAGGGCCGCATCCAGCAGGTGGCCGAGCCGAAGGCGCTCTACGAGCGGCCGGTCAATCGCTTCGTCGCCGACTTCGTCGGCACCAACAACTTCATCCCCGGCGTGTGCCGGCAAGAGGAAGCCGGCGGCATCCTCATCGACACCCCGCTGGGGATGGTCCACGGCCGGTCCGAGGACGGGATCGCGGCCGGCACCCGGTGCGTGCTGGCCGTGCGTCCCGAGAACCTGACGCTCGGGTCGGCCGGCGACAACGTCTTCGAGGGCCGCGTGGTCGTCGCCTCCTACCTGGGCGGCACGCTGCGCTACGAGGTCGACACGGCGGCCGGTCTCGTCCTGACGGTCGACGTGCGCGACGCCTGGCACCACCGGCCGCTGGCCGTCGGCCAGGCCGTGCGGGTGGGCTTCCCGGCGTCGGCCGCCCTCACCCTCCAGGACGACTAGGCGTGGCCCCCGGCGCCGACCGGCGGCCGGCCACCCGAACCGGGCTTCCCGCGCTCGGGTACGCGGCGATCTGGCTCTTCCTGCTGGTCTTCCTGGCCTACCCGCTGCTGCGGATCTTCTACGACGCGTTCACCGACGAGGCCGGCCGCCTCACCCTGGCGAACGTCGCGGCGTTCCTCAGCGACGCGTACTACCTGCGCTCGCTCCAGAACTCGATCCTGCTCGGCCTGGGCACCGTGCTGTGCACCTCGGTGCTGGGCTTCGCGGTGGCGTTCCTGCTGGTCCGCCTCGACTTCCGCGGCCGCCGCCTGTTCGGTTACCTCACCCTGATCCCGATCATCTCGCCCCCGCTGGTCGGCGTGCTGGGGTTCACCTTCATCCTGGGCCGGGCCGGCACCGTCAACGTGCTCCTCCACGACTGGTTCGACGTCGCCCGGCCGATCAACTTCGTCTACGGGGTGCACGGCGTGCTGCTGGTGGAGACCCTTCACCTGTTCCCGTTGATCACGCTCAACGTGGTCGACGCGCTCGGCAAGATCGACCCCTCGCTGGAGGAGGCGGCGGCGAGCGTGGGCGCCCGGCGGTGGCGCACGCTGCGGACCATCACGCTGCCGCTCACGACCCCGGGCTACGTCGCCGGCGCGCTGCTCGTGTTCATCTGGACCTTCTCGGACTTCGCCACGCCGCTGGTGCTCGGCGTGCACGACCTGCTGGCCGCCCAGGCCTACCTCAACATCGTGCAGTTCGTCGATCGCCGGCTGTTCCGCATGGGCATCGTGATCGCGGCGCTGATGGTCGGCCTCGCCGTCGTGTTCCTGGTGGCGGCTCGTCGCTACGTCGCCATCAAGGACTACTCCTCGCTCTCGTACGCGCGCATCGCTCGCCGCCGCCTGTCGCCGCCGGCCCAGGCCGCCGCCGTCGCGTTCCTGACGCTGGTGATGCTGACCGCGTTCATCCCGTACCTCGGGGTAGGCCTGGCCTCGGTCGGCAAGGGCTGGTCGCTGACGCCGGTCCCGGTGCAGTACACGCTGCAGTACTACGAGCGTGTGCTCGTGGAGACGCCGAAGTACGTCGTGAACAGCCTGCTGTACTCGACGCTGGCCGTGATCGGCTGCATCGTGATCGGCGTGCCCATCGCCTGGATCCTGGCTCGCACCCGCCTGCCGGGCCGGGACACCCTCGACGGGCTGAACATGCTCATCCTGGCCTTGCCCGGCACCGCCCTCGGGATCGCCTACATCCGGGCGTTCCACGCCCCGCTGCCGTGGCTGGACCTCAAGCTGACCAGCCTCTGGATCGTGCTGCCGCTGGTGCTCTGCATCCGCCGGTTGCCGTACACCGTGCGCGGCGCCTACGCCTCGCTCCTGCTCGTGCACCGCTCGATGGAGGAGGCGGCGGCCAGCGTCGGGGCGACGGGCGGGCGCAGCTTCCGGGACATCACGCTGCCGTTGATCTGGCGCGGCGTGCTGGTCGGCTCGCTCTTCTCGTTCGTGACCTCGCTGCAGGAGGCCTCGGCCGTGCTGTTCCTCTCCCTCGGCGGCTGGGAGACGATCCCGGTCGGGATCTTCGCCTTCTACATCGCCGGCAGCGCCAACGAGGCCGCCGCCCTCGGCGTGATCCTCATCGTGGTGGTGGCGCTGGCCGTGGTCGCGATCAACCGCGTCGCCGGCGCCCGCATGGGCGGAATGTTCGGGTAGCGATTGTACTGACCCCCAACCCGAGCTGAGCGAAATTGTCCAAGAGAATCCGCTATCTGCGCGTGCTTGTCGGCGCCGGGGGGCTGTGCTAGTGTTTCGCTTCACATGGCGCAGTCCGGGGAGCCGAACGCCTGGAAAGCGCTCGGGGAGCTGTCGAGCATCGGGATCGCGCTGGTCGTGGCCACGGTCATCGGCCTGGCCGGCGGCTACTACCTGGACCGATGGCTCGGCACCTCGCCGTGGCTGACGCTGATCGGGCTGCTGTTCGGCATCGCGGCGGGGTTCGTGAACCTCTTTCGAGCGGTCAAGCGGGCGGAGCGGAACACCGATGACAGCGAGTGATCTGACGACCGGGGTGACGCAGCAGGCCGCGCTCGTCGTCCTGGCGGCGGCGGTGGCCGGGGGCTGGCTGGGCGGCGCGCCGGGCAGCCTCGGCGTGCTGGCCGGCGGCGCGCTGGGCCTCGGGAGCTTCCGGCTGCTCACCGCCCGCCTGCGCACGGTCGCCGCGGCGGGGCCGGTGCTCGCCGCGCCGTGGTCCGTGCTGGCGGGACTGCGCTTCGCGGCGGTGGCGGGCGTGGCCGCGCTGCTGTTCGCCAACGGCTGGGCGCACCCGGTCGCGTGGCTGGTCGGCTACAGCGCGCTGCCGCTCGCCGTGGTGCTGCAGGGCCTGCGTCTGGCCCGCGAGGAGCGCGACGCGTGAACGTCATCGAGCACCCGCCGATCTTCCGGCTGCCCGGGATCCCCGATCACGTGACCTACACGTGGGCGGTGATGGTGATCCTGGCCGTGGCCGCCTTCCTCGCCTCCCGCAACGTTGCGCTGGTCCCGCGAGGGATGCAGAACTTCTTCGAGGTCGTGCTCGAGCAGTTCCAGCAGATGATCGACGACGTCATCGGCCCCGAGGGCCGGCGGTTCCTGCCGCTGATCGCCACGCTGGGGCTGTTCATCCTGGTCGGAAATCTGCTGTCCCTGGTGCCCGGGATGTACGGGCCCACCACGAACCTGAACACGACCGCCGCCTGCGCCCTGGTCGTGTTCTTCGCCTACCACTACATCGGGATACGCAAGCAGGGCCCGCTGACCTACCTCAAGCACTTCATGGGGCCGGTCCCGCTGGCCCTCAAGCCGCTGATGTTCGTGATCGAGATCATCAGCCACCTGGCCCGGCCGCTCTCGCTCACGCTCCGGCTGTTCGGCAACATGACGGGCGGCCACATCCTGCTCGCGATCATCTTCTTCCTGATGGGGCTCGACGGCCTGATCGGCTGGGCGCTGTCGGGGACCCCGCTGGGCGCGGTCGTGGGTGGTCTGGGCGGCCTGGTGATGATCGCGTTCACGGTGGGGTTCCTGTATCCGCTGAAGATCCTGGTGTCGTTCCTCCAGGCGTTCATCTTCGTGATGCTCACGATGCTCTACATCTCCGGAGCCATCGAGGAGGCCGAGCACCACGGGGGCGAGCACCATCCGGCGCATCACTAGCAGACCACACGTACAGAGGAGGGCGGTCGTGCGACGTTCACTCATCCTGGCAGGTCTCGCGGTACTGGCAGTTCCGGGCGTGGCGCTCGCGCAGGCGCCGGGGGCCCCGACGGGCAGTTGGGTGGGGCCGTTCGCGGTCCTGGTGGCCGGCTTCGCCATGGCCTTCGCGGCGGGGCTGTGCGCCCTCGGCCAGGGCAAGGCCGTCGCCTCGGCGGTCGACGCCATGGCCCGCCAGCCCGGCGCGGCGGCGCGGATCCAGACCGCGATGATCATCGGTCTGGCGCTCATCGAGTCGCTGGCCATCTACGTCCTGGTCGTGGCGATGATCCTGCTGTTCGTGCAACCGATCCAGTAGCGGCGCCACCGGGAGCTCGGCGGCGCGGGCGCCGGCCCGCGCCGCCGCCGCACATGGCGCGCTCGGCTCATCGCCTGCCCAAGATCCCCGAGATGACGATCCGTCGTCTCTCGGTCTACACGCGCTGCCTGCTCCAGCTCGAGGAAGACGGCGTGAAGACCATCTCCTCGCAGGAGCTGGCCGACCGGTTCAGCCTCAACTCGGCCCAGGTACGCAAGGACCTGGCCTACTTCGGCGAGTTCGGCGTGCGCGGCATCGGGTACTACGTGTCCGGGCTCAAGGCCGAGCTGCAGCGCATCCTCGGCCTCGACCGCGAGTGGGCGGTGGCGCTGGTCGGCTTCGGCAACCTGGGCTCCGCGCTGTTCCACTACAAGGGCTTCGCCCGCCAGGGATTCCGCATCGCCGTGGTGATCGACGACGACCCCGCCAAGGTCGGCCGCGAGATCGAGTCGGTCCCCATCGTGCCGAGCCGCGACATGGCGCGGGAGATCAAGGCCCGGGGCGTGCAGATCGCGATCGTCGCGGTGCCGCCCGACGCCGCCCAGACCGTCACCGAGCAGCTCGTCGCCGCCGGCATCAAGGCCGTGCTCAACTTCGCGCCGACGCGCCTGCGGGTGGGCCGCGAGGTCCGGCTCAAGAACGTCGACCTCTCGATCGAGCTGGAGACGCTCTCGTTCTACCTGGCCAAGGGGGGGCGGTAGCGCCCGACGTGGGGAGCGGCGTCTCCGGCCGTGATAGGGTGAAATCGCTGCGATGTTGAAGGACTGGCAGGCGTTTCAGGACCTGGCGAAGGCCTTCGCCGAGGTGGACGTCTGCCTGCGGGTGGCGGGCCTCGCCGGCTCCGGCCGTCCGCTGGTCGTCGCCGAGCTCCTGCAGGCACACCCCCGCCCGGCGGTCGTCGTGGTGCGCTCCATGGCCGACGCCCATCGCTGGGCGCAGGACCTGCGGTTCTTCGGCGCGCCGGTGCTGGCGTTCCCGGAGCGCGAGCCGCGTCTGTGGCGGGGCGGCCACCATCGCGAGGCCGATGCCGAGCGCGCCGTGATCGCGCGCCGGCTCGCCGCCGGCGACCCGGTGACCGTCGTCGCCACCCCGGCCGGTCTGGACACGCCGCTGCCGCCGCCGGCCGAGTTCGCGGCGCGCACGCTGCGCATCGGCGTGGGCGACCGGCTCGAGCGGGAGCTGCTGCTGGAGGCGTTCGAGACGGCCGGCTACGAGCGTGTGGAGACGGTCGTGGAGGTCGGGCAGTGGAGCGTGCGGGGCGGGATCGTCGATGTCTTCGCGCCCAGCCATCCGAGCCCCGTGCGGCTGGAGTTCTTCGGCGACGACGTCGAGTCCATCCGCCGCTTCGATCCCACCACCCAGCGCTCGACCGACGCGCTCGACGAGCTGCTGGTGCTGCCGATCGGCGCCGCCCCCGACGGGGCCGGCGCCGCCTTCCTGCTCGACTACGTGCCGGCGACGGCGCCGGTGATCCTCGACGCGCCGGCCCTGCTGGACGAGACGTCCGAGGAGGCGCCGGGCCGCCGGCCGCTCCGGGAGGCGCTGGGCGCGCGGCCGCGAGTCGAGCTGGAGCTGGTGGCCGGCACCGGCGACGAGCACGTGCTCGACACGCAGGAGGTCCCGCGCTTCACGGGCCACTTCGCCCAGCTCACCGAGGCGCTCGCCCGCTGGCGGGCCGAGGGCTTCACGCTGCGGCTGGTCGTCGCCGACGAGCATCAGGCCGAGCATCTGCGCCAGATCCTGCGCGACCACGCCACCGAGGTGCCGATCGTGGGGGCGATCGACGCGCCCCCGGCGGCGGCGATCGTCGCCGGCGAGTGCTCGGCGGGGATCGCCGTGGCGGCCGTGGGCCTGGTGCTGCTGACCGAGGCCGAGATCTTCGGCGCCCGCCGCCGGGCCCTGCGCCGGCCCAGGTACCAGCGCGGGGCCGCGCTCACCGCCTTCACCGACCTCGCGGTCGGCGACCTCGTCGTCCACGAGGATCACGGCATCGGCCGGTACCTGGGCCTGCGCACGATGTCCGTCGGTGACCGCGAGGGCGACTTCCTGCTGCTCGAGTACGCCGAGGGCGGGCGCCTCTACGTGCCGGTCGAGCGGCTCGACCTCGTCTCGAAGTATCTCGGCGGCGACGAGGGTGCGGCCCGGCTCGACCGCATGGGCGGCCCCTCCTGGCAGCGGGTGAAGGAGTCGGTGCGGGCGGCGCTGCGCGAGATGGCCGAGGGGCTGCTCAAGCTCTACGCGCAGCGGGCGCTGGCCGAGGGGCACGCGTTCACCGCCGACGCGCCCTGGCAGCGCGAGTTCGAGGCGGCGTTCCGGTTCGAGGAGACGCCCGACCAGCTGCGGGCGATCGAGGAGGTCAAGCGCGACATGCAGGCCGACCGGCCGATGGACCGGCTGGTCGCCGGCGACGTCGGCTACGGCAAGACCGAGGTCGCGCTGCGGGCCGCCTTCAAGGCGGTGGCCGACGGCTACCAGGTCGCGGTGCTGGTGCCCACGACGGTGCTGGCCCAGCAGCACTGGTCCACCTTCACCGACCGTTTCGGCCCGTTCCCGGCCAGGGTCGAGCTGCTGTCGCGGTTCCGCTCGGCCAAGGAGCAGAAGGCCGTCGTCGAGGGCCTGCGGCAGGGCACCGTGGACGTGGTGATCGGCACTCACCGGCTGCTGTCCAAGGACGTCGTGTTCAAGCGGCTCGGGCTCCTGATCATCGACGAGGAGCACCGCTTCGGCGTGGCCCACAAGGAGCGGATGAAGCAGCTCCGGGCCTCGGTGGACGTCCTGGCGCTGACCGCCACGCCGATTCCGCGCACGCTGTACATGGCGCTCTCCGGCGTGCGCGACATGTCGGCCATCGAGACGCCGCCGCTGGACCGGCTGCCGATCGAGACGGTGGTACGGCGGTTCAGCAAGGCGGTGATCAAGGAGGCGCTGGAGCGCGAGCTGGCGCGCGGCGGGCAGGTCTTCTTCGTCCACAACCGGGTGCAGTCGCTGACCTCCATGGCGCGGTTCATCCAGGAGCTGGTGCCCGACGCCCGCGTGATCATGGCCCACGGCCAGATGAGCGAGCGCGAGCTGGAGGCCACGATGGTGAAGTTCGTGAGCGGCCAGGCCGACGTCCTGGTCTCCACCGCCATCGTGGAGTCGGGCCTGGACATCCCGGCCTCGAACACCATCATCATCAACCGGGCCGACCGCTTCGGCCTCGCCCAGCTCTACCAGCTGCGCGGCCGTGTCGGGCGGGAACGGTTACAGGCTTTCTGCTATCTTCTGGTGCCGGCCGACGGTCGGGTGGACGAGCAGGCCCAGCGGCGCCTGCGGGCGCTCCAGGAGCTGACCGAGCTGGGGTCGGGCTTCAAGCTGGCGCTGCGCGATCTCGAGATCCGGGGGGCCGGCAACCTGCTGGGAGCCGAGCAGCACGGGCACATCGCGGCGGTCGGCTACGATCTTTACTCGAAGCTTCTCGCGGAGGCTGTGCAAGAATTGAGGGGCGACACGACCGGGGTCGCCGTCGAACCGGTCATCAGCGTTTCCGTCGAAGGGTTCTTGCCCGAGGAGTACGTCCCTGAGGTCAATCAGCGACTGGTGTTCTACAAGCGGCTGGCCGGTGCGACCGGCGACCACGAGCTCGCCGACCTGCGCGCCGAGCTCCAGGACCGCTTCGGGCCGCTGCCCGGGCCCGCCGAACAGCTCCTCGACATCGTCCGTATCCGCAGCGTCGCCCGCGCGCTGGGCGTCGAGCGGGTCGAGGCCGGCGACGGCACGGCGGTGATCACGTTCGCCCCCTCGACGTCGATCGACCCCGGCCGGCTGGTGGCCGCCATCCAGGCCAGCCGGGGCCGGCTCCGGATGCGCCGGGAGTTCACGCTGGAGGCGGCCATCGCCGCCGGCAGCTGGCCGGCGACGCGCGACTCGCTGCTCGGCCTGCTCGGGGGCCTCGCCACCCGATGACGGTTCGCCTCCTGACCGTTGCGCTCGCCGCCGGGCTGCTCGGCGGCTGCGCCGTGCCGACCATGCCCGGCTGGGTCCCCTGGGTCGGCACGAAGACGGCACCGCCCGTCGCCGCCTCCACCACGCCGAACCCCGACGCGCTCGATATGCCGAAGCCCGGAGACGTCCGCCAGCGACCGGTCGAGGAGACCGACGCCGCCGTGGCCGACCGGATCATCGCCGTCGTCAACAACGACGCGATCACGCTCGGCGAGCTGCAGGAGTCGATCGTCTCCTATCGCGCCGAGAACGCCAACAAGCGCTCGGGCCCGAGCGACGAGGAGCTGCGGCAAGACTTCCTCACCCGGCTCATCGACAACCGGCTGCAGGTGCAGGAGGCCGACCGCGAGAAGGTCGTGGTGGAGGAAGTCGAGTTGAACGAGGAGTTCCTCGACCGGATCAAGCGGTACGGGGTGAAGACGGAGGAGGAGTTCGAGAAGCTGGTCCGGGGCCAGGGCGTGACGGTGGAGGCGATCAAGAGGCGGCTGCGCGACGGCCTCAAGGTCCAGAAGCTCGTCCGCCGGAAGGTCACGCTGCGGGTGTCGGTCACCGAGGCCGAGATCACCGAGTACCTGGAGGCGAACCGCGCCAAGCTGGAGACGGGCCTGTCGTTCCACGCTCGTCACATCCTGGTGACGCCCGAGACCCTCAGCGACGCCGGCTGGGAGGCGGCTCGGATCAAGGCCGAGATGCTGCGGACCCAGCTCGAGGACGGCGCCGACTTCACCGAGCTGGCCCGGCAGCACTCCCAGGACGCCACGGCCAAGGACGGCGGGGATCTGGGCCCCCTCAAGCGGGGCGAGCTGGCGCCGGAGATCGAGTCCGAGCTGCTGGCCCTGGAGCAGGGAGAGGTCTCCCGCCCGGTCCGGTCCCCCCTGGGGTTCCACGTCTTCCGCCTGGAGTCCAAGGACTCGCTGGACTCGCCCAGCATCCGTCAGCAGATTCGCGACATCTTATTCCGGCAGCAGTTCGAGGCGAGGCTCGACGCCTGGCTGAAGGAAATCAAGCAGCGCGCGATCATCGAGGTGCGGATTTGAAATACGTTGACAAACGTCGGTCCAGATGGGAGGATTGCGCTGTCGCCGCCGCTCCAACCTCGTAGAAAACCTACGTAAACGGCAACACAACACTCGATGCGGCCGCCACGTGCCGCGCCCGGAGCCCCCGAATGACTGCCCGCCGAGAACGAGGACAGCCCAGCACCACCGAGAACGCCCCTGCCGCACCGGTCACCGGCATGAACCTCTCCGAGCTCAAGGAGAAGCCGATTGCCGACCTCAACGGGCTCGCCCGTGACCTGAACGTCCAGAACTACGGCGGCCTCCGCAAGCAGGAGCTGATCTTCAAGATCCTCCAGGCCCAGGCCGAGAAGGACGGGCTGATCTACGCGGAGGGCGTGCTCGAGGTGCTCCCGGACGGGTTCGGCTTCCTCCGGGCCCCGGACTACAACTACCTGCCGGGGCCGGACGACATCTACGTCTCCCCCTCGCAGATCCGGCGCTTCGACCTCCGCACCGGGGACACGATCTCCGGCCAGGTCCGGCCGCCCAAGGACACCGAGCGGTACTTCGCGCTCCTCAAGGTCGAGGCGATCAACTTCGAGACCCCCGACCAGGCGCGCGAGAAGATCTTCTTCGACAACCTCACGCCGCTCTACCCGATGGAGCGGCTGCGCCTGGAGCACGAGACCGAGAACCTCACGACCCGGGTAATGGACCTGCTCTGTCCCATCGGCAAGGGGCAGCGGGGCATGATCGTCGCGGCGCCCCGGACCGGCAAGACCATGATGCTGCAGTCGATCGCCCACGCCATCGCCACGAATCACCCCGAGGTCTACCTGATCGTGCTGCTGATCGACGAGCGGCCGGAAGAGGTCACCGACATGCAGCGGTCGGTGAAGGGCGAGGTGGTGTCCTCCACCTTCGACGAGCCGCCCCAGCGCCACATCCAGGTGGCCGACATGGTCATCGAGAAGGCCAAGCGGCTGGTCGAGCACAAGCGCGACGTCGTCATCCTGCTCGACTCGCTGACGCGCTTCGCGCGCGCCCACAACGCGGTCATTCCTTCCTCCGGCAAGGTGCTCTCGGGTGGTCTCGACGCCAACGCCCTGCAGCGGCCGCGGCGGTTCTTCGCGACCGCCCGTAACATCGAGGAGGGGGGGTCGCTGACGATCATGGCGACGGCCATCGTGGACACCGGGAGCCGGATGGACGACGTGATCTTCGAGGAGTTCAAGGGCACCGGCAACATGGAGGTGCACCTGGACCGTCGCCTGATGGACAAGCGCATCTTCCCGACCATCAACATCGAGCAATCCGGCACCCGGAAAGAGGAGCTGCTGCTCGAGAAGGACGAGCTGCAGAAGGTCTGGCTGCTGCGCAAGGCCCTGTCCCAGCTCAACCCGGTCGAGTCCATGGAGCTTCTTCTCGACAAGCTGAAGCAGACCCGCAGCAACAAGGAGTTCCTGGCCGCCATGCACTCGATGGGCTAGGTCCATGATATTCTTGGGGCTCCCGAGGAGGAGCGACTCGTGAAGGTGGGCATTCATCCGGACTACGTGGACACGACGATCACCTGCGCCTGCGGGGAGGTCATCAAGACCCGCTCGACCAGGCCCGGCATCCGGGTCGAGGTCTGCTCGAAGTGCCACCCCTTCTACACGGGGAAGCAGAAGCTCATGGACACGGCGGGTCGTGTGGAGCGTTTCCAGCGGAAGTACAAGCGGCAGCCCACGACGGCGCAGTAGGCCGTCGGTCCCGGCCGCGCCCGGTTCTTTCCACCGGGCGGCTCCTGTCCCCACTCGCTCGCCGCGGGCGGGCGTGCGCGCACGGGAGGTGCTGATCCGCAATGCTGTTTGACAGGCTTCGCCAGATCGAGGAGCGGTCGCAGGAGATCGCCCGGCGCCTCTCCGATCCCGCCAGCTTCTCCCAGCAAGCCGAGTACGCGCGCCTGCGCAAGGAGCACGCCGACAGCCAGGAGATCGTCGAGCGCTTCGGCGAGTACCGGGACGTGCTCAAGCGGCTCAGCGAGGCCCAGCACATCCTCGCCGACGGCGGGGACCGCGAGCTGCACGAGCTCGCCCAGGCCGAGGTCGTCGAGCTGTCCGGCCGCCAGACCGCCCTGGAGGCCGAGCTCAAGCGCTTGCTCCTGCCCCGGGACCCCAACGACGACAAGAACGTCTTCGTCGAGGTCCGGGCCGGCGCCGGTGGGGACGAGGCGGCCCTGTTCGCGTCCGATCTGGTCCGCATGTACACGAAGTACGCCGAGCGGCGGCGCTG
>Ga0299913_10003907_pt1 | contig 12373 bp, 17 predicted proteins | sample RVTome_9_FD_201360 | JGI IMG/M metagenome (GOLD analysis project Ga0299913, IMG submission 201360) | Soil microbial communities from uranium-contaminated site in the Upper Colorado River Basin, Wyoming, United States - RVT155D38 (version 2) ... | reverse complement strand
AGCGTCCCGGACCAGGAGACAGGCGAGTTGATCGAGGCGACGGTCAACATGGCGCTGCGACAGGACATCACCTATCGGCTCACCGAGGGCTCTTCCGCCTGAGCCCGCTGGCAGGGCGGTACTCTGCTCAGATCGCTCGCCCCATCATCATCGACACCGATCCTGGGCAGGACGACGCGGTCGCGATCCTGGCCGCCCTCGCCTCCCCGGAGGAACTGGAAGTGCTGGCGATCACGGCTGTCGCCGGCAACGTCCCTCTGCCGTTGACCGTCGCCAACGCGCTTTCACTCGTGGAGCTGGCTGGCCGTAGGGAAGTCCCCGTCTACGAGGGCTCCGTTCGGCCCATGGTCAATGACCTGGTGACCGCCGAATACGTCCACGGGCCTACGGGCATCGACGGCGCCGACCTGCCACCGCCGGTCATGGAGGCGGCGTCCGGCCACGCCGTGGACCGAATCGTGGAACTGGTCATGGGAAGCGGGGATCGGCGGATCACCATCTGCACCCTGGGCCCGCTCACCAACATCGGCCTCGCCCTGGTCCGCGAACCTGCCATTGCCGGGCGGATCGAGCAGATAGTGATGATGGGTGGGGGCTTTTTCGCCGGCGGGAACACTACTCCGGCCGCCGAGTTCAACATCTACGTCGATCCGCACGCCGCCCACCTGGTGTTCACCAGTGGGATACCGGCGGTCCTGATGCCTCTGGACGTGACCCACAAGGCCCTGAGTACTCCGGATCGGTTGCAGAAGTTCGCGGATCTCGGCACTCCAGCCGGAGACGCGGTCGCCGGGATGCTCGACTTCTATGACCGGTGGGACATGGAGAAGTACGGGATGCCGGGTGGTCCACTCCACGACCCGACGGTGATCGCGTATCTGCTCGAGCCGGAGATCTTCCGGGGCAAGGACGTCCATGTCCACGTGGAGACCGCCCCCGGCGCCACCCAGGGGATGACGGTCATCGACTGGTGGGGGGTAACCCCGGCCCAGCCCAATGCCCGGGTGATGATGGAGATCGACGACGACCGCTTCTTCGATCTCCTCGTGGAGAGGATCGGGCGGCTCTGATCTAGTGGCGACAGACCACTAGTCCTTGGGCCTCGTCCGCCAGGCCCGCCACATGAGCCGGGTGAAACCGGGGGTCTTTGTCCTCTGGTCGGGCGAGGGTGCCGCTGCCGCGGCCCCCTCGGGTCTCGGCGGCTGCTGGTGCTCCGGCTGCGGTTGCTCAGCCGGTGCTGTCTCGGCTGCTCTCCTCTCTGCGAGCCGCTCCTTGAGGAACCTCACCTCGGTCTCGGCCTTCGCGGCGCGTTCCCTGGCCTCGGCGAGCTCCTGCCCTGCCTGATGGAGGTTGCCCAACTGCATCAACATCTTGTCCCAGGCGTCGATCGGGACCAGCATCGTCCCCGGCGGCGGCGATCCCGGCTCTTCCGGCGGCGCCGGGGGGCGCTCGACGGCGGTGGTGCTCGTCGCCGTGGGCTCCAGGGGCCGCTCCGCCCGGCCCGCCTCGTCACCACGGCCGAGGTCGGCCGCCCGGCGGGCCACCGCGGACCTCGACACCATGCGGAGCTGGCCGTCTCGGGACGGCTCCAGATAGCTCGGGATGAGATCCTTTCGGGCCCAACGGCGGAGGGTGGGCACCGAGATGCCAGTCTCATCGTGGGCCTCGCGGAGCGTGATCCAGTCGTGTCCCTCTCCCGGGGTCGGCGCCGGGCGCGACGAGCGGAGGGCCTCGGTCTCCCAGAGAAATGCGGAATCGGGGCTCGCCATGAAGGCATCATACGGATCATCCCGTGGGGATCCTCCCGCCCCCCTCCAGGTTCCTAACATGCCACGTAGGAGGCCCAGTCGAGTGACCAACACCCAGACCCACGGCTTGCCCACCGAGGACGAGGTCCGGCGGTTGGTGGAGAACATCGTCGACGGTGTGCTCTCGCGCCCCCCAGCACCGCCCGCTGCCGACCTGAGCAAACCAGAGCCTGCTGGGGACGCGTCCCAGGAGCGGGCGATCGCGGTTGGAGCCGACCATGGCGGCTATCCGATGAAGGAGCGAATCATCTTCAGGCTCCGGGAATCCGGATGGGACGTGGTGGACTGCGGCACCGACTCCCACGATTCGGTGGACTATCCCGACTTCGCTCATGCGGTCGCCGCGAAGGTCTCAACCGGTGAGTGCCGCTGGGGGATCATCGTCGACGGCGCCGGGATCGGCTCGGCGATGGTCGCCAACAAAGTGCCGGGGGTTCGGGCCGCCCTTTGCTACGACGTGTCCTCGGCCCGAAACAGCCGGGAGCACAACCATGCCAATGTGCTCACCCTCGGGGCGGGTCTCATCGGCGACGGGCTAGCGTGGCAGATCGTCGAGGAATGGCTGAAAGTGGACTGGGGAGGCGGGCGCCATGCCCGGAGGGTTGCCAAGATCGACGAGATCGAACAGCAATACTCAGGTCGACGATGACCCAAGGACAAGATGTCAGCCGCGACGCACTCGTCGAGGCGATCACCCGTGAAGTATTGGCAGCGCTCAGCACCAGATATGACCTGGCGTCGTCTGCGGACACCGTCCGGGAGGTCGTCGCCAACGGCGCCGATCGGGTCAGCTTTCACGGAGAGGCCGCGGATGTGCCTCTGGACCTGGGCCAATACATCGATCACACCCTCCTCGCCCCCGACGCGACGGCCACCGATATCGACCAGCTGTGCCAGGAGGCCATGGAATACGGATTCGCCTCGGTGTGCATCAATCCGACCTGGGTGAAGAGGGCGGCCGCCAACCTCCGCGGGTCCGAGGTGCGGGTGTGCACGGTGATCGGCTTCCCGCTCGGGGCGACCGAGTCCGACGTGAAGGCGATGGAGACCCGGAAGGCCCTGCGGGACGGTGCCCGCGAGGTCGACATGGTCATCAACATCGGCGCGTTGAAATCAGGTGACCACGAGCTGGTCTATCAGGACATCGCCCGGGTCGCCGAGGCCGCCCACGACGGTGGAGCCATATGCAAGGTCATCCTCGAGACCGCGCTCCTCACCGACGAGGAGAAGGTGATCGCGTCGGCCCTGTCCAAGCGGGCCCGAGCCGATTTCGTCAAGACTTCGACGGGATTCGGGCCCGGCGGCGCCACGGTCTATGACGTCGCGTTGATGAGAGAGACGGTTGGTCCGGATATGGGGGTCAAGGCGTCCGGCGGCGTCAGGACCGCGGACGACGCCGAGGACATGATTGCCGCCGGAGCCACGAGGATCGGGGCCTCGGCAGGGATCGAGATCGTTAGCGGAAAGGACGGAGGAGACGGTGGCGAAGGGTATTGAACTGAGGTCATTTGCGTTTCTGGACAGTCTCCAGCCGCAGTACGCCGCCTTCCTGGGCACGATCGCCCAGGGGTTCCTCCCCCTGGCCGGGGATGCCTCACTGTGGGTCGAGGTGGCGCCGGGAATCGAGATCAACCAGCTTTCCGATGTCGCCCTGAAGGCGACCAATGTGAAGCCGGGGCTCCAGATCATCGAGCGCTACTACGGGGTCCTCGAGATCCACTCCCCGGACCAGGCGGAGACCCGAGCCGCCGGCGAGGCCATCCTCGAAGCCATCGGACACAGCGAAGACGAGCGGATCAAGCCCCGGATCCTCAGCTCGCAGATCATCCGCGCCCTCGATGACCACCATGCCCAGCTCATCAACAGAACCCGTCACGGCCAGATGATCATCCCCGGCCAAACCCTCTACGTCCTCGAGTGCGAGCCGGCGGCCTACGCCTCCCTCGCGGCCAACGAGGCGGAGAAGGCGGCGGCGATCAATGTGCTGGAGGTGCGCAGCTTCGGCTCGATGGGGAGGGTCTATCTCGGCGGCGAGGAGCAGGACATCGACGTGGGATGGCAGGCCGCCGTTTCCTCCCTCGAGGGTCTCAGCGGGCGGGACCCGGCATGACGGTGAAATCGGTGTTTGGATGGCACACACAAAGAAAGGAGCAGCTTCATGGCTGAAGCTCTGGGAATGATCGAGGCTCGCAGCTTCCCGGCGATGGTCGAGGCGGCTGACGCCATGGTCAAAGCCGCCAAGGTCGAGTTGGTGAGCATGGAGAAGACCGGAGGTGGCTACGTCACGGCAGTGGTCCGGGGAGATGTTGCCGCGGTCAAGGCCGCCGTCGACGCCGGTGTGCGTGGCGCGGAGAAGGTCGGCGAGGTGATCGCAACCCATGTCATCGCCAGGCCGCATGTCAACGTCGATCTCGCATTGCCGTTGGGACGTCAGGAGCAGGCCGAAGAAGATCTCGGTTAGGCAGGAGAACAGGAGAGACCCATGCATCTAGGCAGGGTCGCCGGCACCCTGGTAGCCAGTCGGAAAGAGTCGCTCATGGAGGGGATGAAGTTCCTCGTCGTGAAACAGCTCGACGCCGACAACCAGGAGACGGGCTCTTATGTCGTCGCCGTCGACGCCGTCGGTGCCGGTGTGGGAGAGATAGTCCTCTACGCATCGGGCAGCTCGGCGCGACAGACCGAATACACCCGCGACCGTCCCTGTGACGCGGTGATCATGGCGATCGTCGACTCGTGGGATGTCAGTGGGGAAGAGCGTTATCACAAGGGCAAGGAGGCCGCCTCTGGCACGGCCACCGCTTGACGACGCCGAGATCCAGTCGATCATCGATCGGGTCAAGGGCCGGGTCGCGGCTGCCGAGTTCGCCCATCGGACCGCTCCGACACTGCGTGCCAGCGACGACCTGGCTCTGGCCGAGGTCGAGATGGGCGACGGCATCCACGCGACCATCGCCGAGGCAGTGACCAAAGCTCGGGCCGCCTTCGATCAATACCGGGGGATGGGTCTCGAGGCCCGCAAGGACATCGTCGACGCGATGAGGTCGGCGATGATCCGCGAGGGCGAGAGCCTGGCCTACATGGCCGCGACTGAGACCGGGCTCGGGCGGGCGGAGGACAAAGTGATCAAGAATCGCCTGGTGACGATGCACACACCGGGACCGGAGGACCTGGAGCCGCATGTGGTCACGGGTGACGCCGGGATGATGGTCACCGAGTACGCCCCCTGGGGTGTCATCGGGTCGATCACCCCGACCACCAACCCGACTTCGACCATCATCAACAACTCGATCTCGATTGTTTCCGCGGGCAATGCGCTCGTCTTCAACGTCCATCCCAACGCCCGTCGCGTCTCCGTGGAGAACGTCCAGCACCTCAATCGTGCGATCGTCGGGGCCGGCGGGCCGCCCGACCTGATAACTGCGATTCCCCAGCCAACCCTGGAATCGGCGCGCGACCTGATGAACCATCCCGATGTCAACGTGCTGTTGGTCACTGGTGGCCCGGGGGTGGTCAAAGAGGCCCTGAGGACATCGAAGAAGTCGATCACGGCCGGGCCGGGCAACCCGCCGGCGGTGGTGGATCAGACCGCCGACGTCGAAAAGGCCGGGCGTGACATCGTCCTCGGGGCTTCCTTCGACAACAACGTGATCTGCACCGACGAGAAGACCACGATCGTCGTCGACACCGTCGCCGATCGGCTGGTCCAGTCGATGGTGGCGGCGGGCGCCTACCGGCTCAAGGAGCACGAGCTCAAGAAGCTGGAGAAGGTGATCTTCCGCGAGATGGGTCCCTCCTCGAAGCCGGGCATGATCAACCCGGACTGGATCGGACAGGATGCGGCGAAGATCCTGGCCTCGATCGGAGTCCATGTCGACCCGGATCTACGTCTGGTCGTTGCCGAGGTCCCCCGCGAGCACAACCTCGTCTGGACCGAGCAGATGATGCCGGTCATGCCGGTCGTCAGGGTCAAGAACGTCGAGGACGCCATCGACCTCGCGGTGCGGTCGGAGCACGGGTTCCGGCACACGGCGTCGATTCACAGCACCAATGTCGACACCATCACCACCATGGCGCGGGCCATGAACTGCAGCATCTTCGTGGCCAACGGCTCCAACTTCAACGGCCTGGGTCAGGGAGGTGAGGGGTTCACCTCATTCTCGATCGCCAGCCCTACCGGCGAGGGTCTGACCCGCGCGAGGACCTTCTCCCGGGTCCGGCGAGTGTCGGTCGTCGGAGCGCTGCGCATTGTCTGATCCCGCCGTTGCCATCCTCGAGTTCGATTCGATAAGTGCCGGGATCGTCGCCGGCGACGCCATGGTCAAGGCTGCTCCCGTCGGGGGGATCTATGCCGGGACAGTCCATCCCGGCAAGTATCTGGTTTTGGTCACCGGTGACACCGCCAGTGTCGAGATCGCGAGGGATGTCGGCTCCGACGCCGGTGCTCATGCTCTGGTGGACTTGGTGTTCCTGCCCGATGTCCACCCCGATGTCGTGGACGGGCTGACCGGGCGGGGTTCGTCCGCTTCGCTGGCCGGCAACGCCGCCGGAATCGTCGAGACATCCACAGTGGCGGCGGTGGTCGATGCCGGCGACGCCGGGGTCAAGGCCGCCGATGTGAGCTTGGCCGCGATATCGCTCGCCGACGGTCTCGGTGGCAAGGGCTACCTGGTCTTTGCCGGGGTGGTGGCCGAGGTCGAGGCTGCCGTCGACGCGGCCGTGGCTCGGGTCGGTGGCCATGGGACGCTGATCCGCTCCGACATCATCGCTCAGATGCACCCCGAGATGGCCGACAACCTTCTGTCCGACCTCCGCTTCCTGAAGAGGGTCGGAGACCTCTGATGCAGCTGGGACGGGTCATGGGGTCGGTGGTCGCCAGCGAGAAGGTAGATGGGCTCGACGGAGTCCGTTTCCTGGTCGTCCAGCCCCTGGATCGCAACAGCCGGCCGTCTGGGGCCACCGTGGTTGCCGCCGACGCCGTGCACATGGCAGGCGAGGGAGAGCTGGTCTATTTCGTCGCCTCTCGCGAGGCCGCGGAGGCGATGCCAGAGCGGTTCGTCCCCGTCGACCACGCCGTGGTGGGGATCGTCGACCATGTCCATCTCCCCGATGAGCGGCGACGGGCCGCCCATGAGGAGGAGGAATGAAGGTCGGCACGGTTGCCGGGACGGTGGTGTCGACGGTCAACACCCCTTTGCTCGACCGTCGGCTGCTCCTCTGCGACATCGAGGGGATGCAGGGTCGGGAGGGCTACACCATATGCGTCGACGTGGTCGATGCCGGGGTGGGCGACACCGTACTCATCCTCGACGAGGGCAACTCGGCGCGCCAGATCCTCGGGGTCGACACTGGTGAGATCAGGGCCGTGATCGTGGGGATCATCGACCAGATCGATCTCGATTGATGTGGTACGGAAGCGGGTTTGGGCGCCTTATAGGGTGTGGACCAGAAGGAGATCCCCGTCGACCGGTACTCCGTCGCGCCTGACTTCACCGATTTCGTCACAGCCAATGAGGCCAGCCTTCGTCGAGCGTTGATCGCTGCAGTCGGTGGAGAGGCGGGGCGGGAGGCCGCCCGCGATGCCCTTGCCTATGGGTGGGAGCATTGGGCGAGAGTCAAAGAGATGGACAACCCGATCGGGTACTTGTACCGCGTTGGGGTCCGGCGTGCGCGGCGGGCTGGTCGGCGTCGGTGGGTGCTCTTTGACGACGGGGCCCCGCGGGAGATGCCCGATATCGAACCTGGATTGATTCCGGCCCTCGGGTCGCTTTCAGAACGTCAACGCACGGTCGTTGTGATGGTCCATTGCTTTCAAATGTCCCTCGCCGAGGTGGGAGAGGTTCTTGGGATAGGAAAGACGAGTGTTCAGAACCACCTGGCTCGAGGGATTGCCCGCCTTCGAAAGAAAATGGGAGTTGAGAATGGATGACCTGGAACGACAACTCAGGAGACTGGGAGGTGCATTCGACGAACAACATGCGCCCCTGAGCGTGGACGAGATCCTCATCGAGTCGGTTGCCTCGAGGGGAAGGTCAGGTCCTCATTCGCTAGGGCCCCTCGTCCTCATCGCGGCCCTGGTGGGGGTCGCCACTGTAGGTGGTCTCGCCCTCTTCCTCTCCGATGCTGCCCGGCCCAACGCCACCGAGCTGACTCAACCCACCGTTCCGATGTCAACGTCATCCCGTACCCTGCCTGACCCGAACGCCAACCGCACAATGGATGCATTCGCTGCGGCTATGGCAACCATTCGAGAGGACTACCTCGGCAGCGAGTCGATCGTTTACGTCATTCATCAGCGGAATAGCATTCGAAGCACCTTCTGTCTCGAGCCTCCTGACCTTCCGTCCCCAAGAGCGGAGTACTGCTCCACTGCCGCGTTGCCGGAATTCCAGTCACCGACTTTGAGCGAAGGGGAGCTTGCTGTCGTCGAGACTGCGCTTGACGGACTCGAGATAAGACATATCGAGGAGATCTCAGAGGCGTTCGCATCCGAGGATGGCTATTCGATCATCGACGATGCCCAGGTGCTGATCATTGGCGCGCCGGTCGAGGTGAACCTCAGCTTCTACTTCCCGATCGATTTGCATCTGTTTGGGGTAGTCCTCGAGGTTTCACCTGACGGCGACACCTGGAATGTCGAGGAGGCTATGGCGTGGATCGCCTGAGTCACTCCTTGGGCGGGGTGTCCCAGTCCTGGACGTTGCTGCCGGCCTCGGCGGCGAGGATGTCAAGGGCCGCGGTGGCGCCGGCACCTGCCGAGATGATCGCCTGGCTGCGCTCAGGGCGGGCCGAGCGGCCGACCACGTAGACCCGGTCCCGCGAGGCGCGGTAGTCGCGATCGACGACGATGGCGCCTGACCCGTCGGTCTCGAGATCGAGCGACAGGGCCAGGTCCGGCTTCTTCCCCTCGGTGAGGACCAGATAGTCGGTGGTGAGGGTCTCCGAGGCGGTGCTCACCTCGAAGCGGTCTGCGGCTGTCACCGATGTCACCTCTTCCTCCACCAGCCGGGCTCCGAACGAGTTGACTTGCTCTTTGGCGATGTCCTGGAAGTCGGTGCCGGCTATCTCGGGGATGCCCAGGTAGTTGTGCAGATATGCATAATTCATCGCGGTCTCGTCGGTGCCGAACACGGTCACCTCATGACCGTTCTTGGCCAGGAACAACGCGGCTGACAGACCACCTGGGCCGTCACCGACTATCGCTATCGAAGCCATCCCATCCTCTCACTCGCCCATTCGACAACGCCGGCGAGCGGTCGGTTATGCCGGCTGTCGCGCAATCGGCGATGATGGATAGGTGGAATCCAGGACCCTCGCCGTCCTCGGCGCCCTCGATCTGAGGCGCACCTTGAAGCCGCTGCACGGGCGATTCGGCGACGACGGTTGGTGGCGGGCGGCGCGGACACCTGCCGGCCCGGGAACCATCCGGATCACCAGGGGGAGTGACGGGATCGTCGGAGAGGCGTGGGGCGACGGCGCCGGCTGGCTCCTCGATCGCCTCGACGCCATGGCCGGGCTCCTCGATGACCCTGCGAGCTTCACCACCACCCACCCGATCGTCGCTGAGCTGCACCGGGGTAACCCGGGCCTTCGCTTCGGGAGGACGGCCCTGATGTTCGACTCTCTCCTCGTGGCCATCACTGGGCAGAAGGTCACCGGGCGGGAGGCGTCTGCGGCGATGCGGGGGCTGTATCAGGAGTTCTCCGACCCGGCACCGGGGCCCAACGCTCGATTGCGTCTGCCCCCGGATCCGGCGCGGATGGCGGAGGCTCCGTACTGGGTCTTCCACCGACTTCATCTCGAGAAGTGGCGGGCCGATCTGATTCGTCGGGTGGCCGCCGACCACGAGCGGATCGAGCGGTTGGCCGAGGTGGCGCCGAGTGAGGCGGCGACCTATCTGCAGCGGTTTCCCGGGATAGCCGAGTGGACGGTGGCCAAGACGTTGGTGCCGTCCCACGGTGATGTCGACCGGGTCGAGGTCGGGGACTTCCACACCAAGCACATCGTGGTCTATCACCTGACCGGCCGGCCTCGGGGAACCGACGAGGAGATGATGGAGCTGCTCGAGGAGTTCCGCCCCCATCGGGGCCGGGTCTCACGGTTGTTGCACACGCTGGGTCACGAGCCCAAGTTCGGCCCCCGGCTGACCCCGCGCGACATCACCCGGATGTGATCCCCGGTTCATTCTCCGCGGCGAAAGCGCCATATATGGCGCTGCATTCCTTAGGTTCGCGGTTTTAGCGCTCCAGCCAGGTGACGATCAACCCGCCGACGATGGTGGGGTCGAGGGTGTCGGTGTGGTTGGCGCCCTCGACGATCTCCACCAGCGACTCCGATCCGGCATCCCTCAGGGCCTGGTCGAAGGCGAAGGCGAAGCTGATCTCGACCAGCCCGTCCCGGTCCCCGTGGAGGAGGAGGGTCTCGATGTTCGGATTTTCCTCGACGTGGAGGTGCGGGTTGGCCGCCTCCCACGCCTCGGGCTCCACGCCGGGCCCTCCCCCGAGGAAGGGATACAAGACGAATCCGAGTCGGTCGATGTCATACGGGCCCGACAAGCCGATGAGGCGGTCGGGGAGGCCGCTCGCCGCGATCGGGCATCCTTCGGTGTAGGTGTTCCCGGTCAGCGCCACCACGGCCGCGATGTGGGCTCCCGCGGAATGGCCGACGAGCGTCACCGTCCCGTCTCCTTCGGGATGGGTCTGTCCGAGTCTCACCGCACATGCGACGTCGTTCATCGCGTCGGGAAATCCGGGGCGATTCCCGCCGAGGGTGTAGTTGGTGTTGATCGTCAGGTACCCCTCGTCGGCGAGGTACCGCGCCAGCGGAGCCATGATCCCGGTGCTGCCGCCCACCCAGCTCCCGCCGTGGACCAAGACCACCACGGGGAAAGGGCCGTCGCCATCGGGGACCCGCACCACCGGCTCGATGGGCAGCGGTGTCTCGGGGTCGAGTGTCGAGGGAGTGAACGTGGTCGTCGACGTGGTCGTCGACGTGGTCGTCGAGGTCGAGGTCGACGGCATCGGTGCCACGGTCGAGGCGGTCGCGGGAGGACTCTGGGCCTCCGTCGTCGTGGGCTCGCCGGATCCGGCGGTGCAGGCAGCAGCGAGCACCCCGACCAGGAGGGCCAGGCACGGCCTCAGGCGAGGGATGCGGCCTCCCGGTCGGCATACCACTCGACCGCGGCGTCCCCCTCCCCGATGCGCCCGGCCGGGTTCTGCCCTTGGAGCGCGGCGCGGAGCGCCTCGGCCTTCGATTGGCCGACGGCCATGACTATCAGGAGCTTCGCCGACCAGAGCAGGGGATAGGTCGCGGTCAGGCGATCCTCGCCTTGCTGGGGAACGTGATTGGCCACAAACCATCGATCCCTCACCTCGAGCGCCTCGGTCCCCGGGAACAGGGAGGCGGTGTGGCCATCGTCGCCGATCCCGAGCAGCACCACGTCCGGTGACTTGTGGGCGTGGATGCTGTGCAGAGTCGCGTCGTAGGCCGCCGCGGATGCTTCGGGGGTGAGGTCCGGGTCCCAGGGTGGTCGATGGAACGTGGCCGGCACCCGGTCCATCAGTGCCATCGCGGCCATGGCGCCGTTGCAGCGCTCGTGGTCCATCGGGACCCATCGCTCGTCGGACAGCCAAGCATCGACCTTGTGCCAGTCGTCGATCTCAGTGGCCATCCTCTCGTAGGCGTCACGAGGCGTCGACCCTCCGGCGAGCCCGAGGGTGACCATGTCCGTCGCAGCGTCGATGATCCCTCCCACCCGACGGCTGACCGCGGCGGCGACCTCGGCCTTGTCCTCATGAACCAGTAGCTCCATGGGCGCAACGCTACTTCCGGTCTAGATTTGGGGATGTGGCCGAGATTGTGACCATCGATTGGGAGGGCGGGGAGGTCTCGGGCCGGCTGGCAGGTGAAGGGCCGACCGGGGTCCTTCTCGCCCATGGCGCCGGCATCGACCAAGACCACACATTCATGGTCGGCCTCCGGGACGGCCTCGCCGAAGCCGGCCAGACGGTCCTCACCTTCAACTATCCCTACACCGAGCGAGGATCACGCAGCCCCGATCGCGCCCCGAAGCTCATCGCGTGTCACCGTGGCGCCGCCGACTACCTGCGGTCGCGGGTCGATCGACTGTTTCTCGCCGGACGCTCCATGGGTGGCAGGATCGCCACCCATCTCGTAGCCGAGGGAGCCCCGGCGGCCGGGGTGATCCTCTACGCCTATCCACTCCATCCCGCCGGGAAGCCGGAGAAACTCCGAGTGGCGCATTTTCCGGAGGTCGATGTCCCCCTGCTGTTCTTCCAGGGCACCAACGATGCCTTGAGCCGGATGGAGCTCTTCGACCGGCACATTCGCTCCCTCCCCAACGCCACCGTCGAGATCCTCGAAGGAGCAAATCACTCGTTTCGCGGCAAGGGCAGGACCCCGGAGAGCACCCTGGAGCTGCTCGTTGGTCGCAGTGTGGCTTGGATCGATGAGATGTCGTCTGGCAAAACCGCCGACACTCGGTCATAATTGGCTCTCACCTCTCACCTCTTCCAAGGAGTCTTTCAATGTCGCAAGTGAGTTTGCGC
>Ga0299913_10003905_pt1 | contig 12374 bp, 12 predicted proteins | sample RVTome_9_FD_201360 | JGI IMG/M metagenome (GOLD analysis project Ga0299913, IMG submission 201360) | Soil microbial communities from uranium-contaminated site in the Upper Colorado River Basin, Wyoming, United States - RVT155D38 (version 2) ... | reverse complement strand
ATACTGCCATTCTGTCGCCCCGGAAGGAGAGGCACGATCGGGCGATGCACGATACGGATGACACCATCCTGGGGCTCGCGGCCCGGCAGCACGGCATTGTCGCGCGGTGGCACCTGCTGCGTGCAGGCATCCCGGTGCACGTCATCGACGGCAGGGTGAGGAGTGGGCGGTTGCAGCGGTTGCACCGCTCCGTGTACCGCGTGGCGGCCCTGGCGGGTCCGCGCACGCGGGAGGTGGCGGCCGTGCTGGCGTGCGGCGAGCACGCGGTGGCCAGTCACCGTACGGCAGCGGCGGTCGTGGGCATAGCGCCGGCGGTCAACGAGCTGGCGGTGAGTGTGGCGCGCGGCTGTCCCGACCCGCGGCCGGGCGTGCGCATTCACCGGGTACGGTTGCCCGTCCAGGAGCGCACCGTGAGTGACGGCGTGCCGGTCACAATTCCGGCCCGCACACTGCTCGACCTGTCGGCCGTGTGCACCAGCCGCGAACTCGAACAGGCCGTCGCGCGGGCGCTGCGGCTGGAGCTGCTGTCGGAGCGGGATCTCGCACGCATACTCGAGTGCTACCCGCACCGACCGGGCGCGCCGCAGCTGCGTGAACTGCTTGCCAGAGACGCCGCGCCGGCGTTCACGCGCTCGGAGGCGGAAGCCCGGTTCCTCACACTGGTGCGGCGCGCGGAACTGCCGCCTCCGGCGACCAACTTGCGGATGTGCGGCTACGAGGTCGACTTCTACTGGCGGGATTGCAAACTCGTCGTGGAAATCGACGGGCTCGCCTACCACTCCTCGCGAGCAGCCATTGCACGCGACAGGCGCCGCGATGCCACCCTGCTCGCCGCAGGTCACCGTGTCATGCGGTTCGCGTGGTCGGACATCGTCGAGCGGCCCGAGGCGACGGCAGTGCGCGTAGGACAGGCGCTTCTGCGAGGCGCACGCTGATTCGCGGCACGGCGCAGGCCAGCCGGCGGGTGCTGACGCCCTGCTTCGCCTCCACGAGCCTGGTGGCGATCACGGTTGCCCCGCAATGCCAAAGGGCAGGATCCAGCTTTCGATGTGAGGCTCAACGTCGATGCCGATGGCTTGGCACAGGCCTACCGTCGAACCAATGAGCACCCCCCGCCAGGCGCGTTCAGAACGTAGTTGCGTGCAAATGACAGCCGGCGGTGATCTTCGCGCACGCAGCATGCCCATCACAGCGACGCGCCGAGTCTCTCCGCCGTGCGCTCCCCCGCCGGCATCTCGCTGAGAAAATCCATGACCAGCCGATTGAACTCGTCGAGGCGCTCCAGGGGCACGACATGCGATGCACCGTCACCCCGCGATGACCTCCAGCCGCGCGCCGGGAATCGCGTGCGCAACTTCGCGCGCGACCCATGGTGGCGTCAGTAGATCCTGCTCGCCGACGATGACGAGCGTCGGCGCCGTGATGCCGGCCAGACGCCCGCCGGTCAAGTCGGTTGAGCGCCCCCAACGAAGCGCTCGCGGCACGTTGCGGTCGTCGCTTCGTCCGCCGGGAAGTTGCACTCGATGCGCAGCTCATCGAGCGCCACATCGAACGGACCACTGAAGGTGGTGAGGGTGGAAAAGAAGCAAAAGCTCGACATCGTCCTTGCGGACAACCGTCGTGAGCAAAGGCGTCGCCGGCACGCCGATCTCGCTCGTACGCCACAGCGGAGGCACGCCAGGGTATGCGAGCACCTCGTCGAGCAGCTCCGCCGCGCGTTCGTCCGACGGTGCTGCGGTGACCCGACTGTGAAGGTGGCGGATCAGGTCGACGGCCGTCGCGTATGCAGGCCGCCCCTTTGCGAGCGTATCCGCGCGCTCGCCCACCAGCGCGTCGAGTCGAATCGCGTAATGGACGCATCCTGCCGGGTCGCCATCGAGATTCCGCCCGAGTATCGAGCCACATGTCGATCGCGATACACCTGAGCGAATCGGTTGCGAGATCTGACTCGCTTTCCGAGAGTAATCGCGATTGTGTGCGTCCGGCGGGGATCGGTTGCGTGATTCGTCTCGCGTACCGCGCCCGTGCCGTGCGGCCAGCGTAGCGCAGAGGGAGGCGCCCCAGGCTGAGTGGAGCGGCCGAGGCGCAGTGGAGGTCCTCGATGAGTGGACGCATTGCTATCCTGGGCGTCGCCGTAGCCGTCAGCGGTTGCGGTGCGAACGCGCCCGCCTTGCATCAGGTGGAGCCGGGGATTCTGGCGGTGGAGACCGCTCGCGGCGCGATGCTGGAGGTTCTCGACTGGGGCGGGAGCGGACCGCCTCTCGTCTTCCTCGCCGGTGGCGGTCACACAGCACACGAGTTCGACGAATTCGCACCTCGTCTCGCCGACAGGTTTCGCGTCATCGGCATTACGCGCCGCGGCGTCGGAGCGTCACGGGGTTCGCGGGCGCTCACGGCACGGGATCACGTTACCGACATCGCCAGGGTGCTGGATGCCCTCGAGCTCGACTCGGTCGTGCTGATCGGCCATTCCCGGGGCGGACTCGAGGCCGCGCAGTTTGCCCAGGCGTACCCGGACCGCTGCGAGGGGATCGTCCATCTGGATTCGGCGTACCTCGGTGGCGGCGACGAGCTGGTGGAGATCCTCCGGTCGACACCGCCGCCCCAGCCCGCGCCGCCCACACGAGCCGATTCGGCATCGGCTTCAGCGATGCGGGCCTGGGTCGAGAAGACACAGGGTTTTCTGCTTCCGGAGTCCGAGATCGTCGCCGTCAACCGAACGGCCGAGACCGGGCGGATCCTGGGCCGAAAACCGGGGGACACGAGCCCCAGGTTCGATTGGTTCGGGAAACTCCCGCCCCCACGTTGGGAGGCCATCGACTGTCCGGCACTCGGGCTGTACGCGGTCACCGCGCCCCTCGAGATGTGGCTGCCCCACTACACGGCGCGCCATGATTCCCTGAGTCAGGACGAACGGCAGCGGGTGGGCTGGTATGTCGAGGCTTTCTCGGCGTGGACCGCCGAACGGCGAGAAGAGTTCGGGCGCTTCCCGCACAACGAGGTGGTCGAGTTCCCTGCCACCGGCCATTACTTCTTCCTGGAGCAGCCGGAGCAGGAGCGGGCGCTGGATGCCATCCGGCAGTTTGTCGCCCGTCTTCAGAAGGAGGTCTGAGGTGCCTGGAGACGACCGGGTCCCAGCGATGCCGATCGATTGCTTCGATCCCGCTGCGACGGCGAGGGAGATAGTTTCCACTACCTCGAACCGGAGGTAACGCGTGGGATCGAAAATCGGCGGCGGGCTGCTGATCCTGCTCGCGCTCTTCATGCTCGTGGGCTTTCTGAACGCAGACGTGGCTCGTTCGGCGGGCACGACGCTGCTCGCGGTGCTGATCGCGGTCGTGCTGCCGGCGGGTGTGGGGATAGCGCTGCTCCGGAAAGGCAGCGCCGGCCGCAAGCGTCTCGAGGAGCGCCGTGAGGTGCTGCGTCAGCAGACGCTCACATCCGAGCTGGTTCGGCTGGCGGGACAGCGCGGCGGCAAGCTGACCACGATCGAGGTCGTGTCGGAGTTCGCGGTCACGCCGGACGAGGCCGAACGTGCGCTGAGGGACCTTGTAATTCGCGGCCTGGCCGAGCCGGAAGTAACCGATTCGGGGCTTCTCGTGTACGCATTCCACGATGTGAAGCTGCTGGAGGAGAAGCCGCGGTCGAAAGGAATTCTGGAATGAAGCAGACGCTGGACGCGCGCTATCCGTGCCCGGTGTGTCTGGGCGTGAACCTGCGCAAGACGCACGTCGGCGGTGCGGGCGCGGACCTGGTGCTCGACCATTGCGAACGGTGTGGCGGCGTGTGGTTCGAGCTGGGCGAGGTGCAGCTGCTGCGACGGACGCGGCCGAAGGCGCTGTGGTCCCGCATCGCCGAGCGCAAGGAGCTGTACCGCATGTCGTGCCATCAGTGCCACACGCTGATGGGCAGGCACGATGTGAAATGCGCCGCGTGCGGCTGGGAGAACCGCCTGAGCTGCCCGGTGTGTGAGACACCGATGGAGCATGCGCACCACGACGACATCCGGCTGGACGTCTGCCGCAGCTGCAAGGGCGTGTGGTTCGATCACGACGAGCTGGCGTCGATCTGGAACCGCTCCTTCGGCAATACGCTGGAGCGGCACAAGCACGGCCGCCTCGAGGATGTGGGCGAGGGCACATTCTCGCTGGTGCACGTGCTCGCGTTCGACCCGCTCGTCATGTTCTACGGCGCGCATGCGGCAGGTCACGTGATCGGCGCCGGGGCGCATGCGCTCGCGAACGCGCCCCAGGCCGTCGGCGGCGCCGTCGAGGCGGCAGGCGAAGTGGCCGGCGGCGTCTTCGAGACCATCGTCGAAATCATCGGCGGCCTCTTCAGCTGACACAGGGGAACCGTGTGAGAGCACCTGCGAGTGTCGTAAGTACCGTCAGCGCGCTCGTGCTCACCGCGGCGGCGGCGGATGCGCAGCCGCCGCGTTTCGAGGCGGTGCAGCCGGAACTGTTCGGTGCGGGTGGCACACTCGTGAATGCGTGGGCGGATGCGGATGGCGATGTAGACCCCGACCTGTTCGTGGGCTTCAACGGCGAGCCGAACCGGCTGTACCGAAACGATGGCGGCGCGTTCACCGACGTCGCAGCAGCGGCTGGCCTCGCCGTGGCGCGTCCGACGCGCGCGGCGGCATGGGGCGATGCGGACGGTGATGGCGACGCCGACCTGCTGGTCGGCTTCGCCCCGGGCGATGGACCTGTCCTGCGTTTGTACCGCAACGACGCAGGGCGCTTCAGCGACGCGACCGCGGCGGCGGGCATCGCGGTCGACTCCGGCGCCGTGCGTCAGCTCGTCTGGATCGATCATGACGATGATGGCGATGTCGATCTCTTCGTCGCGTTCCGCGACCGCGCGAACGCCCTCTTTCACAACGATGCCGGCCGGTTCACCGACATCGCCGCGGAGATCGGTCTCGCGGACACGCGCCGGAGCGTCGGCGCTGTATGGTTCGATGCCGACGAGGATGGCGACGTCGATCTGGTCGTCGGCAACATGGATGGCGATGCGAACGGGTTCTTCCGCAACGACGGTGGCAGGTTCGCGGACGTCGCAGACTCGGCCGGCATCGCGTGGGGCGGGCGCGCGCGGGCAGATTCGACGAACGGCACGGTTCGCCCGTGCGCGGCGGACGTCGATGGCGATGGCCACATCGACCTGTTCTTCGCCAACTACGGGCGGAACGGCCTCTTTCTGAACCGCGGCGGAGGAGAGTTCGAGGATGTATCGCGGGCCTGGCGCATCGATGTCGATGCGCGCTACGACGCGTGCGCGTTCGCCGACGCCGACCACGACGGTCGGCTGGACCTTTACGTGAACGGCACAGTGACGGGCGGGGTCAGCTACGACGATTACCTCTTTCTCGGCAGGGAGGGCGCGTTCGAGGATGTCACGCCGCCGGAGCTGAAAGTCGAGGCCGACCACGGCGCGCAATGGGCAGATTTCGACGGCGATGGCGATATCGATCTCGCCCTGACCGGAGCACGCGCGACCGGCACACACGCGCTGCTGCGCAACACGATGCCGGAACGGCGTGGGCGCTCATCGCTGCTCGTACGCGTGGTCGACGAGGAAGGCCGGCCGACACGCGCCGGGTCGGAGGTGCGCATCTACGCGGCGGGCACGGAGAAGCTGCTCGGCACGCGCCTCGTGGACGCGGGCTCGGGCTACAACGCGCAGAGCGTGCTGCCGGTGCACTTCGGGCTGGCCGCGCCGGTAAAGGTCGATGTCGAGGTAACGGTCTCCGGCTCCGGCCGGCGCCGTATCACCCGCGTGGGCAACGTTGACGTGCTGAGCCAGCGCGGACCGCTCGAGGTTCGCGTGGGCCGCTGAGGCGCGGCGGTTGGGAAGCATCGTTCGAACGCACCGGAAGACGGTTGCAGGGGAAGCACGATCCGTGCATCCACGTATACAGACGGTCGCGGGGCGAGCGGGATTACCATGGGGAGGGAACGATGGCGGACAAACGGGACACGACGGTCATCAAGGTCGATTCGGAGCACTCGCCGCAAGCGCCGGGAGGAATGCGCTACCTTGCCTCCGGCACGTCGCTCGCCATGCGGATGTGGGTGGACGAAAAGCCCGGCGAAAAGGCCGGCGAGTCCACGCGCCGCGATTACGAAACGGTGGGCTACGTGGTGGAAGGCCGGGCTGAGCTGCACATCGAAGGGCAGGTCATCACGCTGGAGCGTGGTAACTCCTGGGTCGTACCGAAGGGTGCCGAGCACTCGTACCGCATCCTCGAGCCATTCACCGCGGTCGAGGCGACGCACCCGCCCTTCCAGGTTCACGGCCGAGACAGGTAGGCCGCTGCGCGGAAGCTCATCCTTGTGTCATCGCGGGCCCGGTGGAAGCTGTTCGAGGTCCGGAACCGGCGAGACTGCACGGGTGCGGCGCTCTATCCTGCATCAAAGGTCGAAGCGCTGGGAGCAACCAATGACGAAGCGGATCGACGAGCCGCCACGGATCGTGGAGCGCGAAGAGCAGGCGTGCGTGGGGATCCGGACACGCGCGACTCTTCGCGAATGGTCAACCGTGAACGCCCTGCTGCGCGAACTGCTGGAATGGTCGAGCGAGGTAGGAGTCCATCCGCCGGTTGCGCCGTTCTACCGGTACCGGGTCATCGGAGACGAGGACAGGCCGTACGACGTGGAGGTCGGCATTCCGATCCACGAAATGCCGGCGGAAAGTGGAAGAGGCATTCGCGGCTCGATTCCGGGCGGCCGCTACGTTCGCCTGGTGCATTGCGGTCATCCCGATCGTCTCGACGAATCACACGCGCGGCTCCGGGCGTGGGCAGAAGAAGAGGGTGTCGAGCTGCGGAAAGAGCTGAAGGACGGAGTCGAGACATGGGACGGACTCTTCGAGTTCTATCTGACCGACCCCGCCGTCGAGCCGGATCCGGACAACTGGACGATCGAGGTGCTCTGCCGTGTCCGGTAGCAGGGTCCGTGTCCGGGGAGCCTCGATCGGCTGCTGCGCACGGCTCGCGTCATCGAGGTAGAGGACTGAAAGTCCTCGAGACCGCCATCATCCGCTTTCCTGGTATCGCTCGTAGCGATAGGCCAGTGCCGGCCCGTTGTCACCCTCGTACGCGAGCTGGGCGTTGAGGAGGGCGAACGGCTCGGTGTAGCGCGCGACTCGAAGCGGGCCGGCATCCACCGGGTCGAACCCCACATCGCGGATCAGTCGGGCGGCCACCGCCTTCGCGTCCTCGTGATCTCCGCAGTAGACGAGGCTGGGTGCGGCGGCACTGGCGGCGCTCTCGAAAACGCTGAAGAGCACCTCGCTGGGCACGGTATTGAAGGCTGAGACGACGCGTGCCCCGGGGACTTTCCTCGCCAGTTCCTCCGCGCCCGAGGACGTGTGCGCGACGACGAGCTCCGTATCGTCGGCATCCATCGGGAGTGAACAGGTCACGATGACCTTGCCGGAGAGATCGCCAGCCTGCGCCAGTACATCGTCCACTCGAGTCCAGTGCACGGCGAGGAGCAAGGCGTCGGCGTCCTGTGCGGCCTCCGCTGGCGTACCCGCACGCGCAACGCCGTGAGCTTCGCGCGCCAGTCGGGAAAGCTTGCTTTCATCGCGCGAGTAGCTGAAGACCACTTCATGGCCGGAGTTGGCGAAGATCGTCCCCAGCTTGCCACCCATCAGACCCGACCCGAGAATGCCGATTTGCATGGTGTGCTCCGTCTTTCGGTAATGCTTTCTGGAGGTGATGGTCAGCGATCGATCATCCGCTGCAAGCTCTCGGGGTAGCGGGCTCCCCGCACTTCGATCGTCGCGGTGGCCCGCTCGATCTCGCCAAGATCTTCTGGTGTCGCCTGCTTCTTCGCCGCGACCCGGGCCACCAGATCCACCAGCCTCTGGTTCGCCATCCGGTGCTCCGGCGCAAAGCGCGGGACGCTGTTCCGGAAATCGGTGCTGTCGAACGTTGTGGTTTCGTCGATCTTCCCCGTGAGGAAGCCCTTGCCGAGTGGACTGAATGCAACGAAGCCGATTCCGAGTTCCTCGAGCGTTGGCATGATCTCGGCTTCCGGCTCTCGCCACCACAGTGAGTACTCGCTCTGGAGAGCCGCGACAGACTGGACTGCATGCGCGCGACGGATTGTCCGCACGCCTGCTTCCGAGAGGCCGAAGTGCTTCACCTTGCCCTCGCCGATCAGGTCCTTCACGGTGCCCGCCACTTCCTCGATCGGCACGTTCGGGTCGACACGGTGCTGGTAGTACAGGTCGATCGCCTCCGTTCGCAGCCGCCTGAGCGAGTCGTCGGTCATTTTCCGGATGTGGTCCGGACGACTGTTGAGACCGCTCTGCCTGCCTTCGCGAATGCGCTCGTAAGACCGGGACACAGCTGAGCCTTCACGCACGGTGATGGTGTTGCCAGCGCGAATGTATCGATTCGATCGACGATATCATACGGGCGGACGGTCACGGGCGAGTCCGCGCGTGCTCCGATTCCCGGAAAGCGGGCTCGCGCTACCGGGCAGGCGAGTCAAATCACGCAATGGGCGCCTCGTGCCGGGTCGCCATCGGGATTCGGCGCGGATATCGAGTCTGATCACGATTGCGATCCGCGTGTGCCGAGTCGGTTGCGAGGCTCGACTCGCTTTCCGGTCAGATCGCGAATCGCGTCGCGCGGAAGGCCGTCGGCATCGACATCGAGCTCGCGATCATGGACTGTGTATGCTCCGTCGCTCTGGACATCCATGCTCTGACGCGTGTTGCCCGTGCATTGGCGCCGTGTATCACCCGTGGTAGATTGCCACCAGCGATGGCCGCAGGAGTCGCATCACGACCCAATCGAACGCGGCGATCATCGAGGTCGACATACACACTTCGAGCTGCCGATCACCATCGAGAGCTGACACTCACCGCACTGCCCCGACGGACTCAACTGACCCTCCACCGTGAATCCCTGAGACTGCAGCGGCCCGGTCGCTGCTTCGAGAGCCGCTGATGGAGACTTCGCGCGCGAACCGCCTGGACCACTCCGTCGATCCGGACCGCGACCACGTTCTCGGCGACGCCGGTGCCGAGATCACGCTGGTTGAATACGGGAGCTACGTGTGCTCCTACTGCCACGCGGCGCATCAGGTGATCCGGGAACTTCGCGACCACTTTGGTGGCCGGCTGCGCTACGTCTACCGGCATCTGCCGATCGCAGGCCGGCACGAGGCGACACTTGCGGCCGAGGTAGCGGAGTACTGGGCTGCGATGGGCGGCGATTTCTGGGAAGTGCATGACACGCTGATGCGCCGAGGGCCCGTCTTTGCGGATGGCGAGCTGGAGTCGATTGCGGCGGAAGCAGGAATTCCGCCGCGGAAGGACTGGGTCCCCACCGTGAGCCGCGCCGTAGCAGCCCGCGTACGCGAGGACACGCGGAGTGGCATCAGCAGCGGCGCGCGCGTCACGCCCACGTTCTACATCAACTCGCGTCGATATGAAGGAGCGTGGGATGAAGCGTCTCTGAGCGAGGCGATGCTCCGGTCGCTGGGTCACCGCCTGCACGCGGCGAGCGTGGATTTCGCGCGGTGGGCGCCTTCCACCGGACTTCTCCTCCTGCTGACAACGATCACGGCGATCGTACTCAGCAACAGCTCCATCGGACCCGCCTTCCTTTCGTTCTGGGAAACGCCGGCGGGCCTGGCGGTCGGTGACGTTTCGTTCACGCTGCCGGTCGTTGACTGGGTGAACCACGGACTCCTGACCGTGTTCTTCCTTGTGGTGGGACTCGAGATCAAACGCGAGCTCACCGTTGGCCGACTGGCATCCCCGCGCGCGGCCGCGTTTCCAATCGCTGCCGCACTGGGCGGCATGGCTGTACCCGCGCTCATTTTCCTGCTCATTGCGCCGCCAGAATTCAGACCTGCCTGGGGCGTGACGATCGCAACGGACACCGCATTCGCCATCGCACTCATCGTGGTGCTGGGCGACCGGGTTCCCGTGGACCTTCGCGTCTTTCTGACGGCTGCAGTCATCGCGGACGACCTCGTCGCCATTGTCATTGTCGCACTGTTCTACTCGGGCTCGCTCTCCATACCCTGGCTCGTGGCATCCGCGCTGGTGACGGTGGCCCTGGTGGCTGTCAATCGTGCGCATGTATACCGCGCGCTGCCGTTCGCGGTGCTGGGTCTGGTACTCTGGTTCGCGCTTCACGAGGCCGGCCTGCACGCGACGCTGGCGGGTGTGATCCTGGCCGTCGTCACTCCGACGCGTCCGCCGCCAAACCTCGACGCACTGCTGGCGCAGGCCCAGGCGGTGATCGACGCCGAGAGGAGGTCGGGCGGAGAGGCGGTCATGCGAACCGGCCCCTCGGAGCCGGCCCTGCGCGCGCTCGATGCCATCCACGACCGCGTGGAGTCACCGGCCAGCAAGCTGCTCCGCATCGTCGCGCCGTGGTCGAGCTACTTCGTACTTCCTGCCTTCGCACTCGCCAATGCGGGCGTCGCGTGGTCGTTCGACGTGCTCGAGGGCAGGGAGAGACTGGTCGCCGCGATCGTGCTGGGTCTGGTGGCCGGCAAGCTCATGGGAATCCTGCTCGGCGCACGTCTCGCCGTCCTCGCCCGCGTCGGCGTAAAGCCACCTACCTACAGCTGGCGTCAGGTCGCGGGCGCCGGCGGCCTGGCCGGCATCGGATTCACGATGTCGCTGTTCATCGCCGGGCAGGCATTCACGGCCGCGGATTTCGCAGCTGTGAAGATCGCGATCTTCCTCGCTTCGCTCGTGGCCGGCGGGCTCGGCACACTGATCCTCTGGAAGCGAGTGGAGCCGGAAGCCGATACGGCGTACGCCGACGGAGCGGACCTCGGCACCGCCGTGGACATCGCCCAGCTGCCTGAACGTTGAGCTCGAGGAACTGCCACTGGGGTGTTCAATGCGCCGCCCGCCTATCCCGCAGACGATCGACGCGGTGGTCACGGGCCGCCGGCGGATGACAGCGCCTCCACACCCGCCTGTGCAATCTGGCCGTCCTGCTGCGCGGTGACTCCGCTAACCCCGATGGCGCCGATCATTTGTCCCTCCCACATCAATGGGATGCCTCCTTCGACGGGCATTGCTCCCGGCAACCGGAGCACGGCCACGTTTCCCGCAGAGACCAGCTCGTTCAGTGCGCGCGTAGGCCGCCGGAACGCCACTGCACTCCGCGCCTTTTCCAGAGCGACTTCCACGCTTCCGATCTGAGTGCCGTCCATTCTCCGCAACAGGATCGGATGACCGCCGTCATCCACGATCGTGATGACCACGTTCCAGCCGTTGGCACGGGCATGCGCTTCGGCAGCATCCATCACGGTCTGGCTCGCCTGAAGGTTGAGCACCGGTTTCGACGGCAGCTGTGCCAGGGCAGACTCTCCGCCGGCCAGAGCCGCGATGGCTGCCAGTGCGACGGTTGCGTTTCGCATATCCACTCTCCTCGGTTTCATTGTGTGATACCTCGCGGCGGATACCCGCAGTGGCTATCCTGCGATCCGGAGCGACAGACACGCCCACGAGCACATTGCATCATATCCGTCATGCCGAGGGGCGAAGGACACATTATATGAGTGCGGCAGCTCAGCTGCGCGGTCCGGCCAGGACGCTGCCAGCCATCGCACTTCTCACCGTCCTGGTAACTTCGAGCACGTCGCAACGTGCGGAGGGACACGAGGCCGGGAATCCTTACGCGCTGTCCATCTCTGAAGATGGGCGGTTCATTCTGCGGTCCGACGCCACCCCCTTCTTCTGGCTGGGCGATACAGCGTGGGAGCTATTCCACCGTGCAACCCGGGAAGACGTCGGTTTCTACCTTCAGGATCGCGCAGAAAAGGGCTTCACTGTGATCCAGGCCGTGCTGCTCGCGGAGCTGGACGGCCTGCGTATACCGAACGCGTATGGTGAAGTGCCGCTCGAAGAGATGGACCCGACGCGCCCGAACGAGCGCTACTTCACGCACGTCGACCACGTCGTCGAGCGCGCGCGCGAACTGGGGATGTACATGGGACTGCTTCCCACCTGGGGCGACAAGTTCAACCTGCGCTGGGGCATTGGACCCGAGGTGTTCACACCCGCGAACGCGTACGCATACGGCCGGTTTCTCGGTGAGCGGTACAGGGGAAAGCCTGTGATCTGGATCCTCGGCGGTGACCGGAACCCGGAGCAGGATGCGCACCTTCTCATCGTGCGTGAGATGGCACGCGGAATCGGGGATGGGAACGGCGTGGGTCAGGAGCAGCTGATCACGTATCACCCGATGGGTGGAAGCAAGTCCTGGGAGTGGTTCCAGGACGATGACTGGCTCGACGTGCATCTCTTTCAGTCGAGCCACGGTGCGTGGGACGCCCCCAACCATCGCATGACGGCCGAAGGCAACGCCCTGAGGCCGCGCCGGC
>Ga0299913_10003904_pt1 | contig 12375 bp, 10 predicted proteins | sample RVTome_9_FD_201360 | JGI IMG/M metagenome (GOLD analysis project Ga0299913, IMG submission 201360) | Soil microbial communities from uranium-contaminated site in the Upper Colorado River Basin, Wyoming, United States - RVT155D38 (version 2) ... | reverse complement strand
TCGGGAGTGACATATGAGGTTCTCGCACTTCTTCATCGAGCGGCCGATCTTCGCGGTCGTGCTCTCGCTGCTGACCGTCATCGGCGGCGGCATCGCCATGCTGCGGCTGCCGGTCGGCGAATATCCCGAAGTCGCGCCGCCCACCGTTGTCGTACGCGGGGCATACCCCGGTGCGAGTCCGAAGGTCATCGCGGAGACCGTCGCCTCGCCGCTCGAGCAGCAGATCACCGGCGTCGAGGGCATGCTCTACATGTTTTCGCAGGCCACGGTCGACGGGGCGATGACGCTGACGATCACGTTCGCCCTCGGCACCGATCTCGACAACGCGCAGGTCCAGGTGCAGAACAAAGTGAGCCAGGCGCTGCCGCGGCTGCCGCTGGAGGTCCAGCGTATTGGCGTGACGACCGAGAAGTCCTCGCCCGACTTCATCATGGTCGTGCACCTCGTCTCGCCCGACGAGCGGTACGACCAGCTGTACCTCTCGAACTTCGCGCACCTGAACATCCGTGACGAGCTGGCTCGGGTCGCGGGCGTCGGGGACGCGGTCGTCTTCGGCGCCGGGGAGTACAGCATGCGCGTGTGGCTGGATCCGGATCAGCTTGCGTCCCGCAGGCTGACCGCCACCGATGTCGTGCACGCCATCCGCGAGCAGAACGTCCAGGTCGCAGCAGGGGTGCTCGGGGCGCCGCCCGCACCCGCCGACACCAGCTTCCAGCTGTCGATCAACGCGCGCGGCCGGTTGACGAGCGAAGAGGAGTTCGCGGACATCGTGGTCCGCGCGACGCCCGACGGCCAGATCACCCGTGTGCGTGACGTCGGCCGCGTGGAGCTCGGCGCGAGCGCCTACGCCCTGCGCAGCCTCCTCGACAACCGGCCCGCGGCGGCCATCGGTGTGTTCCAGCGGCCGGGATCGAATGCGATCGAGGCGTCCAACGAGGTCCGTGCCACGATGGAGCGGCTGAAGGCCTCCTTCCCCGAAGGGGTGGACTACCGCATCGTCTACGACCCGACGATGTTCGTCCGCGAGTCGATCCGCGGTGTGGTGCGCACGCTCTTCGAGGCGACCATTCTCGTGGTGCTCGTGGTGATGGTGTTCCTGCAGACGTGGCGCGCCTCGATCATCCCGCTGCTCGCCGTGCCCGTGTCGATCATCGGCACGTTCGCCGTGATGCTCGCCACGGGCTTCTCGCTGAACACCCTCTCGCTCTTCGGTCTCGTCCTCGCGATCGGCATCGTCGTCGACGACGCGATCGTGGTGGTGGAGAACGTGGAGCGTCACATCGAACTCGGGCTGGAGCCGATGGCCGCGACGCGGAAGGCGATGGAGGAGGTGTCCGGCCCGATCATCGCCATCGCGCTCGTCCTGTGCGCCGTGTTCGTGCCGACGGCGTTCATCAGCGGGCTGACGGGGCAGTTCTACCGTCAGTTCGCGCTGACGATCGCGATTGCGACCGTGATCTCGGCGTTCAACTCGCTGACGCTCAGCCCGGCGCTCGCCTCGCGCCTCCTCGTGCCGAAGACGGCGCCGCGCGACGTGCTCCAGCGGGTGTCGGACCGGGCATTTGGCTGGTTCTTCCGGCTCTTCAACCGGGGGTTCGCGCGCGCATCGAGCGTCTACGGGCACGGCGTGGGGCGGGTCCTGCGCGTCCCGGCCATCGCGCTGGTCGTGTATGCGGGTCTCATCGGCCTCACGGCGCTCGGGTTCTCGCGGGTGCCGCCGGGCTTCGTACCGGATCAGGACAAGGACTACCTGATTGCGTTCGCCCAGCTGCCGGATGCGGCCACGCTCGATCGGACCGATGGAGTGATCCGGCGCATGTCGGAAATGGCGCTCGAGCAGGCGGGCGTCGCCCACGCGGTGGCGTTCCCCGGATTGTCGGTCAACGGGTTCGTCAACGCGTCGAATGCCGGGATCGTGTTCGTCACGCTGGATCCGGCCGCGACGCGCCGGTCGGCCGACGTGTCCGCGATGGGCATCGTGCAGGCGCTCAACGCGCGCTATGCCGGGATCCAGGAGGCGTTCGTCGCGATCTTCCCGCCGCCGCCGGTGATGGGGCTCGGATCGGTGGGCGGGTTCAAGCTGTACGTGCAGGACCGCGCCGGCGTCGGCTTCGAGGAGCTGTACGCCGCCGTGCAGGGGGCGCTCGGCGACGGGTACGGCCGGCCGGAGCTCGCGGGGCTCTTCTCCAGCTTCCAGGTCAACGTGCCGCAGATCGACGCGGACGTGGATCGCGAGCGCGTGAAGACCTACGGCGTCGCGCTGACCGACGTGTTCGAGACGCTGCAGGTCTATCTGGGGTCGCTCTACGTCAACGACTTCAACCGGTTCGGCCGCACCTATCAGGTGAACGTGCAGGCGGAATCGGAGTTCCGCCTGCAGCCGGAGCAGATCCGCCGCCTCGAGACGCGCAGCCGCAGCGGCGAGATGGTGCCGCTCGGATCGCTCGTGCGCGTGCAGCGCGGATACGGACCCGATCAGGTCATGCACTACAACGGCTTCCCGGCGGCGGAGATCAACGGCGGGCCGGCGCCCGGCTTCAGTTCGGGCCAGGCGCAGGATGCCATCGCGGAGATCCTGCAGGCGCGCCTGCCGGGGAGCATGTCGTACGAGTGGACCGAGCTCGCCTATCAGGAAAAGCTCACTGGCAACACCATGATCTTCATCTTCCCGCTGTGCGTCCTGCTCGTGTACGTCGTCCTGGCCGCGCAGTACGAGAGCTGGTCGTTGCCGCTCACGATCATTTTGATCGTGCCGATGACGTTGTTCTCGGCGATCGCAGGTGTGTGGCTGACCGGCGGGGACAACAACGTCTTCACGCAGATCAGCTTTCTGGTGCTCGCGGGGCTCGCGTGCAAGAACGCCATCCTCATCGTCGAGTTCGCGCGACAGCGGGAAAGCGACGGCATGGGTCGCATCGTGGCCGTGCTGGAGGCCTGCCGCGTGCGGCTGCGGCCGGTGCTCATGACGTCGGTGACGTTCCTGATGGCCGTGGTGCCGCTCGTGTTCTCGACGGGCGCCGGGGCGGAGGTCCGCCAGGCCATGGGCATTGCGGTGTTCGCCGGCATGCTCGGGGTGACCGTCTTCGGCCTGTTCTTCACGCCGCTCTTCTACGTACTGGTGGGCGCCGTCGTGGAACGGTTCGCGCCCGGGAATCGATTGGCGGTGCGGAGTATGCCGGCGCCAGCGGAGGGGAGCTGACCATGCGTGGACGTCTACTCGTGAACGTGCTGCTGGCGGCGCTGCTGTCGGCGTGCAGCCTGCGCGCGCCGTACGAGCCCCCGCAGGTCGACCCGGCCCGATTCACGCAGGGCGATCCGTCGACCTTCGCGGACGAGCCGTTCGACCCCGCGTGGTGGGAGCAGTTTCAGGACGAGGTGCTCGCCGGCCTGGTGAGCCGCGCGCTCGAGGCCAATCACGACATCCGTATCGCCGCCGCGCGGGTCGAGCAGGCCCGCGCGATCTTCGATGATGTGGCGCGCGACCGGTTCCCGACGGCGACGCTCGGGGCGAGCGTCGACCGCCGGTCGCACATGGTGCCGGGCTTCACCGACGAGCGCGTCGAGACGACCACCTACGCCGCCGGGTTCGACGCGTTCTGGGAGATCGACTTGTTCGGCCGGGTGCGGTCGGCGACGCGGGCGGCCGCCGTGACGGCCCAGGGATTCGAGCTGACGCTCGAGGACGTCCGTGTCCGGGTTGCCGCCGAGGTCGCGCGGACCTACTTCGAGCTGCGCGGCCTGCAGCACCAGCTTGCGGTCGCCGAACGCAGCCTCCTCAACCAGCGCGAAACGCTTCGGCTCACCCGCGTGCGGCGCGAGGCCGGCACCGGAGAGGAACAGGACGTCGCGAGCGCTGCGGCCCGCGTGGCGGCGATCGAGGCGAGCGTGCCGCCGCTGCGTGCCGCGCTCGTCCAACGCGAGCACCGTCTAGCCGTGCTCACCGCGGTGCGGCCCGGCGAGCTGCGGGCGGATCTCGCGCCGCGCGCCTATCCGGCGCTCCGGACCGCGCTGGCGATCGGCGAGCCGGCGGATCTGTTGAGGCGCCGCCCGGATGTCCGGGCCGCGGAGCGCCGGCTTGCCGCGGCAGCGGCGCGCGAAGGCGTGGCGGCGGCGGAGCTGTACCCGCGCGTGACCGTCAGCGGCTTCCTGGGGCTGCTGGCAGGGCGGGGGAATCTGTTCGGGCGCGCGGAATCGGCGGCATGGGCGGTGACGCCGGCCTTGAGCTGGGCGGCCTTCGATCTTGGCAGCGCACGCGCCAGGCTCCGCGGCGCAGAGGCGGCGACGCGCGAGGCGCTCGCGGAGTTCGACGCGGCGATCCTCCTGGCCCTCGAAGAGACCGAAAACGCGCTCGTTGCGTACCGCGAGGAACAGCAGCGGCTCGTCAGGCTGGCCGAGCAGGCCGGCGAGAGCACCCGCGCGGCCGACATCGCACGCGTCCGATACCGCGAAGGTATCATCGACTTCCTCGCCCTGCTGGATGCGGAGCGGACCCAGCTTCAGGCTGAGGATGCCGTCGCCCAGGCCGAAGTCGGGGTCTTCACCGGCGTCGTGGCCGTGTACAAGGCCCTCGGGGGACTGCCGGGCGTGCCCTAGCACGACGCCACTCGAAGCTCTCTTGCGCGCTCACCCTTGCCTTGCGCGTCTCGCCTTGGGGTAATACCCGCCTTGGGGTAATATAGGACTATTGTGGTCGTAATTCTGACCGCACCGTGGTGAACCGCAGGGAATATGGTGCAGATCAGCGAAAACGCCGCGAAGCTCATCCTGAAGATGACCGCCAGGCAGGGCATGCCGGGCGGCGGGTTGCGTATCGGCATCAAAGCCGGTGGCTGCTCGGGGCTGAGCTATACGTTCGCGTGGGAAGCGGTCGCGCGCGACGGCGATCACGTGATCGAAGGGCCGGACGGGTCGAGGATTTTCATCGATCCGAAGAGCTTCCGGTTCATCGACGGCACCACGCTCGACTACGACACGAGCCTCGTCAGCAAGGGGTTCATCTTCAACAACCCGCACGCCAAGTCCACCTGCGGCTGCGGGACGTCGTTCTCGGTATAGAGAAATCGCATGTCCACATCGACTGAGACCATCGAACAGCTCGCGACACGCGAGTACAAATACGGCTTCTACACAGACGTCGAGGCCGAGACCATCCCCAAGGGGCTCAGCGAGGACGTCATTCGCCTCCTCTCCGAGAAGAAGCAGGAGCCGGAGTGGCTGCTGCAGTGGCGGCTGAAGGCGTACCGGGTCTGGCAGACGATGAAGGAGCCCACCTGGCACAACGTCAGGTACGACCCCATTGACTATCAGGACATCGTCTATTACTCGGCGCCGAAGAAGAAGAAGACGCTGAACAGCCTGGACGAGGTCGATCCGGAGGTGAAGCGGACGTTCGACAAGCTGGGCATCCCGATCGACGAACAGATGATGCTGGCCGGCGTCGCCGTCGACGCGGTGTTCGACAGCGTCTCGGTCGCGACGACGTTCCGGGAGCGGCTCGCCAGCGTCGGCATCATCTTCTGCTCGTTCTCCGAAGCCGTGCGCGAGCACCCGGATCTGGTGAAGAAGTACCTGGGCTCGGTGGTGCCGTACACCGACAATTTCTTCGCCTCGCTCAACTCGGCGGTGTTCAGCGACGGGTCGTTCGTCTACATCCCCAAGGGCGTGCGGTGCCCGATGGAGCTGTCGACCTACTTCCGCATCAACGCGAAGGACACGGGCCAGTTCGAGCGTACGCTGATCGTCGCCGAGGAGGGCGCGTACGTCAGCTACCTGGAGGGGTGCACCGCTCCCATGCGCGACGAGAACCAGCTCCACGCGGCTGTGGTCGAGCTGGTCGCACTCGACAGCGCGACGATCAAGTACTCGACGATTCAGAACTGGTACCCCGGCGACAGGAACGGCAAGGGCGGGATCTACAACTTCGTGACGAAGCGCGGCCTCTGTGCCGGCCGTCATTCGAAGATCACGTGGACGCAGGTCGAGACCGGCTCGGCCATCACGTGGAAGTACCCGAGCTGCATCCTCCAGGGGGACCATTCGATCGGCGAGTTCTACTCGGTGGCGACGACGAACAACTGGCAGCAGGCCGACACCGGGACGAAGATGATCCACATGGGCAAGCACACGCGGAGCACGATCGTCTCCAAAGGCATCTCCGCAGGCCACGGGCAGAACACCTACCGCGGTCTGGTGCGCGTGGGCAAGAACGCGGCGCACGCGCGGAACTACTCGCAGTGCGACTCGATGCTGATCGGCGACAAGTGCGGCGCCCACACGTTCCCGTACCTGGAGATCAAGAACACGTCGGCCCGCGTGGAGCACGAAGCGTCGACGTCGAAGATCGGCGAGGACCAGATCTTCTACTGCCGCCAGCGTGGGATCGCGACCGAGGACGCCGTGAACATGATCGTCAGCGGCTTCTGCAGGGAGGTCTTCCGCGAACTGCCAATGGAGTTTGCGGTCGAGGCTCAGAAGCTGCTGAGCGTCTCACTTGAAGGATCGGTGGGATAGAGGTCTGCCAGGGCCGCGCCGAAGGCGCGGCAAGGCCAAGGCCGTCGCGCGGATGCGCGTTGGGGTGGGGCCCCGCGCGCACTCCAGAAAAGCTGGCGGGCTCGGAGTGAACAGGCTGCTGGAATCACACATGCACATGCTCGAGATCAAGAATCTGAAGGTTCAGGCTGAGGACCAGGACATCCTGCGCGGCATCGACCTGTCGGTCGGGGCCGGCGAGGTCCACGCCATCATGGGGCCGAACGGCTCCGGGAAGAGCACGCTCGCCCGCGTGCTCTCCGGGCATCCGGAGTACGCCGTCACGGGCGGCGAGGTGCGGTACGAGGGACGCGATCTGCTCGAGATGGATCCGGACGAGCGCGCCCGGGAAGGGCTGTTCATGGCGTTCCAGTATCCCGTGGAGATCGCCGGCGTGAACAACGCCTACTTTCTCAAGGCCGCGCTGAACGCCAAGCGGAAGCACCACGGGGAGCCGGAGCTCGACGCGGTCGAGTTCATGCAGCTCATTCGCGACAAGGCGAAGACGCTCGACATCGACCAGGCGATGCTCAGCCGCTCGGTGAACGAGGGTTTCTCCGGCGGCGAGAAGAAGCGCAACGAGATCTTCCAGATGGCGCTCCTCGAGCCGAAGCTCGCGATTCTCGACGAGACCGACTCCGGGCTCGACATCGACGCGTTGAAGATCGTCGCCAGGGGCGTGAACGCGATGCGCAGCCCCGATCGGGCGATTGTCGTTGTCACCCACTACCAGCGGCTGCTCGGCTACATCGTCCCCGACTACGTTCACGTCCTGAGCGGCGGACGCATCGTGAAGTCCGGCGGCAAGGAGCTGGCGCTGGAGCTCGAGGAGAAGGGCTACGGATGGCTCGAGGCCGGCGCCGAGCCGGTGCAGGCATAGCCATGGCGCAGCTGGCCGAGAACCTCCAGCAGTGGGTCGCGCGGGACCGGCCCTCGGGCGGGCCCCGGTGGCTCCAGGAGCTGCGTGATCGCGGCGCGGCACGTTTCACCGCGCTCGGGTTTCCGACCGTGCGCGACGAGGACTGGCGCTTCACGAGCGTCGCGCCGATCGCGGGCGGTACGTTTCAGATCGGCCGGGCGACGGCGCTCGACGCGGCGGAGCTCGGCGGCATCCCGTACGGAGACGCCTCGCACCGGATCGTGGTCGTCAACGGGCAGTTCTCCGCGGCGCTGTCGCGCCAGACCAGCCTGCCGAGTGGCGTACGTGCCGGGTCGCTCGCCGACGCCATCAGAGGCCGGATCGACGGCGACGGCATGGCCGAGCGGTATGTCGGCCAGCTGGCCGACATCGACGCGCGCGCCTTCGCGGCGCTGAACACCGCGTATCTCCACGACGGCGCGTACGTGTTCATCCCGGAAGGGGTCGTCATGGAGGAGCCGCTCCAGCTCCTGTTCGTGTCGGCGCCGGCCGGCGCGAGCGGCGCCACGGTGAGCCACGCGCGCTGCCTGGTCGTCGCGGGCGCGCGCAGCCAGGCGCGGATCGTGGAGACCTACGCGGGCGTTGACGGCGCGTACCTGACGAACGCGGTCACCGAGGTGTTCGCGGGCGAAGGCGCCGTGGTCGATCACTACAAGGTCCAGCAGGAGAGCCTGTCGGCGTTCCACGTCGCCAGCATGCACATCCACGCGGCGCGGAGCGCGACCGTGTCGTCGCACTCCTTTTCGCTCGGCGGGCGGCTGGTCCGGAACGATGCCATCGCCCTGCTCGACGGCGAGGGGGCCGAGGTCACGCTGAACGGCCTGTACCTCGCGGATGGCGACCGCCTCGTGGACAACCACACGACCATCGACCACGCGAAGCCGCACTGCCCCAGCCACGAGATCTACAAGGGCATCCTGGGGGGCAAGGCGCGCGCCGGGTTCAATGGCAAGATCATCGTGCGTCCGGACGCGCAGAAGACCGACGCGAAGCAGACCAACCGCGCGCTGCTGCTCTCCGATGACGCGCTGATCAACACGAAGCCGCAGCTCGAGATCTTCGCCGACGACGTGAAGTGCACGCACGGCGCGGCGATCGGCCAGCTGGACGACGACGCGCTGTTCTACCTGCGTGCCCGCGGCCTCACCTACTTCGAGGCCCGCGACATGCTGATTCACGCCTTCGCGGGGGAGATCCTCGAGCGCGTTCGCGTGGAGCCGCTCAAGGCGGCGCTCGAATCGGAGCTCTACGCGCAGCTGGCGCGCGATCTGGCGGAGATCGACAGCGCATGAAGACGATCGCACCAGGCGCATCGGCTCCGGGGAGCGTGGCAGTGGCGCCCGCAGCCGCCGCTTTCGACGTGGCCCGCGTCCGCGCCGACTTCCCACTCCTCCGCCGCGAGGTGCGCGGACGTCCGCTGGCGTATCTGGACAACGCGGCGACCACGCAGAAGCCGCAGGCCGTCCTGGACGCGCTGGTCGAGTACTACACGAGCATCAACGCCAACGTCCACCGTGGCGTCCACCTGCTGAGCGAGCTGGCGACCGAGGCGCAGGAGTCGGCGCGCGAGCACGTGCGCGCCTTCTTCAACGCCGCGTCGGTCCGGGAGATCGTGTTCACCCGGAACTCGACCGAGGGGCTGAACCTCGTCGCCCAGGCGTTCGGCCGCTGGCGCGTGCGGCAGGGAGACGACGTGGTCATCACCGCGATGGAGCACCACTCGAACATCGTCCCCTGGCAGATGCTCTGCGAGGAGCGCGGGGCGCGCCTTCGTGTGGCGCCGATCAACGACGCCGGTGAGCTGATCCTGGAGGAGCTGGAGGCGCTGCTCGGCCCGCGGACGAAGCTCCTGTCGGTGACGCACATGTCGAACGCGCTCGGCACGATCAACCCCATCGAGGAGATCGTCGCGATCGCGCACGACAAGGGGGTGGCCGTCGCGGTCGACGGGTCTCAGGCGGCCTATCACATGCCGGTGGACGTGCAGGCGCTCGGCTGCGATTTCTATGTCGCCACGGGGCACAAGCTGTACGGGCCGACCGGCATCGGCGTGTTGTACGGCCGGGAGGCGCTGCTTGCGGAGATGCCGCCGTTTCTCGGCGGAGGCGACATGATCCGCTCGGTGACCTTCGAGCGGTCGACGTGGAACGAGCTGCCGTTCAAGTTCGAGGCTGGCACGCCGCACATCGCTGGCGCCATCGGGCTCGGGGCCGCCATCGAGTACATCCGCACCGTCGGGTTTGCGGCGATCACCGCACATGAGCAGGACTTGCTCGGGTACGCGACGCGGGCGCTCGAGGAGATCCGCGGACTGCGCATGATCGGCACGGCGCGACGGAAGGCGAGCATCCTCTCGTTCGTCCTCGAGGGAGTGCACCCCCACGACATCGGCACCATCGTGGACCAGGAAGGGGTCGCGATCCGGACGGGGCACCACTGCGCCCAGCCGGTGATGGATCGCTTCGGCATCCCGGCCACGGCGCGCGCGTCGCTTGCCATGTACAACACGCGCGAGGACGTCGACGCGCTCGTCCGGGCGCTCCGGCGGGTGCAGGCGGTGTTCGGGTAGGCCCATGTCGGATCTGAGCGATCTCTACCAGGAGGTCATCCTGGACCACAACCGCAAGCCGCGGAACTTCCGCCGCATCGAGCGTCCGACGCACGAGGCGATCGGCCACAACCCGCTCTGCGGCGACCGCGTCGTGATCTTCGTATCGGTCGACGGCGACCGCATCGCGGACGTGGCGTTCGAGGGGTCGGGCTGTGCCATCTCCAAGGCATCGGCGTCGCTGATGACCGATCGGATCAAGGGGATCACCGTCGTCGAGGCGCGGCAGCTCTTCGAGCGCTTTCACCGGATGGTCACGACGCCGCCGGATCGCAAGGTCGAGGATCTCGGCAAGCTGTCGGCGTTCGCCGGCGTCCGCGAGTTTCCCGTCCGGGTGAAATGCGCCAGCCTCGCGTGGCATACGCTGAAGGCCGCCCTGGACCACGAGCAGAGGGTATCCACGGAATGAAGCCGCTCCCCGTCATCCCGCCGCAGCCGCCCGAGCCGCCGGATGGCACCAGCCATACCGGCGATCTCGTGCCGGACGCCGAACGGACGCAGGCCCTGACGCCGGCGATCGTGGACGCGATCCGTACCGTGTTCGACCCCGAGATCCCCGTGAATATCGTCGAGCTGGGCCTGATCTACGACGTGGCGGTCGACGCCGCCGGTACTGCCGGCGTGCGCATGACGCTGACGGCCCCCGGCTGCCCGGCCGCGCAGTCGCTGCCCGGCGAGGTCGCCCAGAAAGTGAAAGCGGTGCCGGGCGTCACCGACGCGAAAGTTGACGTGGTCTGGGATCCGCCGTGGACGAAGGACAGGATGTCGGAAGCCGCCAAGCTGCAGCTCGGCCTCTGGTAACATGCAGATAGCAGGCAGCAGGCAGCAGGCGCACATTGCCCGTAGCACGCAGCACGTGACGAGGATCGCCCATGCTCCGGCTCTCGAAGAAAGCTGACTACGCGCTGATGGCGATGAAGCACCTGGCGATCAGGCCGGATGCGGCGTCGGCCAGCGCCCGCGAGATCGCCGAGCAGTACGACATCCCGATCGAGCTGATGGCCAAGGTGCTGCAGCGGCTGGCCCGGCGCCGCCTGCTCACCTCGCACCAGGGCACACGGGGCGGCTATCGCCTCGCGCGCGCCTCGTCGGCGATCTCCGTCGCGGACATCATCGAGGCGATTGACGGTCCGCTGACCGTGACGGCATGCTCCACTGAGGCGGAGAACTGCGGCCAGTATGCCAAGTGCAGCGTCCGCGACCCGCTGTGGCGCATCAAGGACCGCATCGTCGCGGCGCTCGCGACCTGCTCGCTGCAGGAGATCGCCGCCGACCCGCCGCACGTCGAGGAAGTTGCGCCGCTGCTGACGCTCCGCAGGACCTGAGGCGTCCAATGGGTCGTCCGGTCTACCTCGATTATCACGCGACGACTCCCGTGGACCCGCGGGTGCTCGAAGCGATGCTCCCGTACTTCACCGAACGGTTCGGCAACCCTGCGAGCCGCCAGCACGCCTACGGCTGGGAGGCCAGCGACGCCGTGGACCGCGCGCGGGCGCAGGTCGCCGCGCTTATTGGCGCCACGGCCGGCGAGGTCGTCTTCACGAGTGGAGCGACCGAGTCGAACAACCTGGCGATCAAGGGTGTGGCGTGCGCGTTGAAGTCCCGAGGAGACCACGTCATCACCGTGGCCACCGAGCACAAGTCGGTTCTCGACTCCTGCGCCCGGCTGGAGCGCGACGGCTGGACCGTGACGCGGCTCCCCGTCGGCCAGGACGGGCTGCTGGACCTGGATCGGCTGCGCGACGCCTTGACGGACCGCACGGTCCTCGTCTCGGTGATGACCGCGAACAACGAGATCGGCGTGCTGCAGCCGCTCGCGGCGATCGCCGGCGTGGTGCACGAGCGCGGGGCGCTCCTGCATTCCGATGCGGCCCAGGCGTTCGGCAAGGTGCCGTTCGACGTCGGCGCGATCGGCGTGGACCTGCTGTCGCTCACCGCGCACAAGTGTTACGGGCCGAAGGGCACGGGTGCGCTGTACCTGCGCCGGCGGCGGCCGAAGCTGCCGGTCGAGTGCCAGATCGACGGCGGCGGGCACGAGCATGGGCTCCGGTCCGGCACGCTGAACGTGCCGGGCATCGTCGGGTTGGGAGCGTGCGCGGAGCTTGCGGGCGCCGAGCTGCCCAGCGAATCGGCGCGGCTGAGCGCGTTGCGCGACCGCCTGCTCGGCGGCCTCCTGCGATCGCTCGACGGCGTGCGCGTGAACGGGTCGCTCGAACGGCGGCTGCCCCATAACCTGCACATCGGGTTCGACGGGATCGAAGGCGAGGCCCTGCTCATGGCCATTGGCGATCTCGCCGTCTCGACCGGGTCGGCGTGCAGC